>JAABUV010004828.1_pt1 | contig 15764 bp, 27 predicted proteins | sample 5559971 | NCBI WGS metagenome assembly JAABUV01 (sample SAMN10711881, study PRJNA513362) | rock metagenome | isolation source: Antarctica rocks | place: Antarctica: Victoria Land, Knobhead nord | collected 2015-12-19
CATCAAGTCTCTCTTCTGTCTTTGGAAGGGGGCTGGGTGTGTGAAGAGCGAGTTGTGCGAGCCCGAGCTGCGTGAGGCCTCCTGACGATCTTGGGCACATCCTGCGGTGGGTCATCAGCGCCGGGGTAGGCCAAGCAGGGGCTATATAGCAGGAGGTGACCTCGAATTCTGTAAGACAAAAACTTGCTGCCTGCCATGCGCAACCAAGAGCTGCTGGTCCTGCGGCACGGCCAGCGGCTTGATGAGGTCCAACACGCCTGGTCGGCCAGTGCCGAGCGGCCCTGGGACCCACCGCTGGCGCCCCATGGGGTTGAGCAGGTACTACAGGACTTATTGTTGACTGCCTTGCTTTGTGTGAACTCCTAAGCAAGCAAGCGCTCTGCACTTCGCAGCCATCTTGTTACCTTGCCTGTGCATGACTTCCTCCTTGTTGCCTTGCACGACCAAAACTGGAGTGCAACGGCGCAAAGCAGGCAAGCGCGGCTGCCGCCTTGCTCGAAGGGCGTGGCGTGGCGCAATCCGTGACATCCCCGTTCCAGCGCTGCCTCCAGACCGCCGCCGAGCTGGCCCGCGCCCTGCGCCTGCCGCCCTCCGCCATAGAGGTGGACTGGTCGGTTTGCGAGGTGCGCTTGCTTGCTCCCAGCGCTGCGGCTGTGCCTGTACGGTAGGCGTGGCGCGCACGTGCCGGAAAGCTCCTGCGGCACCCGCTGCAGGTGCTGCGCCAGAACTTTCTGGGGAGTGCGGTGCAAGGCAGCGCCGCGCAGTGGATGTGGGGCGAGGGACGCGGCGTGTCGCTGGCCTGGCCGGCTGTGCTGGCCGCCTGGCCAGGTGCGCTCAGCTGCTGTGCAGCTTGTTGCCATCACGCTGCACTTGAGCCGGTCTGTGTTGCTGGAGCCTGAGCTACTGATGAGGCCGCGTGCACCAGGTGCTATGCAGCCAACACTTTTCTTTTCCTCAGCAGGAAGGCATCAGCCTGTCTCTTGCCTGGTCGGCGGAGCTTCACACCTGGTCAGTTTTTATGAGCAGCTGAAGCAGCCACGGCTGGCTGTTCAGCCAGGTCACCCTGTCTGCCGCAGAAAAGGGTCACTCTGCCGGGCGCGCCTGGCAGGCACACGGCGTTTGCTGAGCTGGCACTCCTCCTGAGCTGCGCTGTTGTGCTGACGGCAGAGGGAGCCGGTGGTGGCGGTGGAGCCAGCGGCCACGCCGAGCCGCAGGTGGCAGCCACGGCTGCGCCGTCCAGTCCTGAGACGATTGAAGCTGCGCATGCTCGATATGCCGCTGCGCTCGAGGGCATTGCAGAGCGCCACAGCGAGTGCGCGTGCATAGCGGTCGTAACCCATGGTGCGCCCATGCCGCTCTGCGCAGGTGCTTGACATTGGAGGGCCTGCGCCAGCGTGACACAGACAACTTCTCTTGCTAGGGCCATGGGGCATGCTGTCAATTGGGGGCTTGATCGCAGGGCCTAACCAGGGACACCGTAAGCCTGGCATGGCTGTAAAGCAGGCGCCGCGTCCGGCCACCGGCCGCGCCGCCTGTGCTGCAGAGCTTTGCCTCATATCGCCCCACACCGACGGGCTGACAGAGCGGGGCCCAGGCGAGTGTGTGCGGCGGGCGGTGACGCGCGTGGAGCCGCGCGCCCTGGTGTACCAGGTGGAGCACTGCGGCTGGGCGTGCGCCCGCCGCGAGCGCCACGAGGACGGCACCTGGGGCTGGTGGCGCCTGGACCCGCCAGGGGAGTGCAGTGGGGTGGCATGGTCAGTTTAACCATGAGTCCGCCTCGGCATGTGCCCTCCGCCTGGACGATGCCAGTGCATGTTGACTTTTCAGCTGCATTGCTCTGTTGGGTCATGTGCAAAGCATTCTGGCGAGCCCCAGCATCTGCCCTGTTGGCAGCAAAAGAGAGCCGTCTGTGGCAGCCTTTGTGGCATGCGAGATGTAAGTGTCATCCGGCACATCAGTTGCAATTATCCCACAGCGACAAAGCCGAGGGCGCGAGGCCATGGGCGAGGACCTCTGGGAAGCACACACCCGAAGCACTCTACCCAACGAGCGACCCAAGCTCGCCGCCAGGACACCCTGAGCAAGCGCCCACCCCTCAGCCAGCGTCACCACAGTGCTCCCGCCGCCCTACGACTTGCCCCCGTCGCCGAAGCTGGAGTCGTACGTGGCCGACGACTCCAGCTTCTTCGCGTCGTTCAGCTTCCGCGCGGCCTTCATGAAGTCCTGCGGCATGTCCCAAACTTGCCTGTTGTCTGAGGTTTCGGAGATGCAGGCCTGCACTATGTATGCTCAGCCACTCCCGTCGATCATGCTCGCCGGCCAGCAAATGCCAAAACAATGCATGCTGAGCATTGTTGATTGTTTCACTCAGTTGCTGTGTACAGTGGACAAGCGGTTCGCACTGCAGCAACCCTGTAAGCTTACTACTCCTCACGTGCCGCACCTCGTGCACGACATAGTCGCGCTCGTCCCGGATCGCAAACATGCCGGCCTCTGTGCACACGTTCCGCAAGTCCGCGCCGTTGAAGTTCTCTGCCAGCTTCACCACTGCCTGCACCCGCAACCATGCAAGTGTCACAATTCATGGCACTGTCGCGGCCGCTTGTCACCTCCTGACAAAACTTGTCTCAGCAGCTTGTGTCATCACCACTCCGACATGCATGTACATGCTCAAAATAGCATGGTAGCCTCCGAGCTTATTGACCAAACATCCAACAGCCTCATAGCAGGCACCATGGACAGCGATATGCAGCTGGCTGGCAAGAGGGTCTCTGTCACATCTCTTGCCAGCCCCGCGGCAACAGCCTCGCAAAGGGCGTGCCTCGTAGTCGATGTCGCCATGCTTTGTGATCTTGGCGCTGTGGATCTTCAGGATCTCCAGCCGCGCCTGCTCGTTGGGCAGCGGGATCTCAATCTTGCGGTCCAGCCGCCCCGGCCGCAGCAGCGCGGGGTCCAGCACGTCCGGCCGGTTGGTCGCCATGATCATCTTCACCTGCGCGTCAGTGGTGCAGGGTCAGGGTAGGGTGGAGGTAGGGTTAGGCTGGTTGGTCGTCAAAATCATTTTCACCTGCACATCAGCGATGCCAGGTCGGGCACGCGAGTGCACAGCAACGCACGCAGCAGGCAGACATGATCGGTGAACTTGCACGACTCGGCACGCTCACTGTGTGATCACACAAGCGACCCTCACAAAGCAGCCAGCGTGCAGGTCAAGGGACAGTACACCATGAAGTCCCGCGTGCATGCTGGCACGCTGGCAGCACAGGCTCCTCCTATGCCATGCTTTGATCAAAGCAGAGTGGTGGGAAGCTGGGTGACTTGCACTTCAACACAGTCTGTGCCAGCCGCTCAAGGTGTGATATCGCTGCCAGGCAGGTGCATGCGCCAAAACCCAGAAAATCAGATAGGGACACCTGCAAGCTCGCACGACAATCACGCCTGCTAGTATCTGACCCACCTTGCCGATGACGTCAAAGCCGTCCAGCTGGCTGAGCAGCTCCATGAGCGTGCGCTGGATCTCGCGGTCCGCGGACGTGCCCTCGCTGAAGCGCCGGCCGCCGATGGCATCGATCTCGTCCATGAAGATGATGCACGGCTGGTGCTCCTTGGCATAGCCGAACATCTCGCGGATGAGGCGCGCGGACTCGCCGATGTACTTGTCCACGATCGCGGACGAGACGACCTTCAGGAAGTTGGCGTCGATGTTGCTCGCGATCGCGCGCGCCAGCAGCGTCTTGCCTGGCGCGCCGCACGTCACACACGCCCGTTACACAAGGAGATGAGCCTTCAACTTGCTATTCATGCGCCAACCAGAGCGTCCCGTCGAGAAGGCGCTTGAGCCAGAATGATGCCTGCGCGCTGGCCAGGCGCCTCAGCGACTCCCCGCCCGCGGCGCGCCTGTGCCGGGCGGCCCGTAGAGCAGCACGCCCTTGGGCGGGTTGATGCCCACGCGCTGGAACAGCTCCGGGTTCATCAGCGGCAGCTCGATCGACTCGCGCAGCTCGCGGATCTGCTCCGACAGGCCGCCGATCATGGAGTAGTCCACCTTGCCCGGGTCCTCCTCCAGCATGTTGAACACCACCGGGTCCACCTGCGGCCGCGGCCGCAGCGAATGAATGAAGTACAGCCGTGTATCAGCCAACTAGCGCGTGCTCAAGTACGGCCGTGGAGGCCACGTCGACCTGGTGCACCGGGCGCCAAGCGCGGGTCACATGCATGTTACTGACGACCCCGCATGCCCTGCAAGCGTGACAAGCACTCAGCAGATGCGGTGCCGTCACCATACCCATGACGATTATGGAGCTGCGGTGCTGCCAACACTGCGCAGTGGTCACAGAGGATGGAGCGACACGGGTCCGGGCGGGCACCTCGCGCGGCAGGAAGCGCATGACAGTGAGCGTCGTCATGTCCAGCGCCACGCGCGTGCCGGAGATGAGCTTGCTCTTATCCACCTTGCTGCGGCAGCCGACCACATACCGCGGCCCGCTGCTGGCCTTGACGATGACTGCGCGCGGTGCACAGCCACATGAGTCCACAGGAGCGATCCGTTCTTACCTCGCTGCAGCCGCCACCTACACAACGGGTGCGCTGCTGGCCTCAACAACAGCTCCTTGCTCAGCACACCGGCCTGGGTGGAGCAAAAATGTGTAGTGTGTTGTTAAGCTCTCAGATCGAGGGAGGCAGCTAGCTTGTGTTGACAGTGTCATGCCAGACGTGCTCAGACAACAGCTTCTGTCTTGACACAGCAAGCGTAGCAGCCGCGTATATTGTGACGCAAGCGCAAGCCTCCTCGCGCCACTCTCGTCACTAGCTACCAGAACTGCTCTGCAAACGAGTCCGATGCAGGAACGCAGCTTTGCTGAGGGCTGTGGTAACCAGGCCTATGCTGGCGCCTCCTGAACGCTGCCTGTGCTGCAAGGTGGCGGACACGCAGTGCCTGCTGGCCAGCAAGCTTGGCAGAGCTTGGCAGCGGGCCGCGCACAGCGCTCCTCGTCCAGCTGCCGCAGCACCTCGCCGATGATCTGCCCCACGCTCTGCAGCGCCTTGAGGTCGTCCTCCGTCTTGTCGTACTCGCCCTTGGAGACCTTGACCTGGTCGCGCAGCGTGCGCACTTTCGCGTCCACCTCCTTGTGCTGCAGCAGCTTCTTCTGGTAGTCCGCCAGCGCCTGCTCCTTGCGCTCGCCGCCCTCCCCGGCCATCTCCGGCGCCCCGCGCCAGCACGGCGCAGCACGGCCGCCCACCAATCAAGCGCAATCGAGCGCGCTTCCTGAGCGAGGTGCTCCTGAGGACGGTACAAAAGTTTTCTGTTTCGAGTGCTACAGGCAGGACAAGGTGAAAAAATTATGCGAACACAATGGCAAGCTGCAGTTCTTAATGCAAGTGGCAGACCAAGCTGTTCTAGTCTAGTCCACGCCAAGCAGCTCTGTGACAGCACTCATCTCTCTCCTTGTCATGTCTCTCTTGGCACTGGAGGCGAACCCTGCGAAGCTAGGGTATAAACACACAAGCTGAGCGGGAGCTGGTCACTTGACCAGCACCTGGCCCGTTCCTCACACTCAGCACGTCATAGTAAACTGAGGCTGTGCCACTCAGATCGACTGGCACTGAGGGAGGAAGTGCCATGCTGAGGCCCCGCTTTGTCCTGTTTGGGGATAGCCTTACACAGCGCTCCTTCGAGGATGGCGGCTTTGGTGCCGGCCTTACCAGCGCCTACCAGCGCAAGGTACTCTGTCGGCCTGCATTGGCACCGATACAATTACAGAAAGCGCATGCTGACATATGCTGGTGCCTTGTGCAGGCCGATGTGGTGCTGCGGGGTTACAGCGGATACAACACGCGCTGGGCGCGCTTCCTGCTTCCCAAAGTCTTCCCCATCGGCGCGTCTGAGCCAACTAAGCTGGTGACTGTGTTCCTTGGCGCCAATGACGCGGCGCTGCCAGACCGGCTCGGGTGTGGCCTATCAGACACTTACCGCAGCTTAAGCTTACGCTGCATGTCTTTCCTAAGCAGCACATTGCAATGCACTTTATCAGGCGTTGTCGAGGTGTGGTTCGCTTCGTGGGGTATGTGGCGCTGCATAAGTGTATGCGCTGAACACTGGAGTCAGCCAACCAGCTTGCCTAAAAGAGCCTTACGTGCTCCCTCCTCTTTGACATATCCACCTGAACTGCTTATATGCAGGCCTTTACCTGACGCCTGTCAGTGCCTGCAACGCCTATCGACTGCAGTGCGCGGCAGCATGTGCCGCTGGAAGAGTTCACAGACAACCTGAAGGCGATGGTAACCCATGCGCGGCGCGCGGGCGCCGAGGATGTCCTGCTCATCACGCCTGGGCCGGTCCACGAGCCTGCGCGCGTGCAGCATAACAAACGGGTACACCGCATCCCCTTGCACCAAACCTGCACGCGTTGCGGCGGCGGCATACGACTGTGATCACACCCTCCAAGGGCCTAGCAAGCGGCTGTCGTGCGGCTCGCGTGCAGGAGCAGGGCGACGCCCCTGGCACCGATGTGCCCGAGCGCACCTATGAAGCCAGCCGGCGGTATGCGGCTGCGGTGCGCCCCCACCCCCTCAGCTAGCTCTGCTCTGCTCGCCCGCCTGCCAACGGGATTGCTGCGGCCTTGACACTGTCCGGCCTGCCCTGCTGGCACCGTGGCCACGACCACATGGTGTCTGCCAGGCCTGTCATGTTTGAGCATCGGGCGTCCCTCCAGGTGCGACCTGGTCCTTGGCTGGTGCTCGGCTGCATGTCAGGCAGCATGGCTCGTGCAGGGCCGGCGTCAGTGGAGGCTACACCTCGTGTACAGGCTCAGCATAGCATCAGAGGTGTCTTGCCTCTCAGTCCTGCTTCCGTCGCTATTCTGCATGCCATGGCCCCCAGACTCTACACTCAAACGCTGCGCAGCCCGGTGCAGGTGCGCAGCGTGGGCGATGCGCTCGGCGCGCCCGTCTTGGACCTGTGGACGGTGCTGCAGCAGGAGCCCGGCTGGGAGGCGCTGCTCGAGGACGGGCTGCACTTTACAACGGGGGGGCAGCGCGCCGTGCGCGCCGCGCTGCTCCGCTGCATCGCCGAACGGCTGCCGCACCTGCGGTGTGCACGCTTGAGCCCATGTTTTTATCCCTATTTTATGTATGATCTATTGCACAGCTCCCAGCCTCATTCGCCCGTGCCTGCGGGGCTCGCCCGTCTTACCCGCTGCATTGTGTGGTTTTCCGCTCAGCGCCCTGTACATGCAGCCGCGCTTGACGCCAGCATCGCGCTGCTGCACCGCCCTGCGCTGACTTTCCTGTGTGCCGGGCCGAAACGAGTCGCTGGAGGGTGCGTGGGAGCGCGCAGGCCCGAGGCCCTGCCAGACGACTTCCCGCAGCACCGCGACGTGGACGGGGCCTGCCCTGCCAACAGCTTTACAGCATAAAGAAAAGGAACAAACCCGTCGAACCAGGCGCGTGTGACTTGGTGTTTAGCGTTAGGTATGTCCTGGAGCAGGAACAGTCTATCATGCGGGACTCGATTAGGGACAGAGCACATCCTTGCTCGACTCACGGTGGTCAGCATGGAGGCCGGACCAGGTTAGGCGAGCAAGTGACAAGCGTGGCGTATGTGGGAGGCGCACAGACACTCTGTGCTCTTGCAACTCTAAGGTTTCTGCCTGTCTACGACGCTCAGCATGCAGCCCCGCTTGGACACCCTCGCCTCACATTGACTCACAGCAGGTAGCTCCCGTCCGACCACTCATACTAGCCAGCAGACATGTGTCAGGCAGAGTCGCTCGCAGCAGGCAACATAATATCAAAATTTGCATGCACGCTCACCGTCCACTCCAGACAGCACACTCTCAAACCCTCTCTTGCCCAGCAAACGTCTGCGACCCGGCTCACAAAACTCCCCGCACATGCACCTGTGTCAGCAGATCTCGCACCTGTCCCATCTAAACTAGGAGGGCGCCACATGCACGGCACGCCGTCCTGTGGCCTGCATATGCGCTCAGGCGCCGGCTGTGCCTGCCAACCCACCGCCTGCTGACGCCACAGCAGCTCACGCCACAGCTTCCCAGCAGCCCGCCCTCCGACCCGCCGGGCCATGGCACAATTCGCCTACGTTTGGGTCAGGGTGCTCACGCCCCCAGGTGCAGCCGGCTGGCGCGTTCCGCGCCCAGGCCGGCCAGCGCCCACAGCAGCAGCCAGATCGCCGCTGCAGAGGCGCCGCCCGGCTGCGCGCGCGCCGGCTGCGTCTGCACCAGCCCGCTGCCGTCCCCATGCGTGTCAGCTGCCTCCGCGCGCGCATTTGCAGCCTCCGAGGGCCCCTCCATGACGGCGGGCGCATCGTCGGGCGCGACCCTGGGGGCACGAGCGGCCTCCGTCACACGCCTGCCGGGCCTGATGTATGTCTGTGTTCAGACAATGCCCGCAACACCCGCAGCGACAACGCCCGCAGCATCTATCTCCAGAGGCACAGACAGCGGGCCTTGGTGATCACGCACATATCGTCTTAGTCGCCTGAAAAGGCTCTCAACACAGGCGCGTGCAGACTGCTGAGCCATGCTGGTGCCCGCCCGCACCTGCGCTTGGCGGCCGCGGCGTTGCGGTGCTCGTCAGCGCCGTCGCCGCGGTTGTCAGCACCATGAGAGGCGCCGCCATGCTTGTCAGCGCCGTCGCCGCGGTGCTTGTCAGCGCCATGAAAGGGGCCGGGCTGGGTCGGGGTCAGGCTGCGGCGCTCGTCGATCTCCACGATCAGCACGTGCCCAGGGCGCGCGGTCGTCGGGCCGGCCGCGTACATGCCCGGCAGGTACGCGTGGTAGGCCGGCATGTAGCGGTCCACAAAGTCCTGCACCTGCGCGCCGGCTGAAGCCCGATCAGGCTCAGAAAGCAGCGCAAGCCTGGCCTCCGATGTGCTGCGCAAAGATCAGACTCGAGTGCGGAGTCTGGGACGGGGCACCTCTCTGGCCATTGCCCGGCGGCTCCGCGCAGGCTGACCTGGGTCGTGCGTGAGGCTCGGGGCACACTGAGGTACCCCATCAGGGTCAAACCTCAGTCAGCCTTGGCAGACAGGGGCACAGCAGCTGCCTCTGCGCACACGCCGAAGGCGCCGGCATGTCAGGACCCCGCACTCGCGATGCCTGAGGCGGATGCGCTGGATTGTTCACGGCTCCTCCTGACATGCGCCAGCCTGCGGCGCGGCTCCAGCCACGGGGCGCTGCACGGCAGGTGCGGCGCTCGCGGCGCGGCACACGACTTGCGCGTGCGCCGCCAGCCGTGGCGCGCCTGCTGGTCGCTCATGCCGGGGCGGCCCTTGGCCGCCATCGCGTGCTCGGCCTCCGTGCGCCAGCGGTACACCCACTCGGGCGTGCCCACCTGCGCGCGCGCGGGCGGCCTGACAGGGGGCCGCGCTGCAGCGACGCGCCATGAGCCGGGGCGCTCAAGCACGTGGCGGGAGTTCACGGCGCTGGCGGCCGAGCGCGCGGGTGGGGGACACGCGCAGCGCGGGGGCGTGGCAGCGTGTGAGCGGCGTCCGCCGTGCGCGGCGGAGCCCAAGCAGGATGATGCCCAGGCCCTGCGCCAGGCGCGCTGAGAAGACCAAAGGGGCCCGGGGGCCCGGGCAGCGCCCGTGCCCAGCCGTGCGCCCCCACCAGTACACCCCGCGCCGCTCACGAGCTGCAACTCTGGCTGCAGCACTGCCCGACACCACGGCCTGCCGCCGTGCACCTCGGCACGGTACGAGTGCAGACGTCTGCGCCCGGGGCGCTGCGCAGCCGCCCGGCTGCTCAATGTGTCCGCGCAAGCAGGGGGCTGGGCCCGGGCGGGCGGGCCGGGCGCCGCGCCTTGATGACGAGCCACGCGTCCACGTGCGCGTCCCAGGCGGCCTCGTAGCCGCGCAGCACCTTATCGATCTCGACCAGGTCCTTGTCGAACGCCGCCACCGCCTCCGCGCCGACCGGCCGGAAGCCCAGCATCCAGCCCTCGAGCAGCACCTGCGCGGGCGCGCGCGACGTATGACGCCACCATTGCTTGAGCTCATCATCGGGCTGCCTTGCCCTGGGTGTTGTCCGGTGCCCGGCAGAGTCCCTATACGGCTACCAGGGCACAAACAGACACTCGTGCATAGAGCGGGGCAGGAACTCGCTCACAGGCAAGACAAATTTAAAAAAGCGCATGCTCTTAGAATCTACAGCGCCGGGCGCTTTGCGAGGCGCGCGGGTGCTTGCAATGCTCCCACGCCCCACCCGGACGCCCTCACTCTGGGCGCATACATTTGGGCACGTGTCGACGGCAGCCACCTCGATACCAGCAGTGCGTGCAAGCCTTAGTATACTCAATTTCAGCGACGGCCTTTGGAAACAAAGGCTTTTGCATCCGCTGGGCAACCGCACCAGGTCCACCGGGCCGCGGACGCGCGGCCAGGCGTCGCGCGGCGCGCGGTCGCCGCGGCCGCCGTGCGCGGCCTTGTCGTAGCGCGGCACGGCGACGCCGGCCGCCTCGCCGTTTGCCGCGGCTGCGCCGGGCCCCTCCTTGTCTGCGGCGGCGCCGATCAGCGCGCGCAGCGTCTCCGACCCGAGCGCGACGTCGTGCGTGCAGGCATTGCCGCGCACCTGCAGCAGCCTATTGTCCGGGTTCGCCTGCGCGCCGCATGTGCACACTGACTTTACGAGCCAGGGCTGTGTGGGTTCCATTCGCACACATACATGGACGCCTGGACCTTCGCGGCGGCAGCCGGCGCACAGTGCACGGCCCAGCCGGTGCTACACGGATTGTGCAGACGGTGTGGCGCACCCGCAGCAGCCGGTCGCCCCGGCCATGCGGCCAGGCATGCAGCCTGTGTCATGCAGCCAGACTTGCACGCAGGGGCTCAAATCCTGCAGACCTCCAGCAGCACCGCGCGCCCGAGGGGCTCTTGCCAGCTTCAGCTGCCCAATCAACTGGCAGCGTCGCAGGCCAGAAAAGCTCCAGTCGGGCTCCGTCTCAAATTGAGATCATGGAAGGAAGGAACGCCAGCGCTCCTATGCGTGCTGAAGGGTTAGCTCTGCCCTGACTTGCCCTAACCTACCCTACCCTGCCCTGGCTGCTGCGAAGCGCGCCTTTGCGAGCGCCTGCTGGTCCGCGAACGTGAGGTAGAAGTCGTCGACGGACACGCCCGCGCAGCGCGTGCCCACGTGCTCGAACAGCGCCTCCAGCTGCTCGACCAGCGTCGTCTTGCCGCACCCCTGGCGCGCCCCCGCAGGCCGCCGCGTGGGCCCGCATGGCCGTGGGGCGCTGACCGCGCCGCTCGGCAGCGCTGGGCGGCAGCTGCCGCCCGAGCGGGGCCGGGCTGTGCATGCTGCTGTGCGGCTGTATGCGCTGTTTTTAAACGGCGGCCATACTTGGCAGAGCACATACGTGCCTCCTTGGTGCAGCCGAGATGCCAACAGCGGCCAGCTTTGGCACGCATGGCACTGCCAGCGTCCTGTAGAGAGGCAAGCCCAGCGCAGCCAGAGGCGCGAACTCCTGTTGGCCGCATGAGCAGTGGGCAAGATTTATAGCAGACCTCCTGCCCCCCTCCCTTCGACCAGCCGCCGGCACGGCAGCGCTGCCGCGCGCCGTGACGTGCCCCGCTGGTGCGCGGGGCGGGACCCCACCTGGGGCGCCTGCATCCCGATCACCAGCGGCCGCCGCGCGCCCGCGCCCGCGCCCGCCGCCGCCTGGTGCGCCGCCAGCTGGTGCCGGCACCAGAAGAAGACGGGCAGGTAGTACCAGAACACGCGCAGCCTGCGTGGCACCTGCCCCATTCGGCACTGGCAGGGCACATGCAGCGCTCGCACATGCGTCTGGCTTCAAAAACACAAACCCCCAAGGACTGCGCGTCCCAGCAGCTGCAGGCCGCCTAGCAGCGCGCAGTGCCTCTGCACACCCTTGAGTAAAGCCCGCAGAGCGTCTGTGCCGGGCACTGGCAGGTGGGTACGGCGCCCAGGAGCGCGGCATTGGCACGGTGGGCCTGGGCGAGGGGGCGGCGCCTCTGCGCATCGCTGAGCTTCTCGGCGGCCGGGAAGCCCAGGCCGCGCATCAGGAAGTCGCCCAGGTGCTTCCACTCGCCCAGCTCCGCCTCCAGGGACTCGCGCGTGAGCCCGGTGGAGGCCACCAGCGGTCCCTTGCTGATGTACTCTGCCCCGCACGCGCACCAGTGAGCGGCTCGCCGCCTCACCACGGAGTGCTCAGTGCTCAGAGTGCTCACCAACAGAGCTTGGGCGCTAGTTGTGTGGCTGTGTCTGGCTGTGTGGCTCACCTATGAGGTCGCGGTCGCTCGATAAGCCCGCCATTGCCACTGGCCCGTGACCGGCTGTATGCAGCAGGTGCCTACGTACACAAACCAGCGCGGAGAGAACGTGTTTCCTTATGTGTGGTGCTGCAGGCTTGAAGGTTCGAGCAATGCGCACAGAGCTGCGTCTGCATACAAGCGAGCGGTGCGGCCCAAGCTCAGCTGCAGCGCTCAGGCGGACGCAGGGCCTGCAGACGTGAGCTTGCATGTACGAGTGCACTCCCAAGTCTGATGCATGGCTGGTTACGGGCCTGTCGTCTTCTTCACCTCTATCCAGCAAACTTGAAAGTGGGTGGCATTTCTCAACATGTGCGCAGACCGATCTTGATCTTCCCAATGGTCCTCCATATTTTTGGGCCGCTGCTGTGTCGGACACACAGCAGCGGCCGGCGAACAAAAGCACCTCTGGTGGGGAGCTCGTCGTGCCACTACACAGTGACTGTTTTATCACAGATATAATCTCATGCAAAATGCATCATTCCGCCGCAACCACGCAAGTGGTCTTTTCATTACACCGGATATGTTACTGCGGCTCCCATCGCGGGTGATGTTGTGCTCTAAGAGCACTGCTCTCGCTAAAGACAGCTCAGCTCCGAGGGTAAGGGTGCCCAGAGACCAGGCTCGGCCGTGGGACCACACGGGCTCCTTCATCATGAGCAGCGGGCGACCTTGTCCTCCTGGTTTGGATGCCAACACTGGTGCCCCCACCATACTGAAGGGAACACTCCTTGAACACTGAAAGCTCAACACTGCAAATAAAAGCGGCGCTTGCTGCCACAAGGCTGCATGCATGGCTACCTGCGGCACTACGACATATTGATGTTGCCCCCTGCAGCATAAAGATGTGCGCTGATGCCTGTGATCGTCGTCTCTTACAGTGCATGGTGCCCAAATTAGGGCTTGGAAGCCTAAACAGCCCCCTCATAGAAGTCTTCTCTCCGACCTTGCCTTTTTCGTGTTTGTGTCGACTGGCCAGCTGGGCATAGGATGGGGAACAAGCGCGTGCGCTTTGCAGATGCAGAGGATGACGGCTATGCTGAGCTCAAGCGGGGCTTGGGACCCGTACAAAGGAGCACACTATTGCCAGAGCCAGATGCAGGTGTTTTCCGTCGACATAGCACAGCGTGCTTACTGTTCTTGTGTATTGTGTGCTCCGTGCGACAGGACGTTGCACAAGCTGCCTTCCAAGTGTGAGGCACTCAACTCTCAAGCAACGCGCTGCGCAGACGATGCAGACATGGACAACGAAGTGGCGCTGGGAAGCGTGCGCGCTGACGCGGCCGAGCTCGCCGAGGTGGACGAGAATCCCGGCGGTGTGTTTCAAGGCCGTCCCGGGCATAACCATATGCTGTTGCGCTGTTGCCAGTGGCGGGAGACTTGGCAAGCGACTGTGCCTGCTGCGCGCCGGGACCTGGTTCGCACCCAGGAGGACGCGGCACTGTGTGGAGCGCAGGGGCGGTGAAAGGCACCAACCCGGAGCGGGCAGCGGCGCGGCGCCTCGCGCGGCGGCGAGAGCTGCAGGAGCTGGCGTGCGCGGAGGACGAGCTCTCGCTCCTGGAGGCGTGCACCCTTGGCCACTGTATATGTATCGTAATCAAGAGTGTACAGATGGTAATAAGAAGAGTGTTACTGCGTGCCAGTGTTACTGTTTGCTGTCAAAGGTGCTCACCTTCACGCTGTTGCTTCGTTGTCAGTGTGAGGCAGCACGCTCTGCAGGGCCCCCCCCGTGATGGGCGCCAGGCGCGCAGGCGATCGCGGAGGCGGAGGAGGAATACGCCGAGCAGGACGACGGCTTCTGGGCCAACTCCGGCGTGCCCATCGAGCCCTTCCACCTGCGCAGCGAGCGCGCGGGCGGCTACTTTGACGCGGAGGTGCTGGCTCGCGCGCTCACGCAGACCCTACCCGCGCGCTCATGCAGACCCTGAGCGCTCAGGCAGATCCTACCCACTCCTTCAGACTACGCCCGTGTGCGAGCGGGGCGCATGCCGCGCGCCGAGCGCGTCGGGCCTGGTGACACGGGGCGCGCGCTTGCGCCAGGGCACGTACATCGAGTTCAAGGATGCCGACGTGCCCGACGCTTGGCTCGACTCATTGCCCAAAGGTGAGCTGTGCACCTGTGAACACCTGAGAACAACTGTGGTCAGGTGTGATGGCAAGCACGCAAGAATTCACGCTTTTGGGTGCTTGTTCCAGGCTTTGAGAGTGCCGCCGCGCTCTCGCGCTTTGCATGTGCTCTTGCCAAGTGCTTGCTCGGCCTGTGTGGCGCTGTCAGGCATGCAAGCCCTGTGTGCTGGTGCCCGCGCCCACCGCCCTGCCGCTCGGGAAGCAGCTGAGGAGCTGGGCGGCGGCGGCGGCGGCGGCGGCGACGACGACGAGGAGGACGAGCGCGGCGGCGGCGGCGACGGCGGCAAGGACGCGGCGGAGGCCGCGCCGGCGCTCAGCGAGGCCGAGCGCCGCGAGCGGCGCGCGCAGCTGGCGGCGCTGCTGCGGCCGGGCGAGGGCGCGCTGGACGCGCTGCGCCGCCTGGGCGGCCTGCAGGCGCGCCGCGGGGGCCGCGGGGGTCGCAGTCCACGCAGTGGCGCTGGCACTCGGGGCCCGAGGCTTGTGTGCGGGAGGCGCATCAGGCTCGGCACTCTCAGGTGCTTGCGAGGCCAGAGCCCGCAGAGCTGGCGAATACAGAATTCGGTGGCGCCAGAAGACTTGGATGCTGCATGCATCGCTCTGTGCAGATGCGGCTGCGTGGCAGCGTGCCTTGCGCATGCGCAGCCCAGTGGCGCGCCTGGTCCCGGGCTCTTGACATTCGCCCGCAGTGCACAGCTCACAAAGACGCATGCCGAAGCCGGATGGTGTGTATTGCTGCAGAGGCCCAGCAGCGGCGCGGCGTGGCGGCGGATGCGGGCGCGCGGAGCTGCGGGCCCTGCAGCCATGCAAACGCCGCCGCAGCGCCCGCGCAGCGGCCGCACCGTGCCGCCAGAGAACCTGTGCGCCCGCCACACCGTCCGCGCAGAGTCAGTTCTGTCAGCAGTGCGCAGCGCGCGCAGCACTCTTGGGGCAGCAGGATGACACTTGCTTTTGCCTTTGTACTGGCGATGGTCGTGATGTGCAGGGCAAGCTGATGTTGTGTGAGAATGTGTGCGCCTGCTGCGGCAGTGTGCCCCTCTTTCAGTGCTGGAGTCTGTGTCTGCTCACACGGGCGGGCGGCGCGCATGCAGGGAGGCCTTCAACCGCCTGACCGAGCTGGCGGACCAGCTGCTGGCGGCCGGCGACCTCACCGTGTACAGCCGGCCGCGGGAGGCGCTCCTCGCTGAGCTCGCGGGGGGCAAGCTCGCAGGGGCAGGGCCTGGACCCGGGGCAGTGAGCGCGGGCAGCGCTCTTGCTGACAGTGACAGCACGACGGGCGCCGCCGGCAGCGGCAGGACGCCGGAGCCGCGCCCTGCGGCAGAAACGCCCGGCGACCGCGAGCCGGGCGCCGCCGCCG
>JAABUV010004829.1_pt1 | contig 15763 bp, 18 predicted proteins | sample 5559971 | NCBI WGS metagenome assembly JAABUV01 (sample SAMN10711881, study PRJNA513362) | rock metagenome | isolation source: Antarctica rocks | place: Antarctica: Victoria Land, Knobhead nord | collected 2015-12-19
CGCCGCACGCCTTGGGTCGGTATTGTCCTACGTGCCACTCCTCAAGCACAGGTGTGCTGGCGTGGCTGTGCGGCGCCATGCCATACGCGCGCAGGTGCACAGGGGAGCCGAAGCGCGCCGCGTGCTAGATTGCCTTGGAGGGCGTCAGGCGCTTGGCAGAGGCCGGCGTGATGTACAGCAATGATTACAGCACGACTTGGGCCGCCTGCGCCCTCGAAGCGCCCCCGCCGCTCATGAGAGTGGATGTTGATTTCTTTAGCGTGAGCCGAGCAACGCAAGGCTGCGCTGAGCTGCCCAGGGCTGCGAACAGGCGGACCGGGTGCAGGTTCTTGCTCCAAGGGAGGAGGCGCGACTGCTGAGGGCGCTGGCGCTCCGGTGATGACAGCAAAATATTTGGCTGTGGAGCTTTATTCCTCGTCAAAAGCACTGGTCCTGCTCGACGGGCGACTGTCCGGCGCAGCGTACTTAGCAATTACTCAAATCTTTTGAGTCCAGGACCAGGTCTCACTTGCTTAGCTAGGGGTAACAGAACAAGATTATGAAAGCAGAGCTGGGCTGGGCTGTCCTGATTTCACAGGTTACTACGGATGTGACTTTGTTTGTTTCAGCTTCATCACCTGCCTGGCAGCCACCACGTGAAGGCTGGGCGCCTGAGCAGCCTGAGTTGGCCTAAAGCCCAGACTTGCTCCAGCTGTACAGCAGGGTGCGTCTCCGCCCGAGCCAGCTTCACTTACAGACACAGGTCGCATCGACGAACATAAAATGCTCCTGGCACGCGTTCTCTCAAGCAGTGCTTACGGTGGCAGCCCCGCACTGTGCAAGAACAGATAACGTGCGGTTGGCAGTTGCCGCTTGCACCTCTTGTGCACCTGGCACACGGCCAGGCGCGGAGGGCTGAACCTGAGATGTTAGGAGCTGATAGATACACTACGCTGATGATCATTGACTGATTGACTAATACAAGAAGCTCGCAAAAGCAAGACCCACAAGCACCTGCATGGCTGAGCCTTGCAAGCCCCACTCCTCCCTCCACAGCCGACCGCATGTCTTTTTGCATGCTGGCAGGCCAGAGCCGACCACCATGCACCCGCAGCCGCTCCAGCTCGCAGGTGCGCGCAAGCTGCTGCAGTCCCGCATCGCGACGCCCAGGCCGTCCGCGCATACGCTTCGCCCAGCGCGCCTGCGCGGGCGCCGCGCGCGCCCGCCGCACATACATCTGACCGGGTGGCCGGCTCGGCCCGCCAGCAGCGCAGGGACAGGCCGCCAGCGCTCAATGCCGCAACCTGCAAGGCAGCTGCGTCCGCCCCGCCCTTGCCGACACACAGCCTACACACAGCCCACAGCTCCGCTGGGCGCGCGGTCGCAGCCGCCGCCCCCCAGCCCGCCTCACAAGCATCTAGACAGCCGCGGAGGCCGCCGGGGCTGCCCCCGCCATCGGCCGCTCGGCCTTGCCGCCTGTGCTAGCCGAGTCAGCTCTACCCCGAGCCTCCACCCTTGGCCACATCGCGCCCGCACGGCCATAGAGCGGCGGCGGCGCAGGGGTCGATGTGCGCCCGGGACCGCCGGACGAGGTGTATGCAGGGCCTGTCTCCCAGACGCGCGCGTCGCGCTGGCCGCACGCCGGCGCCCCTGTGCGCCCAGCACCCGCGGCGGGCGCGGCGGCCGCGTCGCTGACGCTGCGCCACGCGCTCGCCGGGCATCCACAGGGCGCCGCCCCATGGCATCCAGCGGAGCGCGCCGGCGCGGCGGGCGCTGTCCAGACCCCCTGCTGCGCACCCGGCTGCGCCGCCCCCGATACCAGCAGGGCGTCCGTCTTGCGCGCGGCCCTGTCGGCCTCAGTGCACGCGGCCGCGGCGCCGCGCGCCTGAGCCTCCGGCTCAGCGCGCAGCCGCGTGTCCCGGTCCTTGAACGCGGCATCCGTGCCCTAGCGCAGGCACAGGCAGCAATACTGCATTCCACAAAGCAGAAACATGCGATGGCTGCGCCCTGGCATGATGAAATATCTTCAGCTGTGACAGGGTGGACCCCCATGAAGCAACCATGTCCATGGCGGGCTGTTCCCCTGCTTGGTGGCATGTCTGGTGCACTGTATGTCATGGTTGTGAACATGGGAAGGCATGCCAGACAGCGGTCGAGCGCTCACCTGCCGGACGCCCAGCGCCAGGGCCGCCCGCACGGCGGCCTCCCTTTCATCGCGGCGCGCCTGGTCCAGCGCGGCCAGCCGCTGCTCGGCTGCCGCCTCCGCCTCAGCGCGCGCCTCGGCGCGAGCTTGGTGCACCTGGGCAGAGGGTACTGCTTGATAAGCAGAGCAATGCCCTTCATGGAGAGACAAGCTTGCGTCTAGGTGAGCTCCATCACCGCATGCCCCATGCTGCCACATGCAGAGCATGTGCAGCCGTCTCGCTCACGGTCTGTGGCATACTTGCTCTGCACAACCAGGCTCGGGCGTTGCAGCAACTGCCGCGCGTGCACAGCAGGCAGCGCGCCTGCTTGGCGAGCTCCGCGCGCTCGAGCGCCAGCGCCGCGGCAAAGCGCTGTTCAGCTGCTGCCTCCACCTCGTCGAGCGCCTCGGTGCGTGCGAGCAACACCTAGGCACACCGCCTCGGTCAGCAGAGCATGCGTGTATGAGTGAGACAAGCGCCTGCGTTCATGCAGGCGCACTGATTATGCACTGACATTCACACAGCCTGCCTTACATTCACACAGCCTGGAGATCTGAGTGTGATGGTGAGTATGGTACCATACTCACCACACACTCACTTTCCTTGAGACAGGCTACGATGTATCTCTACTGCGGCCCACATGTAACATCAGGTCCCTGTGCTGTCATATATGCAGCCATGCAACGCCAGCCTGTCGCGGTATGATATCTGCAGAGCAGGTAAGGGCGCGGTCAAGTGCCGGACGTGCACAACAGGCCGCGCGCCTGCTTGACAAGCTCCGCGCGCTCGAGCGCCAGCGCCGCGGCAATGCGCTGCTCGGCCGCTGCCTCCGCCTCGGCGCGCGCCTCAGTGCGCGCTTGGTGCACCTAGGCACAAGTGCTTTGCGAGCAAGGCATCACGTGCAGGACAGGCGCTTTCATACGCTGCAGCTCATCTCCAACACCGTTGCCCACGCTGCCATGCGCATGGCATGCAAAGCGGCTCCACGCAGTCTGCTGCACACACAGATAACAGAAACAGGTCAGGGCAAACGCAGCGGACCTGCTGCTGCACATGCACGGCCAGCTGCGCGCCTGCTTGTCGTACTCTGCGCGCTCGAGCGCCAGCGCTGCGGCAATGCGCTGCTCGGCTGCTGCCTCCGCCGCGCGCGCCTCGGCGCGTGCTTGGCCTACCTGGGAATATTACCTCGATCAGGAGCGCATGGCACACATTGGGATGACAAAAATTATTCTCACCGGCTGAGCTCCGCTATGTGCCCCCAAGCTACCACAGGCGCAGCCGTCTCAACCATCGTCTCGCGCACGCACATTCTGCAAGACCAAGACAGTGCAGTGCGTCACTGACGCACTGCCGCACAAGCAGATTGAGCTGCACCTGCTTGTCGAGATCCGTGCGCTCGAGCGCCAGCGCCGCGGCCAAGCGCTGCTCGGCCGCTGCCTCCGCCTCAGTGCGCGCCTCGGCGCGCGCTCGGTCCACCTGGGCAGACTTGCTCGATTAGCAAGGCGCAGCACGCTGTGGTGCATGCTTGCCGTGTCAGCCAAGCTCACCACAGCATGTCCCAGGCTGCCCATATGCGTGGCACTGAAGACAGGCTAACTCTCAGTCGGCCTCGCAAACTGACCGTGCGAAAGCAGTTGCTGCCAACCGCTGGTTGGCTGCTCTGCAGCCAATCACTGCATAACACCATAAGCTGCGCGCCTGCTTGGCCAAGTCCGCGCGCTCTTGCGCCAGCGCCGCCGCATAGCGCGGGTCCGCGCTGCGCACCCCCAGACGGCGCAAGGCCGCGCGCGCGTCTCCTCCGTCGGCGTCCTCGTCCACCGCCTCACCAGCAGAGCGTGCCTCCGCCTCAGCCGCACCCAGCGCCGCACGCGCAGCGACATCCTCGTCACCGCTGGGTGCCCCGGCAGCCGCGGCCCTGTGCCGCTTGCCGGGCCTGCCCTCGGACGGCGCTTCGCTGTCATAGGCGCTGCTCCCTGCCGCATCGCGCGCGGCCGCCCGCCGCTTGTCGGCCTTGCGGCGCGCCTTGGCGGCCGGAGCTGCGGTGGCAGGGGCGGCATGCTCAGGGCCGGCAGCACTGCCGCCAGCGCTACCTGAGACCCACCCAGGAGCTTGATTTTAAATCAGAGTCCAAGCAATGAGAAGACACATTGGGTGCACACGGGCGTTTCTGCACTCGGTGGGCTGTGCCGCGGCAGCGCCGGCCTGGCGCGCCCGGCGCTTGCGAGTACGCGCTGCCTTGAGGCCGGCCATGCAGGACCTGCCGCAGGTCCGGTGCGCATGGCTCAGGAACCCGTTGTGAGCGCGCATGCAGAACTGTGCGTCTGGCATGCAGCAGGGCGCTCTACTCAAGCTGACTAGAGCACCATGCTATTTGCGCGGGAATGCCTTTGCAGAACAGGGTCAGATTGTGGGTGAGCAAAGCGCTCCCAGCGCGAGGTAGGCAGGCGCGCACCTGCGGCTGCCGCTGAACGCCTTGATCGAATGAAACTTGGAGCAGTTTGAACACCAGCGCTGCGGCATGCCGCGGCGCAGCACCGCGGGGCACTTGATGTGCGACAGCGCACAGGTGATACTTCCGGTTTCTAGCTGTGACGAGCGGCTCAGCGCAGCCCACCACGCCGCATGCGCGAGGGCGGTTGCATGGGCGCTCGCCGCTCACTGGTCCGTCGTACCACTCCTCGAGCACGGGCAGCGCGTCGCGGCTGCGCGCCGCCATGCCACCTGCGTGCTAGCATGCAGTTGAGACAAAGCGCGCCACTGGCTGCATGCCCCTCAGTGTTCGTCTAGGCGCACAGCAGAAGCCCGGCGCGCTCAGGCAGCAGAGACTACAGCCCACATTTACTGCCCTCCAGAACTGGAGGAGGGCCAACAGCACCACATGGCAGCAGGATTGCTGGCCCACCTGCACGCGGGCCGAAGCCAGCAGCGCCGCCAGGCTCGGGAGCGCCGACTGCAGCGCTGGGGGCGTACGACGAGCCAGAAGTTGAGCCAGACGTGTCGGTCACATTGTCGGCCGCCGTGCGGCAGCGCGAGCGGCTCGCTGCTGCCGCGCTGCTGGTACTGCGCGCGCGCTCAGCGGGCGACCGCCCGGGCGCTGTTTCACGCTGCTCAGCAGAGCGCGCCAGCATATTGGCTGCATCGCCGATGGCGCGCACTCGCTGGAACACCCGAGTGTTGTCCTGGATGACCTGGCCATGTGCAGTCGTCTGCGCTGCCGCGCGCGCAGCTTCAGCTGCGAGCGCCACTGCTGGGAGCGCAGCGCTGCTGTGCTCGGCGGGGCCCGGCTCGGCTGCACCGGCCAGGCGCGCCCGTCGCTTGCGCATGTCGCTCTCGCGCGCTGCCATGATGCTGGCCATGCAGGACCTGCCGCAGGGTGCAAAGAGCTCAGAACAAAGCAGGCAGGGATTCACGTCATTGTCACAATGCCATACCATGCAACCCATTGCACAGTCCTTTTTTGCATTTGACTGGCTTCCAAGCATATGGTGCTACAACTGCAGTAGATCAGAACGTGCAATCCTCTCACTTCAGTGCTCCGACCCTCTTGGCATGTGCATGCGTGCGGACTCGTGCCTCTTTACTGCAACACTGATTGAGCTATCTGTAGCAGCTTGCTATACAGAGCGCATGACTTGTTGTTTGCCCAAACAACTGTTTCAGTCTTGGAGGTGACCAGAGCGAAGGCGCGCACTTCAGGCTGCCAGAGAACGCCTCGAGTGCATGATATGTGTGGCACGTATTGCACCAGCGCCGCGGCACGCCGCCGCGCAGCACCGCGTGGCACTCAATGTGCGCAGCGCACAGGCGCGCCTCGAAGTGTCGCTTTGTGACCAGGTGCGCAGTGCAGCCCTCCACGCCGCACGCGTGGGGTCGCTTGCGTGCTACGTGCCACTCCTGAAGCACTGGCACGTCGGCGTGGCTGTGCGCTGACATGCCAGACGCGTGCCAGCGCACAGGTGTGCGCAGCGCGCCGCGTGCTATGTTGCCTTGGAGCTCGTCAGGCGCACAGTAGAGGCCGGCGTGGTGTACAGCAGTGAGTACAGCATAGTCTGGGCCGCCTGCGCCCTGAAAGCCCTGCCACGTTGAGAATGGTGAGCCATGTGTTTCAGCGTGAGCCGGGCAAGACAAGGCTGCGCTGAGCAGCCCAGGGCTGCGAACAGGCGCAACAGGTGCAGGTCCTTGTTTCAGAGGAGGAGGCGCGAGTGCTGAAGGCGCTGGCGCACCTGTGATGACCGCGAGCTGTTTGGTGCAGGAGCTTCATCCTCGGCAATAAGCACAGGTCCTGCTCTGCCCGCGACTGTCCGGCGGAGCGCTCTAGCGCTTTTTGCTTTACTTTTGGTCCAGAACGGTCTGCAATTGCTGAAGCTGGCTATTAGGGGTAACGACCATGTCTTTTTTTGGGCAGAGATGCTGTCAGTAGTCAACCAGCTTATACGGATATGGATTTGTTTCTGCTTCATCACCTGCCTCACAGCCTTATGTGAGGGCTGCGCGCCTGAGCAGCCCGACTTGGCCCAGAGCCCAGACTTTCTCCAGCTGCAAGGGAAAGAGTCTCTGCATGAGCCAGCTGCTTACAGACACAGGGCCGCCCCGACAAACATACAATTGTAGGCTCACGGCTGTCCTGGCAGGAGACGCTGCACGTCTAAACAGGCGTGGCGGGGTGTCTCCGACATGCAGAGGCAGGCCTGGTTGGCCAGGGCAGGCGGGCTTGGTCGGCCAGGGGACATGCAGAGGTGGGAGGCTGTCAGCTGCTCACCTGCTGGCTCAGGAAGACCGGATGTCCTGCAAACCAGTGGCACGCGGCTGCGCTGCAACATGCATCAGAAGGTGAGATGCCTGGAGCCATGCAGCCTGGTGCGCGACACATGAGGCTGTTTCTGTTGAGCTGCATGTGTGCGCTCACGCTTCTCAGCTTGCTGCTTGCATGCACCTTGCGCGGCGCTGGCACAGCAGGCCCGCACATGCAGCCCGCACGCGCTGGAAACACATCGCGCTGACACCCAGAAGCAGTTGCCGGACGCATGACACAACCCCCTGGCAGCGTCTTCGCACTTGCGAACACAGATAGCACAATAAAAGGTTACACGCGCTATGCGGCGGCCGCAGTGCGGCCTTGCGGTCTAACTCGAGCTGTGCAACCAATCAGGCACTGCGGTGAGCGACGCCCTGCGCTAGGTCACTGTTCATCAACCTTTACGCACTGTGCGCAGCCGTTCAAGCACACGTTCAGAGTGGAGATGTAAGCATTGCCATTCACCATGAGCCTCGCGAGGGCCTTGCCGCGGTCGCCCTCCACGGCTTGACAGAGCATGTTCATGGGCACGGGCTGGCTGAGCACCCCTGGGAAGACGACATCCACCACATGCACGCCAGCCATGAACAGAATCTCGCCCTTGGCTCGCTGCTGCGGCAGGGGCGCCCACGCCAGGGAGCGCAGCACATGCATGCCCGACACCCGCACGCTGAGCAGCTTCAGCTCGCGGAGCGCCTCGGGCCAAGATCCCCGCATGAAGTACAGGTAGGTGTGAGCCGCGGCCTCCGCATTGCGCAGCGGGAGCAGGATGCCGAGGCTGGCGAGCCGGGTCAGGCTGGTCAGGTCCAGCGGCGGCGCCCGGCTGGCGTCCTTGCTGGACACGAGCCGCAGCGGCACGCCGGACAGCCGCCGCAGCGAGCGGCCGTGCCGCGCGAGGAACCTGCGGTGGTCCGCGCCCTTCCACAGCCGAAAGTCCTTGTGGTTGAAGGCGGCCGCCTCCACGCAGCCTGCCCGGACGTCTGCGGCCAGCCACTTGCCCTGCTCCTTGCTCAGCGGCGCGCCCGAAAAGTCGAGCGCCAGGGGGAGCGGCTGCGCCAGCAGCACGCCGCGCACGCGGCGGCACACGCTCAGCAGGTCCACGGCGCTGCGCACTTCTGCCGCGGCGGGCTGAGCGGGGCGCTGCGCCCAGGCGCGGCCGACGATGCCGCGGATCAGGTCGTCGGAGAGCGAGTCAAAGCCGGCCTGCGCAGCACTGCCTTGTTATGGTGCCAACAAGGGCAGTGTGCGGCCCTGAACATGCAACAGGGCGCTGTCACTGGTCACTCGCGCAGTCTGCCTTGACATCAAGTGTGCGGCGCCCACGCCCTTTGCACACAGCTGCTGCCACACAGGACATACTTGCCAGTGGCAGACCACGCAGAGATGCAAGAAAGCACGCGGCGGCAGCCACGTGAGTGTCGAACAACAGCGCTTGACAGCCCACCTGATCAGCGCCATGTCCGGCAGCACTGCCAACTAGCATCACTGACAGCGCTGGTCGCCAGGCAAACGAGCCCTTGCGCCTTGGAGCCGCGCCAGTATGGCAGGCCTGGACCTCCAGCAGGTTCTGGTCGCCTGAGCTTCAGCAGGACAACGATTGCCTCAGGCTGAGCTGGACAACGATTGCCTCAGCTGGCAGACCACTTTTTCTGAGCAGCCCTTCAACCGCGGGGTTTTCTTTGGAAATCAAAATACTAGGGAGGACCGGGCTAACTGCTGTGGACTACGAGACAGTTCTCGTGACGCCTGCGGCGCATCACCATGCACGCAGATGATCCTTTGTGTTTATCTTCAAGGGAAGATGTGACTTCTGATAAGTATGTAACAAGAATTATTGTGGTTGACACACAGTGGTGCGGGTCCAGGACGGCTCACCGGGCGCGCGCGGCGCGGGACAAGGGGCGTGGCACCCAAAAGCATTCTCTCCATCACGGAGGCCTGCCATATCAGTCAGCAGGTTCTCCGGACATGTTGAGGACAATTGTCAAGCAGAGGCAAGCAGGCGCGGTCCCGGAGACAATCATGACGCTCACTCCTGCAGAACTTCAGCCAATGTGGAACTTTATCCACTTGACACACGGTAGGGATACTAGCCACCCTGTAGGGCCTTGAACCTACCAAAGTCCTGGCTGCACATGTCTCCAGTCTGCATGCGTGTTCCACAACAGCGCGCACTGCAGCATAGTGCGCGCTGCAGGCCACGTTGCATAGTGGATCCGTGCCAGAGTCTGCCAGGCAGACAAAGCGCAGGGTGGTGCACCCATTGATGCTGCACTTGCTGGACATGCACCCACTCTGCATGTGCTTTCTACGTCAGTGCGCGCTGCAGGCCACGTTGCGAACTGATCTGTGGTAATACAGAGCGCAGGTCAATTGCTGCTTGCCTGCACCCCGAACGGCGTCGGCACAGCAGGCCCGCACGCCGGGCCTGCATGTGCTGGGATAAAACCGCGCAGACGCCCAGAAGCCTGCTGGCAGGTGCCGGATACAAGAGGCCTCCCCCTGGCCGCGTCTTTGCTCTCCGCATACAGAGTCGCCCAAGGAATGGTTCCATGCGCCGTGCGGCCTCACTCGAGCTGTGCGCCCACATACAGGCCCCGTGGCAAGCGACGGCCTGTGCCAGGTCACTGTTCGTCACCCCTTGACACACTTTATGCACCCGTTCAAGCACACGTTCATAATGCGGGTGTAAACATTGCCATTGAGGATGAGCCGCGCAAGGGCATTGGCGCACTCACCCTGCAGGACCTGGATTAGCACGTCCAAGCTCATGCGCTCATTGAGCTTCCCCGGGTGAACGGCATCCACTACATGCACGCCATTCAAGATCAGGGGCTCGCCCGGGGGTTGCTGGTGTGGCAGGGGCGCCCATGCCAGGGAGCGCAGCACGTGCCTTCCAGAGGATTGCGCGCTGAGCAGCTTCACCTCGCGAAGCGCCTCTGGCCAGGATCCCCGCATGAGCAGAACGTGCTCCTGAGCCGGAATGTGCTCATATCGCAGCGGGAGCAGGATGCTGAGGCTAATGAGCCTAGGAAGGCTGGTCAGGTCCAGCGGGGGCGCCCGGCTGGCGTCCCTGCTGGACACGAGCCGCAGCGGCACGCCGAACAGCCACTGCAGCGAGCGGCCGTGCCGCGCGAGGAACCTGCGGTGGTCCGCGCACCTCCACAGCCGGAAGTCCCTGTGGTGGAAGGCGGCGGCCTCCACGAAGCCTACCCGGATGTCTGCGGCCAGCCACTTGCCCTGGTCCTTGCTCAGCGGCGCGCCCGTAAAGTCGAGCGCCAGGGGGAGCGGCTGCGCTAGCAGCACGCCGCGCACGCGGCGGCACACGCTCAGCAGGTCCACGGCGCTGCGCACTTCTGCCGCGGCGGGCTGAGCGGGGCGCTGCGCCCAGGCGCGGCCGACGATGCCGTGGATCAGGGCGTCGGGGAGCGAGTTGAAGCAAACCTCTGCAGCAGTGCGTTGTTTTAGCGCCAGCGAGCGCGTTGTGCGCCCCTGAACGCGCAGCAACGCGCTGTCACCGGTTACGCGCGCAGTGTGCGTTGACGTCACGCGCACATTGCACACTTCCTGTTCACACAGCTGCTGCCACGCACTGCAAACCTCGCCAGTGGCAGACAGCGGAGAGATACCAGAGAGCACGCGACGGCAGCCGCTGCGCAACAATACAACAACAGCGCTGGACAGCCTACCTGAGCAGCGCCGTGCCCGGCAGCATTGCAGTCCGGCATCACAGACAGCGTTGGCTACCAGTGCAGCTGAGGCCTTGATGCCATAGAGTCGCGCAGTAAAAAGGCTCTGGACCACTAACCAGTCGCCTAAGGCGACTCGCCTTAGCTTGAGCAGGTCAACGAAGCACTTCAGCAGGGGGTTTTTTTTCTTGGACTCAAATTTAGAAAGCAGCGCGTTCCAGAGCCAATGCCGTAAGATCTGCCTTGCCTGAGTGCCCGATGTCCCTTGCTGTGTGGGTATGGGATGACTCCTTGCCTACGCGCTTGACACCTGTTGCCTGAGCGGCACTAGCTGGCTGCAACAGGCTTCTAACCTAACACGCCTGAGTGCGCCGAAAGGCGCGCGCACTCAGAGCCTTCCTATGGAATGAAGGGTCTTCGGACAGATGTCCGGACGCCCACCGCGCACCATCATGCATGCGGATGGTCCTTTGTGTTATTGGAAAAGGGAACATGCGGCGGCTGCAAGTGGTTCTGCAGAAGACTTCCGCCGGAAGATCATGTGGTTGACATAAAAGCGGGGACAAGGGGCATGGCATCAAAGGCGTGCTCCCCAAAACAGAAGCCTGCCTGTTGGATCCAGCCGGATCCACTGACATGCTGAGAACAAGTGTTAAGGCGAGCAGGCGGCGGACCCAAACAATTGTTACGCTCACTCATGCAGACCATGCAGCCAGCCTGGACATTCACCCATATGACATAGAATTGGCATACAAGCCACCCCGCAGGGCCATACATCCACCAGACTAAATGCTGCACATGTGTCCAGTCTGCATGCGTCTTCCACAGCTATGCGCACTGCAGGTCAGTGCACTCCGCAGGCCACGTTGCAAAACTGATCTGTGGCAGAGTCTGCCAGGCAGACAGAGCGCAGGGTGATGCACTTCCGAGTCACTTGCCGGACATGCGCTCACTCTGCACATGTGTTCAACGTCAGAGCGCGCTGCAGGCCACATTGTAAAAATGACCTGTGGCAAGACAGACCGCAGGGTTGTGCATCCACCAAATCACTGGGTGGACATGCACCCACATTGCATGTGTGTTCCATTCACTGCGCGCTGCAAAAGAGATGTGTGGCAGACAGAGCGCGAGGTGGTGCACCCACTGAATCACTTGCTGGACATGCACTCACTCTGCATGTGTGCTCTTCTTCAGTGCTTGCTGCAGAGGAAGGTGTGGCATGAACGAGCGCCTAAGATATGGCGCTCAGCTCAGAGGATCACGTCAAGCTATCTCGCTGACCGCCGCCTGTTCATACCAGGGGCGACTGTGATGTATCGAAGGACAATGCACACTACATCATGCCGACCTGATCCAACCACCAGAGGGCATGCGCGTGGTCCTCCACGGTCGCACGCCACGCAGCGGAGCCCTCCGGCGGCCAGGGGCGCCAGGCCAGGAGCGACAGCTCACCCATGCGCATGGGGTGCTCGCAAATCTCGAGTGCATACTGGCGGGAGCACTCCCGGATGAGCACATGCACACAGATATACACTTCTACACGACATGCTTTATGGCCCCAATACCAGACAAACTGCAGCGGCGCGCCGCAGTCAGTCACCTGCATGTTCGCAGCGGATCGGACTACAGAGCCGCGAGAGCTTTTGGTGCCATCCTTGCCATCCCCTGAGCCGTACACGCATGCGTGGGGGCTGCGAACAAGCGCATACATGGTCCTCCCGAGCCCAGGCATGGGGAGAAGGCTCCACCAGCCGTCCTTGAGCAAGCAGCGTGCAGAGATTGCGAGGACCTGCGGGTGCTGCTTGACTGCGGCATGCTCCCGGGGCCGTCCTCCGGCAGAGCTATGCCCGAAACATGCACAAGTTCCATTGGCGCCAGGCTCCTGTGACTGCTTGTCGCCGGGCAGGCCGCCCATGCCAGTCGGTCAAGCCACTTCACACCAGGCTCGCCCACGCCGACCAGCTCCAGCCGAAGCAGTCCTTGTGGCCAGGATGCCCTCGCAAACCACGCGCGCTGGCCCTGAGATATGAGCCGCGGCGGCAGGTGGATGCCGAGGCTGGTGAGCCTGCTGAGGCTGGTCAGGTCCAGCGGGGGCGCCTGGCTGGAGTCCCTGCTGGACACGAGCCGCAGCGGCACGCCGGCCAGCTTTTGCAGCGAGCCGCCGTGCCGCGCGAGGAACCTCCCGAGGTCCTTGCTGCTCCACAGCGGGGAGTCCTTGTGGTTGAAGGTGGCCGCCTCCACGTAGCCTCCCGGGATGTCTGCGGCCAGCCACTTGCGCTGCGCTTTGCTCAGCGGCGCGGCCGAAAAGTCGAGCGCCAGGGGGAGCGGCTGCGCCAGCAGCACGTCGTGCACGCGGCGGCACAAGCTCAGCAGGTCCACGGCGCTGCGCACTTCAGCCACGGCAGACTGTGCGGGGCGCTGTGCCCAGGCGCGGCCGACAATGCCGCGGATCAGGTCGTCGGAGAGCGAGTCAAACCCGGCCTGTGCAGCAAGGCATTCTGCAGTCTGCAATGCGAAGCAGCCGGCAGTGCACTGAAACACTATCAGGCACGCTGTGTGCCTCCATAAGGTTTTTTGCTGTGCTGCGCGCAGTGCTCTCCTTACATCAGCTGCTCCATGGAGGAGTCCTCAGATACAGCGCAAATGAGCTGCCTTGCACCTCCCCATTGGCAACCGCTGGTGTCCAAGCGCAACCACTATCGAGCATACAACAGCGCACTGAAGCCTACCTGAGCAGTGCGGTGCGTGGCTGCTTCGAAGCGCGGCGTGGCAGGCAGCAGCGGCTACCAATGCAAGGCAGCCCCGGTGCCTCCAGGCTGCACGGGTTGAGTTGGTGGCTCTGACTACTTGTATATGCACTGGCCTTACAATGAGCCTATCCTGTATAGCAAGGCAAGTGGCATTGTCACGGCATCGGGCGAGTCCTTCGTGTCTTTACCTACTGAGCAGGGCTTCAGGTGATCTCAAGAGCGCTCATGTTTCCTTGATGCATAATGACTGAGGAAGTGGGGGGTGTGGTAATACCTTTTACAACCAACCCACGCCGCCCTGCAGCCTGCAACTGGTCCAGTCTGTAGGTAAAGCTTTGAGGTACCACTTCCACAAGCTGCTGAAAGAGCGCTGTTGCAGGCTACACCAGCAGAGCCACAAAACTCGACAGAAAAGCCCGCAGGCGTTCCCATGTAACTGGGGCAAAAAACCAGGGTCAGCAGTCCAACCGTTTGAAGGCCGTTCAAAAGCACACACTCCAGCTGCATCCCACGGCGTCCTGCTGGCAGGGCGTGCGTGCAGCTTACCTATGCAGCTCACGCATTTCTGGTAAAAGGCTGGCGCACAGTTTGGGCGCCGGTGCTTGATCCACAGGTCTGTGTTGGCGCCGCTGGGCGCAGAATGGCCGACCAGGCTGTCTCCAGAGAAGCGCCATTGGTAGAGGGCAGCGCTCCTCTCAGCAAGGCGCGCGAGCGCCCCAGCTGTCTCCAGCTGACGCTGTGGCATCGCCAAGTGCTGCACCACAGCTGTGCTGAAGCTGCTTGCTGCGATGTGCAGGGCCCGCGCCACAGCTTTGTGACAGCAGATACCCAGCGTACGGCTGCGAGAGGCGGCGGCGCGCGATCTGAAGGTGCTGTGCTTGCTGCCTCCGGCACGCCGCGCCTGTGTTGTCTGTACGAGTTGCTTCTGAGCACGGCAGAACACAACGTGCTTATGCTTGAAGCAGCAGTCTGCGCAACATGTGTGGACCTTTACACTCCTCTCACACAGTCATCAGCATCACAGCTGGGCACGCTGCCAGTGTGGGTTTGCAGGGCACTGTGCCGCTTGGTGCCGATTCCAATGCGGCGATCCTGGCGCAGGTGACGGCGCGGCCGGCGCGCGGCAGCGCACGCCGCTCGCGCAGCTGAAGAACCTGCGGCTGGGCGGGCCGCAGCCCGGCGGCGCCGGCGCGCAGCCCGCGGCAGCCAAGGCCGGCGGCGGCGACGCGAGCGGCCGCACGCGCGCGATGGAGCTGGGCGCCAAGACGTTCCAGGACTTCAAGGAGCGGCGGCAGCGCAACAGGCGCGCCACCCGTGGTTGTTTTATCACGGGCACTTTGGGTTTGCGTTGCGGCATGCGTGCACAGGCTCCTTCAGCAAACCGCAAAGCAGCGGCGGGTGCCGCCGGCGCCCCTCTCACCTGTCAGATACGCGCTGCCTCACGGAGTCTATGAGATGAAGATAGCAGCGTCTCCTGCCTCGTGACAAGCGCACCCAGGCACCCGAGCTGCCTGAGCTGGCTGCCTGATCGGCCACGGTTGTAGAGGCAGTGGTGCTTTCGCCAGTGGCCAGCCCTGTCTGATGCATGCCTGCTGTCGCACCCGTCCACCTGTCTCTCCCTGCCTTTCCACTGCCTCCCTGGCGTCGTGGGACCGGCAGGCACGCGGGCGGCCAGCCCGAGGCGGCCTTGCACGGCGGCGCGCCCTGCGCGGCCGGCCGGCCTCGCCCCAGCGCCTCCTCGCCGCCCAGCGTGACGTCGCGCGGGAACGCTCCAGGCGCAGAGGGCGCGCTGCGCAGCGCGCGCACCGCCGCCGCCGCGGCCACGAACGCCCGCGCCCCGTGCGCGCCGGCCGGCCGCCCGTCGGCTTCGACAGCGACAGCGCCGCGCGCCTGCGACAGCGCGGCCGGCAGCGCTGGGTCCTGCAGCGCGGGGCCGGGCGTGCGGCCGGGCGCCGGGGGCGCCGCGCCCGCTGCAGCGAGCGCGCGGCGCGGCGCCGGCGGCGCTGCAGCGCCGCTGGAGCTGCAGCTGCGCGCCGCGGGCGCCGGCCGGGGCGCCGCTACGCCCGTGCTGGGGGTCGGCTGGGGCCTGGACGTGGGGCGGGTCGCCGCAGCGCTGCAGACCAGCGCCGGGCCAGCGGGCGGTGGGGGCCAGGATGATGACGGCTCTGTCGCCGAGAATCCCGCTGCGGCTGCGGCTGCGCCTGCCGAGGCGGTGTCTGCAGCAGTGGAGCCGCGCGATGGCCCCCGCTTGACGCCCGGCCCGGCCGGCGCGCCCGCTGCCGCGCTCGGCCGGCCGGTGAGCAACCCGCTGTTCGAGGCAGCCAATATCGGCGCGGCCGGGGAGGCGGCCGCCAGCAGCGCCGCCAC
>JAABUV010004830.1_pt1 | contig 15763 bp, 25 predicted proteins | sample 5559971 | NCBI WGS metagenome assembly JAABUV01 (sample SAMN10711881, study PRJNA513362) | rock metagenome | isolation source: Antarctica rocks | place: Antarctica: Victoria Land, Knobhead nord | collected 2015-12-19
CGCACCGATCGGCATCTGGTGAAGCGCTGGAGCCGAAGTGTGCCCAGCCTATTGGGTCTGCCAACATGTCGCCGTGCGCCGTTGCCACGCCTGCCGTGTTGTGATTACTCAATTGCAGGTCGTGGCCGACAGGTGTGGTTGCGCCTTTTGGGAGTGAGCGAGGTGTCACATCTGCATGCAGGATGTCTGTCTCCGTTTATCCAAGCTTAGCTGCATTATTGCGGTCTGTTTTCCTGGGGCCCAGCACACGCTTGCAGGCCGCTGCTTACTGAAGCAAACCATGGGCGCCTGCAGTCAGTTGCACTGGGCTGGGGGCCGACTCCTGACCGGCGGCAAATCTTTATATGTGTACAGAGGAGGGGCGCAAAGCCTAATAAGGATTTGTGTACAGATGGTGAGCGTGTATGTGACGTGAGCAGTACGTGAGCGGAGAGCTGTGACGTCAGTTTCAGGCAGTGCTTCAGGTGTGGCCGCGACTTACGCCCTACTCCCTGGTGCTTTTCCGGGAGAAGGTTGGGACGCGTGTTTTATTTACTGGCGCTCTCGCTTCTGTTGCGCATGTCGAGAGCTCTGTCGGAATGTCTGCCTTGAGCAAGTCTCCTCGCCAACCCTGTCTGCCAGCAGTCTGAGGGACGACGCGTCGCGGGTACAAGGGATGTGCTGTGCTGTCCTTCTGTGAATGAGGCCAGCGGGTGACTCATGTAAGCAGGCATGCCCCTCATGGCTACATGCCTTTAGCCCCATGCATGGGATGCTCGTCCGTGTGGCTCCAACCCGCTGTGAGCAGCTCCATGCAGCCCCCTTTTTGGTCTTAATCTCAGACCGCACCATGCACGCGTAGGGGTGCTGCCCCCGCTATACCCTCTCTATGTCTGCACCTGGGCACAAGAGCCAAGGCGCTTATTAGCAAGCCAGTATACGCGCGGTAGGCAGCAGATCAAACGTGATACGCGCGGGGCGATGGACGCTTTCCGAGCGCTGCTCGATGAAAAGAAGAAAGCCGTTGCGGCGGACTTCGGCGGGCGCAGGTATGTGAAGCAGTCCGAGGTGGAGGGCGTGCGCCTCAAGCGCCTGCGCGACGAGGAGCAGAGCGAGCTTGAGCACAAGGTGAGCAGACAGGCCTTGCTGTCGGGGAAGGCAGCGAGCTGCGCGAGCCTTGCCCTTCTCTTCGGTACTGCTCTGACTGGGTATTGCTCTGATGCGAGGGCGTGCTGAGGCGGTGGCACGTCCGCACACAGCTGGACCTGTGCTTGCCAACGATGCTGATGCCCGGTGCACCCAGTTCTTGGTCGGGCTCGAGAAGCTGAGGGCAGCCCTGCCGAGCGCGGCGCGACTAGCAGCGCTGCGCACTCCCAGCTCCGATGCGAGAGCGATGGGTGCTGCAGGATGCGGCGAAGCGCGCACGGCTGGACGCGGAGCGCCGCGCGCTGGAGCGCCACGACAGCGGCAAGGACCGCGAGGAGGCGCTGTCGCGCGAGGAGGTCATCCGCCGCCTGCGCCTGCTGGGGCAGCCCATCACGCTCTTCGGCGAGGTGCGCTGCCCTGACGGGCGTGCGGCGAGTTTGCTGCGAATTGTACATGCACTGCACCCAGCTTGTGTGAAGCCTGGTGACCGGCCGTGCTCAGGCAGCCAACAGCAGAGTAATTTGCTGTAAACGCTCGCTGCCTGTCTGCTGGCAAACACGGAGGCTGCTGCTCTGCACGTCTGCGCTGCGCGCCACCTTGCTCGAGCTCCTATAGAGCTGCGCGCTGCGCGGTCGACCCCAACAAGCACTCGCCTGACGTGCTGCACGCACACACTCACGAGCACAGCCATACCCGCGGGTACCCCACTCGCAAAACGGCCCGGCGCCTGCAGCGTGCGCAGGGCGACTATCAGGTGCACGTCGAGCACGCCGCCGGGGGCAGGGCACGTCCGCGCCAGCGCCGTGGTGGCGGCGAGCCAGGCTGCACACTCTCGCCAGTCCTTGTGGGGGTATGCGCTTGTCCCAGGCGTTGACCGCGCGCCGCCCGCCGCGCAGGACGACGCGGCGCGCGCGGGCCGGCTGGCGCGCGTGCAGGACAACTACCAGGCGCAGGACGAGCACGCCGGCGGGCAGCAGGGCAACTCGATGCTGGCGCTGCAGCGCGGCGAGCTGGGCCGCAAGAAGGCTGGCAGCGCGGGGATGGCCGCCGCGGCCGCCAAGGAGCGCGAGAAGGAGCGCGGCGGCGACGCTGATGCGGACGCGGAGGCGCGCCCCGGGATTGTGGAGCAACCCACGTCACCAGGCGCCCCCACCCTTGCCAGGCTGCCTGCTTTCGCTCTTGGTACGGCAGGGCAGCAACCGGCGATATCGGTGTGGATGGCCGGTGTCTGTGTCGGCGGTCATGCCAGGTGTTCTGGCGTGTCCCGTGACAGGCAGGTACAGAGGCCCGCGGCGCTGCTTCTGGCTCATGGCAGCGAGGCGCGAGCGGCTGCAGTGTGTGTTTGGGGTGTGGCGCCCAGGCCAGCGCGGCGGAGCGCACAGTGAACTTGGTCGAAGGGTGTCGCCAGCTCAGCTTGCAGGTATACCATCCGTGCGGCACTCGCGATGCTCCTGAGCGGGGTGAGACGCCAGAGTGTGGCGCCGCAGGCGAACGCGGCGGCGGACGACGAGCCGGAGGAGGACGAGGTGACGGCGGCGTTCCGGCGCGCGGCTGAGGCGGTCAAGGAGAAGCGGGAGGAGGAGGCCATGAGCGTGGAGGAGCGCATCTACAAGTGCGCCGCCCGGCCTGCGGCGCGGCCGGACGCGGCCCTGACGCTCTGGTGCCGGGCAGCTCCTCTCTTCTGAGAGCCAGCGGCGGACGCAGCTCCATCGAATGAGAAGCGCGACGCAGACAGGACTTCATGGCACGCCAGGGGATGAAGGAGCGTGTGCACGGCCTGGCGTGTTGCGGAGGAAGCCTGCAAGCGCGTTGAGGCGCGTGCACCGCCCGCGCGCAGGTACCTGAAGCGGTGGTTTGCGGAGTGGGGCCGCGACCTGGACACGCGCCCCGATGATGCGAAGGCGTCGCAGTCAGGTAGGCGGCGGCGCTTGCGCGCGTGTGCACCAAGCATCAGCCGTCCGCGCACTGGTGGTTTGCGTGCTCGGATCGGAGCGGCGCATGGGTGCGCATGCAGCGCCGTAGGCAGGGTGTTGCCCGGTGTGCGGCCGACTCTACGGCATCAGACACGCTGTGAGTGATGCCAGCGGGGTCCAAGGCGCACCGCGAGTGGCGTCTCTGCACGCGCAAGGGGCCGCCGGCGCGCATGCACTGGATTGCGCATTGCCATAGGGTAGAGTTAGGGTAGGGTTAGGGTAGGGTACCCTAACCATAGCAAGCACGGCCGGGCGCGCGCGCGCGCAGGGACCCAGATGACGCTGGTGTATGCGCAGACGGAGCAGTACCTAAAGCCGCTCTGGAAGGACCTCAGGCGGCGCGAGGTGATCCCGGAGCTGGTCGCCGGGCTGTACATGATCGTGCAGGCGGTGCAGCAGCGCAACTACCTGCAGGCATACGACATCTACGTCCGCCTGGCCATCGGTGCGGCGCGCGCGCGGCCACCCTTGATAGGCAAGAGTGTTTAGTTTACCTGTGTAGAGAATAGAGGCCTCGTCGACCCTCTCTTGCCAGCCCTAGGCAAGTATTAGAATTTTCAACGCATGCGGGCCGGGCCGAGGCGGTCATGCAGGCGGCGCAGCAGCTGCCGCCTACAGGCCTTCATTACCTGCGTGCGCATGGATGGCGCGCATGCGTGACGCATCGCTTGGTGCTGAGCAAGTGCACTGCCTGCTGCTGGCTGCACATTTGTGGTGGGCGTGAGTGCTTGCGCAGGTGCCGCCCAGGATGAAGCGGTGCAGCTTGAGCAAAGGCCAGGCGAGGTAGCAACACCAGTCTGCGTAAGTCTGGCGGTGGGTAGCTGCAGCACTGCGGCACCATGTGCAGTGCCAGCTGCGACGCATGCAAGCTGGCTCCGCACCGCGCGCCAGGCAACTCGCCGTGGCCGATCGGCGTGACGAGCGTCGGCATCCACGAGCGCAGCGCGCGCGAAAAGATCTCGCACGTCATGAACGGCGCGGCGCACGTCATGAACAACGAGGCCACGCGCAAGTACCTGCAGGGCTTGAAGCGCCTGCTGACGTTCATGCAGCGCGCGCACCCGACTGACCCCAGCCGCTCCGTCGAGTTCGACGGCTACAAGGATGCCGGCCGAGGCATCATCGGCGGCGGCAGCGACAAGCAGGCGCGTCCGCTGCGCCGGACAATGCCGCTGCTGATTGTCTGTTTTGTGGATGCTGCATTGCTGTGGATGCAACAGGGAGGTGCACGCTGTTTCTTGTTGGTGAGCTAGCTAGCATCGCTTGCTTGGTGTGCTCACACGGGGTTACCGAGGTCAAAATAGAGTCTACAGAGACCGTCCACATATAAAGAGTTTCATTTGGCTGAAATTGAAACTCTCGAGTGCGTAGTTTTCAAAGATGACTTTGCTGCATGGAAGTGGATTTGGCGTGGATGTCACTCACGCAAAATAAGGGTGAGCCTTGACCTGGTGCAACGCCGCGGAGCAGGCGCTGCTGGAGGCCGAGCGGCGTGGCGAGACGACGGAGACGCTGCGTCTGGAGCCCGCGCCCCACTTCCACGAGGTGGACGGCTCTGTGGCAGTCCCGCGCAAGTGGGAGAACATCCTCTCAAAGAGCGAGGTGTTTACAAAGCCACGCCAGCCCGACAGCGCGGGCAGGACGCCGCCGCGCACGCCGCCATCGGGGACATCATGATGTCAATGCTATGGACACCTTGACTAGAATGTTGAGGTGTCAGGTTGCATTTGCGTGCTGAGGGCCTGCCAGCCCCCTGAGATTGGCTGGGAGCGGGGGCTGATTGGTTGTTTTGGCGAGCAGTCTCGCTCAGGCTTATCAGTGTCTTCTGTTGGCCGTGGATGTGCCAAGTGCTCTTGCTGCACTGCGGTGTGAAAGGAGGGTGGCTTGCTCGCAAGAGTCTGCTGCAAGAGACGCGTGCGCGAGCGACTTATTTCTCAAACTCTCAGACACAGGCCTGAAAAGCAGTCCAGAGCACAGTCACGCGGCACCAGCCTTTGCCTCGCCAACAGGCGTCCACGGCTGCTGAGCGCCGCTTGGCAGACACTGGGAGCAGTGCTGCTGCAGTCTTGAGCATGCCAGCTCAAGCGCAGCGTGACCTGGAGGACCTCTGCCGGCGGCTCCGGCGCCGTCAGGTGGGGCACCTGGTTATCTGCATGGCCTTGTTGCTGTGCAAAGCATTGTGCGTGCTCATGATGGTGCTGCACCACGCACAGGTGGAGGGCCCCCTGTCCTGCGCCAAAGCGACTGCCGAGCTGATGCGGACGGTGGTGACGCGAAGGGGCCACCCCACACCTCAGGCGCTGCTGAGCGAGCTGACCGCCTTTGGCGTGCAGCTGCAGGCCGCCAAGCCGCTTGGTGCCTCCCGCACATCTCGGACTTACCTGTTGGGTGTATGGTCAGCAAGAGAGTTCTCAAAGGGGCACCTTTGGTGCTGACGGTCTGCGCTTGCGGCGGCAGAGCTGTCGATAGGGAATATTGTGCGGCGCGTGCTGCACATCGTCCGCGAGGAGTCGCAGCAGGTGCACGCCCGCTGCCGCAGCCTTCGCCTGGATATTCTTTGCAACCGGCTCTGAGACGTGTGCAGCTCGCCTCTGCCCTGCAGCCTGCTGCGCCTGACCATCCACTTGTCTGTTCACCGCGCTGCATGATGCGCTTCTGGTGGAAGACATGTGCTGGCCGAGAGGAGGCAAGGACAGCACCTCAAGGACTAACGCAGCGCCGCGGGCGCGCCGCAGGAGAGCCAGGAGGACCTGGCGGCGGAGGCGCCGGCGGCCATGGCAGAGGCCAAGGAGGTGTCCGCCGGGCTGCTTAGCCGCGCGTTCCGCACGCCCGCGCCGCGCGCGCTGTCGCTGCACAACCTGCTCGACCTGCAGCCCATCGCGGAGGACGCTGGCGAGCCCGCCGGCGCTGCGGCCGCGGCGCCGCGCGGCGGCGGCGCCGCCAGTGCGGAGGAGGAGGAGGGCGGCAGCCCGGGCCTGCGGGGCCCCGCGGGGGAGGTTTCTTCGGCGGCCAGGGCGGGCGCGGGCGCCGCCAATGGCAGCGTGCCGAGCAGCGGCGGCAGCTGGAGGGAAGGCCGCGGCGGGGACGCCGGCCGGCCGCTCGCCAGCGCCGGTGCGCAGGCCCGCATGTTGTTGTTCATGCATTGTAAGCGATGCATCATGTGCTACTGCGCATGTCCTGGGAAGCTGAGCTCATGCCCAGGGAGGGTACTGCCCCATGTGCCCTCCTACTTAACTACTGCTGTGTCTGCCTCGGTTCCTTGGGTCAGCCTGCGTTTGCTTCTTCGCTTTTCGCGGTGTGTTTGGCGGTCAAGCTTGTGCGCGCCAGTGCATGCACCAACACACTCTGACCAGCTCTGTGGCTCTGCTGCTTAGGCAGGTGCCTGCATGCGAGGATGGCATGCACAGAAGGCTCTGGCAACCGCCCCCAGAGACCATTAGTCACCCGGGCATGCGCCAAGCGGAAGCGCGCATGTGTGCGCAGCTGCGGGCGCTGCCGCGGGCGAGGCAGCGGCGCGCAGCAGGCGGGAGCGCGCGGGCAACTGGGCGGGCAAGCCAAGCGTGATTGACCAGCTCAACGAGCTCATCCTGGAGCTACGGGACATTGAGGGCAGCATTGCCGTGCATGTGCGCCTGCGCGGGTCGCAGCCGAGTGTTGTTGCCAAGCGCGCGCTGGCGGCAAGCCCGCCGCGCATGCCCCCCCCCCGCCAGGCAGTACTTCAGATTGTCGCAATGGGCGGCATGCGTCCGTGCCGGCGCAGAGGCGGGCACGCACTCAGCAGCACCCAGCCTCGCACCCGTCAGCGCAGGCAACGCTGTTTATTTGTGCCGAGGCGCGGCCGCGCGCGCAGGCTGTGGAGCACATCCACGCCAACGAGGTCATCCTGACGTTCGGCTTCTCCGCGACTGTGTTCGCGTTCCTGCGCGAGGCCGCCAAGAAGCGCGATTTCCAGGCGCGCCCCCCGCACTCGCGTCCGCCCCCCGCACTCGCGCACATTGCGTGGCCGCGCATGCAGCTTGTGCGTGTTCTGCGCGGCGGCGTCGTGCAGCGCGGTCTCCAGGTCCGCCGCGCGCCCCTGAGCACCACAGCCGCGCGCGCAAGGCAGGGCATGTGAAGCGCGGCGGCTGCCGGCTGCCAGGCGACCGGCCAGAGGCGCCGGCGCGCTCGCCAGCTCCAGCGCCCCTCCAGGAGTGGCAGGCGTACAGGCAGCGCGCGTGATTTGCCACACCCGATGACCATGCGGGCATCGAATGGAGCGCGACCCCGTGCATGCTGACCACCCCACAGCCCTCCCTCCACATACCACCCACAGCCCTCCCCCGCACCAACCCTAACTCGCCCGCGCGCGGCGTCAGGTGGTGGTGGCGGAGGCGGCGCCCGCGTACGGCGGGCAGCGCATGGCGCGCGACCTGGCGCGCGCCGGCCTGCAGACCACCGCCATCCCCGACTCGGCCATCTTCGCCATGATGGCCCGCGTCAACAAGGCGCGCGGCAGTGTTCGCTCCGCTTGTGCGTGCGGCGGCCGCACGCCGCGGCCTGTCCGGCGCCTTCAGCCTGTGGTCCAAGGACTTCACAAGTGGACATTAAACCCATTCCACATGATGGGCGGATGTCCTTGGGACGCGTGCTTACGAGCTACCCTAATAGGGTAACTACCCCGCCGCGCGCAGGTGCTGGTCGGCGCGCACGCGCTGCTGGCCAACGGCGGTGTTATGGCGGCGGTGGGCGCGCAGCTGGTCGCGCTGGCCGCGCAGCGCCACGCGGTGCCGTTTGTGGTGCTGGCCGGCCTGCACAAATTGTCGCCGCTGTTCCCGCACAACCCGGCCATCACCTTCAACGAGTTCAAGGTGGCGCCCCCCCGCACAATTTGCTGCTGACATCTTTATTGTGCAGGCCGTGCCCAGATATGCCATGTGTTGTGGGCCTGCTCTGGCTGCGGCATGTCCCTAAACCATCACGTCAGGCAAGCCATGCTGCGGCTCCCGCGGCGTGCCCCTTGCTGCCTCGCTCTATCACAGGGGCGGCGCTCCGTTAAAGATGCACACGCATGTCAGCACCAAGCTGAGCCACTGCTGGAGGCGCGAGCTCGGCCTGAGCGCGCGTGCGTGCGCGCTGCGCGCCGCAGTCGCCCGCCGACATCGTGGACTTTGAGGTGCTCGCGGAGACGATGGACGCTGCGCCGGGCGCCGAGGACGCGCCGGAAGAGGAGGCGCGGCGCATGATGGCGCGCGCCCGCTCGGCGGCGCAGGGGCGGGCTAGAAGCATGCCTGCAAGTGTGCTTGTCGCATGCGGGTGCGGGGCCGCAGGGCGCGCGCGTGCAGGCGCTCAGCCCCGCGCGGGGCGCGGCCCGCCCGCGCTCTGTGACCTCTCCCACGGTCGCCCAAATCCCCCTGAGCCCGGGGGGGGGGCGCGCGTGGGCGGCAGGCCGCGCTGTCGCCGGGCGGGCATGTGCAGGCGCTCAACCCAGCGCTGGACTACGTGCCGCCCGAGCTGGTGAGCCTGTTCGTGACGGACACCGGCGGCTACACGCCCTCCTACGTCTACCGCCTCCTTATGGAGTATTACTCGCGCGAGGACTTTGCGCTCGAGCCGCCCGGCCGCGTGGGCGACGGCCGCGCCTGACGCTCTTGGCGCTCGAGCCGCACGGCCGCGCGGGGGGCGGCCGCACCTGACGCGGCGCGGCGCCTGAGCGCGCGGCGCGCCGGCGCCGCGCGGCGCCGCGGCGTGGCCGCCCGGCGCCGGCTGTCCGCCCGACCGAGCGCGGCTCGCGCTGGGAGTGCGCGCGGGGTGCGCGGCTGCACGTGGGGCGGCCGCACCCGGCACGCTACAGATGCCTCTTCATGGCTTCCTCCATGAGCCTCATGGTTCGTGTCAAAGGACACAGTGGCGCTGCGCTGGCGAGCATGGCTGTAGGTATGTGCCAGCAGCTCTGCCTTTTACGGCAGCTTCGCATTTTGGCCCAGCATGCCCTTTGTTTTTGGACAGTCTCGGTGTGTCTCAGATGCAAAGCTTGTGCGTCTATCTGATTGTTGATGCAGATTATGCAGTGGTAGACAACTGCCTTGACTTCATGCGAGTGCAGTCTCACGATGGCACGCCAGACCTCCCGCTTTGCTGCTGTTGAGCCAGCGCCAGCGATTCCACAGCCTGTGCGTCCCATGCAGGCAGGCCTGACTCATTGGCGAGAGCTCTGCCACAGCATGGCTTACACGGTGCCTTCATTACACCTGCAGCATGTCGTTTCAGCCGCGTGGAACAGGCAGGACCACTTCACGAGCAGCTGCACGCTCTGCTGTGCACACAGTGCGGACATGATCCGCGCAGAACGGCCCAACCCATTGGGCCAGGCCGTGTCTGCCCAATACCCCAAAAGCGTGCTGCTGAAATCACTCCCCGTGCACCTGCTCACTCGCACATGCATGTGCACCGGCCATCTGAGCAAGTCGCATGCAGGATTCAACCACTGAGGCCAGAAACACAGCCAGCTCTCGAGCTTTTTCCGGGAGCAGGTAGTGCGCTTGGCACAGTGTTAGGCAACGTTCGCGCCAATGCGCTGCTCTCATCGGTCCATCAGTCATGCTGTGGACATTGGAGATCAACAACCAGCCACGCCCTGGTGGGCGCTGTGCGGGACTACCATCGAGACCATGTGCAACTCGACGCACTTGAGCACCCGGGAATAACAGAGCAGGAAACTCACGGCTTGACAGGCGCATTGAACGAGCCCCCGCACTCCAATAGCTAAAGCTACACGCTACCACAGACACCCGGCAGCGCAGGCTCCCTGCTGAGACACCACGTGCACTTCAGGAGCCGCAGGCGCCAGGCCCAGACAGACGTCGCGCCACCAGCTTCACGCCGCGCTCCCCTAGCTAAAGACGCGCCCGCGGCGCCGGCGCGCCGGCCGGCGCCGGCGTCAGGCGCTCTGCGAGAACACGGGCGTCTTGCACAGCGGGCAGAAGGCGCCGCGGCCCTGCTGGCGCAGCCAGGGCAGCAGGCAGTCCGCGTGGAAGCTGTGCCGGCAGAACGGCAGCGTCTTCACCTGCGCCCCCCCGCGGCACACGGCTCAGCCGCGCTGCCCCGCCCAGCTGCCCTCCTCGCGCAGGGCAAACGCCCGGGGCGCCAGCACGCGGCTCGACAGCACCATCGGCAGCACCCGCCAGACAGGAACCCCCCTTTCAGAACCTCCACACCTAGCTGAGCACTATACAAACACACGCATGTTCACCTGCCTGCGGCGCACCCCATTATACCAACAAGAAAGATAGCCAAGTTATTCCTTGCGTGAAAGGGCCCCCTAGCCAGTGCCAAGCGGGACAATCGAGGTCGCGCGCAGGCCGAGGGGCGTCCTCACCTTATCGCCCTCCGCGTAGTTCTCCAGGCACACGCTGCACACGGTGCGGCTGCCGTCCTTGCTGCGATCCCGCCGCAGCGCCGCCCCGGGCGCGGCGGCCGCCGCCGCCAGGCCCCTGCGTGCGATGCCGGGCAGCGGCGCGCTGCCGCTCGCGGGCTGCCGGCTCGCGGGCGCGGGCGCGCTCGCGGGCGGGCCTGCGGGGGCATGTGCGGCAATCAGCTCTGGTGTGACAGTGAGCGGGCCCTTGCTCCCAGTAAGCACGGCCTTCCATTAGCTCCTCCGCCCCCGCGCTGCCGCTCCTGACTGACAGACCAAGCCTGTCGGGACAGTGTCATGCCGCGCTGCACAAGCACACGGCGGCAAAACCGCACGCGCGCAGGGGCAGGAGTCAGGCCTGCACGGCAGGCTATGCGCCGCCGACGCGCACGCCTCCCGCATGGGCGCGGCTGCGCGCGGCGCGAGCGCACCCGCGGGGGCGGCGGCGGGCGGCGCGGGCGCGGCCGGCGGCGGCGGCGCGGGGTGAATGTGGCTGGGCAGCGACGCGAGCGCGGCCTCCGGCAGGCCGTGCCGCGGCGCGCCCGGCTCCGCCTCGTCCAGCGCCGACAGCAGCTCGTAGTCGGATGGCCGGAACTCCCTGGCGCGCGGCGCGGCGCGCGCCCGGCGTGAGCCGCGGGGAACGCTCGGCCGCGGGCGGCGCGGCTGCGGGAGGCGTGAAGTGCGCCACGCAGGTGCCTTTGCAAAAGTGCGTTGCTGTGTGGTTGCTGCTGCTCGCAACATGCTTGCGCCCGTCCTGAGAGGGGCCTGTGCTGCAAACATTGCGCCCATCCAAGGCAGCGGCAGCAATGTGAGGACCTCCCGGGCGCGCCTATCCATCAGGGAGAGGCGCAGGTGCGCGAGGCTGATGCTGTGCCCCGTGAACAGGAAGCTGGAGCCCTCCGCGCTCGCAGCCATGGTCAGCAGCGCCTCCCAGCCCGCCCGGCGCGCGCCGTCGCCCTGCATCCCCGACACAGCCTCGTGTCAGGCGTGTGGCTGTGTGGCACGCGCCGGGCTCCAGGACAGCCTTGCACGCTTTGCCGGCCGCAGCATGCCGCGGCTTGTGCGTCTCCCTGGCCGCAACGTTACGTCTCACACCACGATGTTTCGCGCTCGCTCGGGCGCGTATCGCATAGCCGCCCAGACCAGCAACCACGCTTTGCAACGGTGGACGTGCGCTTGCACGAGGACGATAAGGAGGAAGCACGCACCCCCGCTGCCTCCAGCTGAGAGGCTGCTCGCGCGTACTGGTGCAGCGCCGCGATGCGGAATGAGGTCGTCAGGAGCAGCACGCAGATGAGCGCTATAGCCTGCACGCAGGAGCCAGCTGCTCACCCACACATGTGCACATATACCAATAACGACTTAGCGGTGTGCTTGCCGCATGCCGCTCCTCCGCACCCCGCACGCGCAGGGCGCGCGCAAGCATCACCAAGGCCCCAGAGTGCTCGCTGAGGTGCGCCTGGCTGCGACGCCGGGCACTGCGGCGGGCGCCGGGGCGCACCAGGTACTTGAGGGGGAGCGTTGACACCAGGAAGAACACCAGCACAAGGCCTGCGACATGCCGCGCCATGCCGCTTCGTTAGGTGGAAGCTGCAACCAGGGCGCCGGCAGGGAGGTGTGCCGCACGGCCTGACGACGCTGTCAACAGGCAGCAGAGCAGCTCTTGAAGGCACCGTGCGTGCCCCACCCAACCCAAGTTCGCCTTAGTCGTCGTGCGGGTGCGCACCGGCGAGCCAACTGGTGCCCACATCCCTCTGCGACAGCCACCCCGGCCGCGCGCTGTCGCCATCCGGCCAGCGGGGCGCCACCCCTGCATCCATACCCAGCGGCAGGCGCTGCGCCTCGCCACTCCCTGGTCCGCGTGCCGCCGTGCTGCAAGAAAAGATGCCGGCTATGCCATCGAACCAGCTGGTGTAGGAGCTTGGAGGACTGCGCGCAAGGGCTGGGCTGCAGGAAATTAGTAGGAGGAGGCGAAGCTAGTGGAGCTAGGTCTTGCGCAGTTACAGGGTTGCGGCTCGGGTTCCAATTGGTGCAGTGTTCTGGCTATGGGGCAGCAGAAAAAAATTCATTCTGGTGCCAAGAGACTGGTCACAGACCACCGAGTTTCGGACTGGTCACAGACCACCAAATGGGGACCTGCCGGTTTGACAGTCAAGTGCGCCCCCGCTCCGGCCGTGCTCCCGCAAATGGGCGCCCTGTCCCTGCCTGACCCAGGCGCTGCGCGGCGCAGGTCGCCTGCATAGTCGGCGACGATGGCAGTCTGCGGCTCCTCAGCAGCTCAAACACAGACTCGCCGCTCAACTGCTTCCTCCTGCGCCCACTTGGTGGCTGGCTGCATGCGCCTGCATGCCGGCACTTCGTCGACAGCATGGAGCCTCTGGTAGGCAGCAAAGTTGATTACCAATGCCTCCCTCTCACTCCCAGTTGTCCTTTTGAGAATTCACAAGTGCCTTCTGCCTTGCAGCGTGCAGAGCCGCTGCTGCACGCCCTGCGTGCCTCCGCTGGCAGCCGCTGCGGCAGACAGGCCTGCCTCGGGGCGACAGAGGCGTACGCCAGCGTGGACCAGGGCGCTGTCAGGCTCTACAGGTATGCAGTCCTTCGGGGCTGCGCACGGCGCGCTGCAGCAGGCTCCCACCGGCGCTGCCGCCTTGCTGGGCGCGGTCGGGGTGTGCGCACGTGCACACGCCTCACGTGTCCTGCCTTGCCCCGCACGCGTGCAGGCCCCTGGCAGGCGCGGACCCTTCCTGCTACACCCGGCCAGGGTCGGCCTGCACAGCTGCCGCGCTGGGCGATGAGGACGGGGACGGCAGCCAGGCGCGGAGCGGCAGCCGCCCGGCCTGCTCTGAGGCTGGCCAGGCAGCGCCCAGCTGCCCCGCTGCGGCCTGCCAGCAAGAGGCGCGCTGCAACCCGTCGGCACGCTGTGCGCTGCCTGCAGTTGGCGACGCCGCGCCCGCCTGTCAGGCCAGCTGCAGCGGAGCTGAGCTGGGAGGTCAGCCGGGAGGCCAGGTGTGCTGCCGCGCGCACCTGCCTCCGCACCTGTGCTGCAGTTGGGGCGCTCCCCGCGCGCCCCTAGTAATGCCCCCCCACATCCGCCTGCGTGACGGAGGCGCTGCTGCGCAGGCGCCCGGCGCGAGTGGGCTGCGCCGCGCGGCCTGGCTGCTGGCCCTGGTGTCGCTGGCCTACTGCGCGGCCGAGGGCGGCGCGTCGGTCGCATTCGCGTCGCTGGACAGACAGCTCAGCCTGATGATTTTCGGCGTTGACTCGCTCGTTGAAGTCGTGTCCGCGAGTCTGGTCCTGTGGCGGCTGCTGGGCCGGGCGGCCGACGTGCGGCGCGAGCGCGCGGCCACGCTCGCCGCCGGCGGCCTGCTCTTCCTGCTCGCCTGCGCGGCGACGGCCGCCAGCGCCGTCGTGCTCGTCCGGCGCGAGCACCCCGAGACCACCCTTTTTGGAATCATCATCTCCTGCATTACCGCCGTGCTGCTGACGGGCCTCTGGCTGGCCAAGCGCGCCGTCGCCCGCCGGCTGGACTCGCAGATCCTGGCCTCGGACGCGACCTGCTCGTCCGTGTGCGCGCGCCTGGCCCTCGTGCTGCTGCTCGGCAGCGTGCTGTTCAGGGTGTGGCCGGGCGGCTGGTGGGTCGACGCCGCGGCCGCGCTGGTCCTGAGCCTGTTCTTCCTGAGGGAGGGCGTGCAGATGATCCGCCATGCGGCCTCTCCAGGCTTCTCTGGCGGCTGCAGCTGCGCCTGACACGAATCCTGCCTCAGTTACCACTGGGTCCTTACTTACCCTAGTTACCACTGGACACCCTGGTAACTCACCAGGGTATCGTAGCGCGTTCTATGAGCTCGCATGCATGACACGCCAACATGACATATGCAATTCCCATGGTTCCAGCTGGTTCCTGTGTTCTGAGCAGGCGCACGAGCAGACTGCCGCATGCGCGGGCGCACACACAGAAGTCGTGTGCCACGCCTCCCGCCCGGTTTGCGACAGCCCGGTTAGCGACACACTGGAGTTTGCCACGCCTAAACGCCTACAAGTGCTACAAATACATCCGGCCCTGGTGATGCAACCCACCGCCCGCGCCAACGTGCATTTGCCAAAACATGGTGCTCTGCCGCGCGGCGCGCGCGGCAGCCGACACGCGCAGCAGCGCCCGCGCAGCGCTCACAGCGTGGGGCTGCCCAGCGCCAGCAGCGTCTGCGGGTGGATGATGGGGTGCGGCGCGAGCGCGGCCTCCACATCCGCGCGGTCCCAGTAGTCCTTGAAGCCGTGCGTGAGGTACCAGTCCACCGTCTGCCGCAGGCCGCTCTCCCAGCTCGTGCGCTCCCGCCACCCTGCCGGCCCCGGCCCTGTCTAAGCGCAGCCGGGCCTGGCGCGCGCACGAGCACGCCAGGCGGAATCAATTGTGAAGGACCTGCCCGGTCCTGGCCAGGTCCTTCACGGCGCAGCCTCTCCCCGCGCAGCCAAGGCACGCCGGGGCGCCGCAGCGCGAAGCGGCGCACCCAGCGCGGCGAGCTTGCTGTCGCAGATGTAGTAGCGCCGGTCGTTGAAGGCGCGGTCGCGCACGTGCACGATCTTGCCGCCCGGCAGCGAGAAGATGGCGGCGACGTCGCGCGCCACGTCCAGCACGGTGCGCTCCTTCTGCGAGCCGACGTTGTACACCTGCGCGGCCGCAGCGGACTATTAGATAGGGTTAGGGTTAGGGAAGAGATGTATCCCTAACACTGGAGACTGACGTGCTTGAACGCTCGAGCCATATGTCCGGCGACAGCGCTCGAGGGCTGCCTGAAGCTCGGAGCGCCGCCGCCGACCGGCCCTGGGTGACGGAGCGCGGCGCGTTGCGCAGGCGCAGCTGTCCCAAAGTGACCCGCCTCCAGTCCAGGGCCTTGCAAGGTACAGCAGCTCAAAGTATGAGCACGCGCCGCCCCACACGCGCTGCCTGGCCTGCATGGCCCATGGCTTGACCAGGCTGTGGTCCAGCAGCCACATTACAAGAGGCGCAATTCAAACACAGAAGTGCGCGCCTCGCCGGTCACGCCGCGGTGCAGGATGACGTCGAACGCCTCCGCCACATCCTCCACGTACAGGTAGCTTCGCGTCGCGCACCCTGCGCGGGGCATGCTCCGTCTTCAGCTGGCCGGATGTGGCGCAGCCGTACCTGTTGCTAATGCTCGGCACGGCTGCGGCTCTGCCGTGCCCTCTCCTTTGCAAGCAGTCGTGCGCCAAGCGCAGTGCCCATACTCACTGCCCAGCAACCTGACAAGGGTGGGGG
>JAABUV010004835.1_pt1 | contig 15743 bp, 10 predicted proteins | sample 5559971 | NCBI WGS metagenome assembly JAABUV01 (sample SAMN10711881, study PRJNA513362) | rock metagenome | isolation source: Antarctica rocks | place: Antarctica: Victoria Land, Knobhead nord | collected 2015-12-19
ATCGTCAACACTATGAAGACGATGCGTAGATTATTTGAGTTCTTCATGAAAGCTTGAGTAAAGACTTGATGACTTTTCTTTGTTGTTTTAATAACTTACAGAGTCTCAATCTCTGATCAAATAGCTGCTAACTTCTGTTTCTTTCGCAGTTCATCACGTTGAAGCATTGCTCATGTCAGCTGTTCATCAATATCAAGAGAGAGTTCATTCTCTGCTTCTTCACTTTCTGATTCAGTTATACAACGTTTGTTTTTTAATATGATGTCTTGTGAGATTGAGATGTCATGATTTCAACTTTGTTGTGATCACGTTGCTGTTGTCATGCTTGAATATCAAGTCATCATCTTTAAGAAGAGTTTAAAATAATTAGAACTGTGATGATCGAGTTTACTAGATAAATAGACGAGATCTAGAAAAATGACATGACAATGTGATATTCTAAGCAGACACAGAATGAGTATATATTATGATAGAGCTAATTATTAAGAAGCTCTCGATAACTTGAGAGAATTGATTGACTATAGAAAGTTTGTCAAGCATTGTTAAGTTGAGCACGACATAACTCATAACATATTAAGTCAAAGATATGACGTAGTCTAAATGATGTCTTGACAGAGTCATAGAGTTTCAGAGCTAATTCAGATCTGATCTTTGACTCAATCTCTGACTTTAGTCTCTGATTTAATTTCTATGAGTCAATTTATTATGACAGCATATGAGCGCATGATATGTTTATATAATCAAGTAATTATATAGACAAATCGAAATTATAAAAGCTGATCACTTCAACATGAGCTTTTGAATTTGCTGTTTGATTATTTAGCTGAGTGAGCTAAATCAGCGATTGATGTGTTGTGAAAGTTGATCACTTCAACGTAAGCTTTCGTTCGTTGTTTGATCATTTAGTTAAGCAGACTAGATGAGCTTTGAATTGTTTGTGAGCATCATGATGCAATGCTCGATTTATGTATTGTGAAAGCTGATCACTTCGACGTGAGCTTTCAAATTTGCTGTTTGATCATTTAGCTGAGTGAGCTAGATGAGTGATCAATGTATTGTGAATGTTGATCACTTTGACGTGAGCTTTCGTTCGCTGTTTGATCATTTAGTTGAGTAGACTAAATGAGCTTTAAGTTGTTTGTGAGCATCGCGATGCAATGCTTAATCTGTGTATGTGAAAGTTGATCACTTCAATGTGAGCTTTCGTTTGCTGTTAAATCATTTAGTTGATCAGATTAAATGAATGATCTGTGTATTGTAAAAGCTGATTACTTTGATGTGAACTTTTATTTGCTGTTTGATCATCTAGTTAGTCAAATTAAATGAGCAATCTGTGTATTGTGAAAGCTAATCACTTCAACGTGAGCTTTCGTTCACTGTTTGATCATCTAGTTAAGCAAACTAAATGAGCTTTGAGTTGTTTGTAAGCATTATGATGCAATGCTCAATCTGTGTATTGTGAAAGTTAGTCACTTTAACATAAGCTTTCAAATTTGCTGTTTAATCATTTAGCTGAGTGAGCTAAACAAGCAATCAATGTATTGTGAAAGTTGATCATCTCAACGTGAGCTTTCGTTCGCTGTTTAATCATTTAGTTAAGCAGACTAAATGAGCTTTGAATTGTTTGTGAGCATCATGATGCGATGCTCAATCTGTGTATTGTGAAAGCTGATTACTTTGACGTGAACTTTCGTTCACTGTTTGATCACATGATCATTTGATCATGTGATCTTGTTGTTTGTGAGCATCGCAATGCAATGCTCAATCTGTGTATGTGAGCGTAACATACGCATATCGCGCTGTTACTGCTTTGTCGATGAGATTGTTCAGCTCTTCTAACAAGCATAGCTTGCAGAAAATTTGTAGTCAGCATCTCATACAAATAAATCTCGTTGTTGACTCTGATCATCAAGAAATTCTCGTCAAAATCACAAGAAATATCATATCGCGAAAGAAAATTCATTGTCAATTTCAAAAATGAGAACTGAACTTTAAAAACGATGAAAATGCGAGATTCAATGAATAACACATTGAAAAAGACGAAAATCGATCTAATAGTCATCATGATAGTCAAAATGCAAAAGAGAAACAACATTGTTCTGATGATCTTGAAAAAATACATCGCAGATGTCTTACTAATGCAAAGAGCAATATGAAAGCATGTTTTTGATGTTAAAAGCATTAAGAAAGACGAGAAATGACACAAAATAATCATACACAGTCTGAAAATTGAAATCTTCAACATGAAAACTGAAATAAAAAATCTAAAAACCGAATTAAAGTTCTTCAATCTTGAATTGAAACTAATAATCAATTTTATATAATTATCTAAAAGGGGAAATTAGTTACGAAATAGACGCGCATTGACGATTTTAGCTTTCAAAATCAAGACAGAAGCACAAAGATATTTGAAAAAACGACTTTTAACTGCAAGATCAACATATCAAACAGTTGAATATAAAGACTATTAATCAAATGATCAATGTCAAAAATGTCAAATCTTTGAACATTTACAGAACAAATGTAACAGATCATCAAGATGCTTGTACTGCAAGCGAAATCATCAGACTCAAAATCATAAATGTCAACTATTTACATGCAAAGACAAGCAATCATGCAATCACATGATTTCTAAGTGCTGCAACTGTCAAAATGCGCACTTCACAAATAGCGTAATGTGCAAAACATATCAGGCAGCTCAGTTTATTAGCTTACAAAAAGATCATCTAATCACGAAATTGTAATGAGTATTGCAGTCAAAATGTCACAAAACAACGCAAATGACAAAAGCTTTGCAAACACGTTGAATATTCGAATTCTACAGCACAATTACGCAAGATCAATGCAAATTATGCACGCATGCATAAAATAATAATAATAATAATAATAATAATAAATTTATACATTCTTGTGACATCGATTAGATCGACTCATGAGAAACTCTATGCTATGTGTGTCGAGTGAACAAAATTCTCTGAGGTAGAAAATCACTCGCTATCTATACGACTGCTTCACGCAGTTGAAACAACAAGATTAAGACTATGTATCAAATTTGTTCGCGTTGATTGCATGTTAGAGAATGAGTGTTCTAGTCACTCTAAATTGCTTCAGAAGCTTTGTTTTCATCATCATTCTCGCTGCTGCTCTGAGATCTTTCGTGATCGCGACGATTATTCGATAGTTCAAAAAGTCAATGTCACGTAACATTCTCGATCGTAGATGCATTCAGTTTGAGCAGTGCATGAGTACATGCTTCGCTGTTTGATGACTTTGTTCGCAGTTGCATCGCGAACTATTTATGCTCGAAACGTTTCTCGAGTGCAAATAGACATTAAGATCTATGCATTTGATTCTGATGTAAGTTGCAAGAGTGTTTTCAGCCTTCTGAAAATCATTACACATCTTTATCATCTTGTTGAATAGATGAAACCTTTGTGCTGAGATTGCATTAACGTCTGCGATGCGTTTCTTGTATTTTTCTCATCGTTGCTTTCATTGATCTTTGTGATATAGCGCTATTGCGATGCTATCGCTTATTGAGATCGTCGTAGAAGAGTTAAATCATCTGCGTCTAGACTGCATTCTTGCGTCTTCTTGAATAGATGTGTTCAGAAGCACTATTTTCTTGATGACAGAAAAGCGAGAAATGAGATGACTAATTTTCATCAGTTGAGCGCATATGAGTTTGCATGCTCATCTAGTCTCTTGCGTTCTGTCATTGACTTGACTGCATAATGTGACTTTATTCTGCAGCATGTTCAGATGAACATGCAGCGAACTTATGTACATTTCAATCTTTAGCGTTTCAATGCTTACTCTTTTGAATGCTTCTGCAACGTGATGTAGAGTCTGATTTTGCAAAGTTTCTAGTCTGCGTTTCTTGCCTGACAGTTCTTTCTCTTTGTCGCGCTGATGTCAGACTGATGCTTCGAATGCAATTTCTAATCTCATTACAGCTGAGTACACTTGTCTCGCTTTTGTGAAGATTGCTCTTCATGTGAAGATTTCTAGATGACTAAGCGCAAGCATTCTTGTGACGTGACTCACTTCTATCTGTCGAAGATGCGCGTCTCATTGCAGTTTCATGTTCAGTTGAATCTCTAGAACTCGCACGTCTGACTTTGACTTGATCACTGAGCTTTCTATTTGTATGCTAGTCATCATGTTGAATTTTCTCGATTTTCTAGTGAAATGTGTGGCTCATATTTTTCTGATGCAAACGTTGTGTCATGAGTTCGAACTTACTTCGCGCAGACATCATGTGTCTTGCTCAGTGTTTTGCAGATTTCTTCGATGAATCTGTCATAGACTAGAATGTTGATGTCATTTACAAAGTTGAGCACTTCAATTTTGATTCTCAGTGCTTTGCATTTTTCAATTAAACTTGCGTTGAAAAATAGAAAGAGAATCGATGAAATGAGAGACTCTTGAGATATGTCTGCGTTTACCTCGCACATAGTGCTCATTTGCTCGTCGAATATCAGCACCGTCTCTCTGTTCTTTAGAAAGCTGCGTGCTCATTCGACTATGTAGCTCAACGTTCTTCTCATTTTCAGCATGTGCAGCAGTCTGATGTGCAAGACTTGATCAAACACTTTGACAACGTCTAGACTTAGCATGAAGATCACGTACTTGATCTCGCAGTCTCACATGATGTGAACTTGATCTACTAGTAGATTTAACGTTGAAATCATGAATCACTTGTGTCTCGCTCTCATTTGAGCATTCAAAAGCATGTGATGAGTCTCAACTATGTCACTCAGTCTTTTGATCATAATTGACTCTAGAGCTTTGCTCATGATATCAAGCAGAGCAATGAGTCAATATGTTTTCAAGTCAATGTAGTCGCTTTTCTTTGATTTGCATAACACTATTGTTTGAGTCTTTTTGAACTGCTTCAAGTGATATTTATGTATCACGCATGCGTTGAATAAACTCGTCAGCACTGAGATCAGTTCTGTAAAATCTGCTTGAAGTGCTCTGTTTGAGATTTCAGAGACGTCTGACGCTTTGTTCGCTTTTACTCGTCTGATTGTTCGCTTCATCTCGTTCTCTGAGATGCGTGAATTTGATGATACTGTCAAAGATATGAATGAATTTAAAATGTCATTGACGTCTGCTTGTGAGAGTGAAGAGAAGAATTTCTCTTGCAGCATCTCGATTTTTTCTTCAAACGTTGTTGTCATGTGATCAGTATCATCTCGTTTCAGCGACGAAAACTGAGAAAGCTTTTTAGATAGTTGACTTTCGATTCTAGCTCATTTTGCAAAGCGTCATATTGATTTCAATGCGTCGCTTAGCTCATGCATCTGTGACCTAAAGTGTGTGCATTTTGTTTGTCTGATGATCTTGTTTTTGTGATTATTGTGTTTTAGATATTTGTTTCATGCCTCTAATGTGCCTTGCGTTTTTCATATGATTCGCAGTCATCTTGATTTCGTTACTACTTCAAAGCAGCTTTGATTTCAGAAGTTTCTTGCTTGATTTGATGATTTTGCTCAGAGAGTAGACTTCTCAATGATCTCTTGTAGTACTTTGATGATCTTTGTCGTTCTGTCATTCATCTCAGCTTTGCTGTTCAGAGAGCAATCTGACAAAAGATGTATTTGCAGATAAGCACTCAGTGCTTCTGTGTTCATTTTTTTTCAGAGTCGACGAGTCGAGAGCTGCACTGAGATTGTTTGTAGATTTAGCTCTGTGACAATCGAAAGATGATCTGATCTCTGATGTAGATTAATTCGTACTTCGCACTTACGTGTCATAGACTGTATTTTCTCGCTGCTAAAGACTAAATTTATCATCGTAAACTGATTGTGAATCTTGCGAGTGATTGTGCCTGATTTCAGCAGTAGTCTCAGTCTTGCATTTGTAATGACGTTTAGTAAAATATCAGTTATCGTATATCGAGTGAAGCATCTTTGTCTCTCTCAGTATGAATGATGTAGATTGAAGTCTTCTACAACTAGTTTTTATTTTATTTTATTTCTTCATTAAGTGCATGCAGTCTATGGCTATGACACTGTCTAGGCGCTGTGTGTATGCTAAGTTACATGTGACCTGGCCAAAGTCGCTGCTTTATATCTTCCCGTTGATTAATCACACCGATAGTTTGCGCATATAAGCGCTCTCGCTCAAACCCTCGCAATCGTACTTCCGTTTTCCTTCGTCCCTTCGCACCCTTCGCGTTCTACTCTTCCGTTTCTAATAGCCATTTTCTCGTCGCAATTCGAGTATTTTTCAAATACTCTAGTGTTGCGATTCTTCCGATTTTGGTGACGAACAGCGTCAATATGGTGTCTGTGTTTTTGAGCTGAGCCTTTTCCTTAAGCTTTATCTGCTCTGGCCTATAATGCTTGCAATTTAGTAGTAAATGCTCTGACGTTTGACTCGCATTGCATATTCCATAGCATTTTTTCGAATTATCCTCTGATACTCGATGCAAATAGCTCTTGAAATAGCCGTGTCCCATTTTCAACTGAATAAAGGTTGAAAACGTTAGTCTATCGATTTTCCTAAGCTCTTTTATTGGTTTCTGACTTAGATTCACGTCCGATATGTGCTTTCGATACTGGTTTCCCTTCTTGGTGCTGCTTTTCCAGGCATTTAACCATTGTAATTCCGCCTCTTTGCAAATTTGCTTTTTGACGAAGCTTATGGTGGTTGCTTTCGTGTTGCCGATACCTGATAATTCTTGAGCAGCGCTTTTGACCAATTGATCTGCTTTTTCGTTCCCAATAATGCCCTTGCGACTCGGTATTCACTGTATGCGGATTTGACACTGATTCTGACGTAAATTGGTCAAGTTTTGTCGTATGTCATCGAATAACTTCGCATTGACATTGCTCTTTGCGTTTAGTCTTTGCAAAGCCATTTGACTGTCCGTGTACACCCAAATTTCGCTGTTTTTGGGTGCTTTTTCGCTGCACATTGCGATTGCATCGCTAATAGCTTGCAGTTTCGCTTCCGTTATGGTAATTTTGCCTGAAACGCTTGTCGCTTTGCTGCATCTGAGGGGCCCATGCGTGAATATCACTGCCGTTCCGGTTCTTGTTTCGGCCCCTGCTACCTTTTTTCGGATTTGCGATGCGTCGGTATACACCACTATGTTCTTCGCCTTTTTGGTAATTCTTTCTAATTCCCTATAGTGCATATTGACCGTTTCGCGAGTTTCGCTTTTTGCAAATTCGGTTTGCAATTTCGCCAGGTATTCGATTTCTTGACCCCATGGTTTCTTAAAGTGAGGTATTTCGATCTTTTGTATTGAATTCAGTGTTTTTTGCACTTTGTTCAATATTCGATATATCTGCGTGGGTCTGTCTTTGCACTTCTTGGCTTTTCGAGGTAAATCCGACTTCGTCTCGTTCCAGTCCAGGTATTTCGATGCGTCCAGATCTAGGTTCAATCCGATAGAGTATTGAGGTGGGTACGAAATAGGTGTTCTTTTCCTGATAGGGTGTTTTTCCGGTAACCCAACTATTCGAATTGCATAGTTCTTGCACTTTTGGTCTAATCGCACCTCCATCGGCGGGATTTCGGCTTCTATTTGCATAGCATCTATCGGTGATGTTCGAAACGCACCCAGAATTTTCCGTAATGCAGCGTTTTGCAGTTTGCGAAATTTGACTAAGTAGCTTTTTTGATTATTCCACCATATTTCGGCGTCATAATCGCTAATAGATGTGACGCATGCCAGGTATAACTGTTTTCCTGATTTGACATTTAGTCCTCACTCGCTATTCATTAATCTAAACAACGAGTGTAGCGTTCTTGTGGCTGTCGCGATTTTCGTTTGCACATGAACTTTGAAGTTGAGCCTTCGATCCAGCCAGACTTCTAGCCATCGTACGCATGTCTTTGGTTTTATAACCGTGTTATTGAGTAGAATAACCATTTGGTTGAGCGCCGCCTTGTGACTTCCAAAGTGTATCAATTCAGATTTCGAGTCATCGAATTGCACCGCGTTGTTCTTAGCCCATGTGAAAGCGATTTTTGCTGCGTTTTCCAGCATTTTCACATTCTTGTCAATATTCCTTCCCTCAATGTATAGCGCCACGTCGTCAATATAGCTGGATGACTGTAAATTTCCGAACTTTGCGCGAATCTTTGAAAACAAGTATCGAATATAAATTAGAAATAAAATGAACGAGATAGATGAGCCTTGTGATATTCCTGTGCTTATTTCCTTTGGTTTCTGACGTTCGCCGTCAAATGCTAAGCCAATAACCCTGTTTTGTAAGAAACATTTTACCCAATTGATTAAGTTGATCGATATTTTCAACTTAATCAATATTTTGACTAGTTGCCTCAATGCAACATGATCAAAGGCTCCTTTGACATCTAGAAGTAGGCAGATAAGCGTGTTTCCTCGACTTTTCGCCATTTGCGCATCATGTACTAGGTTTAGTACTGCGTCTATAGCTGATCTTTGTTTTCTGCCTCCCATTTGATCAAAATCCAGCAGCTTGTCGTTAATTTCAGCTGTGTAAGACAGTCGCACTGCTATTATTTTTTCTGCTACTTTGCCTAAACAGTTTAGCAGCGTAATAATTCTGTATGCCTTCGAAATTGAATAATCCGGCTTGTCTGGTTTTTTCAGAATAATTCCCGTGCCTTCGCGCCATATCTTCGGATGGTAGCCGTTTTCGATCAAATCTGAATACACTAAATTGAAGATTTCCGGTATGCTTTTGTACGCTCGCTGTATGATTGCGAATGACATACCGTCTGGTTCGGGTGCTTTCCTGGGTGCTGAGAAGTTAATAGCGTGCTTGATTTCCCCTTCGATAACTCTTGGCCACTGTATGCTTTCGTCCGGTAGTAATTCTTCATTGGTTTGAATTTCCGAAGGTGGTGGGTACATTGCTTTCAGAAATGCCTCGCACTTTTCATTGAATTCAGTTTTCAATTCTTTTTGCGAGTTTTGTATCGGGGGTAGCTTTTCGATTAGACGTGGTTTAGTGAACTTGTATGCCTGAAACACTTCTTTCCCTTCGGCGTTGTTCAAAAAATTGGTCCAGGATTGGTTTTTGACCAGCTTTATTGCATCATGATACGAATTTCGCATTTGCACTACCTCTGCTCATGCGTCGTCATTTCTGCATCTTTTCCAGGTTCGCTTTTTTGACGACAGCGCCTTTCGCATTTCAATGAGCTCATTGTTTCATCAGGGTTTTGATTTTGCGCATATTCGCTGTTTAGATACGAATAATTTCACTGTATTCTTGATGCATTTCGTCAAGTAAATGGCTTTTGCTTCTAAACTCGTGATTCTTTGCATCTTGACAATCATTTTGTCTTTCGTCTTTTGCAAATGCTCATCAAAGCCTTTCCAGTCGGCTTTTTGCAGATTGTATGACGCGTTCAACGGATTTTCGACCAACTTCACCTTTTCCGTAACTATTGTAAATAGAATTACTTCATGATCGGATTCTGTGTCTGCGTTCTCGTCTATATGTCAATTCTTGATGTGATTGCGCATATTCTTTGATGCAAATGCTAAGTCAAGTATCGAGCTTGACTGATTCGAATAGCTGTGATATGTGTCTATATCAGGAGTGTTAATCAGGTCGCACTTATGTAAATTTACTCAATTTATTAACGCTCTCGTTCTAATAGGATTTGTAATTTTTGCGTTCCACCAGCTATGATGTGCATTAAAGTCTCCTGCGATAATAACTTTTTGCTCAGAATTTAGCATAACTTTTGCTAATTCTCGCTCAATCGTGTATGATTGCTCGTTATCTGCGTTCTGTGACTTTTCGTTGTAAATATTGAACAATAAAATTCCCTCCTGAATTTTATTGTTCGCTATTGATATCGCTTGCATATCTTCGCTATTGACTATGTCTGGTCTTGATGTGCATGTAAATTCCTTTGCGTTTTTCGCAACAAATATCAGTACTCTGACACGAGTATTCTGAACATTTGGTTTGATGCAGATAAACGACGGATGCGAAATTGTTATATTCTCGTCTCTCATTCACGGTTCTTGTAGTATAACAATATCTGCCTTGTTTTTCGCAAATTCCATGCATGCATGCATAATTTGCGTTGACCTTGCGCAATTGTGCTGTAGAATTCGAATATTCGACGTGTTTGCAAAGCTTTCGTCATTTGCGTTGTTTTGTGACATTTCGAATGCAATACTCATTACAATTCCGTGACTAGATGATCTTTTTGTGAGCTAATAGGCTGAGCTGCCTGATATGTTTCGCACATTGCGCTATTTGCGAAGTGCGCATTTTGACAGTTGCAACATCTAGGAATCGTGTGATTGCATGATTGCTCGTCTTTGCACGTAGGTAATTGACATTTATGATTTCAGGTCTGATAATTTCGCTCGCAGTACAAGCATCTTGACGATCTGTTGCATTTGTTCTGCAAATGCCCGAATGTTTGACATTTTTGACATTGATCATTTGATCGATAGTCTCGATATTCGACTGTTCGATATGTCGATCCCGCAGCTAAGAGTCGTTTTTTCAGATGTCTTTGCGCTTCTGCTTCGGTTCTAAATGCTAAGATCGTCGATGCATGTCTGTTTCGTGATCGGTTTTCGCTCTTCGATAACCATATCGAGTTGGTTATTAGTTTCAATCCGAGATTGTACGACTCTAACTCAGTTTTTAGATTTTCCATTCCAGTTTCCGTGTTGAAGATTTCGGTTTCCAGACTGTGTATGACTATTTTGTGCCATTTCTCGTCTTTCTTAATGCTTTTAACATCAAAAACATGCTCCCATATTGCTCTTTGCGTCAGTAAGGCGTCTGCGATGTATTTTTCCGAGACCGTCAGAGCAATGTTGTTTCCCTTTTGCGTTTTGGCTACCGTGACGACTATTAGATCGATTTTCGCCTTTTTCAATGCGTTATTCACCGAATCTCGCATTTCCATCGCCTTTAAAGTCCAGTTCTCGTTTTTGAGATTGACAATGAGTCTTCTTTCGCGATACGGTATTTCTTGTGATTTTGGCGAGGATTTCTTGGTAACCAGGTTCCATTCGCCTGCATTTGCATTCGCATTTGCATTTGCATTTGCATTTGTGTTTGCATTTGCATTTGCGCCTGTGACTTGAGCTGCTTTTTGCGCATATGTGAGCTTCTGCGTTGGTTTTTGCGAATTTTGCATAACCTGCGACGTTTGCGAAACCTGCGCCTTCTGCGAGGTTTGCGAATTCTCTGTCATTTGCTTTGCATTGATTCCCTTTTTGATGTTTTCAGCATTTTGTTGAACCAATTGTAGAATGGTCTCCAGTTTGTTGTTTGTTTGACTTTGAAGTCGATCAATTTGCTCCTGAATCGGGTTTTCTATGCTTTCGTCGCATGCTCTTCGAATGTAGATTAAGCTATGACTTATAGCCTCTTCCTGTTCTGGTATTGCTTGTCTTAGCTGATTGACTGCGAATTCAATTCTTTCGCGCAGTCTCTTTATCTGCATCTCTTTAGAGGTGGCACCGTAGCACTTGCTAGTACTAACTTCGGTGCTAGCTTCTTTTTGCGGACTTTTCATCGCTTTTCGCTTTTTCATTCCTTTGGATTCCACAATCGCTCGTGTTTGTTCTTTTTGCTGCGAATTCGCATTTCGCAGATTGGTTGTATTCTTGTCGTTATGCGCGTTTGCATGTGAATTTAGCATCAATGCATCGGATGAACTAAACATGTATTGCGTTTTTCTATTTGCTGGTGTGGACGATTTTTGTTGACTGCGAAATAAATCGACAATGTCGTTCTGCAGTTGTTTGCTTGTTGACGAACTCATGCTAAGTCCGTCCCATAGATCTGTTTCAACCTCTAACGTTGACTTTTTGATTTCTATCGTCGGCGTTTTGAGTTCTGACGCTGAGCTATTGCTTCTGCTGAGTTCCGCGTTACTATTCGCGAAACGGGGCGAGAAAGAGCGCATAAAGCGACTCTTTATATTTCTTTCCATAGAGGGTTTTTCCGAGTTTCGGGCTCCGGGTTCCTAGAAAATCCACTTGGCACCACTTAAATATCCCTTTAACCTCTTACTCAGAGCGTTCCACGTAGGCAGTAACTCTAGCGTAGAGGTCCCTCAATTTCTATCCCGAAACCTGCAATAGACCGCCTTCTATTACCGGCTTATGCCAGACGAAAATGATATAAATCTAGCCTGCAAGGGCCTAGATTACTCTTTTTGATAGAAAATGCTTGACGCAATTGCTTTATATCTCAGGTACCGAAGTAGTCGCGTTACCTCGCTCAGAATAGTAACGACTGACCTCGGCTTATTGCCTTGCGCACCAAGAAAAGGTAAAACAGATAGTGATTTGATAAGAAACGCTGTACTTCTCTGAAACAACGTTGTTCCCTGTGCGACCTTCGGGCGCAAAAGAGTTCGATTTCGATTTTTGCGTCAGTACGCAGTCTTCTGTGCTGTTCTAAAGTCGATTGACGACTTGTTCTTTTCGTGTGAGTTTGCTCTTCGATTTGTCAGTCAAATTACTGTCTTTCTACAACTAGTTGTTTGCAGTCATTCTTGAGTAGTTTATTCAAGCAAGAAATAGTTGAGAATCTTTCTGTGAATATGATGAATAGTGAACTTAAGTTGTAAACGTTTAGAAGTCTTAGCGTCTGCGTTTCATCGTCTGTGTTGCGAGTTAATATTCTGATTGAGCAGATGTCTGACTCAGCTGTCTCTACTGTTCATTGATCGAGTTTCAAGTGTTTGTTAACATATATGCATGTTCTTGACTGAGATGACGAATTTTTCACTAGATGAAAGAAGTTGTGAGCTGAGCTAAATGATTGCAAGTTGTTGATGTTACGTTCTTGCTTCTGTATGACTATTATGTCGAATTTGCGAACTTTTCTGCCGATCAAGAATGATTCTTGAATCTTCAATGACTTTCTGATGTTGTACTGTAGAATTCATAGAAAGAATTGTTTTGTCATAAAGTTATTTGTAACTGTTGTTGACTCTGCGCTGAGAAGACTCTTTGTATGCTTTTGATCACTTAAAGTCTTTCGCACTTTCTGATTGAGCATTTCTGAGTCTGCTCAGATGTCGTCTCATCTGAGTCGCTAGTCGCGCATGAAAAGAGATTGACTCGTCTCTTCTTGACTTTTATCATCTGTCATGTCGATTCAACGTCTCGATTGCGTATTTTCAACATGACGATTGCTGAGCTTGAAGAGTTCGTTGAATCTGCGAAGTCTGTTGAGCTCAACGAATTCATTGAGCTTAAAGAGTTCAGAAACAGCGAAAGAGATGTGCGATTGTATTTCGATGCTTTCAAATATCTGATCGATCTGTTTCTGTAGATTTCTGACGTTTGTTTCATCTGCTGTCGTCATTTGAGACAGATGTGTCTTCAGAGTTCGTGATCTTCGTTGCAATTGACGCAACGTCTTCTATTCGAAGACATCACGCACTCTTCAATGTGATGTTTGCCTGCACATTTAGCGCAGCGTTGTTTCTTCTTGCAGAATCTGATCATATAATCAAATTCAAAGCATCTGTAGCACTGAGTGATGCAACAGTTCTTTTCAAACAGCTTGCATAAACATTCTTGATATGAGTCTAGCATGCTCTCGTTTATTAGTCGATTTATCATCGCTTCGATTGCGATCTCTACGATGAGCGACGAGTGAGTCTTCTCACTTTCGACTACTTTCTTGAGTCAGACTATTCTTAGAATCTCTAGATTCTCATGAAGTCTTGCGTTGTCTTTTATCAGTCTTTTAATGATTACTTTCTGATTGCTTGTATCTATTGTGATGTGTATCTCATGTGCTAGCACAACGAAGATTCGACGCACTATACACGTCGAGTTCACGATTTCTTTTGCTCATGTCTGAAATCTTTTCAGGTTTGCTCGAGCTTCTGAGCTCACTGCGTGAAGTATGATGTCTTCGCTTTCAAGCTTACGAAGAGACACAATTAGATTTCTTTGAGCTGTCGACACGTTTGTGATTTCTTGAAGAATCTGTTCAATAGATTTCTTTTGTATCTTTTCTATTTTCTTTCTTTCTGCTATCTTCATCATAACTTCTCGTTTCTTGCGAAGCGATGACAATTCGTCTTTGAGACGTTGCTCTCTCGTTGTTACTTCTTCTCTTGTCACGTTCGCTCATGACGTGATTCTCGATGAGAAGCGCATGCTATCTTGCGTTTGCGTGCTATCTTGTGTTTGTAGCTGCTTGCTAAGCAGTTGTACAAATGTTTTCAGTTTCTGTACATTCTTTGCAATGAACACGTTCTGATTCTCGTTGTTTTTTTCTTTCGAATCGTTTCAAAGACGTTGCATCAGCTTCACTGCTACTTCTTTTCACGAATGATCTTTGCTCTTCTCTTTCTCTAACGTTGATGTCTGTATTAGAAGAATCATTAATGTTAGCAACATACTTTTCATCGTTGCGTGAGCTTTTCGATCTCGCGTTGCTGTTTCTTCGCGACAAGTCAACGTCGCTCGCAATCGTCTCTGAATCAGCATTGCTGCAGTTCATGTGATTTATCGTCGTTTATTCGCCTTCTAGATTCGTTCTGCCTTGATTGTATTGCTCTTTTCAAAAATTTGCTTTGCGCGCGTTGTGATTGTTTAATCACGCATGCATAAAATTTGCAAAAAACAAGACAGATATTGTTATACTACAAGAATCATAAATGAGAGACGAAAATATAACAATTTCGCATTCATCGTTTATCTGCATCAAATCAAATGTTCAGAATACTCGAGTCAGAGTATTAATATTTGTTACGAAAAACGCAAAGAAATTTACATGCACATCAAGATCAGACATAGTCAATAGCGAAGATATGCAAGCAATATCAATAGCGAACAATAAAATTCAGAAAGAAATTTTATTGTTCAATATTTACAACGAAAAGTCACAAAATGCAGATGATGAGCAATTATATACAATTGAGCGAGAATTAGCAAAAGTTATGCTAAATTTCGAGCAAAAAGTTATTATCATTGAAGACTTTAATGCACATCATAGTTAATGAAACGCAAAAATTTCAAACTTTATTAGAATGAAAGCGTTAATAAATTGAGTAAATTTACATAAGTGCAATCTGATTAACACTTCTAATATAGACACATATCACAGCTATTCAGATCAGTCAAGCTCAATACTTAATTTAACATTTGCATCAAAGAATATGCGTAATCACATCAAGAATTGACATATAGATGAGAATGTAAACACAGAATTCAATCATGAAGTAATTCTATTTACGATAGTTACAAAAAAGATGAAATATTTTTATTTTTATTTTATTTCTTCATTAAGTGCATGCAGTCTATGACTATGACACTATCTAGACGCTGTGTGTATTTTAAATTACATGTAATCTAGTCATAATCGCTGCTGTATATCTTTTCATTGAACAGTCACATCGATAGAGTGCGCATACGAGCGCATGAACTGTCTATGTGATCAAGTGATTACATAGACAACTCAAAATTGTGAAAGCTTATCACTTCAACGTGAGCTTTCAACTTGTCTGTATGATTATCAAGCTAAGCGGGCTAGGTGAGCTTTGATCTATGTATTTGCGACGCATGTAAATCGATCAGAAAACAGAAAAATCGATCGATTTACTGCATCACGCGAGCGTGTAGATGCGCAAAAGCTGGGTCGTGCCTTCGCAGTGTGTGTGTGTGTGTGTGTGACGTATATGAGTTGCAGCGCGTGCGCAAAGACGTTGCTGTCGTTCTGTGTATATGAGCAAAGACTGTGTCGTGTCTTTGCAGTGTATGTGATTGCGATGCATGTAAA
>JAABUV010004836.1_pt1 | contig 15739 bp, 28 predicted proteins | sample 5559971 | NCBI WGS metagenome assembly JAABUV01 (sample SAMN10711881, study PRJNA513362) | rock metagenome | isolation source: Antarctica rocks | place: Antarctica: Victoria Land, Knobhead nord | collected 2015-12-19
TTGGGCGCGCCCGGCCGGAGCATGGCCACCGCGAGCGCGGACGCGATCCTGCTGTGGGACCTGGAGACGCGCCGGTGCATCGCCCGCGGCAGCTCCCTGGCGTTCACGACGGACCTGGCGGGCGGTGCATCCCAGACCGTCCAGATGCATGCCCCACTTGACTTGCCCCAACCTGACTCAGCGATCCACCACTGCTGGATTGCTCCCCGCCAGCGCCTTTGGAAGCTTGAGCGCCGTGGGGCCGCCCCGAGGCGCTGCCGGGTGCGCCACCTTGGCGCGCATGCATGCCTGCGTGTCAGGCGCGCATCCCCCGCGCACGCCGCGCACGGCGCCGCATGCGACCTGGTCATGTAACCAGTGCCTCGGGCGCGCGGCAGGCGCGATGCCCGAGCGCTGGCAGGCGGGCCACGTCTTCTGCGTGCGCGCGCAGCCGCCGTGCGCCGGCGCGCTGCTGGCCGCGGCCTGCAGCGACGGCGCGCTGCGCCTGTGGGACAGCCGCGGCGGCGGGGCGGGGCAGGGCTTGGCGGCTGTCGCGGCCACCAGGTCCGCACAGGGCTCGGCGTCGTGGGGCGCAACCAGCGCCATGTTCTGCCCTAACCCTACCCCCATCCCTAGCGCAGAGAGCCAGGCTCGGCAATACGCAGCGCTTTGCATGCGCCATGCTCTGCACCGCTGCCTTGCGCCGGTGCGTGCCAACATCCCTTGCATGTCCGCATGGCTGCTGGCCACTGTGGGGCTCAATGGCTGAGAACTCCACAAGCTTGCGTGAGGCCGCGCAGATGGTGGCAGCGCGGCCGCCATTGCTCATAGGCCACGCTGTGCGGGGTGCAGGCTGCACGCCGCGATGGGCGCCTGCGTGGCCTGGGACCCGGACGGCTGGCAGGTCGCCTCGGTCGCCAGCGATGGCTCAGTGGCTGCGCTGGTGCGCGCTCCGCCGCCTGGCCCCCCGGCCCCCCTGGCCCCCCTGTCCCCCCCAGGTCACTGAGCGCGCGACAGCGGGGCGCCACGAGGTCGCTGCCGCGGGCTGCGTGACCCTGTCTGTTGCGCTGTGCAACACCCGCGCGTCGCCTGGCCTGCAGCATCGTCTGCCACGCGTGCTGCTCGGGCCGCCGGCAGGCACACATGGCTAGGCTCCCTTGGGACAGCACGTTCTCCCGCAGAGGCTGGCAGGGGCGTGTTTGTGCAAGTGCGCGCTGCGCAAGTGAGCCCTGGCGTGCCAGCCAGGGTAGCCTGCGCCCTTGACGCTGCTCAGGGACTCGCCGCAGCAGCCCCGCCAGGTGACCTGACAGGACGTGCGCGGCATGCGGGGCGCTGCAGGGCGCCGCGGCGGCATGGCGCGGACGCCTGAGGGTGTGCAGCAAACCTGTGGCAGACCCTGCATCCATTGACCGCGCGCCCTTCCGTGGCAGGACGTGCGCAGGATGCAGGGCGCCCTGTGGGCGACGCGGCTGCCCGGCGCGACATTCGGCTGCGCCTACCTGCCGGCCGCGCGGCACTGCCTGGCGGTCTGCGGCGATGCCGGCCGCGTGCACCTCCTCGACGCCGGCGCCGCGGCCGGCCCCGGTGCGACGCGGCCCCTTCCCTGGCCAGAAGCAGCAGTGCTCTGGCTTTGGAACCCTGAAGTTGACGCGAGAGCAGAGGCATGCAGAGGAGCTCTGGCATGGCCATGCGGACGTGAGCGACGAAGTGTGAGCATGCGGCCGGCACATTGTCATCACCTGCTAGGCTAGCCATCGGCATGCAAGACCGAATATCCTTCTGCTACGCACCCCAGAGCCTTGTGCGCGCCTGCATGCAGAGACCATGGACGTCGCCCTCGACAGCGCGGTGCCGGGGGGCTCCGAGCGGCGCCTGCTCTGCGTCGCAGTCTCCGACGACCGCCGCGCGGTCGCTGCCTCAGGCACGCCTCAGCATGGTCTGCCCAATGCTCTGCCAATTTCTGCCTGGATTGAGATGGGTGCTGTTTTCTTGTCAGGCACATGCATGTCTGGGGTCAGGCGAGCTCGGCGTCTTGAGGGCACCACTCACATCAGCTCTTTTTCCGGCCGCCCGTCCGTGGGGATGGCTGAAATATATCCGGCGATGGGTACCGTGGAGGCGTATGCCTGTGCTGTGCTGCGGGGCCGCGCCATATCTGTTTCGCGTTAATAAGGCGTGCGTGAGTGCAGGGTTTCTGGCCCTACCAGCCCGCACAGGACAAGCAAAGCCGGCACAGAATGGGCACATGCTGTGTGCAGGTGATGCAGCAGTGCTGGAGGAGCGGGCGGTCCCTGCACCCACACACGAGGAGGACGGGGACGGCCTGTTTGCGCCACCGCAGGCTGCGGCAGCCGGCCGAGTTGTGCTCAGCTCGGCGGCCGTGCCTGCGCCCGCGCCCGCACACAAGCAGAGCTTGTGGTCGCCTGTGCATGTTTGGCATGCGGATTGAGGTGTGTCATGATGGCCTGGATCCCCAAGACGGTTTGCAGGCCAGAACAGGCACCGGAACTTTGTGTGCACGTGACGGCAGTCAGCCACTTGATTTGCCTCTCCGCGCATTATCTCGGAGCAAAGGAAGGGGCCCACATCAGCAAGCCGCAGCCTGCTGCGTTGCGGTGGTGACAGCAGGCAGGCATTGGCTGTCACGGAGGCACTGATGCAGGCAATGGGCATGGCCCAGATGCAGCGCCCCCAGCCACTAGCGCACCACTCAGCGAGGGGACCTGCCCCCATCCGCACTCGTTTCTTTGGGCGTCAGCCTGCTGGCACCCGCGCACGAAGGCATTGCGCTGCATTGCAAACGCGTGCGAGCCCCACCGTTGCACTGGGCGACTCGTACAAGGAGGAGAGCCGCAAGTACCGCCGTGCGGGCCCATCTACCTCACTCAACTGCTCCAAGCGACTCACGTGCTACAAGAAGCACACTTCAAGATGTACCCGCCTCACGCTGCGTCCCCGCTCGGGCAGGGACTGTGTTTGACTTTGAGGCGTGGGCCCGGCACCGGTCCACCGCGCGCTACGTGCGCCACATGACCGACCTCTTGCAGTGCGCCTCCATTTTCCCGCTCAGCTGCACCTGGCTGCGTCCTGCGCACCCTGCTCCTTGACCTCACGCATGCCCTCCAGACCAGGCGGCAAGCACTCCACCCGCTGCAGTGCTGTCCCCGGGCTCCCTGTATTCACGCCACACCCCAGGTCCCAGGTAGCGCGAGGGGCCGGGCCCGCCAAGACCCCGGTCGGGCCGCAGGTCGAGGATAGTGCGCGGCCTGGCGCAGCCGCTCCTGGTGGTCGTTGGTGTCGCGACGGTCACCTCCGTGTATGAGACGCTGCGAGAGGTGCGCCCTTGTCAGTGAAAGTGCTGAATAGGCTGACCTGTCGAGCGCTCTGGCTGTCAAGAGAATGACAGGGTGCATGTGACCACATGGGCGGAGGGTGGGCCCATGCTGTGGATTGAAGCCCATGCGGTTTCCACCAAGGGTGGAGCGCGTATGCAGCTGTGAAAATGATACAGAATGTAAACCTCAGTAACCCTTCATGATCAGCAATTCACCAGTTGTGTCAAATCGGGGTGCCCGGCTGCGCAGGAGGGCGTGGGGTTCCTGGGGCAGTGGCCCTCGCTGTGCGTGGAGGCCGACCAGGCGTTCAACCTGACCAGCTTCGCGCTGTCGCTGCTGCTTGTGTGCGCGCCCGCGGCCCGACCGTGGCCCCTGCTCTGCCGTCTGGGGAGAACCGTTGACATGCAGTTCCCAAGCAGCCATTGGGGTACGCATTCTGCGGCTGCAGCTGCCCTCAAGATTCGCATTGATCCGCGTTGCCCTTGCGTGTCTGTGTGCTGCTGTTGTGACTGACAACACACTTGCATGCAGGCTGAGTGTGTTTCCAGACTTGCCCACCCAAACTGCACAACCACAGCACCTTCTTGGACCATGACTCCAGTAACTGCTTAGATATATAGCAGATAATGCTGCTGAAGTCTGCTTCTCATCGTGCAGGTTTCGAACCAACACGAGCTATGCCAGGTATGCTGAACACTTTGCTCATAATCGGCCATATGCGCGTTTTTATTCGTACTGTCGCTCCCTTGCTATGAACGCATCAGTATAAGAATGGGCGTGATTGTGCTGTAATTGCAGCGTTGTGCAAATGCATGTCGTGCCATATGGCATGCAATGCGTTCTGCAGTAGCACGATGAGTGCGTCCAGCCAAGTCCACCTGAGCCTTCAAAGAGTTTTGCTTGTGAGCACCAGACATGCCTGGGCACAGCTGTGCAGCCCATGCACAGGTGGCTGGACGCCCGCAAGGTCTGGGGCGGCATCCTAAACCGGTCGCGCGACATAGTACGGCAGGTGGGCTGCAAAGCTCCCCGTATGCCTCGCCGCACAGAGCAGGCGCCGTGACAAGCTTGCCTGCCATGTGCTGACACATGATGCAAATGCTCCGGGGCGTGCACGACCGCCTCAAGCACAAGCACAAACAAAGAGGCAAACATTGCTTGCATGCTTTGCGTCCATGCTTGTGCACCCAGCGCCGAGCGCCGCCAGCCTGACTCAGCACGAGTGTCCCAGCGTGCCGCGCGCCGCGGGACAGGGCCTCACCTGGTTCAGCGACGACCAGACGGAGCAGCGCGACATGCTGGCGCGCTGGACGGTTGCCTTCGGCCTGGCCACGATGGCGCACCTCCGCAACGACTGCAACCTGGAGCAGGATCTGCAGGTCGGCGCCGACCCGCTGCGGACCCCACCATTGCCAGCACTCCGGGACCGCTGCGGCCTCGCAGAGCAGTGCTTGCTTCGGCAGTATGCAGCGCGCAAAGGGTGGGAGTGCCCCCCTTTCTGGGGGGCTTGCTCATGCACCTTGTGATGATGCCAGGCTATGCCAGGCTATGCCAGGCATTTCAATGCTAATCGAAATGCCATGTGTCATTACGCGCCGGCCCAGACCGGAGCCCTGACGGCAGCAGGGGCCACGCGCGCCAGGATGTGCTGCCGGCGGAGGAGCGCGCCGCGCTGCTGGCGGCGCGGCACCGGCCCAACGCGGCGCTGCAGGTGCTGTCGCGGGTCATCGAGTCGGCCGGCCTGCGCGAGACGCAGGTGGCGCCTCCGCCCTGCTGCTGCGCCTGCCGCGCCACTGCCACTCAGGGGTAGGAGCTGTGCATGCGCAGCGGCGCGCTTGTGACTGCCGTGCAAGCAAAACAGCAATATCAGGTCAAGGAAGGGTTGGGTTGCATGCCAAGCAATGGCCTGGCCTGCGCCTGCAGGCGACCCAGATGGATGCGAGCCTGACGTTCTTCACAGATGCGGTGGGGGGATGCGAGCGCATTCTGCGCACCCCCATCCCGCTCAGCTACACGCGGTGCGCGCCGCGCCCGCCCTCTCTGCTCACGCTCGCTCCCGCCCAGCCTTCAGTCTCTGCATGCAGGGCTCGCGCCTTTCGACAAGCGTTCCGTGGCCTGCCAGAGAGCGACGTGTGGCCGCTAGGCAGGCTCTCGCTGAGCGGCGGGGCGCTGTGCACAGGCACACATCGCGCTTCCTGACCATCTGGCTCCTGTTCCTGCCTCTGACGCTGTGGCCCACCGCGCGATGGTCAACCATTCCCGCATCGGCTATTATTGCATTCTTGCTCCTGGATACGCCTGTACAATGAAGGCAGTGCACGTCTTGCGGCCGTGACATAAGCAAGCTGATGACCCCCGCTAAAGCAGCACCTCACATTTAATGCATGACTTGCATGACTTTCCATGCGTGCAGAAAATGGAGCAAGTGTATTTTGTGCAGGTTGCATGAAATGATGTGACTTTGTGCTGCTTACCAACACTCTGCTGCACGCTGACGTCCTTCCCTGACTGCACAGGCATCGAAGAGATTGGCGTGCAGATTGAGGAGCCGTTCTCCATCCTTGCCCTTGGTGCGCTCACCTTCCCATAAGAGTGGAGTGTGCTCTCTATACACAAGTATTTACGTGCAGGACATGCAGTACATGGGTGCTGCAAATGCGAGATGCATGTGCAGACCAGGCAAGCTCAAGTGTTGTGTGCGCCTGGCAGAGGCGATATGCGCAACCGCCAAGCGTGACATCGCAGAGCTGTGCCAGAGCTCTGGCATGCTCAGCAAGCTGGTGGCCACTGGATGCCCGTCCACGTCCCAGAAAATGGGAGCCCTTGTGTCATCACAGGTGAGACCACATGGCCAGGCATCCTGCTGCGCTCGACTTGCAGTGTTTCAGAGCCTGTGGTAGTCCAGGACCGGACTCCTGATGCCAGGTGATCTGCATCATTCATATTTGCAGGTTCGTTAGTGCAAAGCAGCAAACATGCATGCTCACCTGCCCTGCACACCTCACAGGGCACAGAAGGGCGGAGTGCCTCCAACAATGGAGCGGACGAGAGTTGATTCACATTCATGATGCTGATCAGAGCGTGGTCAGCTCTGTCAGGCAGTGTGACCATAAAGTGTACTAGATTTCGCACCAGTGACCGCTTTTCACCTACCATTGAAGCACTGTAGCAAACGCAAGCTTCCGCCGTTCACATGCTTTGAACGCACCTTTCTCTGCACATACAATCGCGCCTACGATCCAGCAACTCGATGTTATATGTGACAGTCGCGCTGTTTGCTATGTGCCACATGCAACTTCTCAAGTTACAGGCGTTGCTGCGCCCTTTTCCACAATGCACTCATCAACTCCATAGACCGCACAAACTGGATACTTCAGGTGCACACTGAACCAAACGCTGACACTACCTCAACAACTCCACGAGCATACACAGCATAAGCGCAACCTTGCCTGAGCACGTCCGTGGTCCTGGTACAAGCAACAGAGTATGCTCCCGTGCCCACACAGCGCACCCACACACAACACTGCCGCTGCAGCTACCACCACTCTCGAGCATGGCGCTTTGGACAATCTAACCTACCCTGCAGCCTGGAGCAACAGCTCAGCGCCTGCTCATACACGCTGCCGGCGCGCTCAACCCACAGACCCCTCCAGCTTGAGGCTCATGAGCTGGTTGACCTCGGTCGCAAACTCCAGCGGCAGCTCCTGGAACACATCACGGCAGAAGCCGCTGATGATGGTGCCGACAGCCTCCTCAGCCGCGATGCCGCGCTGCTGGAAGTAGAACAGCTGGTCCTCCCCGATCTTGCTCGTGCTCGCCTCGTGCTCCACACGCGCAGACGGATCCCGCACCTGCGCCGCAAGCACCAGTCAGCCGCCCTGCTAGAAAGCCCTCGTGCGAGGAGCTGCGCTGGACGAACACGCTGGCATTATGAGGGGTGCACAAGCACATCCTGGAGCATGCAATGCACGTTGTGGAGCCTGAGCTGGCGTGTGTTGATCACACATTCTGCTCCTTACACTTGCATAAAGCCCTAAAGCAGAGCCAGGGTTGCCAATCTACATAAGCACATTAGCAAGCACTTGGCGAGCGCTTCACGACATACACTGCCAGCAGAGTAGAACACTACATAAAAAATGAAAGTGAAAACAGACACAGGAGGCAGAGGACGCGCCTGGATGTACGGGTACGTGTTGGCGCCAGCAGTGTCGCCGATGAGCATTGAATCGCACTGCGAGTGGTTGCGAGCATTCTTTGCGGTCGGCTGGATCTGCATGCCCGCAGCCCACCATGTCAGACATGCGGCTGCCAGCTCGCCTGCAAGCTTGTCAAAGCAGGGACAACACTCCTAGACATTACGAAAACAGATACGCAACCTCATTCACAAAGCAGGAAAGGCGTTGCATCTCCAGAGAATTGCGGCCTTGGGCCTCCCAACATCACTGCTTCCACAATAACTTGCCCATAATTGTAGCAATTGCGTCAAACCCTCTGACACAGTTCCCAAACCCTCTGACGCAGAAGAGGCAGCACGCCTGCACGAGGCCGCGGTAGCAGTTGCGCGAGTGGCCGGCGCTGATGCCCTTGGACACGATGCGCGAGCGCGTGTTCTTGCCAATGTGAACCATCTTTGTTCCAGTGTCAGCCTGCATCACATGTCTCGTCAGTGCGTTGCTTGCACACAAACTTGTGGCACGCCGCTGCTGCTAGCCTACCCCTTATAAGGGCGCCGTATCATCACAAACTAGCTGCCACACCCAGCAGCATGCTGCGCATGTGAACAGTGCGCCAACATCAGTACCCAGCAATATTCGAATGCGCCAGCTCCCCCATGGAACGTTCTGAAAGCCTTCATATACTCGGCACCTGCTGGTAGTTGTTTGTCAGCGCGACAGAGTAGAACTCGCCAATGCTGCCGTCGCCACGCAGCACCACGCTCGGGTACTTCCACGTAATTGCAGACCCCGTCTCCACCTGCGCACAGACATGCACAGCTGTCAGCATCTCAGCAGCGCACTGACAACAGCAAGCACCTCAGCTAAAAAACAAGAGGTTGCAGCTCAATACGTTAAAACCCCAGCAGGTTGAGACCACTGCTCCCCCGCGTCTTTGGTCGTGACAAGTAGCCTGCAGGCACCTAACTTCTTGCAGCATCTGCTTGCTCACTGCCCAGCAGGCGGACTCGAGTGCAAAGCACATCTAAAGCCACCTGCCTAGGCACCAGCAAGCAGCGGGCGCCAAGCAAGCACGCCTGCGTCCAGGAGATGAACGCATTGGCGCCGTGGCACAGGCCGCGCTTGGTGACAAAGTTGTAGATGCCGCCCTTGCCCTCCTCGTCGCCGGCATACCAGTTCTGCACTGTGGAGTACTTTATCCGCGCGCGCGCGCCGGCCGACAGCTCCACCACCGCCGCGTGCAGCTGTGCGCGACCCCAGCAAAGCGCACTTGGGCGACCTATCCAAGCGCCTTTTGCATATGGAAGGTCTTGTAACGAGCAAAATCAGGTCCCATCTTTCATGTGTACCATCCCGCCGACGTCAGAACCAGCCGCAACACGTCAGCACTGATTCGTCACAGCACTGTACCTATTCAGCGGTGAGCCAGTAAAGGCACAGCTCCAGCAGGACTGAGCGCCACACCTGGTTCTTGTCGTAAGACGGCGCGGTGCACCCCTCCAGGTAGCTGACCTCCGCGTCGTCCTCCGCAACAATCAGCGTGCGCTCAAACTGCGTTCCCGCCACAAATGGACTGTGAGCAGGACATGCAAAGCAACTGGCAGTACTTAACAGATGCCTGATACACCACAGAATACAGGTGGTGCGCTCAGCGCGACAAGCTCAGAAAAGTGGTGCACAGTGTACCGAAAAGAGCCCTCGAGGGCAGTCTGCATGCCCTGTTCCAAGCGGTCATGGCCTGCAGGCACAGGTGTGGACCTAGCATGACCAAAGGCGCAGGGGGCTTGACAGGCTCACCTGCCCCGTCTCGCTGGCGTTGATGCGGAAGTAGGTCGAGATCTCCATGGGCGACTTCACACCCTTGGGGATGAACACGAACGAGCCGTCCGAGAACACTGCAGCGTTCAGGGCTGCGTAGTAGTTGTGCGCCACAGGCACCTGCGAGCACCACTCTTCAGACCCTGAGCAACACTCCAAACCCAGAACAAAGACTCAGGCACGTCAAAAGTCGTGGGGGTGCTGCGGCGCACCACGCTGCCCAGGTGCTTGCGCACGAGGTCCGGGAAGTCGCGCACGGCCTCGCTGATGGAGCAGAAGATGATGCCGTGCTCGCGCAGCTCCTTCTTGAAGGTCGTCGCGATGGACACAGAGTCGAACACGGCGTCCACCGCCACATTGGACAGGCGCTTCTGCTCTGCGAGCGGGATGCCTAGCCGGTCGAACGTGCGCAGCAGCTCCGGGTCGACCTCGTCCAGGCTGCGCGCCAAAGCGTGTGCAGCGTGTCAGGAGTGACCAGGCTTCCTGGTGCAGGGGACGTACAGCCCAGTGCACAGAAGCCACTCGGGAGCCAAATACACTAAAAACCACATTTGCGACAGTTCCTGCTCCGCAAGGCCAGATGGAGGCATGGCAGCACAGGCCGCAAGGCATCAGGTACGATCAGGTCCAGACGCAGTGCACGCCAGGGCGTGTGAGCAGGCATGCAAGACAAAACTCACGTCTCCCACGTTCCAACGCCCTGCCCTGAGCAGCTGTGCGCACCTCGCTTTCTTCACCTTCTCCTTGGGCTCGGAGTAGTACGAAACGTCCTGGAAGTTTATGCGCGGGTACCTGCAGCACTTGGTCGTTCAGCGCTCCCAGACAGCGCACACAAGGTTGCCGCTCACCAAACAACAGCCAGCACAGCAGGCTGCCATCACACTCACCTGTTGTCAGACCAGCACAGCAGGCTGCCAGTCACGCTCACCTGTTGTCAGACCAGTCAGGCTCTGCCATGGTGAGCCACTTCCGGTATGCCTTGAGTCGGAACTCCAGCATCCACTCCGGCTCCCTCTTCTTGGCCGAGATAGCCCGCACCACGTCTTCATCGAGCCCCTTTGGGAAGGTATCGCTCTCGATGATCGTCTTCCAGCCGGCCTTGTACGGCCTGCAGCCAACGCAGAGTTGCAGCGTAAAGAGGAGGGCAAGCCTGACGTGCTCCTCCGAGCGCTCCTGAAAGATAATGGAGCTCCAGGTTGCACACAGCACAGCTTGTTGCCAACCCCTGACCACCGCGCAGCCGCAGGCAGCCGCAGAGCCATGCGCGCCGCAACCAGCAGTCCCATAAATATCGCGGGGCACACCAGAAACACCAGCAACTGCAGCCTGCGGCCTGAGCCCGAGCTGCCACGGGGCCCCACCTGTTCAGGAGCTGCTGCAGCTTCTGCCGCTCCGCCTGCGCGGCGTCCAGCTCGACGGGCTCCGCCAGGCTGCTAGCGCGCAGCGCATCCTCCAGCAGCGCCGCGTCTGTGCGCTCGTCTGCTATGGCCTGCACGCGCAGGCCGCAGCGGGCGCGCTTGCGCACGCCGCCCGGCGCCGCCAGGCACTCGTGCGCGCAGCCGCGCGTGGGCGCCGCGGCACTGGCCAGCCGCGCCGCGAGCCCACAGCCTGGCAGCCTGGCAGCAGCTGCGCTGCTGTGCACACACCTGCCGTGCGCTGAGCACGGCGCACCAAACATCATATGGCTTGCGCTTAGACGAAACACTTCTTATAGGCCTTGGTGCGCCTGGTCTGTGATTGTCAAAGCTGAGCTCTCTGCATCTGATTCAGGCTAAAGAAATCCCTCACGTGGGGCTTTCAGGGTCCTCACTGCCACCTGCAAGTTTGCCACTCAGCGTTGCCTATGACCCGCGCAGAGTGAGCGGATGGACACAAGAACATACTCGTTGCCTTGACACACCGAGCGCCTGTTCGGCGCAGTACGCAGTGGTACAGCACTCTCGTACGGGCCGTTTCACGGCTGGGCCGGCCGCATGGCGCCACAGCCTGCTGTCTCCTGCTGACGCAGCAGACGGGCAGGGCAGGGGCATTGCTCTGGCAGGGGCCGGGCGCAGGGCAGAATGCCGCACTCTCGTGTTGGCGGCCCGCCGCCGACCACCGCCCGGCTGGGGCGGGAGCTGCAGCGGTACTCGCAGGACGGCGAGCGCCTCCTGGCTGGGTGCGGCTCCCCGGTTATGGCGTACACAGCGGGGACGCATAGGGACCCTTTTACGTAAAGAGGCCAAAGTGAGAGGCGGCTGCAGCGGCGCTGTGCTGGGCGGCACACGCCTGCTTGAAGAGCGACAGCACGGTCTTAGCGCGCGCCCCGCACACTCGGGAGCCTTGCGCACCAGCATGTAACACGCGACTGCGCGTGCGCGGCGGCACGCCTGCACCTGCATGCGCCGGGGCAGCCGGGTGCGCTTCTGCGACGCGCTATTGCACATGCTGAACGACTCACATGCGGCCGTGCTGCGGCCTGGCAGGTGCATACCGGTGCGCTTCGCGTCTGCGAAGGCCGGCGTGGACGGCATCGAGGTGCTCCTGATCAGCAGCAGCGGCGGGAAGGGCCTCGTGTTCCCCAAGGCGCGCCCCTATCTGGCCACGCGCTCAAGTCGCCTGCTGCTGTCTGGGTGTTGGCGCCCTGCCTGGTACCGCGTGGCCGCCGGGTTCAAAGTCGCCTCTTCAGCGTCCTCTGCCCCGCAGTTCTTGTTGGTGACTTTACTGTGTCACTGCTGCTTGCCTCTCGCAGCCTGGCGCTGTATGCCTCCCCCTGCCTGGCTTGACTGATCTGTCTAGGCTCTGCAGGGCAGCGGACTGCTTTTCTGCTGCCTGACTCCCCAAGCCCAGCTCGACTCGGTCTGGTTCTTTTGCGCAGGGCGGCTGGGAGACGGACGAGACTGTTGAGGCGGCCGCCGCGCGGGAGACCGTCGAGGAGGCGGGCGTGCGGGGGACGCTAGAGGTGCGCCTGGCAAGTATCTTAGTGGGTGCACGCTGCGTCCGGTAAGAGTCAGACGAAGACTTGCACCTACTTTTCAATTGTAGGTCCTCCAAGTGCGCCACTGGTGTTCATGCGTGCTGTGCCAGGCTGCTGACATCGCGGTGAGAGCAGGCGGCACTGAAAAGCACCGGGAAGGTCCAGCGCGGCGCATGGCAAGCCCTTTGCTGCCAGGAGTTATGGGCGGCTGCGAGCTGCTGGCTGTATGGAGCGCGCGCATGGAGCAGCAGGAGCCGCTGTTGGCACGCGTTGGCATGCGCTGCACTCGCGCACCGCATGGCCGACGCGCCGCGTGCCACGCTGCACGCCTGCCGTTCTCACGACGCTGGCGCTGGGCCGTCGGGCGCTCGCGAAGCCGCCGTGAGGCCGACCTTGGCTGGACCGGGCTATAGGGTAGGGCTGAGCACGCGCGCGCCGGCAGGAGCCGCTGCTGGGCACCTTCCCCTACTTCAGCAGCAAGCTGGCGCCGGGCGCCGGGCAGGCGCGCGGGCGGTGCATCGCGCACATGTTCGCCATGCGCGTCGCGGAGGAGCTGCCGACCTGGCCAGAGGGCTGCACGCGCAAGCGCGTATGGGTGCGCCGCTCGCCGCGCCCGCTCGCATGCCCCGGGGCCTGACGCGGTGCATCCAGGCAAGGTATATTCATAGCGTTTAAAAAAGTAAGTGCTGTGACAAAAACATCGCAGTAGGCGAGGCTCAAAGGCAAGAAGCGTTTGGCGAGGCTGTTGTGCTGGCCGGAAGCGGGCTACGACGTGGCGCTCTTGCACTGGCACTGCGACACTGGCCAAGTTGTGGTGGGCGCTGGGGCGTGCGGCAGTGCTCGGTACCAGAGGCGATGCAGTACTGCCGGCATGAGTGGATGCGGGAGGCGCTGCGCATCCTCGTGGCGCGCCGCGGCTGGGAGCTGCCGCCCGGCGTGGGCTTGCACCCGAGCGGCGCTGGAGACGCGGCCGCCCTTGTAAATGGACATGGCAGTGCAGCTGACAGCGCGCCTGCTGCGCCCGAGTCTGCCAACGCCACGGCAACCTCGCGTGTTTTAGCTCAGAGCTGACATTGTCGCTTTCATCCGTTCAGTGCAGGGTTGTTTTGCCAGCGGCGGGGCCCGCAGCCTCCGTGCGCTGTGGGTGTGGGCATGCTGCTGCACATGTGCGTCGAGCTGTCCGGCGTGCTGCGTGGGAACAGGAATTGGGTTTGTAGCACCCTGCTGTCTGCATGGTCAGGTCTGGGCTCACTGCATGATGCAGGTGGCTTGTTGTGCAGCTCAGCGTCTAGCTTTGAGCGCACGTCCTTAGACGTGCAAGCGTGTGCTGCGTGTTGGCTGTCACAGCAGCAGACAGCAGACAGCAGCTGCTCGCGCAGCAGAGCTTGCACACTTGTGTGACAGAGTCCGAACCCGAGCAGTTGTGGAAATTGTCCGTGCAGGATGCAGACAGCATGTGGATCTCAGGATGTGGAGACAGCCCTGTCTGCATGTGGACATGTCAGTGGTTTGCCCCAAACGTGCTTGATCAAGTGCTCCTTGCAAAGACTTCCACCCTTTCCACTCTCCCTTAATAGGAGTGAAACAACCGACCTGCTCCACTTACCTCCTCACGTGCTTGTTCACCAGACACCAGCGCTCCGGCCGCCGCGTGTGCTAGCAAGGCAGAACACGTCCTACAGTGCTGCAGCGCGCGTCGGCAGGCAAATACACATGGAGAGGCGCCACACAGCTGTGATCACACTCACAGTCTTGTGCCACGGCCTGTAGCGGAGCTGGTTATCGCTTGCGTTGAGTCACAGGCTGGAACGCAGCTGCGGTCGCGGCTGGTGAGGCCGCTTCAAGCGTATGGAGCGCGGGCGCGTGGACTGCGGCTGCAGTGGAAGCCGCGAGGAGGCGGCTGGCGAGCCCACAGCAGCGAGCAAGCACTGCTGCCTCGCCAGAGGACATGCAGTCACTTCATGCGAACCTGCCGGCGCTGCAGACTGCGAGGCCTCGCCAAGTGCTCGTGATGTAGCGCAAGATGGCTGCGCAGCAGGCCGGGGGGCTCCCGCGCCGCCTGCAGCCGCGTCTGCAGCGGGGCGCGGCACCGCAGCAGGGGAGCCCCCCGGCGGGGCGCCTGGGGCCTTGCCGGCGACGGAGCGCGCCGCCGGCGCCGCGGCAGGGGAGGCTTCCGCACCGTCAGCAGCAAACGGCTTTGGCAGCGCCGCAGCAGGGGAGGCTTCTGCGCCACCAGCAGCAAACGGCTTTTACAGCGCAGCAGCAGGGAAGGCATGCGCTGTTTTGCCAGCAGAGCGCGCCCGCTGCACCGCAGCAGTGGACGACGCCACGCCGTCAGCCGCAGCGAACACCGCTGGTGCAGGGGCGGCCCCGCCGCCGTCCCCAGCCTCGCCCGCGGCCGGCGCGCCGGCGCCCAGGCGCTTTGTCGGCCGGCGGGCCGCGGACGCGGCCGCCGCCGCGCGCGGCCCCAGTGCGTCTGACGCACTGGCGCCTGCGCCGGCTGCTGCGGCCTCGCAGCGCTACACGCGGCAGCAGGTTCCCGCCCCGGGCCCTACCCTACCCTACTTGCACGCTCACAGCAGAGCCTGGACATGCAGGGGCCCAGCGCCGCGACCGCAGGCGCGTGCCGTGTGTCGGGCACGCCGTCTGCTGTGATATGGGGTGCGGGGGCTCTGCGCGCCTGCGTGAGCTCGAGCTTGAGCACCTGGCCAGGACCATGCAGAGTGCGTGGTGTAACGCAGAGCGCGCAGTGGGGGGAGCCCCGTGCTGCTGTGTGAGTAGACTTTCAGGAGGCACCCAACTCCGCTCAGCATCCCTTCAGGCAGTATATGTGCCGCTACAACATACATACTTTGGCCGTCGGAAGATATGTGCAAAGTCCACTCTGTCCTGCACACCTGTGCCGCTCCATGCGCGCATTCAGAGCAGCGCATGAAGGAAGTCGCTGCGCAGGTGCCCGACGAGGTGCTGCACGACGCCGCGCTGAATGTGGCCATCGCTGTCCTGCCTGCCAACTACAACTTTGAGGTGCGGGGCCTGGTGCCGTGCGTGGTGTCCCCACGCAACCGCTCCTTGCCTGTTGAAATGATCATGCGCACGGCCTGTTGAAGTGATTATGCGCACGGCGCGCGCCTGGTTTAGCATTTGTTCGACAGATAACACGTTTCTTGCTAAGCCGCACCCGAACTTGGCAGCGCACGCAGGCAGCATCGCGTTGCAAGGCCCTGGACGAGGGACCTGGGTTTGTGGGTGGCATACCCATGCATGTGGGGGTTTGTCGCCAAACCCACTATGCGGTTGCGACATGTGCCCTGCTGCGCCGTGCCCCGATAAAAAGACGTGCGCGCACTGCCAGCTTTGCCATGCGCCGGCTGCCGCAGCCCGATGAAGCGGCCGCGGCGCGGCAGGTGCACAAGACGGTGTGGCGCATCCGGCAAGCCGGGGCGCGGACGGTTGCGCTGCAGTTCCCGGAGGGG
>JAABUV010004837.1_pt1 | contig 15739 bp, 11 predicted proteins | sample 5559971 | NCBI WGS metagenome assembly JAABUV01 (sample SAMN10711881, study PRJNA513362) | rock metagenome | isolation source: Antarctica rocks | place: Antarctica: Victoria Land, Knobhead nord | collected 2015-12-19
CTGGAGCCTGGACCCGCCGGCAACGTATAGATCACCTCGCCCGGCCGGGCGTAGTGAAGCTCCTCGCGCGCTTGATGCTCGATTGCGCTCGGATCGCTCTGCAGGCGCGCGATATGCCCCTTCAGCAGCTCGTTCTCGCGCGTGAGGGTCACGCCCTGCCGCTCGAGATCGTGCGAGCTCTGGCGCTTGTTCTGGTACACCGTCAGACCATTCTGGCCAAACATCACGTGGTACGCCATTGAAACCGTCAGACCAGCGGCAACGGCCGTAGCAACCTTTCGCCACCCGATGCGGCGCAGCACCGGCTTTCCCGTTCGCAACCGCTTCGCGCCCACCCCAACCTCGCCCCGTCGCATCATCACCCCTTGAGTACAAAGGCGCAGGGGGAGCCTAGTCAATTGAAAAAAACTCGCGTTCCTGCCACGAACCTACTTCGTACCGGCATCGATACAGCCAGCGCTGATTTCCAACTCCACCCGCGCAGCCGAACTTGCACTTCCCGCTGCACAAACACCTTGATATGCTTACGTTTACAGATGGACGCCCTCCTCGTCATCGCGCTGGTCTGCTTTTTCGCCCTGTTTGTGGTGGCGCTCGCGATCGCCAGACACATCCGGATCGTGGAACCGCAGCACCATTGCACCCCGCCGGATTCGCTGTGGCTAGGCTCCCATCGACCGGAAGGCGCCGCCATCCACCCCATCTCACGTCAATCAATCGATCAGAACCTGCATAAATTGGTCCAGCACAAGGAGCCGGACTGGCGTTACCTCATCTCCGGCGAGCGGCGCAGTATCTCTTCAAGGAAGAGCATCTCACCAGCCACACGGAAGCCGCCCGAGTCAGCACGGCTATCCCTAAGAGAGCGACGAGAGCGACCTCACTGGACCTATTCTGATCAAAATGGGGCTGACCTGACCGATCCGTACACGCGTTCACCAGCCCAACCAGCTTCCACCGGCGGCAGCTGGACTATTTACTCACTCTGCCGAAAAGGATAAACATGAGCTCGACCTCACTCACCCGCCCTTCTCTGCTGGCACACACTGCTCCCCTCCGGCAATCGCTCGCAGGCAAAGCCGTTCTCTGCGTCGCGGCATCCCTCTTTGTCGCCATCTGCGCGCACATCTCTGTGCCCATGCCCTTCACACCCGTACCTACCACGTTGCAGACCTTCGCCGTAATCCTGGTTGGAATGACTCTGGGCCCAATCGGAGGCTTCGCAGCCCTTACCTTTTACCTCGCGGAAGGTGCGTCGGGTCTGCCTGTCTTCAGCCCCCAGGGTCCAGGCGGGATCGTCCATCTGCTCGGCCCAACGGCCGGATATCTCTTTTCCTATCCCCTGGCGGCATCACTTGCCGGCGGTTGTGTCAGCCTCTTCAGACGCTTCACGGCCGCCTTTCCTGCGGCACTTCTCTCCGGCTCCATCGCGCTTCTACCGGTCTTTGGCATGGGAGCGTTCTGGCTCGCTCACGTCATGCGCCTGAGCGGTGGCCAGGCCTTGAACTTGGCAGTGACCCCGTTCCTCGGGGCAGAGGCGGCCAAGCTCGTCGCCGCCGCATCCGCCTGGAGCGCTCTCCGCCTTGCTGGCCGACGCTGACGCAAATCATTCCCGATAAATTTGACCGCCGTGGAATGCCACGAGTCCCGCTTGGGAACACGGCATCTCATCCGAGAGATGATCAGCAAGGAACAGGAAGAGAGATCCATGCCGTCAAGCAGCGCCGCCATTCAAGAGATCAGCATCGCTCACAGCCCCGATTCGGACGACGCCTTCATGTTCTACGGCCTTGCAACCAACAAGGTCCGGGTGCCCGGCTATAAGTTCACGCACGTCCTCACGGACATCGAAACGCTGAACCACAAAGCGATTGATGAGGCCTTCTACGACGTCACCGCGATCTCCTTCCACGCCTACCCCTACCTCCAGGACAGGTACACGTTGATGGCCTGCGGCGGCAGTGTCGGCGATGGCTACGGCCCAATGATCGTCTCTGCCCCCAAGCTCTCCCCCGGAGAGTTGAAAAAGACGCGAATCGCTGTGCCCGGCACCCTGACCACCGCCTATCTCACGCTGAAGCTCTATGAGCCCGAGATTGAGACCTCTGTCGTCCCCTTCGACAAGATCATTCCCGCCGTGCTTTCGGGCGAGTTCGATGCCGGTCTCATCATCCACGAGGGCCAGTTGACTTATGCGAAGGACGGCCTGATCAAGCTGCTGGATCTTGGGCAGTGGTGGCGGGAGCAGACATCGCTTCCACTTCCACTCGGTGGAAATGCGATTCGTCGCTCTCTCGGTTCAAAGGTGCAACACATCGCAACCCAGGCTCTTCGCGACAGCATCCAGCATGCGCTCGATCACCGGGATGAGGCTCTCCTTTATGCCATGCAGTTCGCTCGCGACCTCGACACTCAGACCGCGCACAGGTTCGTCGGCATGTATGTCAACGAGCGCACGCTGAACTACGGCGATGACGGCCGGCAGGCGATCGTGAAGCTTCTCGACATGGGTCATGACCGAGGCATCATCCCCATTAAAGCAGCTGTAGACTTCGTGGATTGAACCGCGTTGGCTTAGCGGAATCGCACACTCTGCTGTGATATCTTAGACAAGTTCGGGTGCGTGCCCGGTCCCCTATAAGGTGCGCGCGCTTGGATCCAACCGGGCGTACTCACCCTCGGACGCGTAGCTCAACTGGCAGAGCATTCGACTCTTAATCGACAGGTTGAAGGTTCAATTCCTTCCGCGTCCACCATCCATCTAAGTCAGGCATCTCCTATCTCGGGTTCTCGTCCCTTCTGCTGCGCATGCTAGGCCTTAGACTTAGTCCTGTGGCATCTTCGAACGAATTCGGGAGCGAAGGCGCAACGTCCCCATCGATTGCCAAACGAAAGTTGATCCTTCGGGACTCTCTAACTTTTCTCAGTCTTACCCTCCTCACATGCGCCCTGTTCGCGATGACTCTTATCCTGTTCCGCTCCTTCGCCGCGCACAGGAGCGAGTTGGGCACGCGATGGTCCGGCCGTGGACGGTCGGCGCTGATCGCAGGCAGGCCAGAGCAGGCCATCGCATCCCTCCGAACTGCGCTTTCGTACGCTCCCGGAGATCGCGCCTACGAGCTTCTCCTGGCACAAGCATTAGCGCAGGCGGGGCACACGGAAGAGGCCTACAACTACTACTCGGGCCTGTGGGACTCCCAGCCTGGTGACGGCTTCCTCAACCTCCATCTGGCGCGCCTCGCCGCCGGGAAGAAAGATCGGCAAGAGGCAGTCAACTTCTATCGCGCGTCACTCTACGGCACATGGGAGGGCGATGGCGTCGCGCGTAGGCGGGATGTTCGGTTGGAGTTGGTCCGATACCTCCTTCAGAACCACGACATCTCCGCTGCGCGTGCCGAACTCTTGGTAGCGGAAGGCAATGCAGACAACGATCCAGCCGTTGACCTGGAACTCGGCCGTCTCTTCCAGCAGGCGGGCGATCGCAGGGATGCGCTGGATGTATACCTGAAAGCCATCGAGGTTAGCCCGAAGGACCCGGAGCCGCTGAGATCTGCGGGAGCCTTGGCCTACAGCATGGGCGAGTTTGCGACAGCCCAGCGCCTGCTTCATCAGGCCGCGCGTATGTCGGACCACCCTGGGGAGCACGCGGTTCCAACGGACTTCGGCACCACGAATCTCTTGGACAGGGCCGATCGTATCCTCGATCTTCTGCCCTCGTCCAAGCTCCCCTCCGCACAGCGAGTCACACGGCTGCTTGCACTGAAGAGCCTTGCCAAAAGGCGACTCGACGCCTGCGCCGCCATGCCCGGCGGTCTGCCCACGCAGCTTAGCGAGATCAGGGCCTCATGGCTGGCAAATGGGAGATCTACAACTCGCGCCGCCCTTCTGAAGGACCAGACTATCCAGGACGATCTGCTGGACCTGATCTACAAAACAGAAGCTCAGACCGATGGCCCTTGCGGTCCCGCTGCCGGGGACGATGCTCTGCTCGTGCTGATCTCTCGCAATTCGAAAGGAGCGGAGAGGTGACACAAAACAAATCAGAGTCAGCTCGCAGCGCCCGGCAGCAACGTTTCTTCCGGGTTCCGGGCCCCGGGCAGATCAGTCTCGCAAAGATTGCTCCCGCACGCGAGGAGCGCCTCTTTCTTCTGCTCTCCATCTTCATCGGCGTCATCTCCGGTCTCCTTGTCGTCTCGTTTCGAATGGCCATCGAATGGCTGGAGGTCCTCCTGCTCGGATCCTCCCCGAACAGGGGGCAGCCGCGTCTGCTCATCGTGCCCGCCGCCGTTGGTCTCGTAATCGCGGTCGCAACGAGGTTCGTCTTCCCCCAGGTTCGGGGAAGCGGCGTGAACCAGACCAAGGCCGCGCTCTACATTCACAACGGCTACATCTCTTTCCGGACCGTCATCGGCAAGTTCCTCCTCTCGGCTCTGGCCATCGGCGGAGGGCATTCCCTGGGCCCCGAAGACCCCTCCCTTCAAATCGGTGCCGGTGTCGCCTCGCTGATCAGCCGACGTGTCGGTATGTCCCGCGAGAGGCTGCGAATCTTTGCTCCCATCGGTGCGGCAGCGGGCTTGGCCGCAGCCTTCAACGCCCCCATCTCGGCCATTCTCTTCGTCATCGAAGAAGTCATCGGGCGTTGGAGTGCCGCCGTCCTTGGATCCATCGTCCTCTCTGCGGTGTCGAGCGTCGTCGTCGCACGCTGGTTTTGGGGAGCGCAGCCGATGTTCCGCATCCCGCCAGTCACCTTGCGAGATCCGCGCGAACTCTTCGCCTATGCGGTGCTTGGTTTTGTCGGCGGCGTAGCGGCTCTGCTCTTCGCCAAAGCCCTGGGAAATCTTCGCCCATGGCTACGTCGCCAATCAGCATGGTCGAAGATGCTGCACCCCGCGCTCGCCGGTCTTCTGGTCGGTGCGATCGGGTACTGCGGCTTTCCTCAGGTGATGGGCGCGGGTTATCAGGCCATCGACCAGGCCATGCACGCACAGTTTGCCTGGAAGATGCTTCTCGCCTTGGCACTGCTCAAAATCATCGCGACAACGCTTTCCTTCTCGAGCGGAACTCCCGGAGGGATGTTTGCTCCTACCCTCTTCATCGGCGCCATGCTCGGAGCCGCGGTCGGTTCCTTCGAGAAGATGTTCTTCCCTCACCTCACCGGCTCGATCGGGTCGTACGCCCTGGTCGGCATGGGAGTGCTCTTCGCCGCCTTTCTGCGCGCTCCCCTCACCTCCGTCTTCATGGTCCTCGAGGTCAGCGGCAACTACTCCATCATCCTTCCCGTGATCCTCGCGAACACTATCGCCTATCTGCTCTCGAGAAGTCTGCAGCCCCTTCCGATCTTCGAGGTGCTCACCCATCAGGATGGCCTTGACCTCCCATCCATGGAAGAGCAAAGGGAGGAGAGCGACCTGCACCTCGAAGACGCTCTGCAGCCAGTCACAGCACCCGTCCTTCAGGGCTCGGAGACAGTCGCAAGTGTCCTCCGTCTGCTGAGCCAGTACGAGAACCTCAAGGACACCCCCGCTCTCCTCATCCACTGTCCCGATGGACTCTGGTACGCCGCTCGGAGCGACGAGCTACAGGCGCTGCTCTCTGAGGCGCCCGCCGAGCAGCGCCTTTGCGATCAACTCGGGGCCGAACGAACCCCAATCCTCTTCCCCGACCTCCCGCTCGCGAGTGCTCTTCCCCACCTCCAGCGTTGGCCACTTCTTCCGGTTACAAATCGAGCTATACGCGGATCCTTGGAAGGCACGGTGTCTCTCGACGTCATTCTCCGGCGATACCAGCAACGCTGACACGTCTTAAGTGACCTATCTAGTTGTGCCCTCCCCCACTGCCGTCGGGGCGATCTCCATTGAAACTGTTCCCGTTGGAACGGGTGAAGAGTCGCAGCCTTTCATTCTCCCGCACCACCGCTCTGCTCCGTCCGCGAAGCAGGTCTTGAAGCGTGATCGTTCCGCTAACCCGATGTGTCGCACGTTCAACGACCGGCAAGCTGTCAACGCCTTCGGTCGCCATCAACTCGGCCGCGCCGCGGCAGGTGGCATCCGCATACGTAAAGATCTCCGGCAAGGCGGGCCTCTCCTTTGCATGCTCAAGCAGCGGACTCGTTTCCAGCACCCGACCCGGCTCAATCAGCTGTCCAACAATCACCAACTCCAGGGGGTCAACGCCGTACTCGCGTGTGAGATGGTACCCGCGGCGACTCAACTTCTCCGTCAAGATAGACCGCGGCATCAGCAGCGCCGTCACGAGATACGCGGAGATGCAACCCATCGTGAGCGGCAAAAGAGCCGGGAGATTGTGCGTCACCTCAAGACTGAACAGAATCGCCGTCAACGGAACTCCGAGCGAACCAGCCAGCATCGATCCCATTCCAATCAGTGCCCAGAACGCCTGGCTCTCGAGAGATCCATGAGCAAGGTGGCCGGCGAGCGCACCCACCGCTCCCCCGATCATCAACAGCGGCGCAAGTACGCCGCCAGACGTTCCCGATCCAAGAGAAAACGCCCACATCAGCGACTTCGCAATGAGAATACCCGCAATCAGTGTAAGAGGGGCATTGCCATGCAGCAGTTCGGCGATGTTGTCATAGCCAACCCCGAGACCGCGCGGAAAGAACAGCCCTCCAACCCCGATACCCAGCCCACCGATGGCGGGCCACCACATCCAGTGCACCGGAAGCCGCTCGAACGTGTCCTCGAAAAAATACATCATTCGGCTCATGCCCGCCGCAATAAGGCCCACAAACGCACCCAGCAGCGCGGCCCCGATTGCAAACGTCACACGATGCATTGCGCCAACGATCGGCATCTCAAAAAGTGGTCCGGAACCGAGAAGATAGACTCGCAGGATACCCGCCGTCGCACTTGCAACAGCAACTGGAACCAGACTTCGCGGCCTCCACTCGAAGAGCAGAAGCTCAACCGCAAGCAGGATGGCAGCCACCGGCGTTGCGAAGGTGGCCGACATGCCAGCTGCGGCGCCCGCAACCAGGAGCGTCGTGCGTTCTGCATCCGTAAGCCGAATCCACTGAGCGATCAACGAGCCGAACGCTCCACCCGTCATGATAATCGGACCTTCCGCGCCGAACGGTCCACCGGAGCCAATAGCAATCGCTGCAGAGATCGGCTTCAGAATGGCTACCCTCAAACCGACCCGCGCCCGGTTCAGCAAAATCGCCTCGATCGCCTCGGGAATGCCATGCCCCCTGATCTTGTCTGAACCGAAACGAGCCATTACGCCAACAATCAATCCACCCACTACCGGAACGAAAATCATCCATTGACCCAGCGAGCTGCCGGCCGGGGACACGGATTCGGCACTGAACCGGTGGTAGTAAAACAGGTTTGTTGAAATCGCTATCATCCGGAGCAGTAGCACCGCTGAAAGGCTTGCACCGGCGCCGATGATCAGAGCGAAGCCACAGAGCAGCCAGACCCTGCTATCCACCGTGAAGTCACGCAGAGCGGAGGACTCAGACTTCATGACTTCCCTCTCGATCGCTGCCCGGTCCGACCATGCTCCGCCTGAAGGGTAGAGAGCGTTCGTATAAGCTGCGGAGCGAGCTCATTCAGCTCACGGGCGTGGTCGATAGATAAAGCATCGAGCGTCTGCCGCCCCTTAGCGGTTAGCTCCAGAACCACGCAGCGCCGGTCCGGATCATCATGCTTCCGCGTGATCAGGCCAGCCTCTTCGCAGCGCTTGCTAAGCTCTACAACGCTGTTATGACGCACGCCGAGACGCTCAGCGGCATATCGAACCGTTGGTGTCGCTCCATCCGGTGCGCCCGCGACCTGCAGCAGCAGTTGATGCTGCTGAGATTGAAGTCCGAGCTTCGCCGCCGCCTCCTCGCTGAAGTGCAAAAAGAGGCGCAGCTGATGTCGGAACTCCGCGAGCAGCTGAAGCCGGGGAGCAGAAGCAAAACCGGGATATCCAGAACGCATCCAAACATCATATCGTGTAGCGATACATTTCGGACGTCGCGTGGTGTACGGCTAGCGGACACGACATCCAGGTGGAGATGCCGGAAAAGGTCTATGGAATGTCTGTCGCTCTCAGAAGCTGAAGACGACGCCTGCCCGCAGACTGGCCGGCGTCGAAGCGAGATACATCGGGCTTCCACGCCGCCCAACGAAAGGCTCGCGACCCTGATCCAGCAGATTCGATCCGTCTACCGTGAGTTCCACGCCCTCGGGCAGAATGCCCGCGAAGTTCAACGGCTGCCGCAGGTGAAAGCTCAGGAAGTCTCCGCCTGGGAGCACGTCATAAGGATCGATCGAGGTCACCAGAAGATCGGGTTGCCAGCGGTACGTGGTCCGCACCTTGGTTCCAGTTCGTGCAACACTCGCTTTAACTGACAGAGTTGCCGCCTGTGATCTGTGAGCCTGAAGCGGAGGCAGGCCGCCGGCCAGCGCGGTCCGATGCGTCTCACTCGGGGCCATGGCAGTTCCCGAACAATACTGCAGAGTGACCCACGCTCCTGAACCCAGTGCCCTTGCGATCAGTAAGTTCATCCCGGAGTTGTGATACCCCGCGCTGAGAGCCTGAAAAGAGCCGTTACTCTGGTCTACCAGCATCTCCGGGGAACCCAGGATCGAACCTTGAAACGAGTCGCCTGCTTTGAGGTGGTCTCCACCGCCAGATACAGAGATACGGTCCAGCGCATCCGCGTAAAAGGCAAGTTCCAGAACGGTCGCATTGCTCCTGTGCGAGAGCGCGACTTCCTGGTGAATGCCCTTCTCGAATTCACCTAGGCTCTGGCCACTGATTGCTACGGGAACGTCCGCATCGCGGTAAATGGCATCGCCGTAGTTCTGATTGTCGCGGGACGTCGCAAAGCGGTAGCGCACCGTCCACCAGGATCCAGGGTTCGCCGTCACACTCAGAAATGGACGTGTGACCAGCGCTGGCCCAGATCCGCTGACCGCTTGAACTCTGGCTCCAGCCTCGATTTGAGCGAGGTTCCCTAACGCAAACCTCTCTGCCGAGGAGACCGTAACCACCCGAAGTCTACTGCCGTCATTTGCGCCCCCAACAATCTCAGGATGCGCCTCATAAGCGACCTTGCTCGCGACCATCCCTGCGAGTCCCAGGCGCCGCTCAAATGTGGTCGAGACACCCGTCGGAACTTCTTCGGAAGCTGACGTCTTCGCTCGTCCGGCAAAGCTGCTGACGACAACTCTGGAACGGTTCGCATGGACCCTCTCCGCACGGAGACTCACGCGCGCCGAGCCACGACCGAAGCTCCTCGAGGGAGACGTGATCTCTACTTTCGCCGAAGCCCTGTCTCGCGCCGGAGACCTCTCCCGGCTCGCGGACCCGATAAAAATGTCGTCATCAGACAGCTTCAGGATCGGTCTGTTCGCGGACGATCGCAGCGTCCAGTTCCAATCGTCTTTCGGCTCGTCCGCATCTCTACTCTTGGCCGGCAACCATCCGGGCTCGTCGAAGAGACCGCTCAGCGTGAGGTCCACGATCGAACGGCGACCTTCCTGCAGCCGCAGATGCTCCCGCGAAACGGGGAGAAACAGAGATGCGCTGGCGCGAACGCCATACATCCCCGGTAAAAGCTTTGCCACGAGATAGCGGCCCTGAAGATCGGTGAAAGTAGTAACGCGAATCGCGGCGTCCGGCGACAAGATCTGGACCAGTGCTCCCATCTGGGGCACACCCTTGGCATCCCGAACTACGCCCGAGACTACCGCTCCATGATCCGCGGCCAGACCCCTTCCCGTCACGCCAAGCAGGAGTGTCAGAAGGACGAATTCAACTCGAAATCGTTGCACTATGTTCAACCTGGAGACTACCGGCCTCTCACCAAATCGGCCCGCAAAAGTGTTCCAGTGACGCCGATCGATTAACCCACCTTCGCCCTTGGCCGTCGCAGCGACATTCGGCGCGGCCATCCGGAGAGGAGGCAAGACCCTACTCAATCCACCACAAACGGGGCAGTCTCTGCGATCTGCTGTTTAGAAATCCCATCATTGATCTTGATGGTCACCTGGTACTTGCCAGGCTGAAGACTCGCCAGTGGCATGCTCTTCTCGAGTGTCACCTGGTCCGCGTTGGGGTTCAACTTCGCCGTCAACTCCTGCGTGTCAAGCACGGCCTTGTTGGTCGCCATATCCATCACCTGATACTGGATCGTGGCCCCGTTCTGCTTGCTCTTTTCGTCGATGCCAAGGTTGTAGACCTGCATCCAAAAGTTCAAACTCTGAGCTCGATGGAAAGTGACTGGAACCGCAATACCGGTCGGAACCCGGGGCCGGATGCGCGTATTTCCAATGACAAAATTCCCGGCGCCGATGTCCTTGGAAGGAACCCTTTCCATCTGATCGGCCAGGATCAGGGATGAAGCCGAGAGCTTATCGTCCTCGTACTTGGGGACGTCGAGGCTACGCCGCCATGTCCCGATATGATCCGGGTTGTTCACGTCCTTGATGACAATGTCGACCTTGTAGAGGCCCGGACGCATCGGAAGCGACTTCCAGTACACCGAGACGTTGTTCTGTGTGCGCGCGAGCAGCTCACTCGGAACCTGCACATTCACCGTGTCCTCGAACGTCTGCATGGCCTTGTGATTCAGGTTGGAGACGCGCCCAAGGATGTTTACCGTCCCAATCGCAACCCCGTCTTTGTTGCTGAAGGTGATGTCCCGGTTTCGGATCTGGAGCGTGATCGGCACCAGAACCGTGTCATTCGTGACCTTCACGTAATCGGTGCGAACGTCGAACAAAAAGGGAGGTCCAGTAAGAATCTTCGAGGTCGCCATGAAAGCCTCAAGGTCCTTGAACTTGATCACAGGCGGAGCCATCAGCTTGGCGAAGCGGTCCAGGCGATCGAACTGTTTACTCTGGTTCTGCGACGACATCGGTCCCGCGCCCAACTGCTCCAGGCCCCCGCCGCTGAACCGGTCAGCCTGCTTGGACTGCCCAGTCTGCTCGTAAAGGGTCTGCCCGGCTCCCGGTGTGTGCTTCAGAGCGTCCTTCTCCGATCGATCGATCGTCATGTGAAAGTCGCCGCACATGCAGGTGTCGACGAACTCTATATCGATGTTGTCCCCCACGCCGGCGAGGTAGCGGTAGTGCCAGACCTCGAAGGGAAACGTCGATGTGTTTCCGCCACCCTCTTCCATAGGTCGCTCGTAGTTGCCGCCGCTCGGGTGCGAGTCGATGCTGTCAGCCTTTCCATAGGCGATGTAGATATGTCCGCGATCGGTGCGCCACCCAGGCTTGCCCGCGGCAAAATGCTCGTTCGCATAGGCAATCCGCTGGTAATGCTCTTCCCGATATTGGTTCTCCGGAGAATCCGGGCTCGGGTTGCGACGCTGCCAGAAAGCCTCGATAAACTGATCGCGCTCTTCATCGTTGCTGAGACTCTTAAACGCCTGCAGCTCCTGATCCGTGATAATCCATCGGACGTCCTGGTCGACCCAGGTCTTGTACGATCCCTTCAACTCCTGCCGAAGCTCCTTGTTCTGCTGCCGCTTCTCCCTATCCGTAAGCCGCCGCTTTAGAGGGTCGGGCTTTTCCGCGGCAGTCGGCGCCTTCGTGACACCGTCCGGAGTGGAGGTCGTCCCACCCTCCTGCGCAAAAACAGTCCGCCCACCCGCCGCGATCGCGATCGCAACAAGGAGAAGAGAGACGAGGGCAGCGAAGCTACGGGCTTTCATGGGAACAACTCCTGCTTTCAACGACTTTTATTGTAGAGCCCAGGCAACTGTTGAACAAGGTGTGTCTACTAGATTTGGGGAACCATCCGTCTATAACTTGGCTCTTTCATGACGCCGCAAGTCCCTGTACTGTCATCTTCTACGAACACACTGAACCTTTGCCGGATCTCATCCGTATCTGTCAACGACATGTACTCCAACCCAGGCAATCCGTGCGCGTACCGTAACCACCGGAATCGAGACCTTCGTAAATGAGTGCAAAGAAAGTCATCCTGCTCGTCGTTGTCGTACTTGTTCTCGTGGGCGTCGTCGTTGGGACGATCTTGCATGGGCAGTCCGGGATTACCAAGGTCGCCACCGGAAAAATCGTCCGGCAGGACCTCGTCTCCGTCGTCAGCGGTACAGGCCAGATCAAGCCCAAGACTTACGTCAACATTGGGGCAACAGCCTTTGGACGTATCACCCACCTGAACGTCAAAGAGGGCGATCACGTCAAGGCAGGCGCTGTGCTCGCGACCATCGAAAGCGTTCAGCCCGCAGCCACCGTCGCAGCCCAGCAGGCGACCATCGCCTCCTCGAAGACCGACGTCAACTCCTTCGCGGCTGCGGAGAAGACCGCCGAAGCCAATATCGTCCAAGCTGGCGCCGACCTCGAGCAGAAGCGCCTCGACTTCGATCGAGCCCAGAATCTCTACAACGAAAAATTGATCCCCAAGCAGGACTACGACGGCAAAAAGGCAGCCTTCGATATGGCCTCGGCAACTGTGGCCCAGCGCCAGGCTGCCCAGACCCAGGCCCAGGCCCAGACAGCGTCGCAGCGTGCCCACGTCAATCAGGCCATCGCCAGCCAGCGCTCGAATTTTGACGCCCTGGACAAAACCATCAGCCGCGCTCCCTTCAACGGCCTCGTGACCAACGTTCCCGTGCGCGAAGGCGAGACGGTCGTCCTTGGGATCCAGAACGCGCTCGGCTCGACTTTGATGACTCTCGCCGATATGTCCGTCATCACCGCCGAAGTCAAGGTGGATGAAACCGACATCGTCAACGTGCAGCTCAATCAGCCCGTCGAGGTTGGCATCGATGCACTCCCCGGCCGCACTTTCAAGGGCCACGTCACAGAAGTAGGCGATCAAGCACTCCTCCGTACCACCGGCATTGCCACCAGCCAGAGCACCACCGGTACCGAGGAGGCAAAAGACTTCAAGGTCGTCGCCACCCTCGATGACGCTTCGGACGACCTTCGCCCAGGCCTCTCCGCCACCGCCAAGATCACCACAGCCCATAAGCCTAATGCCTTGACCCTGCCTATTCAGGCGCTCGTTCAACGCGACGTTGCGCAGGAGAAAGCGCTCGCCGATGCAGCCGGTAAAAGCTCCTCTGCCGCGTCGAAAAACGCTCCGGCCGAAAAGCCCTCCAAGCCAACGCTGGTTCAGGGCGTCTACCTCGTAGCCAAGGAAAATAAAAAGACGCGCGTCCGTTTCGCCCCCGTCAAAACAGGGGTAACCGGATCTACCGATGTCGAAGTCCTTAGCGGCGTATCCGAAGGGCAGGAGATCGTCACCGGCCCCTACAAAATCTTGCGCGCGCTCAAAAGCGGCACCGCCGTCAAGGTCGATAATACCCCTGAAGCTCCCCCGCCTTCGAGCTAAGCAAGGCGCGCGGAGGCCAGCTCCCGATAGGCGAAACGCGCCTACCAGGAACCTTCAGCCATATCCCACGTACTGGTACACAAGGCTGTCGCGGAGATCCGAATGCCCATCGAGACCGAACTAACTGCACCCCCCATCAGAAGCGCGAATCCGGACACCGGCGACGTGATCGTCACCGAGAACCTGTGGAAGACGTACTCCATGGGCGATCAGGAGGTCCACGCCCTCCGCGGCGTCAACCTCCGCATTCAGCACAATGAATACGTCGCCATCATGGGCCCGTCCGGCTCTGGAAAATCCACTCTGATGAACCTCATCGGCTGCCTCGACTCCCCATCCCAGGGGCGCTACTGGCTCAACGGGCACGACGTCTCCGAGCTCAACGACGATCAACTCGCGCGCATCCGCAACAAGGAGATCGGCTTCGTCTTCCAGACCTTCAACCTGCTCGCCCGTGCGACCTCCCTCCACAATGTGGAGCTGCCTCTCATCTACAACGGCACACCTGCCGCGGAACGCACCGCCCGCGCCAAGGCTGTCCTGGAATCGGTAAACCTTGGGTCCCGGATGATGCATAAACCCAATGAGCTCTCCGGCGGGCAGCGTCAGCGCGTCGCCATCGCCCGCGCCCTCGTCAACAAGCCATCGATCATCCTCGCCGATGAACCGACCGGCAATCTCGACTCAAAAACCGGAGACGAGATCATGGCGCTCTTCGATCATCTGCACGCCAACGGAAACACCATCATCGTCGTCACCCACGAACCCGACATCGCAGAGTTCGCTCATCGCATCGTTACCATCCGCGACGGCGTCATCGCGAGCGATCATGCCTCGGCAAGAGTCCGCAATGGCTGATTCGATGTACCCCGCACCCTCGTGATGCCCGCCTGAGCGCCGCCCGTCGCCATCTAGAATAGAACCCATGGCCCAGTGCACTCGCCACTCATGGCTTCTCCTGCTCTCGCTGTTTTCTCTGTCCAGCTCTCTTCTGCCTGCACAAGGTCCCCCGTCCGCTCGCTTCGACCTCACCGGACCAAAGATTGAAGTGGAGGTCACCCGCGCCGGGAAGACGCTTCCTATCGCCTCCGTGCCCAATCTCCAGGCAGGCGATCAGCTCCGTCTTCACCCAGACCTCCCCCGGACCCAATCCGTGAAATATCTCCTCGTGGCCGCGTTCCTTCGTGGAACCACGAACCCTCCGCCTGACAACTGGTTCTTCCGTATCGAGACCTGGGACAAACACGTCCGCGCGGAAGGAGTCACCATCACCGTTCCCGAGGAGGCCCAGCAGGCCATCCTCTTCCTCGCTCCAGAGACGGGCGGCGACTTCAGCACCTTGCGTTCCGCCGTCCGCGGCCGCCCCGGCGTCTTCGTCCGCGCCTCTCAGGATCTCGCCGAAGCCGGCTTCGAGCAGGCCCGCATCGAGAAATACATCGCCCAGATTCGAATGGTCTCACCCTCCGACCCCAAGGCGCTCGCCGAGCACTCCACCCTTCTCGCCCGCACACTGAATCTCAGGCCCAACGACGACTGCTTCAAGCGTCCGGCCGATGCCCAATACACCTGCCTCACCCAGAGCGGCACTGAGACTCTGCTTTACGACGGACACGGCGAGACGGTCGTCGCGAGCCTCACCAGCGGCGCCAACTCCGACTTCATCAACGCCGCCAGTGCGACCTCACTCGCCGGCGGTGGAACCTATAGCGCCTACGTTGGCGCGGTCGTCGATCTCGTCAAGATCATGGGCACCCTCCACACCGCCCAGTACCAATACATCCCCGCCATTGCCTTTCCCCAGGGCCCCAGTCTGAACCTCCGTCTCAACACGCCTCCGTCCTTTCACAATCCAAAATCGGTCATCGTCATCGGGCTTCCCGCCATCCAGCCCTCGACCGCTCCCCCGCTCCGGCCCACCGACCCGAAGCTGGTCACCTGCCTCCTGAAGCCGAGCATTGTCCTTCCCGTCGAAGGCGCGCCCCTTGTCTTCTCGACAGCCTTCGCCCATGACCTCGTTCTGCATATCAACAAGGCCGGATCGCCAGTGGATATACCGCTCACGCCGGACGCCTTCCAGGGAGGCCTTGTCCTTAGCTCCGAGCACTCGCACAAAGACCTCGCAGGCCCGGCGCCTTTGGCGAAGTCCGCCAGCCCTCCTTCCCCTCCCACCCCACAGCCCTCCTCTGCGTCCAGCACTGCCCCGGGCATCGTGAGTGGGACCGTGACTGGCTTATGGGGCTTCGACCCCTTCACCGGTCCGACCCTGCAGCTCCAGGAGACCCCCGGTAAAGATTGGAAGGTGGCAGCAGACGATCCCTTGATCGCCGGCCGTGAAAATCACCTGCTCATCACCTCCACCGGAAGCGCCTGTATCCAGAAAATCACCGTCGAAGCTTCTCCCGGGAAGCAGATTGAG
>JAABUV010004821.1_pt1 | contig 15736 bp, 23 predicted proteins | sample 5559971 | NCBI WGS metagenome assembly JAABUV01 (sample SAMN10711881, study PRJNA513362) | rock metagenome | isolation source: Antarctica rocks | place: Antarctica: Victoria Land, Knobhead nord | collected 2015-12-19
ATTGAGCTTGTCCTCGTTGTGCCGCACCGGCAGCTCGTCGTACTCGGCGGCCGCGCACAGCACGCCCAGCACCTGTGCAGGGTCAGACTTAGGGTTAGGGCTGGCGCGCACCCGCACGCGCGCGCGCCGCGCCCCGCCCGCGTCTGCGCGGCAGCGAGCAGCGGCAAGCGTGCTGCGCGCGCGCGGTGTCCAAGCTGCCCTCGCCTGGCCCGAGGCCGCGCATGGGCGGCGTGTCTGAAACCGCGGCATGCTGGGCGCCGCAAGTCGTGGCACCGCACGCGGCATGTGCGCCCGGCCTGGCACATCCTTGCTGAAAACACTAGGGCCCAGGGGTTCCAAGAGCAGTGTGCGCACATCCGGGACAGCCATGTTGGGCTGCAGGCCGCGGGTGAAGCCCGCCATCGTCTGGTGCTTGAGGTAGTATAAGGACGCGATGCGGCCGACCGTGAGCGGCGCCACCGCCTGCTCCTCGCCCACCGCCACGCAGCCGGAGCCCTGCGCGGCGCGCCGGCGCCCGTCGGCACGGGGCGCCCGCCGCCAAGCCACCTCTTGCGCATGCCCGGGCACGCGTGCGCCCGCCGAGCCAGGCAGCAGGCCCGCCGCGGCCGGCGCCCGCCGCCCGGACGAGAGCACGAGCCTGTCACGCGCGCCAGCAGGCCATTGCCGGGCAGCAAGCATTCACACTCGAACAGTTCGCTGCTCACGACCATTGCGGGTTGGCCGGCGCCGCGCCAGGCCGGGCGGGCTCTGCGCGGCTGCGTGATTTGGGTGAGGGCTAGGGCGCGCGCGCCTGCAGCTCGCCCAGCGTGCGCTCGACCAGCTGCGACAGGAACGCGCTGACGGCCGCGGGCTCGGTGGCCGGCAGGTCATAGTAGCTGGGGTTCTGCAGCAGGCGCCGGAAGAAGAAGGTCCAGGTGAGGTAGTCCACCGCGTCCTGCGCGCTCGCGATGCTGCCCGCCACGACCTCCGCATTGACGTGGTCGGCCACCTGCGCGCTCGGCGCGCCCAATGTCAACTTGTGCTATCCCTGCCGGGCGCCGGGAGCCCAGAAGCAGACTGACGCCCGCATGGGACAGGGCCTGCGCAATCAGGCATAGCACCGGTCGGGCCAGCACCAGCCTGGCATGGCCGCCGACAACCGCCCGCCCGATCCCGGCGCCCGCGAGCAGAGGACAGCGCCAATGCCGGGCGGGGTGGGCCTCTAGGGTTTCTGTGACAGAGCCCAGCGCAAGAAATCGGGGCTTGAGGGGCCCTGTGCGCAGCGCCAGGGCGGCGCTCGCCGGGCGCGCCTGCGAGGGCAGCGACGACTCCACCGGGAACGGCTCGTACAGGAATTTCTTGTAGAACGACTTCTTGGGCTCGTGCACCATGATGACGGCCACGCCGTGCCGGTCGTACTGCGGCCGCCCCGCGCGGCCCATCATCTGCAGCACGTCCGTGATGGGGAAGTCCACGTACCGCCTGCGCAGCGCCCCCAAGCCTAGAGTTATGGGTCCAGGGTCAGCTCGACCTCGCGGGCCAGTCAGCTCGCGCGCCCAATCAGCACAGGGCCTGCGCAGGCGGCCAGGGAGGGGCCGGAGACCCTATCACCTGGTGGGCGCATCGAAGAACTCTGTGCCCTTGATGACGACCAGGTGCGCCGGCGTGTTCACGCCCCACGCGAGCGTGCTCGTCGCGACCAGCACCTGCGTGCCGGCCGCCGCGTCAGGTTCAGAGTTACCCCAATCCGGCCGGCGCGCCGCTGCGCGCGCGCGCCAGCGCCCCGCATCCGACATGACGACGAACTAGCGCCACCTGCGCATGCAAGTCTCCGCGCAGGGCTGCGGCGCGGCCACAGGCCCGTAGCCCGCACCCGCACCCCCCGCCTGGGGCCGCGCCTGGACCTTGCCGCCCACAAAGAGGTGCTCCACCAGCGAGCGGTCGGCCTCGCCCAGGCCGGCGTGGTGCAGGCCGATGCCGAACTGCAGCGTGTGGCGCAGGTTGGCGTCCTGCGCGCGGCGCGCGCGCCGGTGGCCCCCGCGGCCTGGGCCGGCGGCATACGCATGCCGCGCGGTCCCAACCTCGGCCGCTTCTATGAACGGGTGGCGAGCGAGCTGCGGCGTGAGCAAGCGCAATGAGTTGGGGCCGCGGGCGCGCTTTATATACCTGTTGTGCACCCATAGAACCCTACAACCCTACCCTATTAGGGCCGCGGGGCGCGCGCCTGGACTCCCATTAGCGCCTGCTCCAGCTCCGGCTCGGGCATGTGCACGAACTGGCTGGGCCGCTCGTCGGCGGCCGCGTAGGCGATCAGGTCGAGCGCAGTGAGCCGCGTCTGCCGCCGCGATGACACGAATACCAGCACCGGCTTGACCGGCGCGTGCAGCTGCACGGCCCCGCCCGGCGCCCGTCAGTCGCTCGGCGCCCGTGAGTGGCCCGGCGAGCCCTAACCCTATAGCAGGGGCGCGGACGCGCGCCTGGATGGCCGCGTACGCAGGCTTGTTCATGGTGGCCATGCGCGGGCAGTAGAACTTGCCCGGGAAGCCCTGGATGTGGCACTCCAGCGGCACCGGCCGCACTCTCGGCTTGAAGTTGAACAGGCCCTGCGGCGCGCGCGCGCATGCTCGCCGCCGGGCGGGCGGGGCGTCGCAGAGCGTTTTCAGTCAAAACAGGTTCTGGAGAACCCTACCATTACCATTCCAAAGCCCTGGTCATATCCTGTAATTATCTGGAAAAGGCGGGCACCTGCGGCCCGATGCCGAGCCAGGCGGCCAGGTCGGCGGCGTTGGCGAGCGCGGTGGAGAGGCCGACGAAGCGGATGGGCTGCGCGGTCTGCGCGGCGATGTAGCGCATGCGCGACACGATGACCTCCAGGATGGGGCCCCTGCGCGCGGGCGCGCCGCTCACGCCGCCCAACCCCGCCCCGCCGTGCGCCGCCCACAAGCACGCACTGCGCGCTGGCACCACGCGGCACATGCGGGCGTGCGGGCGCATGCGGGCGGCGCCGCCAGTCCGCCGGCGGCGGCGGGCGCGCCGCAGGGGCGCGGGGCGCGGGGCGCGCCGGTCGGCGCCCAGGAGGTGGATCTCGTCGATGACGAGCAAGCGCACGCGCTGCACGTAGCCGCGCTGCGCCCAGGCGCGGCTGATGCCGTCCCACTTCTCCGGCGTGGCGATGATGACGTCGGCCGCCAGCAGCGCGCGCGCGTCGGGCGTGGCGTCGCCCGTCAGCTCCACCAGCCGCTTGCCCAGCGCCGCGCACAGGCCCGCGCCCCAGTCCTTGATGCGCTCGCGCACCAGCGCCTGCCGTGCACGAGCAGGGTTAAAATGTTGCGCGCCGGCCGCAGGCCCCCGGCAGTCGAGGCGCAGTCGCCCACCCAGCGCGGCCGGCGCCGGCCCGGCGAGTGCTGAGACGCGTGCGGCGCCGGCGGCGCGCCGCGCGCGCCGCGCCGGGCCGCACCTTCAGCGGGGCGATGTAGATGACCTTCATGCCGGGGTGCGCGCGGAAGACGCGCAGCATGGCCAGCTCGGCGCTGATGGTCTTGCCCGAGCCCGTGGGCGCGCCCATCAGCACATTCTCGTCGGTGTGGTACAGCGTGTGGAACGCCTGCGCCCACCCCCGCCCGCCGCCTGTCGGAGAAGGGTTGGGTTCAGGGTCAGGGTGTGCACGCGCCGCCTGGTGCACCGGGGCACGCCCTCTCGCGAGCCGCGCCGGCCTGCAGTCACATCCGGGCGGCCGCGGCGGCGGCGCCGGCGGGCCGGACGCGCGGCCGCGCCTGCGTCTGGATGGGGTTAAAGTGCGAGAAGCGGTACAGCGCCTCGTACGCCGGGCAGCCCAGCGCGGACAGCGGCAGCGGGTCCAGGTCCAGCAGCTGCGTGTGCGGCGGGTAGCGCTCCGGCAGGATCAGGCCCTGGAACGACACCGCCAGCAGCGCCTCCGCGCCCAGCCACTCGTCCGACAGCGCCCTGCGCCGCCAGCGCCGCGCGTCGGCGCGCCCGCCGCCCTCGCCTCGGCCGTCCATGGATTGGCGCTGTGGGTCTGCTCTGACACCTCTGCTCTGACACCCATGAAGGCCGCCCGCGACGCGGCCACGGCGCTGCACATCGCCCTGACGAAGCGCCGGCTGCGAGTGCCAGGGGCGCAGGTGGGGGAGCCGCGCGCCGGATGTAGTACTGCGAGGGCAGCGGCTCAAAGATGGGGATGGTGAACGTCAGCCGCTGCTCCGGCTCGCGCATCATCTTCTTGGTGAGCAGCCACAGCTCGGAGTGGTACACGTGCTCGCTCTCCGAGTCCTCGACCCAGATGTGCCAGCGCAGCGCCGCGCCGTGCGCCGCGTCGCGCCACTGGAACGCCGGCCGCACCAGCAGCTGCACGCGCAGCACCGTCCTGCGCGCGCGGCCCGCGCGTGCGTCGGCGCAGCCGCCGCGGGCGGCCTCCGCGCGCCCATGAGCCTGAGCTTTCGGGATTCACGTCTCTGGTAATGGGCTCGTATGGGCTGAAAGCAGGGCTTGGGATTTTGAACCCTGGGCAGAGTTCCCTCACCTGGTGATGGGCTGCAGGTGCGCCTCCAGCTGCAGCGCCGGGAAGGCGGCCAGGCAGCCGGTGACGGTCGAGCCGGCCGCCGGGTGGCGCAGCACCGCGCCGATCTCGCCGGGCTCCATGTCCTGTGCGCGCGCGCGCGGCCGATCGGCTGGCCAGCCGCGCCTGCGATGCTAGCGAGGAGTGGTCGGGGACGCCCCTGTGCCGCCGCCGGCGACCGGCGACGCAGCGCCCGCAGGTCTACCGCCGCGGCACAGGCGCGTGTGTTTCTAGCAGAGTCCTGCGGACACCTCCGCGGCGCGGCGACGCCCTCCCTTTGTGGGGCGCCCGCATGCCCTGGAACGAGCCCATGCTTGCCCTACCCTACCCTAACCCTGACCGGGCCGCGCCTGCAGGCGCTCCAGGTCGAGGCCGCGGTCCTCCAGCTTGGCCAGCAGCTCAGGCGCCAGCGCGTGCTCGAACTGCCGCAGCGCGTGCTGGTGCGGCCACAGGCGGCGCTCGAACGCCTGCGCGCCGCGCCGCGCGCACTCTTTGGCGCAGTGTGCGCGCGCGCGTGCAGGCGCGCCGGCCTGCTCGGCCCTGCTCGCAGATAGCCGCTTGAAGCGCCTCTGTGCGCGCGCGCACAGGCCCGGCAGCCCCCACGACTGCGCTCGCAGGCATGCGGCCGCCAGCTCTGCGTGCCCTGCGCCCGCTGCGGCCGCAGGCGCCGCCGGCAGGCCGCGCGGGGCGCGCCTTGCACAGCGTGAGCGCGAGCTCGGCCACGGCGGACCAGGAGCGGCGCAGGCAGATCTCGAACAGCGCGCGGCAGATGCGCGGCGCGTTCTGGCTGACGTACATCATGTCGGCGGTCAGCGAGAAGGACTCCATGCGCGCGCGCGACACGTACGCCTGCAGCAGGATGTTGACCTTGCCGTGCTTGTTCTCGGGCCCGCCGCGCGCGTCGTGCGGGCAATCGCGGGCGAGCGCGTCCAGCTCCGGCAGCTCGTCCTCGCGCACCGCCATGTTCTCGAACTCGCTGCTCACCGCCAGCATGGCCAGGAACTGCGCGCCGCGCGCCGCACGCTGGGTAGGGTGTAGGGTAGGGTGCAAGCTGTCCTCGCGCACCGCCATGTGCTTGAGCTCACTGCTCACTGCCAGCATGGCCAGGAACTGCGCGCGCCGCGCGCACTGGGGTAGGGTACAGGGTAGGGTAGTAGTCTCTTTCTGGGCGCCGCGCTGGGCGCCGCGCTGGGCGCCGCACTGGGCGCCGCGCCGGACTCCGCACAGGCGGCGCGTACGCGCACACCCGCCTGTCGGCGTGCAGCGCAGCCCCCGCCTCCTCTTCTTAGAGCTTCACGCGGGCGGCAACGGGCGGCAACGGTCGCGCAGGCGGCTGCAGGGGGCGTCATGCGGCGGGGGCCGGCCCGGCGCACGTCGGCCTCGCTCATGCGTGGCTTGAGCAGCTCGCTGAAGGCCACGATGGAGGCGTGGCGGATATAGTAGTGCGACGCCACGCGGCCCAGCTCGGTCACGTACAGGTTCCCGCTGCGCTCGTCAAAGCGCGTCATCTTGCACCTGCGCGGCGCAGCGCAGCCGCCCCGTCTCGCGCCGCGGCCCGCATCCGGCCGCCGCCCGCGCGGCCGCGCGCGCACGGCGCTTGTGTGCTGGGCGTCTGTATGCCAGCCTGTGTGCTGGCCAGCCCCGGGCGCGGCGCGGCGCACCGCTCCAGCTGGCGCGCCGCGTCGGTGATGAGCGCCTTGCGGCGGCCCTCCAGGCGCGGGTCCGCGCTCAGCTCGTGCCAGGCCACGCCGTACGCGAGCGGGTTCTTGAGCATGCGCACAAAGAGGTACGTGTACGACAGCCAGAGCGAGGCCTCGCGCACGTTGGTGACCGTGCCTGCGCGCGCGCGCGGCCGCCCGGATGGGGTTGGTGCCCGGCTTTGGCGCATGCTGGGCGAGCGCGGGGCCGCGGGCGCGCGGTCGCGGGTGTGTTGTCGCAGCGTTCAGTCCGGCGGGCGGCGTCGGCGCACGCGGGAGCACCTGCCATCCGCGGCCGTTAGGGTTTATGGCGCGGCGCGGGCGCACCGAGCACGATCTCGGCGTTGAGGTTGTCGGTGAGGTTGTCGATGAACTTGGACTCGATCGGCGCCTGGTGCGTGAGCATGCCCAGGTAGTGGCTGAGCTGCGCGTGCTGCGTAATGATGATGCCTGCGCGCCGCCCGCCCGCACGTCACAGCATGGTGCAACGCCGACGGCGCGCGAGCGGCGTGCGCGCAGGGCCGCGCACCAAGGCCGGAGTCCTCGAACTGCGGCCGGCCGGCGCGGCCGAAGATCTGCTGCACGTCCAGCATCCCTGCGCGCGCGCGCGAGCCGCGTGATGCGGAGTAGGCTGACTGTACCCTGCCTTACGCTGCCGTACCCTACCCCACGGCAGCAGCAGCGGTTGTCGCTCCCCCCCAGCCAGAGCCTGAACGGGTGTGCGGCCGCGCACCCAGGTCCTTGAAGGCGCCCTTCTGCGCGTCGTACAGCTGCGTGCCCTTGATGATGACCGTGTGCGCCGGCAGGTTGACGCCCCAGGCCAGCGTCGCAGTGGTGCACAGCACCTGCGCCGCGCGCGCGGCTCACGCGCGCGCGCGCTCGGGCCCCGGCCGCGCGTGGCCGGCGGCGCGGGCAGCCCGCAGGGGCGCGCCTTGATGAGGCCGGCGGAGAAGGCGCGCTCCATGAGGGTGCGGTCGGCGCGCAGCATGCCCGCGTGGTGCATGCCGATGCCGCTGGGGAACAGCTCCTGCACCTCCCTGCCGCCGCGGCGCCGCGCGCCCACCGTGAGCGGCGCCCCGGCCCGAACCCTGCGTGGACGCTCAGGCCGCGCGCGCCCCCGTAAAGGGCCGCCCGGCCCGAGCCACAGCATGCGCGCTCAGGCCGCGCGCGCCCACCGTAAAGGGCCGCCCGGCGTGCGCGCTCGGGCCGTGCGCGCCCAGCATGAACATCGCCCCGGCCCGAGCCCAGCGTGCGCGCTCAGCTCAAGCGCCTCGCGCCCGGCGTGAACGGCGCCCCGGGCGCGCCGAGTCACGCGGGGGCGCACTTGTTGCGCGAGCGCTTGACGTCCTTGGCCAGGTAGGGGTAGGCGTCCTGGTCGGAGCAGTTAAAGGTCGCCGCCTCGCCGCCGTTCTGCGCCTTGGTGACCAGCATGCGGCCGCTCTTGCCCGTGTCCTTGCGCGAGTGCACGAACACCATGGCCTGGTGGCCCTTGCGCAGCGAGTCCACCACCTGCGGCCGCAGCAACAAACACGCGCTTTGTGCAACCCCGGGCCGCCTGCCCGGGCTGCGCCTCTAAACCTAAACCTAACCCTACCCTACCTCAGCCCACTGGCCAGGCAGCAGCTCGCCCGAGCCAAAAGTGCAATGCAGCCTGGTGCAAGGGGGTGCGAGCAGGGCGGGCGCGGCGGCCGGCACGGCGGCCGGCGCGGCGCGCCTTCTGATAGCAGACCTCGGCCATGAGAGCCTTCTGCGCCAGGATGCTGCGCTCGCTGACGCCCACAAACTGCATCTCCAGGGGCACGGGGCGGTAGGACGCGTCGAAGTAGAAGAGCCCTGTGTCGGGGTTGACGCCCAGGAAGGCGCCCACGTCGCGGTAGTTGGGCAGCGTCGCGCTCAGGCCCACGATGCGGATCATGCTCTGGCTGGCCTCCACCTGGCGCGCGCGCGCCGCGGGGCCTCGTGAGGCGCGCCTCACCCGCGTCCTGCTGCCCCGTTCGGGCCCGACCGCCAGCACCCGGCCGCCCCCACCCGCGCCAACAGCGTTGGCGCCACAGCGCGCACCTGCGCAGCGGCTGCACGCAAGCTGGGCCGCGCCAGCGCCCGGCTCCGCGCCGCCCCGAGGGCCAACAGTGGGCCTAAGCTGCTGCAGATCAAGGACGCGGCGGGCCGGCGCGCCTGGCGCAGCGTGCGCGCGATGAGCGTCTCGATGACCGGCCCGCGCTCGTCGTTGAGCAGGTGCACCTCGTCAATGATGAGCAGGCGCACGGCGGCGGCGACCGCCACATCGCCGCCCTTGCGCGTGATGACATCCCACTTCTCCGGCGTGGTCACAATCATCTGCGTGGCCTCCAGCTCGCGCTTGGACAGCTGCATGTCGCCGGTGAGCTCCTGCACGGTGATGCCTGCGGCGCGCGGCGCGCGCGTGGGTCGGGCGGCGCGGCCCGCGCGGGCCCGCCCGCGCGGCATGCGGCGCGCTGCTGCGCCGAGGACAGCGCGTGAGACGCTGTGCCGCCCAACCTGAAGCGCACGCGCGCGCGGCGGCGGCGCCTCCACATGCCCCCCCGCACAGGACAGCCGCCCGAGCGCTTCGGCAGCTACCGCATCGCCCTGTCCGGCGCCGGCCCTCCCCCGCGCGATCGCGAGGTCCCAGAACCCTAACCCTCGGACCCTAACATGATACCCTACACCTAACCCCAGCGGCGCACCGAGCGTGGCCAGGCGGCGCGAGAAGGTCGCGGTGACCTCGGCGGCCAGCGCCTTCATGGGCGCCACGTACACGATCTTGAAATCAGCTTTCTGGATGACGCCGGCGGCCATGTTGTGCCCGATCTCGCGCAGCACGGCCACCATGGCGATGTTGGTCTTGCCCGCGCCCGTCGGCGCGCAGACGAGCAGGTTCTCGTTGCTGTTGAAGGCTGTGGGGTAGATGCGGCTCTGGATGCGGTTGAGCGTCCTGCGCGCCGCGCGCGCCGCGGCCGCTGCGTCAGACCTCGGAGCCCGCCGAGCGTGTCGGGCATGCGTGCTGTGCCGGCGGCGGCTGGGGCGGTCGCAGCGCGTGCGACCGCGCGCATGCGCGGCGCCCAAGTGCCAACCAACAACACTGCACGCGTCACGCAAGCCATGCGTGACACGTTCGCATGGCTTTGCAGGGCGCGAATCAAGGCAGGCTGCGCGCTGCGGCCAGGGGCAGCGCGCACTTGTAGCCCTCGAACGCCAGCTGCGCCCACTCGTCCAGCTCACCGATGCGCACGAGCTCCTCGCCCGGCGCGGGCGCGCCCGCCTTGACCGCCGGCACCAGCACCTCCTCGTAGCCCTTGTGGTTCCTGCCCGGTCGGGCATAGAGCGTGGGGAAGGTCCGGTTGGGTGCAGAATAGGATAGAGTAGGGCAGGCCCAGCTGCCATGGCCGCCCTTAGCAGGGTCCCTCCAGAGGCAAGCGGGTCGCCCACTTGCCGCGGCTGTACCAGCCCCGCCGCTAGGACGTCACCAGGCACGCTTGCCCACGCCTGAGCAGCGACCCTAAGCCCGTCTGCGGCCGGCCGCCCGCGCTCGCGCCCGGCGCGCGCCAGGGCCGCGCCGCGCCCTCCAGCGCGTCTGGCCAGCTGCGCCCTCAGCACTCACGAGCCCAGTTGTGCATCCGCGTCTCTCTGCAGGGCCGCTGCACCCGCGCGCCGCGAACGCGCGGCAGGCGCGCGGCGGGCGCGGGGGCGGCGGAGGAAGCGCACTTGCGCGTGGTGCCCTTGGGCAGCGCGCCGCGCGTCCACAGGCTGCTGTCATCGCCGGCCACCTTGAACTCCAGGTCGCCCACCACCAGCGCGCCGCCCTGTGCGCGCGCGCGCGCAGGTTTTCGGCTGGCGGCGCCTGTGCGCCACGCCGCACTGGCGCGATGCGGCCAGAGCCGGGAGCGCGCTAAGCGCGGTCGGAAGTAGAGCCGAGCGGGTCCCGGCAGCATCACAGGGCCCGCGTGACGCAGCCCCGGCGTCAGCCGTGGCAGGCAGCACAGAGCCGCGCGACCTGAAGCCCCCATACCCAGCAGGCAGCGCACTGGGAAGCGGGCGGCGCCATGAGGGCGGGGCGCGCCTGCTTCTGGGTGTCGCACGGCAGAGCTCGGCCTCCCCATCGAGACAGAGTTATGGGCAGGGCTCTGATGGGCTCACGATGGCGAGACAAGGGCCTGGGCGCGCCTTGCCCTACGTGTTGCACAGCACCTGGACCTCCCATGAAGGCAAGATTCTGTCAAGGGCTCTAGGGTTCACGGCGCCACAGGGGCCGCGGCGCGCCTGGCCCTGCGTGTCGCGCAGCAGCTCGGCCTCCACGAGCGCGTCCAGGCCGTGCGCGCCGAGCCAGTCGATGTCGGCGTCCGCGCCCGGCCGTCCGCGCCCGCCGCGCCGCTTGTCCTTGCGCTCCAGCTTGTCCAGCAGCTTCTGCTTCTCCGACGTCACGCTGCGCCCACGGGGATCTCAGAGGGTGTAAAATGGGGCTTCATGGGGTTCCAGGCCGTGCAGCTACTCCCAGTGTCGATGCGGCAGGTCTCGTGCAGGCAGCGGTGGCAAGGTGGCCCCAGCCATGCCCTGCACACAGAGACTGTTGTCAAACGCTAGCTGCTGCGATGGGCCCTCGGGCTGTTCAGGCGAGGGCGGCGCAGCCAGGGGCCGGGCGCGGGCCGCGCCTGACGACGGTGCCGTAGCTGGGCATGCTGGGCCGGTCGGCGGCCGCCGCCGCGCGCTCGGCAGCCACCTGCGCGCGGATGCCGGCCGCCACCGCGCGCCTGCCGCGGCCGGCCGGCGCTCAGCAGCCTGCCAGCATCCGCGCACCACGAAGCCGGCGCCAGGCGAGCATGGGGCACTACGGTGCAACAGACACACGGGCGACGGTACGCACACACGCCGTCACAGCAAGTCGTGAACAACCCTAACCCTAACCCTATTTGCACGGCAGGCGGCCGGCCCGCGCGCGGGGCGCGCCGCAGCGCCAGCAGCTCCTGCACGGCGTCCATGTCGGTGGCGTCGCCGAGTAGGTCGAACAGCTCGGCCGCGGCCTCCTCGCCGGGCGCGCGCGACAGCAGCACGCGCGCGACCGCGACCGCCACGGAGTCGTCCGCGCCGGCGCTGCCGGTGCCGCCGCCAGCGCGCGCGCACCACTCGCGCAGCCACCGCGCGCCCACCTGCGGCCGCGCGCGCCCGCCTCGGCGGCGCGCCCGGGGCCCGGGCGGGTGGGCGGGCGGCCGGCGGGGCGCGCGCCTTGGGCGCGGCGGGCTGCTTGGGGCCGTACTCGCCGTCGTCCTCGTCGTCGCTGGCGAGCAGGGCGGCCGGGCCGGCGGCCGCGCCGGCGGCCGCGCCAGCGCCGCCCAGGCCCGCCGACGCGGACAGCATCGCGCGCAGGTCCTCCGGCGACGGCTCCGACCCGCCCGCCTCCCTGCCGGACGCGCCCGGCGTCCGCGTCACGCGGCCATCGGGCCGGGATGCGCGACGGCGGCCGCCTTGGCGGCCGCGGCCGGCCTAGAATCGGGGTTCTCGGCAGGGTCTGGTCCACCAGACTCGACCCGCAGGTTGGCCAGCCGGCGAGCACACGGGCCAGCGCACCGTCCGCCCTGGGCGCCCGCGCCGCCCGCGGGCGGCGGCTCCTGGTCGCGCGCCGCAGGGTCAGCGTCGAGCCGCACGTCCAGCTCGGCGCCGAACTCCGGGCGCTCCTGCGGCGCGCCGGGCGCGCCGCGCGGGCCGCCCAGCTTGGCCTGCCAGCCCTGCGCGCGGCGCGGGGCTTCAGCGTCGGCTCCGCCACTCGCCCGCAGAGCCGCTGAGCCGCGCATCGCGCGTGCGCCGCGGGGATGCGGCGCACCCGCAGCTGTGCGGCGCACGCCATGGCGTCCTGGACCGCTTTGTCATCCAGCGGCCCCAGCAGACGCTCCAGCGCCTCCCTGGCGCTCGGTCGCCGCCGTGAGGCGCGCGCCCCGCGATGACTGGCTGGGGGCGGGCCGGCTGTTGCAGCGCGCGCGCCTGTGCGGCCGCAGAAATGTGGCGAGCGTCACGCGGCGCGCCCCTGACGGCCGCTCGTCCGGCGCGGGCGCGCCGCGCAGCGCCGCCCAGACCGCAGCTGCGGTCGCCTGTGCGCGCGGAGGCTCCGCGTCCTCGGCTGCCGGCAGTTGGTACGTGCAAACAGGGGAGCGGCGGCGCGAGCCCGGCGGAGCGGCGCTGCCCCGTCTGCTCGGGGAGCAGCCTGCGTCACGGCCCGGGCGGAGCAGGAAGGCGCGCGCGTGGTGGCCGTGGCGCGCGCCTGGACGTCCTCTGCGGGCGCCTCGCCGCCGAGCAGCTGGCCGACCAGGCGCACAAAGCGCTCGTAGTCCTCGCGCGCTGCGCGGGGCGCGGCGGCCCAGGGGCCCAACAGATCCTCAGCCAGCTGCGACGCTCCCACCGTCTTCCCCTGGCTCGCGCGCGGCCGCTGTGCCTGTCAGGCCTCGGCAGGCAGGCCTGGATGATGCGCAGGAGAGGCCGGTGCATAGGCCAGGAGAGGCCATTGCTTTTGCAAGGACGGCAAGCAGCAGGAGGACAGGCGGCGACCTTTGCGGCAGCCGTGGCCTGGCGCGTCTGCAGCAGGGCCTGCGAGCGCTGGATGAAGAGCGCGGCCACATCCAGCGTGTGCGCCTCGGCGCCAAAGGCTCGCAGCATGGTCGTCAGCCGCGGCACCTGACAAGCACCCACGCTAGCACTGTTAGTAAGCAGGGAGGCGGTTGCGCGTTAGTGCCAGCCAATACATAAGAGCATGCCTGGAAGTTGGTTTGGACCTCCATCTTAGCTGCTACTCTGTGGCCTACTCGAGCACGTCCGAGGCCCCGCCTCTCACCACGCACCTCCCGTTCCTCTGCCATGTCAGTAGCGCGCATGCTCGCACGTGCACTTGACCCTAGAGGGCAAGGGCCGCTGCTCGGGCATGAGCACCACCGCAGAGCGAATGCTGCGCAAAGGAGTGCTGGAGCGGACGCTGCCGCGCCGCGTCTGACCACGCTGCAGATCACTCACCAGCTTACAGCAGGGGCGCCGATGCCGGCGGCCTTGCTCCTGCTGGTCTGCGGCCCGGGGACGAGCCTGCCAGGCCAGTGATGCGAGCAGACCCCCAGGCTGAGCCTCGGCCGCTCGCTGATGGCGACCCCAGCTTCCCACTGCTGCCCCAGGTATATATTTCTCCACAACACAGCCCGCGCAGGCGCCTGCTGCACTCACGATGACTCAGACTTCCTCGCGTCTGTCCTGGACCTGGCATCGTCCATGCTGTGGGCAAGCGACCAGGGCTGCGGGCTGCTCAGGTCGACCTGGGCCTCCTGCAGCGCGCGCTGAAGGCCGTCTTGGACGTCAACCCGGCGCTGCTGCCCGCGCACCTGCACGCGCCGAGCCGGCAGGCGGAGCTGCTCGCGGGCACGCAGAGCGGGGACAGGCTGCGCCAGCTCATGGCCGAGCACGCCGAGCTGGGCAGCGTGCTGCAGAAGTTCCAGGCGATCGGGCCGGCGCACGCGCCGAGCGCGCCCGCGGCGCCGCCCGGCCACGGGCACGGCCAGATAGATGGGGCTGCATCCGGCTTCGGGCCGGCTCAGAGCGGGCACGCGTCGGGCTCGAGCAGGGCCGGGTCCGCGGCCCAGCCGCGGCCGGGGAACGGGGCGGCCGCGGCCGCCCACCGCGCGCCCGCTTACCACGTGCGCGCCGCGCTCGTTCGCTCGCACGCTGGCTGGCGCCCGGTGCGCGCGCGCCCGCGCTGACCCGGCCGGCGCGGGGCGCAGCCGCAGCAGGGCTGGCGGGGGGCGGGCGACGTCGCGTGGCCCTGCCTCTACGTCGCCCTGGTCGGCGTCGCGTGCACGTTCCGCCCGCCGCTGTGGCTGCTGCTGCCGGCGCTGCCGCCGGCGTTCGTCGTGGGCGTGCACCTCGTCATCGTGCGAGGCGCGCCGCCCTGCGGCTTGGCGGGGCGGGGTGTGAGCGCCGGGCGGCCGCTGGGCAGGGCAGCGCCTGCGCGGTGTCACGATGCCGCTTGCAGGATTGCGCAGTAAGGCAGAGCCGCCGCGGCGCCCAGGCAGCGGCGCGCGCGTGCGTGCACGGAGACGCGAGAGCGCGCGCGCGCGCTCGCAGGCTCGGGCATCCCGCCGGCGCGGCTGCCGGCCTCGCGCATGATGGCGGCCATGGTGGTCGCGATCGAGGTGGCGACTCTGGGCACGTTCGTGCACGGCGTCGCGCCCGCGCTGCCCGACCGCCTGCCGGAGTCGCTCCTGCTCGTCGCTCTCTTCCTGGCCAGCTTTGTTCTGCACTTCCGGCGCGCCCCCCATGGCGCCGCCGCTCTCGGCACACGCGCCTTTTGCTACAGCTGCCGGTGCGACCGGTTCACGGCGGAGCCCGGACCAGTCGGTGGGGGCAGCGCGCTCTGCGCCGGCGGATCTGCGCCCCGGCGCGCGCACGCAGCCTGTGCCTGTGTGCGGCCGGCCGGAGGAGCGCGGGCCCAGAGGCGGACCGCGACCCCGCAGGGCGGCGACCACGGACCCTGGCTACCTGGACGGCAAGCACGACCCCGAGCGCGGCGACGGGCCGGGCGGCGCGCGCGCGCGCTCCCACGTGGGCTCCTGCGGCACCTGCCGCCTCCAGCGCCCGCTGCGCTCCAAGCACTGCACTGTCTGCAACCGGTGCGCGCGCCCGCCGCGGTCCGAGGACAGGCGCCGCGCGCGTTTCGAAAGCCCGGCGCGCGCCGACCGCTGCGCGCGCGCAGGTGCGTGGAGCGCTTCGACCACCACTGCCCCGGTGCGCACCGCCCGCGCCCCGCCGGCCCGCCCTGCTCGCCCCAAGCATGCTGCACGCGCCGGGGCGCCGAGCGCGCGGCGGCGCCGGCGCGCCCGCGCTGAACGCGCGCGCCGCGTGGCCAGTGGTGCTCAACTGCGTCGGCGCGCGCAACAACCGCACATTTGTCGCGCTGGTCGCGTGCATCTTCGTCGGGCAGGTGCTCATCCTGCGGCTGGCCGCCGCGTACCTGCGGCGCCTGCTGGCGGCGCGCCTGGGCGTCCCTGCCGCGCAGGCGCGCCTGGGCATCGTGGCTCTCGGGCTTGCTGCCCGGCAAGGCGCGGGTCCGCGGCGCGCCCCCGCACGGGCAGCGGCGCGGGCGGCCGAGCGCGCCGCGCGCGCGCAGGTGCGCTGGACGCTGGGCGGCGCGTGGACGGCCGCCGCCATGGCGCCCGGCGTCGGCCTGCTCGCGTTGGTGCAGGTGGGGCCACCGCCTCCCTGCGGCGCGCCGCGCATGCCGAGCCGCGCCCCGGGGCCGGTCTGCTGATGGAGGTCGGCGCGCGCCAGGTGCCGCTGACCACTGGCAACTGCGTGCTGGTGCTGCGCTGCGCGCTGTGCATCCTGGCCAACCTGACGACCAATGAGCTCATCGGCCGGCGGCGGTACGGCTTTTTGAAGGCGCGCCCCCCCGACCCCCCCGGGTGTCAATTTTGGCCTCATGGCAATGTCTGCAGCCATCCTG
>JAABUV010004839.1_pt1 | contig 15732 bp, 21 predicted proteins | sample 5559971 | NCBI WGS metagenome assembly JAABUV01 (sample SAMN10711881, study PRJNA513362) | rock metagenome | isolation source: Antarctica rocks | place: Antarctica: Victoria Land, Knobhead nord | collected 2015-12-19
AATGTGTTCCCCACCGAAGCGCCAGATATGAAAGCACCCGGTCCTGCGGTTGCAAGGAACTCTAAACTCACGTCCAGGAGGAAAATGCCTTTCGGCACTTCAACGTGAAAGGCGTACATGTCAATATCGTCCCGCCGCCATGGAAGTAGCTGACCATGAGCGCGGATCACGAGGCCAGTCATGTTCGCGATGGGTCCAGTAGGACCATGCTCACCCGGAATCCACTTCGGATAAACCAGCGTTTCGTCACCCGACGAGACCGGAATTTGAAGACGTGCACGAACAATCTCCTGAGAAGCTTCCCGAGCGTCAACCGAGAGGTGCATGAGGAACGGGACATATGGCGGTTTTGCACTCTGGCCCGCAGCGGTCAACGAGGCGGCACATCCAAGCAGGGCGAACGGCAAACGGCAGTGAACACAATTGCAGCTACCTTCCGTACCCAACCGCGATGGCAGTGAGATCATGCTGAAGCTGATCCTCCGTCATCCAGCGGCCATGAAGCATGACGCCGGCACGACGCGACACATTGGTGATGTCTTCGAGCGGGTTTGCCTCAAGCAGAAGAAGGTCCGCCTGCTTTCCCACCTTGACCGTCCCAGAATCGGCTGCCGTACCCAGGAACGTAGCGGCATTCGCTGTCGCCGCGTGAAGGACCTGATAGGGGGTTAGGCCCGCGCCAATGAGGTCGTCCAACTCATCCTGCATCGAAAAGCCTGGGACGACGCCGGTGACAATGCAATCGGTTCCGACAAGCAAAGGAACGCCAGCATCGCTCAGATCTTTGGTGAGCTTTTGCATGATGGCGTACTGCGCTCGAAAGTAAGGTACTTTCTCGATCTTCCAGCGCGTGACGTAGGCATTCTTGTCAGGCTGCCAAGTAGCAGCGACATCAGGTGGTAAATAACGCATCTCTGGGCGCTGGAGCACAGCGTCGATATCCGAGACCTGAAAGATGATCTCCCTAAAGACGGCAAGTGTGGCGCTGAACCAGGTGCCGGAGCGAGCCGTCCTCCCAGCCACATCCTTCACCATTCGATCAATCTCGGTCGGATCAGTTGGGAGTTCGCGGTCCCGCTGGAAGTACGAGTAGAGGTACTCCTCAGCGTGAACGATCATCGCTTACTTTCCAAGCACAGCGTCGATGCCAAGTTTAGCGGGAACATGGCCGACGACGCGGATATGCTGCTCACGAGAAGTATTGATCAGAGCTGTGTAGGCATCAATCGAAAGTTCGCCGTGAATTTTGATGAAGTCATATCCAGCGGCCTTCTGCGCAATCACTGCATGCCGGACCTGCTCCGGGCTGGTGAACTCAGGTTCGTTGACGTAGGGACCGGTTGAGTACAGCGTCGTCCCGAACAGCTTTCCTTGACGCAGTTGATTCCGCATTGCAAGGATATCCGGTGTGCCGTGCATGTTCACGGCGGTCGTTATGCCGTTGCTCACCAGGAGCTTGAGCTCGTCTCTCTGATCCTGCGCGGAGTCCGGGAAGTGGACGTGAAAATCGGTCAAACCTGGCATCAGGTAGCGGTGTCTGCCGTCTATGGTGATCGCGCCCGCAGGGACCCTCACACTCTTTACAGATCCGATTCGCTCAATCTCACCACCGTGGACGAGTACCGTCTGGTCCTCTACGAGGCTGTTGGCGTCCATCGAAAGTACACTTACATCTACAAAAGCGGTGGACCGAGTGCCTTCACCTGCCTGGTTATTTGCGAGAGCCATGAGTGGTGAGGCGCCCATCAGGAGCGTAATTGTCCATTGGAGGACTGCAAAGCGGACTGTCATGCGCGACCTCACCTCTGTCGGAGTGCTTGGAAGTCGAAAGCAAGCGCCTCCTTAGATAGGGTAGGTCAATCGCAGGTGAACTATTGTTCCCGGAAGAACGTATCTTGCACAGGACGAGCCTTAAAATGAAACAAGCGTTACCAGAGAGTCACCCACTCCGCCCGGCGGTTCGCAGCCGAAGAGCCCCCACACCGACGACTGCACCCCAGTGCTTTCTCAGGCGCGAGCACATCGGCGGCATTGTCCGCAAGAGAAGCGTTGGTCCGATCCTGCTTACCGAGATCGTGCATCCGCCGGCGTACCAATTACCTATTCATTCTCATCGTAAGGCCTGCTTTACCCTGGTGCTCTCCGGTTCCTTTTAAGAGACATTCGGTCGCGACTCTTTTATTTGTCAGAAAGAAACGCTGCTCTATCGGCCCTCAGAGGCACCCCGTTCGGACGAGTTCTCGCCCGAAGGAGCAACGGCACGGTTGATCGAGCCGGAAGAGGCTTGGATCGAAGGTCTGCGGGACGACGCACGGCTTCTGACTTTCCCTCGTCACGTCCATGGACCTGCTCCTGCTGCCGTGGCACTGCAAATCCGTCGGGAATGGAATATGGCTGACGATCTCAGCGACCTCATCATTGCGTGCCTTGTCTTGCAGATGGTGGGTCACTTTCAACGTGCCTTCAAGGAGGAACGAAGCTGCCGCATTCCTACTTTGCTAAAGCAGGCACGCGAACAGCTTCACGAATCATCAGCAACCTACCCACGATGTGCAAACTCGCTGCCGCAGCAGATGTTCATCCCACCCATCTTGCGCGAGACTTCCGCCGTTTCTTTCATTGCACCCCAGGGGAATATGTCAGAAAGTTGAGAGTTGCGACAGCGTGTCGCTTGCTCACGGAGACTCGGCGTTCCCTACTCGAAATTGCAGACAGGTCAGGGTTCGCAAACCAGTCTCATCTCAGTCGAACATTCCGTTGCATGATGGCGATGACACCGAGTCAATATCGGAGTGAACTCGAATAGGTACTGGGCTTCTATCCTCCACTCAAGGCTTCAGGATCGCATCACTTCAAGGACAGTCTCTCGCCGGAATCAAAGCGCCTTAGTGAGAATACTGGCCTTAGAGCTAAGGCCTTTGGAAGCTAGTTCCCGGTCCTCGGCAGGGCGGTCTTATGCTTTAATCAAGTATGTCGCGATGAAACTAGCGGCAGTCGGATCACCCCTCAGCCTCACCGTGCTCTATTGTCCGTTTTCTGAGGGGACCCCTATCAGACGGGTGGCTTCGGAGTGGTCAAGAGGGAGAAGGCTCATTTTGCTGCCTCGTTCCTGGCCCTCAAGATCGGCTCCCAATGCTCCTGTGCTGTGGGCTCCATCTCGGGGATTCGAGACTGAGCCACGGCGTATGCGGAGAGTGCAACCGTCTTCATCCCGTTCGCAACCAGTGCGTCTCCGAGCACGATGTTTTCATTAAACCCTCGTGGAACCAGCGAGACGGCAGCATTCGCGGCGTCAAGTGCCGCGGCTGGGTTCTTCTTCAGTTCGCTACGGGACTTCTGAATGAACTGCAACGCTGCTGCCTCAGGAAGTATGAAATCTCCGTTGTACACGGCGACTCCATCCGCGATGACTTCGTCGGGTCTTCTCTCAAACAGCTTTTGGTAGGGGTTTCTCACCTCGTGCCGAACTCGAAGCCATTGAGGTCAGCGAAGCTGATCAGAAGTGGACCATGCACGATGGAGGGAACTGCAATGTCCTGCTCGTACATGGTGTCCAGAGTTGGAAGCAGCTTGCACGGAATCCCGTAGGCGCTAGGCAGCAGAAAAGGCGCAGGAAAGTGCGTGATCCAGCAGTCCCTTACTCCGTGTTGCTTCACCCAGGCGTTGACAAATTGAGATCTTGTCCCCATTCCGTTGCGGAGTCAAAATACTCATGCGTGTGGGCCGGCCCGCCCCATAGAACGTTGGCATAGGGCATGTAGTTCGGGAACATGCGCACCGATCCACCGCGTGCCAGAGCAGCAGACCCGCGACCGGCCACGCCCATACTCTCCGCCCCACGACCAGCCCTTCTGCTCCGGCGCCAGCTAGCGAAAAGGCGAAGGGGAAGAGAGGTAACAAGTGGCGGACGCCAATGTTCAAAGGCGATGCCATGGCCACCCCCAGATAGAACAGCGCGGGAAGAGCCAGAAAGAAGACTTCCCGTGGGCGGCGTACGTAGCCGGAAAAGAAAGCTACGATCGCCAGCAGCAACAATCCGATAACGCCCACGCTCCATTTCAAAGAAAGGATGACTGGGAAGTAAAACCACTGCCCATGCGCATATAGCTTGCTGAAAAAGTACGTGGGCATGTACGTTCCTACGCGCACAACGTCAACCAGTCCGTAGAGATAGCTCTCCGGCAGTAAATGACGCCGTGCACAGAAGTTTATGACGTTCGACATCAGCGGCGAGAGCGTCTGAATCTGAGTATGCAGCGCGGGCATGCTGACGCCTTGGGGATGCATTGCAAAACGAAAACTGTACGCTCCCTATAACGCCGTTAGCGCGACAACTGCGATTGCCGCCATTCCACCGCACATCTCAAAGCAGAATCTTCCGGGGAACCTTCGGTCTCGAAGCCAGCGACCCGACAACTCGCCCGCGGCAAGCAGCAGGAGAATGGGCAGCAGCAACACCGCGTTGTGCTTGCACCCCAATGCAACGCCCACGGCCAGGTCACATGTCACAGCCCTTTGCCAGCTCATCTTGATGACGAATTGGTAGAAAGTGTAAGCACTTGCGAGGAAGCCGAGAGCAGCTCCGTGTCTGTGGTCACGAAAGGAGCGTTCGTCAGTACCGTCGGATCGAAGACCCACAATGCCATCGCGATTAATCCGGCTATTGGGCCGAACATCTCGTCTCCGGCGATGAAGAGAAGCAATGCGACAAGCAGCGGAATACCAGCACTGCCACATGGGCGCGAAACAGGAGTGTATCCGCGGGATACGATCCGCCATATCGCGGATTGTTGCGAAACAGAAGCTCCCGGCCCCATAGTAGGACTCACTCTTGAAGTACTTGCCCTCACGAGGAGCTACTTTCAACGAAAGCGGCAGCAAGGACAGCGCGGCCACCAGCTTCACCAGTGGTGGATGGTCGGGGTTCAGGCGTATTCGCGGTGTTTCCAGTTCATGTACCCCGCGTAGATATGATCGCCTTCGTCCCAACTTGCAGAGAGTCGGCGAGTTGAGAGCGTAACTTCAGCGATCATCACGCATAAAAGAACGACGGCACCCGCGATTGCGAGACGACGCTGCCGCATGGAAACACCTCAGCATTCCGATTATCGTCGATCTGACGCTCGACAAGCCTAGCGATCGGCTCTAGTAACGCACCCGTGGAAAGTGAGCACCGTCCTACCGCTCGGCTCATCTCCTCGCCTTCGTCATGGTTCTTCGGATGTAGGCAGTTCGTTTGGAAGGGCTGGGATCGCGGGAGAGGTAGTCGTCTTCGAGGGAACGTTCGATCCGGTCTTCGGTCATGCCATCGGCAATCGCTGCGACACAGAAGGCGATGTCGGCGGCGGCGGGTCGGTCCTGGTATTTGGCGAAGTGCGGAAACGCTCAAGGGATGGCCCACTGGACCTCGGTCCCTTCGGGGAGAAAGAGAAGCCTGCTTCCGTCGTGCCTCTCGCTCCTGTTCCCGTGCCGCGTACATTTGCGTGATCTCCCGTGCGAAGGCTTCGGCCATCGGGTACTGCTCGCCCGCGTGGTTTTTAAGCCGAACGAAAGGAAACAGACCATCAGGCTTGCGATACTTCGGCTTGCAGTTGGTGAAGCCGGGCAGCCGTCCGAATCGTCGCCAGTCTGCCGCACTCGGGTCGGCACCGTATCGAGATGCCAGAGTCTGGCGGCGAAGATGCCCAGAAGCTTGGGGAAGACGGACGCGTGTCTGAGCCATGCCTGGAAGTTGCCACTGCTGGTCTCGACCACGGCGCAAGGATTGAAGCCGCTGCCGAAAGTCTCGCGAGCGACGCCTCGTCCAGATCGTCGGGTACGGTGAAGCGATGCTCGCCTGCGGGACGGATGTAGATGTGCGAGCCGCGAGCATTGCGGTACTTGAGCAGCGGGAGACGTTCGAGCACCGCGGAGGCGGGGATGCCGTCCAAACCCGGGAGCATCCCTCGGTCGCTCAGGACACCGACATCGTAGAGCGGCGCCTCTATGGCTCCAAGCATATTGCGAACTATGGATTCGGTCCTGTCCATCGAATCACCTGTGAGATGTCGTTTGTGAATCGGAGGGGTGCAGGAGAGGGACGCGGCTCTCCCTGCTTTAATCGTCGTGGGCACGCCTACTATCGGCGTTTCTCATCGACCGAAGGCGGCTTGGCAACATCCTTCACGGTGCCGGGCTGACGAACCCGAAGCAGAAGAAGCGAAGGACCAGGCCGCACTCAGAACCGTTCTCGGAAGTGACAGCACCGAATCAGTTGTGGTGCATGGACTTTGAGGGGTACTTCAGTACGGGCGATGGCACGCGCTACGATCCGTTCACGATTATCGATGCGCACAGCCGCTACCTGATCCGCTGCCAGACGGTCTCGCGCATGGACCTAAGCCAAGTGGTTGCGGTTTGCGAAGCCGCGATGGATGAGTGCGGGATGCCGAGTCGGATCAGGACGGACAGCGGTGCGCCGTGTGCCGACAACGGGCTGCTTGTTTGTCAAAGTTGTCGCTCAGTTGGATCAAGATAAGTATCGTGCACGAACGTATTCAGCCAGGCCGGCCGCAGCAGAACGGCCAGCAGAACGGATGCACCGGACGTTAAAATAAGACACGACCCGCCTCCGGCACTCACACTACGACTCCAGCAGAAAAGTTGATCGATTTCGGCAAGTATTTAACCACGAGCATCCGCATGAAGGTTTGAACAACGAAACGCCTGCAAGCCTCTACCAACGGAGTGTGGTCATGTTCCCGCGTACAGTGGCCGAGTTTGCGTATCCCCGCAGCGTCCGAGCATCAGATCTTCCCAGGGTGCAGCTGAAACGTCATCGTCTACCTAAGACCGGTTGTGGCTCAGTTTCCGAATATCCGACGATCCGCCCGAAACACGAACCGATGGCTCCTCAATGAGTGCATTGGCCTGTTCTCGTCAGTTGAGAACGCCTCGGCGGATTGCTTCCGGGAAGCCGACTTATGAGGACTCGCCATCCGGCGCCGGACTCAGAGTTCCACAGCCTCGCCACCCCAAGCCGCCGGGTCGACATCCTCTACTGTTTGTGTCAGCGTCCAGATGTGTCCGGCGAAGTCTTCTAGCGTGGCTTGGCGCTCGCCGTACACATGCGTCTGCGGATCACGAAGAATGTGCGCCCCCTGATTCACCGCCCGCGCGCACAACGCGTCCACATCTGGCACTCGCAACAGTGTAGAACTCCTTGTTGCCCATTGTTTGTCTTCTCCCACCTCGCCCACGACCAGGCAAGCAGACCCAAACCGCATCTGCACACGATGGTTGCCAATCCTCAACCGCACCCGAAACCCGAACGCGGTCTCCAGCCACGCCACGGCCGCAGCCACATCCGGATACGCCACTACCGGAATCACTTCACAAGGGGGAGCCGACCTATTCTTCACCGTCACGACCTCCGCCACACAGATACACCTAACGCGGCTTAGTGGCAAGTTCGGTAAACGCAAGGCGACATATCAGGACGGATTCGTACCTGTGAGCTGCATAGGCTGAGCGCTCACTGATTCGGCGAGGAGCGTGGTCATGTCAGCTTCGAAGATCGATGGGTCGACAGCTCCAGCATGGCTGAGCGCGGACACACCGTGTCGAAGACTGCCACGGCTCCCGATCTCCGGCGATAGCTGCCCTTGCGGAAGAGGCCAAAGATGACTACTTGCTAATGGATCCCACGATGAGAAACGCGAAAGCTATCGTGAGGAGTACAACACGCCAGCGGTGAAGCAGGTCCCATCTACGCCGGTACGTCTTCCAATCGGGAGGCGGATACGACTTAAGACGGTTGTTGATCGGTACGAGGGCGGTGACCGAATACAGAATCGCCAACATCCACAAAACGGCCGATGTAGCGATCCAGATCGGTAAGCGGCCAGATCGGTGCCATTGAATTACAACCTCGGCTAAAGTAAGCAAAAATACAAGAATGTACCAAAACGGCATGAACCTCCCCTGCACCCGAGCGAGGGCGCTTGCGGCTGGCAGATGAACATCATCCGGAAGTTTACCGAGTGTTGGATGAACAAACACGGCGACGGCCAGTTCACATCCAACCATCAATCCAGCAACGGTAATCGCGGTGACAATTAGGACTTCCATCATGAATGGCTCCATACAATCATCTAAGAGGGGAGCTTGTTGACGGTATGAGGATCGTCGATTCAACGCCAACGATGTCTGATACATCAAAGTTCCTGGTGTCCTCGGCGAATTGTGTGCTTTGCATATACCGCCGAGCGACCTCGCCGGGTTCTTCGCCCGCCGCATAGGAGGCCAGCACGAAGAGCCGTGGCTCGGCATCCTCCTTGGCGGTCCAGAAGCCGTGGGCCTCAATCCCGAAGAGTGGAAAGCTGCTGAGATGACGGGGATAAATCTCATTCATGTAAAAATCGAGCGCCTCTTGGTGCGTAGTTTGTACACGCGCAGTTCAAAAGTTCGCATTGTCCTCCTTGCATTGCGTTGGGTTAGCAATCTACTGCTGTTCAACCAACTCACGGTCGCCATTTCAGAGTGCCGGCGATGCCCGTCTTTCCGAGGCGTGCATCTGCTGCACTTGCGCGTTCACGGGTGTTCGTGTTGGACCACTAGCTGTTGGCGATGGCCACGGCCTTCTGAAGATATTCATCGCTGGAAAGTTGAGCGACCATGAAAGCGGCGAGGTCGGCACGAGTCAGCTTATGAGCAATCTCTCCGGTTTCAGGGGAGAAGACGTGAATGTTTCCCGTACCTGGATCATCGCTGAGAAAGGGTAGGCGAACGATAATCCAGTCGAGGCCACTTGCATCCACAATCGCCTCCATAGCCGCCTTGTCCTTCATCTCGCTCCGCAGGAGTGTCGACAGGAACAGGCGTTCGTACCAGTTCGTATTCGCCTCGCTCTCTCCTGCGCCAATCACGGAAATGACTATGAGGCGGCGAACTCCGCTTGACTGCATAGAGGCAATGATGGTCGCGGCGGCACTTGCTTCAAGCGTGGTGGTCTTGAACGAGAGCTTGCCGCCTATCGTGTCGATCACGGCATCTTGCCCGAGCATGGCCGAATCCATTGTTGACCGGTCCCTAGCGTCGCCCTCGATAACGCGCACGTTTACGTCTGGTAAATAGCCCTCAGTCTTGTGGACAAAGGCAGTGACATCATGACCTTTGGCCAGGGCTTGCTCGACAACAGCCCTACCGCTCTTCCCCGCAGCTCCAATCACCAGAACCTTCATGGAATGGATTCTCAACTTTCATGTTTGCGCGTCGACGGACGACTGCGCTGATCGTTATCAGTCGCCAAAGGGTGTGATCCCGCAAGGCGAGAAACTCGACATCCGGAACCAGAACGGCCGGAGACATTTCACTCAGATAGCATGGACCAAGAAGAGGCCGACCACAAGCATCGCCGCGCAGGTTACGCCGTGAATCGAGAACGCTCGCAACTTCGACCCGCCCGACCCCAGAACGATTGACATGTCGCCGAGAGGGATGATGGCCAAGGCGATGAGAGCTATGCCTACCGATCGCCTGTCCGCGGCCAGCATCAGGGTCAGCACGACCAGTCCAGATCCAATGTCCCGAATTCCCTTGAGACGTAGCCAGGCACGAGTATCAGCATCGGATGCAGGCGGCTTGAGACCAAATGATCCTGTCATCCGTTCAGGAGAGACAAGGTAGAAACAACCGATAACAAAGACCGACACAGCTATAAGAGCAGCCACAGAAAGCGAGATAGCATTTTGCATAAGATGTTCTTTCTCTAGAAAGTCTAGCGGCGCTATATATGATGCGAAGCATTCGAATACAGATTCACAGTCCGCCAAGGGAAGATCCTAGCGACGCTATACTTTCTATCAATGGCGACTCAGCTGGCAGTTAACCGAATTGTGGAACGAAAACTGCGTGACAGGCAGGCCCGTCGAGCACAGATCATCAGTGCCGCACGACGAATCGCGGAACTGGAAGGGTGGTCCAACGTAACAGTTCGCCGGCTATCCGATGAAATCTCATACAGCCAACCCGTCTTGTACGCTCATTTTGGAAGCCGCGAAGGAATTCTCGACGCAGTTGCTATCGAGGGTTTCGGGGAGATGGGCCTGGCTTTGCAGCAGGCACGGAAACGGGTGAAACGTGGAAATACGGTCGAATCGATCGCCGCCGCATATCTAAGATTCGCCGCGTCTTCACCAGCACTGTATGAAGTGATGTTTTCGCTCAGCCTGAGCGTACCCTTCGATGACGCGGCTACTCCTCCGGAGATGCGATTCGCGTTTTCCCCCGTCCTGGACTTGTTTCAGGGGCAGGGCTCGAAGTCGGAGGTTCTATCGGAACTGTTTTGGGCGAGCCTTCATGGTATCGCCGAGCTCACAAGAACCAAGCGAATCCCGCGCAGCCGTCAGAAGGAGCGCGTGAAGGCGCTCGTCGAACTCTTCACGTTCCCAATACAAACGGCGTAGGTAGTGAAAGCGCGATGACTGTAATAGGCGCGCTCTCGTCTTCTCACGCTAGGCAACGTCAGTCCTCACAAACGCGTTTCCCGCCATTCAGCGGGCCGAACGGTCTCGGGGGAGGCCCACTCAACAAAGTGGGACGTATCGGGACTGATCAGACTTGCGACGCGGTAGGCTGACATACATCCACGTCGCACAAACATCATGTTGAGCTTGCTTCAGAGGTTTGCCTGAACCAAGCCGCGCGAGCGAGTGTCAAGCGTCCTCACAAGTCTCAGGAATGCCTTATCTCTGCATAGCCTGAAGTATTTCGCTGGTCTGTCTCACCCTCGCGATGCGGGGAAATATCTTCTCCGTTGCGAACTCATGCAGTTCCGGCGCGACGCTGCCGCAGGCATCGGATGCCAGGACGACGCCGTAGTTGAAATCGAAGGCCGCACGCGCGGTGGCTTCCACGCCCAGGTTGGTCGCAACACCGCAGATCACGACAGTCTCGCAGCCTCGGCGTCGAAGCTGCAGATCGAGTTCGGTCCCGAAGAACGCGCTCATCTGCCGCTTGGTAATGCGGACGGCCGCTCGAAGCGCGTTGATCTCCGGAGCGAGCGTCGCAAAATCTGCGGGTAAGCCCGCCTTAGGGAGCTCCCAGGGAGAGTCGGCAAGCCCTTTGGGAGCGTCCGCATATCCGGGAGCGAAATCCGTTGTGGTCAGAACGATCAGAGAGCCGGCTTGCGCAAAAGCATGGCCCAGCGCCGCTGCTTGACGGACAATGTGCTCGCGTCCGAACGGCACCGGTTCCGGGTCAAGTATCCCCTCTTGCAGGTCGATGATGATGAGAGCCGTGGTGCTCTTTTCGAGGGTCAGCATAGATGAAGGTCTCCTGAGTGCGGTATGTCGATGACTACCTTGCCGAACGCTCCGGCTTGCAGATGCAGATGATCAGCGCCTCTTGAAACGCTCCTACGAGTCAGCGGTCTCTGCCTTCGGTGCGACGCTATCCCACACCGCGTTGAAGGCAATCATATCGAGGAATTCTGTCGCTTTCATCATGCGGCCCTCTCGGAACTCCAAAACAAACACGTAGCTGTTGCGATAGCCCTTGCCGTCAAGCGTCGTTCCTACCGCCTCAGCAACGACAATAACGTCATCGCCGTCGGCCATGATCTTCGAAGGCAGAGGCACGGGTGGTTTGCTGAATTTGCTAAGGAACGGCGTTGCCACGTCAGTCACAAACTCCTGCTTGCCCCTGGTGCCGCAATGCGGAGCCGTGCCGGGAATAATGATGATGCCATCATCGCCCATGAGATCCAGAATTGAGCCTTTCCCAGCGCTCCACCTGCTGAACGCATCTTCCACAATTCGCCGGTTCTGCTGCATACTCATCTTCTGCCTTCAGTAGTTCGATATTTTTCGAACTGCTTCTATCGAGAGTATGCAAAGCCAGCTAGGATGTCAAAGTGAAGGTCATTACCCATCCTCAGGTCCAGTATCTCGATCTGGCGAAGGTACTTCAGGCGCTCAGCGATCCGGTGCGACTGAGACTTGTGCGTATGCTTGCTGCTGAAAACGACCTCCCCTGTGGTGTCCTGTGCCTGGGCAGGCCGAAGTCAAGTATGTCGCACCACTTCAAGATCATGATTGATGCGGGCCTGCTCCGCGTGGATGTTGTCGGCAACATTCATCGAAACAATTTGCGGCTCAACGACCTCGAGAGCCGCTTCCCGGGGCTCATGACATCTATCCTCCGACTCGATGACACAACCGATCAAGAGCAGGTGAAAGCACCGAAGGTTCGCAAGAAGATGCCGGCGAAAAGTGGATGATGGCAGCGATGCTGTCCCCTGACGCAAACGGAGCTTTATTGGTCCTGCTAAACGCGCTTGTCGTCAGGAATGCTCCTGGATTGGTGATATATCGCCGAGGCACTCGCCGAGACAGACGAGTCTCGAAACGCGCATTGGCCTGTTAGCGCCAGTCGAGAATTACTTCCAGTTTGCCCGAAATCCGGGAGTGACCGCAACTTCCCACAAGCCGAAACAAGGCTTATTAGGGCAATTACATACTTGACGCACATCCAGTAGAGGTGGATGATGTTCAAGATGATCAAGAAAGCCGTCACAGCGTTGGGGGGTCTTATGTTACCCCTTAGCATCGCCGTTTTTATGCAGAGGGACGTGCGGTGGTTCTCGTCTCATAGCGGAGTCTCCTACGCAATCTACGTGATTACTGCATTAGTTTGCGTTTGGACATGTTGGCTTTGGTTCGGAGGGCATTTAAAAAGGGCCAATGCCGCTCCTCCAGTTCATATCGTTAACAGCCCCAATATAAGCCCAACCATCTCTCCTAATTTTTCTCAAATTTTGAATGTCTATCCAAATTCTGCAAACCCCACTCAAGCAATCGATGAAGATAGGGACGGTCGTCCAGAAATTGGGCCATTTCCTAACTTAGTCGCACTTGACGTTAATAATTGCAGAGACGAGAAGCGCTCAATTCCTGGGACAACCAATACAGATTTGATATGTCTTCTACCAATCGAAAGTCGTATTCCTGATGAGCATGAAGCCAAGACGCTGTATGTAGAAAATGTCTGTGCCAGTATACGTTTTAGAGGAGATAACGATCTAGTCGGGTCTGTCTCTCGCGCCCCTTGGTACGGCATCACGGAAAACGAAGTCTCTTTTCCTATTAGCTCGGTTAGATCAGTAGTGATTGGAAGAAGAATAGAGGGAAGATGGGTTTTTTATCAGAACCCAAATCAGTTCAAGGGACAGTATAGGCAGGGTAGTACGCGGACTATCAGAGCTACAGAAATAAGTAGTCTTCCACTTGGAGGCGGACCCTTAGAAGCAACGGTAATCGTCTTCAATAGGAGGACGGGGGATGTTTACCTTAAGCAAAGAATAAGCATTTATATAGTGTCCGGAGAACTTCTCTGTACAGTGAGGATTCTATGAAACACGAATACCAAGAAGGCCCAGAAGCGTTGAAGAAATTCGATGACGGCATGAAGAAGCTGTTTCAGGCCCCAAAGCCTAAGAGTCCCTTCAAGCCGCCAGCCAAACAGAAGAAAACCAGCAAGGACTAGCGTTTGCGCTTGCCCAGTCCTTGCCGTTTCTTAGTGTGTCGTCGCGGCTCCCGTAAGCGTGGAGTAGGTCAGACGATGACCGAATACGTTGCTCATAGCGGATTCAAACCGGGCCTGATCGTCCATGTTTTTGCGGTTGTTGTACCGAAAGCTCTGCTCATCGAGGTAGCGAAACAAATGGAATGGCTCAATGCTTACATACGTCCCGTTGATACCACGCTTCAACAGCGACCAGAAGTTCTCAAGCCCGTTGGTGTGGATACGGCCGTTGACGTATTCAACGGCATGGTCAACAACCTTATGCGCATAGTCCCCAGCCAGTCCTTCATAGGAAAGAAGAGCATCAGTGTAGAGAGCAGCACCAGCCTCAACATGCTTCTTTACTTCAGACTGAAGAGCGGCCTTCTTGCGGTTTGGGACAATTGTGGTGTGAACCTTACCGCCGCGCTCAAGGATGCCCATGACAGCAGTCTTATCCTTGGTGCCAGTACCAGTGATGCGGCGGGCCTTGACGCTCAGGTGCATGTTACGGGCCTTGCCGCCGATGAAAGTCTCATCAGCTTCAACCTCACCAGAGAACTTGATGGTCGAGTCGTCGTGCAGGGTCATACGGATGCGGTGAAGCATGAACCAAGCCGACTTCTGGGTGATACCAAGAGTACGGGCCATTTCGCAGGAGCTAACCCCATTCTTGCTGTTGCAGAGAATCCAATAAGCGCACATCCACTTATCGAGCCCAAGGGGGGAATCCTCGAAGATCGTTCCAACCTTGAGACTGAATTGTTTCTTGCATCCCGAGCAAAACCAGACCTTGCGGGTCGTGATGAAAGAGTGCTTCTCAGACCCGCAGCGAGGGCACGAAACTACACCGTTCGGGAAGCGCAAATTGAGCGCATATTGGAAAGCACGGTCGGCGTCCGAGAAGTAGATGATTGCTTGCTGGAGTGTGTGAGGGGCTTCCATTCCTCTAATATAAGCTTGATCGCCTTGTGTGTCAAGTATGTAATTGCCCTTATTAGTGTCATCTCAGTGCCTCTGGTGCATTGGATCACTAGAACGTCGTTTACCGTTGAACTCCGAAGCGAAAGATTGTTGTGCTGCTGAAAACCTGACCGGGGTTCAGCTCCGTCGAGGGAAAGTTTGCGTGGTTTGGGCTGTCCGGGAACCGCTGAGTCTCCAAGGTGAAAGCTGCGTACTTCACATAGTGGCCACCAATGCCAAGGATCGATCCGTCGAACCAATCGGCGGTGTAGACCTGTATACCCGGCTCGGTTGTGTAGCAGTCCAGCGTTCGCCCGCTCCCTGGGTCATAGGCATGCGCGGCGAGTTGCGGCTTGACCACGTCTTCACGTTTGTTCAGCACCCAGTATTGGTCATATCCATTCGCAATGGCGAGCTGCTGATCTTTGTCGTGAATGCGTGCGCCGATCGCGGTTGGCTTGCGAAAGTCGAACGGTGTGCCGGTAACGGATGCAATCGTCCCTAGCGGGATCTGCTTGCTGTCGAGCGGCAGGTATCGATCCGCGTCCAATCCGAGTATCTGCTGCACAACACCATTGGGTGACCCGGCTCCAGCAAGGTCGAAGTTCATGTGATTCGAGAGACTGATGATTGTGTTTTTGTCCGTGGTCGCTTCGTAGTGGATCGTGAAAGCGCCGTCATCCGTAAGGGTGTAGGTCACCCCAACTTTGAGCTTGCCGGGAAAGCCCTCCTCACCATCAGCGCTCGTGTAAGACAGTAACGCGCTAACACTCTGGCCGTGGATGGCTTGGGGCTTCACCTTCCAAATTCGTTTATCAAATCCCATCTTTCCACCATGGATCGTATTCGGCGGATCGGTCAGAGTGATTTGGTACACCTGCCCGTTTAGACTGAAACGGCCCTGGCGGATCCAATTGGAATATCGCCCGAGGAGTGCCCCAAAGTAAAGTTCTCCTTGGGCGCTTGTGGTTTCGTAGTCGCGCAGCTTAGGAAACCCCAGCACGATGTGTCCGGCATGCCCCTGGCGATCGGGTGTGGTCACATCGGTGATGGTTCCTCCATAAGTCATGAAGCTAATGCTTACGCCATTGCGGGCGGTCATCACATAGCGGGCAACAGGTTTGCTAGTTGCGGTCTTTCCGAAAGGTGCGCTCGTCAGAGTTGCTCCCTTAGCTCCCGACGTCCACAGACCCAAGCCGAGGAGACACGCCCCTTGCCAACCCGTTA
>JAABUV010004844.1_pt1 | contig 15714 bp, 17 predicted proteins | sample 5559971 | NCBI WGS metagenome assembly JAABUV01 (sample SAMN10711881, study PRJNA513362) | rock metagenome | isolation source: Antarctica rocks | place: Antarctica: Victoria Land, Knobhead nord | collected 2015-12-19
GCCGGCGGCAGCAGGCCGGAGACCTCGCGCACGGCGGCGAACAGGCGGCGCGCGCGGCCGTCGCCGGGGAGCGCCGGCGCGGGCGCCGACGCGGCCAACAGCACGCCCTCCTCGTTCGACCCGCCCGACAGCCTGCAGGCACCGACAAGTCGCGTCGCTGTGTAAAAAAAAAAAAAAAAAAGATCGTGCAGCAGCGCCCTCCACCACAATGTTCCGTGCGACATGCCACATGCAAGGCGCCGCCGAGCCTGGTGCGCGGCGGGGCGGGGCCGCGCACCCGCCGCCGCCCGCCAGCTTCGCGCGCAGCCACCGCGCGGTCGCGCCCGCGGCCCCGCCCGGCGCCGCCAGCAACAGCAGCTTCCAGAAGAGCGGCGCGCCGCCGCCGCCGCCGCCGCCGCCGCCGCCGGGTTTAGGGCCCAGGGTCAGGCCGCCCAGGTCCGGCGCCGCGCCCGCGCCGCGCTCCGCCAGCGCGCGCGACACGATCGCCGGCACGTCGAGCGGCGGCGGCGCGGGGCTGCGCGGCCCGGCGCGGCGCGGCCCGGCGCGCGCGCTGCCGCCGGCGGGCGCCGCGGCCGCGGCCGCGGCGGGCGGCTCCGGCCGCGCGCTGGGGAAGCTGACGGCGCAGGCGCGCAGCGTCCGCAGGCGGCCCTCGCGCTGGCGCGCCGCGAACGCGCGCCACGCGCCCAGCGCGCGGCGGCGCCGCCCGCGCGCCGCCATCGCGTCCGCGGCGGCTTCCTGGGGGTGCAGCAGGGGGTCTGTCAAGGGTTTTCTGGGGTATTAAGCCGCACTACCATGCCCACCCTGCCAGCGCAGCCCCCTTCCGCAGCCTGCCCGTCAGTGCCTTCCTGACATCCCAGCACTGCACATGAGACGGCCGGCGGCCGGCGCGCCTTCCGCCTCTCCTGCTCCCGCTGCACGCGCGCGCGCTCAGCGGCCTCCGCCGCCGCGCGCTGCCGCGCGTCGTCCTCCGCGGCCACGGCCGCGCGCGCGCGCGCGTCTGCCTCAGCGCGCTCGCGCGCCTCGCGCTGCCGCCGCGCCGCGGCCGCCGCGCGCGCGGCCTCCGCATGCTGCGCGGCCGCCGCTGCCGCCGCCCGCTCGCTCGCCTGACGTGGCAGCGCGCGGAGAAGTCAGCGGCGGCCTCCTCGCATGCAGCCTGGGCCTCGCCGGAGGCGCCGGAGGCGGCGCCGCGAGCGGGAGGCGGGTGCAGGCGGCAGCGCAAGGTGGGTGTGGACCGGCAGGGGCGGCTGCTAGGGCTGCGCGCCTGCTCCTGCTCGCGCGCCTCGCGCTGCTGCGCCTCTGCGTCCTGCCGCGCAACCCACACCCAACGGACCTCACAGCCCGCGCGTGCCATGCCAGAGCTGCCACGCCCGCCTGCACGCCCGCCTGCACACCCCGTGTTTGCTTGACAGCGCAGCGCAGTCCGCACCATCGGCATGCCGCCTGCGCGTCCAAACGCCACTTGCTCGCACAACCAAAGAACCCTGCAATTCGCCCTGCCTGCCCACACCGGCGGGTCGCGCGCCTGCCGTTCGCGCTCGCGGTCCACCGCGGCCGCTGCGGCCTCCTCCGCGGCCGCGCGGGCCGCCTCTGCGCCCGCTTTGGCCGCTGCGGGCGCTGGCCCTGCGGCCGCCTGCGGCAGGCTCGCAGCGGACGCGGGTGCGGCCCCTGTGTACGGCGCGCCCCACCCGCCCGCCAGGGGCTGTGCGCCCGCAGCCGCCGAGAAGCTCTGGCCGAACGCTGCGCCGGCCCCAGGCAGGGCGGCGCCGGCGCCAAAGGGCGCCTGGGGCTGGAAGCCCTGGAAGCCCTGAAAGCTGGGGCCTGCCGCGGGCGCGGCCGCGGGCTTCGCGCCCCAGGCCGGCGCGGCGGCCGCGAAGGCGGCCTGCGCGCCAGCGCGGCCGCCCGGGGCGGGCGCGGGGCCGCCGGGCGAGGCCGCGGGCGGCAGGCCGGCGCCGCGCGGCGCGGCGGGGCCCGGCGGCCGCGCGGCGTCCTGGCTGCGCATGGGCGCCGCCTTGGCGGAGATGGCCCGCGAGCGCTTGCGCGGCACGCTGTCCAGGTCGACGGCCTGCCGCGTGTCCGTGCTCAGAAACCCGGCAGGGTCACCCCGCTCCACCTGCGGGCTCCGTAAAAACACAAGCCGCACAGGCGCTGAGCCAAGGTGTGCGGCGCCCGCTTCCAATCACGGGCACCCTGCTGCGCACCCTCAGTCCCGGTGCACAGCGCACGGAGGCGACCCCATCCGAGCGTCAAGCCGCACGAGGACATGGAGCGTGCTCGAGCTGGGGCCTGTTGCACAGCACCTGCTGAACGTGTGACAACTGCATTCAACGACAGGGAACAGGGCAGCAACGCAGGCTTGACAGCCTGTGTGATCTGAATCTGACAGCCCGGGAGCAGAAAGCCGCACCCCGTCGCGCAGGCGCAGCAGGCTGACGGCCGGCTCGCCGTCCGGGCCCGGCGCGGGCGGCCCGAGGCCCAGCGCGGCGCAGAGCTCGGCCGCGGCCGCCTCGCCGTCCAGCACCAGGGCGCGCGCGATGTCGCGCAGGCTCACCGGCGCCTGGCTGGGCCCTGCGCGGCCCGAGCGCACCGGCCTGATGTCCCAGGACCTGCGACTCGCAGCGGCCGCAGCGTGAACCAACATTATATGCAAAGCCCCGGCTGTGCATGCACGCAGCCCGGCGGTCCGAGCAGCAGCCCCCGCAGGCAACCTCGCGCAAGGCCCGCCAGTAGCTGTTTGTCCCTGGGGCATGTCATGCAGTGCGCAGGCCGCTCTCCTCCTCGCTGCCCTGGCATGTGCTGCAGGAGGGTGCACAGTCAAGGTTACAAGCCCAAAGGGCCGAGGCGCGCGTACGCACAAGCGGGGCGCGCGCGCGGCAGCGTGAGAACGGGCGTCAAACAGAAAGAATGACGATGGCAAGACCGACGCAGGCGCGACCGGCGCGCGCGTGCAGCAGCACAAGTAGGGTTAGGGAGCAGCCCCCTGCGCGCCCCGGGCCGCGCACCTGACGTGCGCGCCAGCACGGCCAGCGCGCGCGCGTGACAGCGCGAGAAGTACATGTGCGCGAGGCAGGCCTGCAGGTAGGGCGCGGACGCCGCCGCGCGCAGGAAGCCGACCCACTCGCCGCCGTCCAGCAGGCGGCGTAGGCCCAGCGCGCGCTGCACCTCCGGCGCCGCCAGGACCTCCGGGCGGCATTTCTGCGCGCAACCGCGGCCGAACAACCTCATGAGTGGCCTGCCCTCAGGAGTGGCCTGCTCTCAGGGAATGTGGCGTCTAGCGGCGGCGGCGGCGGCGGCGGGCCGCGTGCAACTGCGGGGCCGCCCGGGCGCCCGCCGCAGCGGCGCATGCCAGGTGGCCGCTGCAGACTTGCAGGAGGCAAGGCTTCGACAGAGGCTCTGCCGCCGATCACACCAGCTGGCCGCCTTGTTGCATCGACGCGTGTCCACCTGCGAGATGCGCTCATCGCCAAACTTGGCACCCCATGGCAACCTCCATACATATTCGACCTGTTCCAGCATATCCGGAAAGATCCTCCATCCTTTGTTCATGCCTCTGTTGAACCCTATCCTACTCAACCCTACCCTACCGTATCATACCCAAGACCCTGCGCCGCACCGACAGGTTTTTCATGAAGTCGGCCGGGTCGCGGTAGCGGCCATGCACGCCCATGCCGATGAGCAGCCCGTATGCGCGGAACTCCGCCTCGCACGGCATCGGCTCGCCGCGCGCGGCGCCCTCCGCGTAGTGCACGTCCAGCGTTGTCAGCGCCTGCGCTCCGCAGCTTACCATAATCTGTAGGGTCAGGGTAGGTTTAGGGTAGAGAGATTTTAGGGTCAGGGTACACCGTTTGTCAGGGTGCACCGGTGGTGTCCGCGCCGACTGGCGGCGTCCCCAGCAGACTCACGGACGCGGCTCACGGACGCAGCTCGCCGTGCTGCGGCCTGCTCAACCCAGGCTTCGGGGCGCTTGTTGCATTGGGGATGGAAAAGCTGACACCTGATTTCAGGCGTTGACAGACTATGACCATGCTCAGCTATCAGCTGGACGATGGGACACTCGGGCTCCCATGTGCGCGGCGGCGCGCGCGCTGCGGCAGGCGCGCGCTGCAGCAGGCACGCGCGCCTTGATGATCTGCTCCTTGTTGAGGTGCGAGTTGAACGCCTCCTGGTCCGCGTCGACCACCAGGCACTCGCACAGCTCGTGCTCGGCCAGGATCATGAAGCGCACGTGCTCCTCGGCCAGCGCCAGCGCCTCCGCGCTCTGTGCCCCCGAGGGCAGGGTCAGGCCGCATTAGGGTAGGGTCAGGCCGCACGGCTGTCAGCGCTGCGTGGCGTGCAGCGCGGGGCGCCTGGCGAGCGGTTGGCCCCACCGCGGCGCACTCTGCTGCAACCTCAATACAGGCACCCGTGCTGTCAAGAGGGCACGCCGCGCTCCCCGGTGGCGCACGGCAGGCTCCACGAAGACGTCCCAGCGCACACGGGCGCAGCACCCCTGGAACCAGTGTGAGTGCAGCGCTGCCCACAGCTACGGCTCGCAGGGGTGCGCCGGCATCGCCTTGCTGGCCCGCCGCGGGGCCCGCGGGGGCCTGGCGGCGTTCCGGCGCCGGCCCCGGGGGGCGCGCACGTTGAAGCCCTGCATGAAGATGTCCTGGCGCAGGCACCGGTACCGGTCCCACAGGAACTTGTGCAGCGTGGCGAGCGGCAGGTCGGACCGGTCCATGACGCGCCGCAGGTGCGCCTGCGTGCGCTGCAGCGCGGGCCAGGTGCGGAAGTCCGCCGGGTCCGCCACCACCTGCGGCCCAGCGCAGGGATACTGGGTTTCCCAGAAGGGTCCGCCACCGCCAGCGGCCTGGCACAGGGCAGGGACATCAAGTTCTTTTTTTGGATGCGCCACCGCCTGCGACCAGGCGTACGGTGGGGTGACTGGTTCTCTTAAAAAGACCCGAGGCGCTCCCGCCCGGGCCAAAGCCTTTAATCAGCGCTCGAGCCCGGTACAGCTCCTACAGCGCTGGCTAGGCGCCGCCGCGCTCTCCCCCGGGCGCCCGCGCGCTCGCGCTGCGCGCGCACCGTCCTCGCCGCCGGCGCCTCTGGGTCGCTGCCCACTGCCGCGCGGCTCCTCGCCGCCGCCGGCGGGCCGCAGGCGCCTAGACGGGCGCGGCACGACGCTGGCACCGCGGGAAGCGCACAGACCCGGGAGGGGGGGCCGGCAGCTTGCGCGCCGCGGCTGGGCGCAGGGGTGCACGTAAATAAGTTACCTGCTGCTTGCTCGGTAAAAAGCGTGTAGCTGGGCACGGGGGCGCACGTTGCGCGCAAACTTCTTGACCGCCAGCGTCTCGTCGGTGTCGGGGATGCTGGGGTCGCGGCGCTCGAGCAGCGCGATGTCCTGGATGCGCCGCCGCTTGGCCAGCTCGCGCGGCGGGCACATCTGCTCGCACACGCCCACGAGACTGCCGTCGTAGAAGAGGCCTGGCGCGCGCGCGCAATTTAAGTATGGTCAGCCATATAGGGCGCCACATAGGGTAGGGTTATCCGCGCGCGCACACCGCCGCTCGTGGCACCAGACGTCCGCGGCACTCCCGCGCGGGCGCCCCTTTCAGCCTACCATGCTCTGTGCATGCATATGCCGGCCAGCCGCCAGCTGCGCCGCGGCGGGGCGCGTCTGCCACACACGCAAACAAACTGCTTGCAGTGCACAACTGGCCCGGCGCACGCTGCTTAAGTCTATCTGACAAAGCGTGAGGCGGTGTCATGGGCTGCTGGACACTCCTGGCAGCCCAGCATGAGCGTTTGACTTGTCAGCAGGCACCGGAAGGTGCACCACCGTCTGTATGCGCAGCACAGCGCCCGCGCGCAGGCCTCGAGCGGCAGCATAAGCTGTCAGCAGTGACAAAGACCGGGCACTCACAGCACACGTGGCGGGGGGGGCGCACTGTCGTCGGCGTCGCCCGCTTCGCCCGCGTCGCCCGCGCCCGGCCCCGGGCTGCCCGCCCGGGCGGGCGGAGGGGACCCGGCGCGCGCGCCTCCCGCGCCGCCGCCGTCGCCGCCCAGCGGCGCGCTCGGACCAAAGCGCTGCGAGCGGCGCAGCTTGGCGGCCCCGTCCTGGCTCCGGTCTGGTGAGCTGGCCGAGGCGGTGAAGCCCTTTGTCGCCCCCCCGCCAAACACAGGCGTGGCCGCCAGCGCCGCCCGCCGCGCGGCGTCCCAGTCCACCGCCGCGCCCGCGTCCCCGTCGCCGTCAGCCTGCGCCTGATCAGGCGCGGGGCCGCCGTCGGCGCGTCCCGCGCCTGCGGCCGGCGCGCCCTGGGGCTTCATGCTGCCAAAGACGCCCGGCAACGGCCCTGGCGCCTTCCCGCCGGGGCCGATGCGCGAGAAGACACTGCCAGGCTCCGCCGCAGGCAGGGCACCTAAGCCTGACCCCATCCTGAAGCCGCTGCCGGGCTCCGCCGGCCGCGCGCCGAAGGCCGCGCCGGCGCCGCTCCCGGCGCCGGCGGCCTGCCCAAAGGGCCTGGTCGGGCCGGCGGCCGGAGCCGCCGCAGTTGTGCTCGCAGGCGCCTGCCGCAGGCCCCGCCCCGCGCCGAGGCCGAACCCTGCCGCCCCGCCGCCGCCGGCCGCGCCGGCGGGCGCGGCGCCGAACGGGCTCGACCCGGGCTCGTGCAGCCGCGGCGACGAGGGCTTTGGGAAACCAAAGATGCTGGGCCCCGCGCCGGCGGCCAGCCCCTGCGAGGCGGAGCTGCTGATCGGCTGGCCGAACGCGCCGGCAGGCGCGCCAAACCCGCCCACCGCCGCCTGCCCAAACCCTGGCCCGGGCGCGCCCGCGGCACCCGCGGCCGCTGCATGCGCTGCCCCGAACAGGCCCGCGCCCAAGCCCGCCGCGCTGCCGCCGCCGCTCGGCCCTGCCGTGGAGCCCCGGACCAGGCCTGGGGCGGCGCCCGTCGCGCTGGGCCCGGTGCTCGTCCCTGAGGTGCCTGACGGGCTGCTCGCAAACGCCGGGGCGACGGGCGCGGGCGAGCCAAATGCGCCCCCTGGGGCGCCGGCCCCTGACGCGCCCCCGCGGCCAAAGCCAAGTGCGCCCGCCCCGCCGGACCCAAAAGCGCCCCCGAACGCGCCCCCGCCGCCGGACGCAGCCGCCGCCCCGCCGCCAGAGCCGCCTAACAAGGCGCCCGTGCTGCCGGCGCCAAAGCTGAAGCTGGTCGCTGCAGCAGCAGCGCCGGGCGCAGACCCTCCAGGCGGCCCTGAGCCGGGGAACGTCGCGCTTGACGGGGCTGCGCCGCCTGCGACCCCGCTGCCAAACTGGCCGACGGCCGGGGCGGGCGTCCCGGCGCCCGCGGCGCCGCTGCCAAACAGGGTCAGGCTCTGCGCGCCCGGTCCGGCGCCCCCGGCCGCGCCGCCAAACACGCCGGCGCCCCCAGCCGCCTGCCCCGCGCCGCTGGCTCCGCCGCCGAACCAGCCCCTGGCCGGCGCGGGCTGGCCCGCGCCCGCTGCCGCGCCGCCGGGCGCGCCTCCGCTCGCCGCCGTGCCGCCAAAGAGGTCCGCGCCCTGCTGGCCGCCCTGGCCGGCGCCCGCGGCCGCGCCGCCAAACAGGCCCCCGCCTGCCGCCGCCTGCCCGCCGCCCGCGCCCAGCGCGGGCCACGTTTGCGTCGCGTACGGCGCCGGCTGCCCCGTCGACGCGAGCGGCCCATACGCCATCGCGCCTGCCGCCGCTGCCGCCGCCGCCGCCGACCCGCCGCCGCCCGCCGCAGCGCCGAAAAACCCCGGCCCAGGCTGCGGCGCTCCGCTGGCGCCGCCGCCGCCGGCCGCAGGGCCGCCTCTCGCGCTCGCGCCCCTGCCGCGCCCGGCGCGCGCGCCCGCCGCCGCCGCCGCGCCGCGCCGGCCGCCGCCGCCGACGCGGCCGCTGGGCGCCAGAGCGCGGCCGGCATACGCACGGGGTCCATAGCCGCCTGCGCGACCGGCGGCGCGGGGCGCAAACCCTGGAGGAAGCCCTGGCTGGGGCTGCCCACTCCCCGGCCGCCCGCCCGCACCCTGGAACGCACCTGCAGGCGCCGCGTCGAGCACGCTCTGTTTCTCATGCTGGCTGCGGCGCTTGTCTGCGTCTATGCCCATAAGAAAGCCACAAGGAGCCACTGTGTGCAGGGGCAGGGCCGAGTCCTTGCACAGAGGGCTCTCACTCAAGCGCGTCAGTGGCGCAGAGGGCTGCACATCCGCTGGCAGCCAGAGCGAGCGTGGTTCTATTTGCTGTGACACCGCCCGCAAGCTCTTTCAGCGGGGTCCTCGAGATACGCGCCTCTCCCGGGGCCGCTCATGGGTGGGCGGTCGCCCGTGCCGCGCCGCCCGGCAGCCATGACGCGCCGCCCGCCCTGTGTGCGCCGCAGCACGCTGGCAGCTGCACGCTGCGCCGGCGAGCGCCCGGCCATGCCGCGCAGCACGCCGCCCCCGCGCGCAGCAAACGCCGAGGGCTGTGATGGCGGAGCCTGCGCAGCAGGCAATGCCGATGAGGCTGCCGCACTGCCCAGCACGCTTGGCCAAAGGACGGATTGCTCTGCAAGGCATGCTTCGTTTGTGTTACAGGACTTGTGTCGTTGGCACAATGCTGGAACGCTTGTCACTCGCCATTGCAGCCCATTGAAAGCAGGAAGGCGCGGCGCGCACCTGCTCCGGCTCCATGGCCTAGCGCTGCACTACAGCGCAGCTGGGCGGAGCGTCCACGACATCAGCCCCGCCTCGCCGGCTCCTTCGGCCCCACCACACCTGTGTGAAGCTCTGTGCTCGCCTTGTTTCGCTGAAAGCAAAAGCTCCTCAGGCCCCTCGGCTTTCTAAATGCGGGGCAACCCATGGGCTTGCCCAGGCCTGCTGGGCTGACCACTGGCCTCTGCATTGCACATGCAGAGTGGCTCTGCACAGAAAACACAAGCGGCTTGCAGTCCTACTGCTGTGTGCACTGTGCGGGTGAGCACACGTTCAGCCACGGCAGGCAAATGCACTGTATTCTGAATCGTGCCGGTGATATATAGAGGCTTGGAGAGCATGAGATGCACGTCCGCCCTGACAGCTATGAGTTTGTAAGGACTGGGCAGGCAGTTTAGCATGGCAGCTAATGTGGCGCAACGGGCCCCCGCGCCGGGCGGGCCCAAGGCGCAGAAGCCCGCGCTGACCGGCGCAGCGTCGCGGGGCTACAGCGTGGTGAGCCAAGCGGGCCTGCAGGCGCAAGGGATGCTGCTCCTGCCTGGCAGATCGCTTGATCGATCAGGGAGCAATCACACTTGCTGGCATGCAGCAGCCCTGCACAGCATCGTCAGCGCACAGTGTAGTTATTACGAGCTCTTGCTTGACAGTGCAGGCCCATGCTGACCGCGGGAGGAGCTTTGCAAGTGCACTGCACCACAGATGGGCATGCCAATCGACTATGAAGCTGCAAGGGTGCTGCTTGGCTGCGCATGCTGTGGTGCAGGTCAGCACTTTCAGACAAGCGGCGGTGCTGTGGCGCGCCGCTCGCAGCGCAGCGTGCCGGGCAGGGCCGCCAGGCTGAGCCGCAGCTGCCTGGCGCGGGGCAGGCCAGCGCCTGGGAGCAGACCGCGGTGCTCAGCGAGGGGCAGGAGCGCGCGATAGAGCTGCTCTCCGAGCACTGCGCGCAGCGGCCGGTCCCTGAGCACGTGGGCGCCCTGCCTCTCGCGACGACTTGGTTGCCGGCGACGCGTATCTGCCCCGGCCCGCAGCGTCTGCTTGTGCACAGACGCGTTCACGTCGTTTGAACTTAGGCACCACTTTGGAGACCGTGGCAAAGGTGCGCTGTGGCCGTCATAGCTGGGTTTGTCCACAGCGCCATGAGCAGGGCCAGAGTCTGTGTCGGGGGGCGGACGCGCAGCTCGAGCGCTCTCACTTCAACCTTCCCGAGGCTTGCCCACTGACACTGGGGACGCCAGTGGGTTAGCCTGTTAGGTAAGCCCCTTGGGTAAGCCTCTTGAGCCCGCGCGCCAGGTGCTGCGCGAGGACGCGAGCGGCGCCGCGGCGCCCGCGGACGGGGGCCCCGCGGAGCCGTTCGCCGGCCAGGACTTTGCCGGCGGCGGCATGGGGGGCGCCGAAGGCGCGGCGCTGCGGGAGGGCGGGCTCGCGGATGGCGGCGCAGCAGACGGCGGCGCGGCGGACGGCGAGGCCGCCGCGGCCGCGCTGGAGGAGTGTGTTCTGCAGAACAGCCGTCAGGCGCGCGCGCGCGCACGCCCGAGCGCCCGCGGAAGGCTGCGGGCTTTTTGGCACTGAGCTCCATGGCTCGCGCGCATGCCAACAGTGATGCAGACGTCTTCTGGGCACCACGCTGTGTCCAGGAGCGGCATGTGGCGCGGGCGCCTGCCGCGCGGTGCACGCCGGCCGCTGTGCCGCGGCCCGAGGAATTTTGTGGTGTCGCACTGCTGCGTACGTCCCTGCCCCGCCGGGCGGCTGCTGACGCGCGTGCACAGGCCACACCCACTAAACACGGGCCAACACCCACGAAATAAGGGCTGACACGCGCCAAGCGCGCAGTTCTACCGCTGGCACGGCGAGCTTGAGGCCGCGCGCACGGCCGAGGCGGAGGGCAAGTTCCGCGAGTACGCGGCCGCACTGGGCGGCCACCTGGCCACCTGCGACGCGCTGCTGGCGCTGGTGCGCGGGTATAGGCATAGGGTAGGGTTAGGGCAGGTGTTCACTCCAGCAACCCCTTCTACATCAGCCCATCAGTCTGCAGTGAGTGTGATCGTGCGCTCGACACGGAAGGCCGGCGCGACCGCACACATCACAACGGCGCTGCTCTGGCGACGTGGCGCGCACGCACGCTGAACCGACGTCGGCGCGCAAGAGCCTCAGCGCATGACACGCAGCCCACGTCGTCGCGCAGCCGCGTCCGTCTGCGCGGCAGCCGCTGGCCCGCCACACTTATGCGCGGCCCGCGCTGGCGGTCTGTGCCTGAGACCTGGCGCCGAGCATGGCAGGCATCGAGCACGCGCGGCGCCGGGCCTGCGCCGGGCCCGCCCATACGAGGGCGCGCGGCGCGCAGGTGGGCGCCTCGCAGGCGCACTTCGAGGCGCTGAAGGCGGCGCACCGCGACGTGGCGGGCCGCACGCGCGCGCTCGCGGACGGCTGCGGCCGCCTGGTGGCCGAGGAGGAGGCGCTCGCGGAGTTTGCAGGCGCGCTCGTCGGCAGGTGGTAGGGTTAGGGTAGGATTTGGGCAGGGTGCAGGCGCGACTGTGAGCGGGCGTGTCTCCGGGCTCGGCGGCGCGCTGCCCGTGTCGTCGGCGCCCCTGGCCCAGCTCCCTGTGCCTGCCAGCGTAGAGCTGCTCCCTTTCGGGCAGATCGCCCTGCCAGCGAGGCCGAGTCCCGTGCGCCGGCCCCGCATGCCTGCCAGCGCGGAGCTGGCGGGCGCGTGGCACGTGTCTGCGTGCGGCGTGCACGGCCGGCTCTGGCCGTGCGGGGGGCCGCTGCATGGGTGTCCTCGCGGGCAGCGCCGCGCGTGCCGCCAATCGCTCGGCCCTGGCGGCCGCCCGGCGCGCCGGGCGGCGGGCCGAGCGCTGCCGTGGCGCAGGCGCGCTCGCGGCCAAGCTCGCCTACTTCGACGAGCTGGAGCGCATTGCGGCGCAGTTCCACGCGGCCGCGGCCGCGCCCGAGCCCGGCCGCCTGCTGCCGCTGCTGCAGCGCCTGGACGAGTGCCTCACGTGCGGCGCCCGCGGGCTGCTCTAGGCCCGCGCTCAGGCCTGAGCACGCGGGCTGCATGATGGGCACGGCATGCCATGGAGCTCCACACGTCTCCTCATCGCTGGGCCCGACCCGAGCATATCTGATGATTTTCCGTTTGTGTCATCGCACGGGCAACGGACACGGCGGCGTCAGTGAAAGGCAGGTAGAAGCATGCGGCGCAGTGCGCACCGCGTTGCCCCTAGGCGGCAGCTATTTTGCAGCACACCCCTCTGCGCGAGTGCACGCGCTGCATCTGCGCGCCTGCGCGCTTGCGCCATGCTCTGTGCTGTTGGATCATTTGGCTGCGTGACCAGCCCTTTCTCCTCCGCACGGCCGCCTCGCCCTGCTACCCCAGGGTTTCATGCGCGCGCCTGAGCCCCGGAGCCGCCGGCCGTGCAGGTACGTCAGCGGCAACCCGCAGTATGCGGACTCGGCGGCGTACGCCGGGCGCTTCCGCGCGCTGCAGGCGCGCGCGCTGGCGTCGCTGCGCTCGCGCGTGCAGGCCGTGCTGCGGCACGCGGCCGAGCAGGCGCGGCGCCCCGCGAGCGGGCAGGCGCCCTCGGGGTGCATCTGTGCGTTGTCATCATTGAGGCCCCTGTCAGCACGACAGGAGAAATTTAAGTAGCCTGTCCGACCACACACGTGCGCAGTCTGCCACGCGAGGTCTTGCGAGACAGGGGCGGTGCCCCAGTTTGTACGGGAGTTGCGCAGCCACGGGCAGCGCAAGTCTTGCAGTCTGATCCTGTCTCGGCACTGAACCAAAGCTGGTCGCCGCACAGGTGCAGCAGGGGATGCGGGACGCGCGCGGCCACGGTGCCTCGCGGCGCGCGTCCGGCGACCCGGGCGGCGCCCCGGCGACCGCGGCGACGGCCAACGGCAGCGCCGGCGGCGGCGCGCCCGTCCTGGCCGAGGGCGCCGAGACGGCGCTGCTCTACGTGCGCTTCCGCGCGGCCGCAGAGCCGGGGCTCAAAGGCGCGCGCCCCGGGGGCGCGGAAGTGCGCCGCGAGCACCGAGCTGCCTGACGACGCCCGCGTCTGTGCCTGCGTCTCATCCACGCACCAGTTGCCACATTTCATGCACACTGGCGGCACGCCTTGTGAAAGCCAGCAACCTCGCGCAGCCGTCGCGCAAGCGCCGCCGTGCGACGCCGGGCCGCCCGGGAGCGCAGGGCTGCTGGCGGGCCTGGCCGCGCGCGCCGGCAGGCCCGAGTATGCGCAGCTGGTGGCCGACTGCCAGCGGCTGTACTGCGAGGTGCGGCTGGGCCTGGTGGCCGGCGTCACCGCGCAGCGCGTCGCCGCGTACGCGCGCGAGCCGCTGCCGCAGCGCACGCGCAGCGGCTGCGCCTACCTCATGCAGGCGCGCCCGCGGCCCCAGGCTGGCGCAGAGCCTGGCGCTCGCGTGAGGTGAGTGCGCTGGGGCGCCGTGATGGGGTGCCATGCAGGCGCCTCAGTCGCATGGCATGGCGCGCAGCTACACCCTGTCGACAGCCTCGCCCCTCTGGCGCCCCTGCATGCCCTGCCCCTGGCGCATCACGCCGGCGCACCGCGCGCCCTGCTGAGCGCTTGCCAACGTGCGGCGCGCGCTTTGTTGACTCGGGCGTCAGCTCCTCTCTTGGTTGCCGCCGGCGGGCCGCTCGAGGCTCAGCATGCGGCGGCGCGCGCGCTGGCGCTCACCCCAATACGCGCGCGCCCGCAATAACCCTATTACAATGCCCTATCATGATTCCCCGCGCGCGCGCCAGGTGTGCCAGCTGGAGCACCAGCTGTTTGACGGCTTCTTCCCGGGTGCGGACGGCGACGGCGGCGGCGCGCTCGGCGCGCTCATGGACCCGCTCTGCACCGTGCTGTACGACGCGCTGCGGCCCGCGTTCATCCAGCTGGCCGACCTGGGCTCGCTGTGCGAGCTAGTGGACATCCTGCAGCACGAGGCACGCCTCTGCGCTGCCGGCCGCGCCGCGCGCGCGCGCTGAGTGCCTGCTCGTGTTGCTCGTGCTTGTTCTAAGAGCGGTGGAGCGTCGGTCCGTGCGGGGTTTGAGCTGCGCCGCGCAGCCCTGCAAGCGCGCCGGCGGCCTGCCTGCGGCGCTGCATGCGCGCGCACATCAGCGGTGCTCTCTGCCTGCCAGCCGCCGCCCGGCGCCCCAGTCCCTGGGGCGCCTGAGCTGGCTGCTGCTCTGCGACGCATGCAGCGCGTGCCCCTGGGGTCAATGCTCCAAGTGTAGAAAACAATTAGAGAGATTTTTCTCAAAACTTGATGTTTTAAACTCACAGCTGCATACCTAGTTGGTGTTCCTCTGCTACAGGCCCCTGGCAAGCCCCTGCCGCCCGCTGCCAGTCTGTGAAGCCATGCGCCGTCATGACCCGGCAGGCCCAACTGCGTGGGGTCGGCCGCAGGTGCTGGAGGAGCAGCTGGGCCGGCGCGGCGACGCGGTCGCGCCGCTGCGGCCCGTGCTGCTGCGCACGCTGGCGGACGTGCAGCAGCGGCTGACGTTCCGCGTGCAGGCGTTCATCAAGGCGCGCGGGCCTGCGCGCGAGCAGGGCTCTGCCGTGCTTGCGCGCGGGGCTTCTGCCGCATGCCGTGTCCGCGCTAGCCTGTGACCGCTCCCGCTCGCGAGGACTTTGCGCTGACGGCCTGCACAGAGCGTGCGCTACGGGAAGCTGGTGACGAGGCTGGGGTGATGCCGACGTGATGGGTGGGACAGGCTTGCCCGATCGGGACAGCGCGGCCGCAGGGCACGAGCGCCGCGCATGTGCCCTGCTCGCCGCGCGGTGTGCATGTCGTGTGGGTGACGCAGTTCAGCACGGCTTGTGATGACTCAAGCTATGTGGTTACATTGACGGTAAAAAAAGCCCCTGAAGAGACCGGGCCGCGCAGGAGGAGGTGGCGGGCTTCCAGCCGAGCGCGGCCGACCTGGACTACCCCGGCAAGCTGCAGCGCCTGGCCCAGGCGGCGGCGCCGGGCGGCGCCGCGGCCGCCGCCGGCCGCGAGGGCGCCGACGCGGCGCAGCAGCCCGACGAGCGCGCGCCGCTGGCGCAGGACGGCGGCGCGTCTGAAGAGGCGCAGGTGAGCGTCTGGCGCCCGACCCTCCGATGTGCAGCAGGTGCACACAGAGCGCACCAGCACATCCGAGGACAGGAGCACCAGACCAAAAGGTAGAGAGGCGCACCCGTCGAGGCGCTGGTGCGCGGCGTGGCGCGCGCGCGAGCGCCCGCCGGCGCAGTGCCTCAGCCAGTCAGGCCTGCCGGTCGCGGCTTGCCCTGCCGGGAGGCAGGGCAGCCTCGCCCGACCGGTGGGGCCTCGCCCGAGCGGCGCGCACGTGCGCGCGCAGCGCGAGAGCGCGCCGGACGCGCGCGCGGCCTGGTACCCGCCGGTGCAGCGCACGCTGGGCTGCCTGTCGCGGCTGTACCGCTGCGTGGAGCACCGCGTGTTTGCCGGGCTGGCGCAGGACGCGGTGGCCTCCTGCGCCGCCGCCGTGCAGGCGTGCACGCCGACACCCCCGCATATGGGATGGCGGAAGTAGAACCCCCGTGCCCCGGTCCCGCCTCGAGCAGAGTTTGTCCCAATTTGGGGTGCATGCAAGACCGCTGATCCTTTGTGCCCATGCATTGTATTATTCCCGCTGCATATGTCGCACACTGTCGTAACAGAGCACCCGAGGAAGTGCCCGTTCGCGCTGGGCTGAAAAGTCATTGCAGTGTTACTGAGGGCAGCTCTCTCTGCAAGTCCTTGGTGGCCAGGCCTGCTGCGCAGCGCCACTGCTCCGCACCGCCCTCCGCCCTGCAGCCCTCGCACCTAAGCCCTCGCCTGGAGGCCGTCAGCATGCGTGGCAGACACTGGCCATGGATGCCAGACACTGGCCATGCTGAGGATGGCCGTGCGAGGGAATGCTAGGGTCTCGGCAAGGGCGGGCGGGCGCTGCTGCGCAGGTGGCGGCGCGCGCGGTGGCCAAGCGGGCGAGCGCCATGGACGGCCAGCTGTTCCTCATCAAGCAGCTGCTCATCCTGCGCGAGCAGATCGCGCCCTTCG
>JAABUV010004848.1_pt1 | contig 15706 bp, 28 predicted proteins | sample 5559971 | NCBI WGS metagenome assembly JAABUV01 (sample SAMN10711881, study PRJNA513362) | rock metagenome | isolation source: Antarctica rocks | place: Antarctica: Victoria Land, Knobhead nord | collected 2015-12-19
GCCGCCAGCACTGAATGCACGGAGTCCAAGCTGCTCCCCAGCAGCCGCGGCACCTGCAACCGGGAAGCTCAGCACAGAAGGCTCGGACGCACAGCTAGGGACGTGAGAGGCGGGCATGCAAACGCCAAGGCGGGCATGCAACGCCATCAGCGGGAGCCCACAACTGAATACAGGGCTTTTCAGAGTGCTAAAAATGGTAGCACGGATGGAACGGTGGAGGCGTTGATGTCAGTCGTGACGCCGCGGCGGCACAGAGGGTCGCCAAGAAGCGCCGCGCACCACGTCAGCGTTGTTCACAAAGTTGTGGAACTGCAGCTCCGCGCCGCCGCCGGTGGCCTCTGCGGCCGCCTCCAGCGCGCGCAGGCGCGCAAACAGCGCGTCCGGCGCGCGCGCGTGCAGCACCATGGGCGCGCCAAACGTCACCGCGCCGCCGCCTGCGCCGCCAGGTATCCCTTTCGGGCGGCGCTTGCTGGACCCCAGGAGTCCTGGTGCCGGGCCTCGCGCGTGCCATCTCGCCGCTTGTCCAACGGCAACATCATCGCAGCCACAAAGATATGCATCGTGCTTCAAGCACACAAGAGTGCCAGTCCTGGAGCACCCGCTACCTCCCCCTTACCGACCCAGGCTGCGATCCACGCAGGCTGCATGGTGTGACCATGTTATTGCCTCCTCCTTATGAAAAGAAGCACGGGCAAGCTCAAGGCGGCCTGGACACGAAAACAACTGGTCCCGCCCGAGGCTCGGCCGGGCCCGACCCGCTGCGCACCTGCGCCAAACAGCTCGGCGGTCGCGCGGCTCTCCAGGAGGTGCAGCGCCAGGCAGTTGGCGTACCTGCCGCGCGCGCGGCAGCCTCAGGCGCCTCATGTCCCGATATGCCTCACACAGGCTCACTCTCGCCGCCCCCGCGCGCGCGGCCGCCTCAGGCGCTTCACGCACCGCTGTGGCCCAGTCTGGCTCAGCCTCGCCACCCCTAGCCAGGACAGTCTGCCAGAGGTCAGCTGACAGCCAAGCCCCGCCGGTCTCAGCCACGGTGCCCGCGCAGCCGCCGGCAGCCCGGAATGCATCAAACGCCATCGCAGCGCCTCCCAGCAACGGGGCTTTGCCAGGTGCCCGCTGCGCACTAGCCGCACAGGCTGTGCCCAGCCACCCAGACCGTGATATGGTTGGGATTAACCCAGGATTTCGTCAGTGGGGTCCGGCCTGGCGTCCGCCTGCGCACCCGCCGCCCAGGCTGTGCCCGGCCACCCAGACCGGTAGCCGACGGCCGGCCGCCGCGTCGCGCGCGCGCACGGTCGCCACAATCTCGTCCAGGTGCCGCACCGCGCCGACGTAGAAGCCGCGGTGCACGCGCACCGAGCCCGCGCCTGCCGCAGCCGCCGGCGTGAGCGGCGCGCGGCGCGCCGAACCAGCGCAGACGCGACGATGATGTATGAACTATGTCTTGACACACGATGAGGGTCACTAGCTCAAGAACGAGTTCACCAGTCCTTACTCCCAACACCTGATGCAACACATCAAGCTGACGCAACTACAGACGTGTGGAACACTGTGTCAATCTACGATGAGAGAAACATCGCAGTGTCCCCACTACCGGCGCCTGGTACAGCACCGGGTCTCAGCTCGGGTGGCGGGCAACATGCGCGTGCTGCTGAGCACAGCTTCATCCTGCGCCCCTACAGCGTCCGCCTGCAGCACGACGGCACGCCCGCCGCGGCCGCTGGCGGCCGCGAGCGCGCATGGCGCGTTCCGCGGGGCGCGCCTGTCTCGCCGCCGAGCGGCACCGGCGCGATGTTGGCGTCGATGACCACGTCGTCCAGGCAGGCGGTGCCGCGGAACGCGATGGCCAGGCCCAGGCCGTCCACCTGCCACACGCCAAACTGCTGCACCGCGTCGTCCGCCAGGCGCGCGTCCGGTGCGTCCGCGTCCAGCCCCGACTCCCTGTGCGCGCGGTCGGGGCCAGGTTGGCGCGCGCCCCCTGCTTAACCCTACCCAAACCCTAACATCGGCGCGCCAGACCGGGCCGGCCAGCGGCGGCATGCGGGTGCGCGGGCCGGCGGCGCGGCCGGACCTGAAGTGGATGAGCGTGGCCGCGACGGCCGTGCGCCCAGCCGGCAGCGGGACCTCGATGCGCGTGGTGCTGCCGATGTCGCTCGCGCGCGACACATACTGCCGCCCGCCGCACGAGACATTTGTGACGCTGCACCATTCTGATGTGAATGGGAGCAAGGCTTGCCGGGGCACAGACACACTGCAAGCAACCGCCCGTGAGTTATAAGCGACTCAGTCGACCCTGCACTCCAGACGCTTGCAGGAGTGTGATGTGCTGCGCTCGCAGCTGCATTTCAATTGCGACAAATGCCTGTGCCTGTCAATGGGAAGGCAAGCACTATTGCGCAATGCCTGCTGCGCAGTGCCCGATTCGCGGGACGCCGAACCTCAGCCAACAGCACGCGCCAGGCGCAGCGACCGCGCCTCACAGCCGACCTCGCTTCCACTGACAGCGAGGCGCGAGGCCGCTTCGCACGCGGCCGGGGCGGCAGCGGCGCGCACCGCGTAGTGGCACAGCGCGGCCAGCACGACTGCGATGCGCAGCAGGCCGTCGTCCGTCTGGAGCGGCGCCAGGTCAAAAGCGGCCTCCGTGGCCGCCTGCCGCCGTGCGCGGCCGCGGCCGTGAGCGCGCGCACAGCACAGCAAAGCGCTGGCTGCCCGAGTCTCTGTAGTGCCGGGTGAGCCCGCCGTTGCGACATTTGGTCACGCGAGAGTGTCAGGAACATGAGCTGTTGGGCAGATAATGAACCTGCACACTTACGCGAGCCAGCGGCGCCCCTACACGCGTGCTTACAGCTCAACAGGAACAGGTACACAGCACACACTCTGGACCTCAGGGCAAGCCACAGCGACGGCAGAGCGGGCTCGTCCAGCACCTTGGACAGGTGGGTGGACAGCTCGGCCAGGCTAGGGAGGCCGTCGAGCGGGCCGGCGCTGTCCGGCGCGCCGTGCGCGGCGTCAGCGGAGCCGCGTGAGGCTTGGCGGGCCAGCATTGCGCAAGTTTTCTATGCCGGCAGCGCTCTGCCTCCCCGCCTCAGCCGCTGCTGCCGCTCTGTGCCGCGCGCATGCTAGCGGCAGTCCCCGCACGTCCTCCGACACGACTCGCGGACGTAGCCTGCAGTCAATGCCAGCCAGATAAGCGCAGCACAGGGCGTGGACGGAAGCGGTGCGGTGCCAGACAGGTTCATCAAGTTGCAGCATGCGCGGTCGCAGACCTGTGCTACAGAGATTGGCTTTCTTGTAAGCCTCGCAAACTTGCTTGCCGTTGCTGTCTGTGCACTGCGGCGCTCGCCCCTGCCAGTCCTTTGGCACGCGCTCCTCAGAGTACCCGACAAAAATGCCGCTCCTGCCCGTTCTGGCGCCGCGAGCGCAGCACGCGAGCAAGCACGCCAGCAGCAACAGGACGAGCACGGCAGGCCGCCCGCCGTGCGGCAGCATATGCGTGCGCAAACGCAGCAGGTGCCAACCTCTCTGCACCGCTTTGTGCGGCACTGGGCTGCTGTGCAGCGCAGGGCGAAGTGACTGGGAATGAATGAATGAATGAATTACAACCGGGAGCATGTCTTCTGTCCAGTGTAACAGCGGGCAAGGGGCGATGCAGTATTAACCAACTCGAGCAAACTCGAGAGCCAATTCGAGCCAACCACGTCAGGCCGTACCTTGCCTGTGCTCTCCCGCCGAACAGACTTTTAGAAAAGCCACAGGGCAAGAGTACAGGTCCTTGTATTGGCAGTGATGGCTTCCACATACCTGCTGGTCGCTCTGCTCCTTGTGGTGGGCTGGTTGAAGCGCGCAAACGTACTGTATGCGGTCGAGTATGTTGTCAACACTCTGCAGGGACAGGCGAAGCGCCGAAAGGCCAATAGGCACGCCTGCGCTCAGCGCTTTGCCGCTTTGCGAGCAATACATATTTTATGCTGACGCGTTTTTGCCGCGTGCCGGAGCGCTGGTCCTCCTCTGTCTTGTTGCAAGCCGGCGCCGGATATGTATGAAGTTTGTATAGATGGCCTTTCTTTTTTATGTCCTCCTACACCATGGTTGTGCCACATGCCGTATTGTTGAGTGCAAACGCGCAAGCCGCTGTCCTCTGCGCGCCGTGCGACGCAGAACACAAGCTGATAACATATACGTACAGGTACCTCGGCGGCAACTTTGCTCCCGTGAAGAAGGAGGTGCACTCAGAGGCGCTGGAGGTCGTCGGCGCGCTGCCCGAGGGCCTGGAGGGCGTGTTTGCGAGGACGGGCCCCAACCCAGAGCAGCTGGCTGGCGACTACCACTGGTGCGCTTATGAATTTGCACCTTGTCTTGCACTGGCCAGGCTCTGGCCGCACCAAGCAACGGTGCGGCCTTCAGAGCTGGTGAGGACAAGTGTGGTTCCTGTGGTATTTATCCACTACCGTACTGCTGGTGTAGTTGTGGCTGTGTTAGGCAAGGCGTCCTTGGTCGGGAGGCGAAATGGTTGCAACAAAACAGCTGCAACTTGCGAGCTGCTGGCTGACAACCTGCCTCGCCAGGTTTGATGGCGACGGCATGCTGCACGCCTGCCGGATCAAGGACGGCAAGGTGTCGTACTGCAACCGGTACGTCGCCACTGCGCGCCTGGCGCGGGAGCGCTCGCTGGGCTTCCCTATCTACATGCGGGTGCGGCCCCAGTTGGCATGAGCGCTGGTGTCATGCATGCTTGTTATACTGACCTCCAGTACATGGAAGCTATAAGACTGCTTGTAATCATTGCAGCCATTGGTGCGAGCACTTGGCCTGTAGCTGACATTGCTCACACTTGCTGCAAATAACATAGCAACTACATGCGGCTTGCAAAGGTTGCGGAGTGGCATGATGCCACTCCGTGTTCATGTGCAGCTGCCTAGCTCCATGCATGGCCTGGGCGACATGCCATAAAGGTCTGGGCGCTCGTGTCGTGGCGGATTGTCGCGATTGGTCACACGTGTCCCCCCTCGCGGAGCGCAGTTCGGCGACATGCGCGGCCTGTGGGGCGTCGCGCACGCGTACCTGCAGCAGGCCAAGATCGCGCTGGGCGTCGTTGACAAGCGCCCCGGCACCGGCACGGCCAACACCGCGCTCGTGTACCACGCGCGCCGCCTCATGTCGCTGCACGAGGGCGACCTGCCCTACGCGGTGCGCCAGGCAGCCTTCTGTGGTCAGTGCTCTTGTGAGTCAGTTTGCCGGTTGCCATCCTGGGTGGGCTCAGGTCGTGGCACGGGCAGAAGTCCAGCGCCGATGGCAGCCTTCTAGCAGAGTGCGCTGCCTGGCTTAAATGTGCGTGCTGGGCAAACGTGTAGCCAGGGCAGGGCACTTCAGGGCCGGAGGGGAAGAACTTGACAATCACGCTTTGAGCGGGAAACTGCTTTGCAGAGCTGTGAAGTGTGTGCCAGGGGCAAGCTGCGTCACCGCACAGCAGCTGTGGGGCGGGCAGGACAGCAGCCCTGGGAAGACAGATGGGCCTTCCACAGCGGGCACTTTGCCAGCAGTTGGGGCACCACTGCTGGTCGTGCGGGGACGAGTGCGTAGGTGAAGCCTGTCCGTGTGCCAGGTTAAGTTTGAGCGGGAGCTGGTGCGCGCAGGTGCGCGTGCTGTGCGACGGGCTGATCCAGACGCTCGGGCGCGTCACGTACGGCGGCAAGATGAACCACCCCTTCACTGCGCACCCGAAGATTGACCCGAAGACAGGCGAGCCCTGACGGCGCCCCCGTTTCTTGGTGGAGTCCTTCTCCTCTGCCATTGCCTTGCAATATGCTGCCAACTGTCATGGCTGCCGTTTTATACATGTTGAAGATATTCAATGTGTATAAATATAAAGTGTGCCCTGGTGCCGCCATGGGTTGCATTCCAGCAGTATTTGAATACAACGTGTGTTAGCAGTATTTGAATACAACGTGTGTTGGGTCAGGCGCGATGTACCTCATTGGGTATGAGATCGACAAGACGCCTGCGGGCGTGCACTACGCGGGCGTGGACAAGGACGGGCGCCTGGAGTTTGACGTCCGGGTGCCGCTGCAGGAGGCGCGCAGCCCTCTGTGCGACCAGCTCGCTTGAAGCACTAGTTCCGCGCAGTGCACAGACACTTCAAGCGAGTTTGTTGTTGTCAGGCAGTGTGGTCGTAGCAATTGCGTTTTTTACGTAGTCAGCGGCCGAGCGATTGGGCACGAGGGTCATCGCCAGGCCTTTTGCGCTGCTTGCAGTTGATGCTGGAGCAGTCTGCATGTACACACGCTCTTCATGTGAGCAGCAACACACCGCATCGCACAACCCGTGTCAGCACGTATGTCGAGTTTGGCCGTGACATGCTGGGGTGCGTGCGGGCCGCCAGGCCGTGATGATGCACGACTTTGCGATCACGGAGGACTACGCCATCCTGGTGGACACGCCGCTGGTCTTCCGGCCGCAGGCGTGTCCCCGTTCCCCGGGTCTTGTATAGAGCAATGCTCCCTTGAGTGCAAGTCGAGCCTGTGCTGTGCTGCGACCCGGATCTGCGGGCGCGCAGAGGTCGTGTGTATGCAAAGCTCAGAAATGTGTCATGTTTGAAGAGTCAGAGGTAGGGTAGGGCTTGACAATACGACTCATATGCCTGCGCTGCTGGCTGCTGTGCGCATGTGGGGAGTGCGGGCCGCAGTGCGCATGGGAGGAGTGCGGCCGCTGTGCGGAGTGAGGAGTGCGGATCGCAATGCATAACGGGGAGTGCGGTCGCAGGAAATGGTGAAGCGCAACACGCTGCCGCTCGTGTACGACCCCAGCCGCCCGGCGCGCTTCGGCGTTCTGCCCAAGCGGCCCCAGTCCGGGAAGGAGGTGCGCGCTTGGCGCATGGTATTAACCTTAACCGGGGGCGGAAGCATGCGTGCAGAGGGAATTCGTGGCTGGTGACCACCGGTGCAAGGGTCCAGCTCCTAGCTCTGCGACCTGGCACTGCGTTCTCGTGCGTGCTGCGGCAGCAAGCCGCAGCCCAGCAGGTGGATACTGACAGGGCGTATACCAAATCGTGTATGCAAGTAAGAAGGGCTGGACGCAAAGGCTGCGAGCAAGCTGGCTGGGCAGGAGGCGCGACAGATGCGCGCCGTGCGCCGCGCAGGTCCGCTGGTTCGAGCTGCCGCCTGTGATGATCTTCCATGTGGCCAATGCGTGGCAGGAGGGCGAGCACACCGTCAAGCTCTTCGCCTGCTGCTTCACCGATGTGCGCCCGCCCGCCCGCGCAGCCCTGGCCGCGGCAGGCGCTTGGCGCATGCCGTGCTGCGTGTGACCCTGGGTTCTGCCTCTGCAGGCAAGGCGGTGTGCGGCGGTTGCGGGCACTGCTCCTGAGCTTGCCCGGGCAGTAGAGCGGTGTGAACAGAGGCCTTTGAAGGAGCGTTGGTGCGAAAGCAGCAGAAGCGTTGGTGCAAAAGCGTGCGTGTGAAGCCAAGCGCTCTCTGAGCGGACCGGCGCATGGCCGGCGCGGTTTTGCGCAGGTCACCATGACCATGGATACAGGAGACCTGCCCGTCAGTGCAATGCATGCGTGTGAGGACATGCGCTCTGTAAGCTGACCGGCGCGCGACGGGGCCGCGCAGTTCACCATGGACATGGAGAACGGGGATTTGCCCGACTCGGCGCACCCGCGGCTGTATGAGCTGACGTTCGACATGGCGACCGGCGGCGCCACGTCGCGCAAGGTCAGCGACGTCATGTGCGAGTTCCCGCGCGTGGACGAGCGTCTCACAGGCGCGCCGGCAGCCTTGCAGCGGCGCGCGGGCAGCGGCGGTGTTTACGCTGCTGGTTAGAAGCGCGCGATGTTGTCAGCGTCTCGTGTAACGGCGTGCTGCAGGCTGACTTAATGCGTCGAAGGCGCATCATGTGTACACACATGCCAGCCTTTCCATCTTAGTGTGTCTACATGCGCGGGGTGTTGCTAGCGTGCAGCGGTGTACATTGCAGGGCGCATGGCCCCTGCGGTGCGCGTCATAGAGTGCATGCCCGCTGCAGAGCTAGCCGCCTGGTGCGCTCGGTGAGCATGCTGCCCCTGCCCACACTGCTTGTCCCCATGTCGTCCGCATTTCTGGGACACATCACATTGTTGTCACATGTGCGCCAGGCCACCGCACGCGCTTCGTGTACGCCGGTCATGAACCCGCGCCGCACGACCGGCGCGTTCACCGGCGTCGTGAAGCTGGACCTGGAGGCGGCCGCCGCGGGCCGCCCGGCCGAGGCGGGCATGATCAGCCACGGCGGCGCGCGCCTGGGCGGCGAGTGCGTCTTTGTGCCGGCGGCCACGGGCCCGCAGGGTGCGCTCCAGCGTTGCGCCCACTGCCAAACATGCATCCCGCTCATGGACAGGTCATCTTCACAGGTGTGCTTCCATGCTGTGAGCGGGCATCGGTATAGCAGTGCGCCGCGGCGGCGAGCGCGCCTATGTTGCGGCAGCCTGTCGCCCGCGAGCTGGGGTTGCTGGCTTTGTGCTGCGGGCCAAGCTGCAGGCGGCGCACAGCCGGGGCGCCGCTTGGGGCCGCTGCGAGCCCATGAGCACCCTGGCGGCAGCAGCAGGCGCGGCTGGCGGGCCCCCGGCGTGCGCGGCCCGAGCAGGGCGCGCCGCGCGGCGCAGGTGAGGACAACGGCTACCTGCTCACCTACGTGCACGACGAGGCGAGCGGCGAGTCGGAGCTGGTCGTGCTGGACGCGCGCACGATGGCGCCGGAGCCGCTGGCGCGCGTGCCGCTGCCGCAGCGCGTGCCGTACGGCTTCCATGGCACGTGGGTGCCGGAGGCGGACGTGCAGGCGCAGGCGGCGACTGCCCTCTAGGGGGCTGCATGCCCGCCACTCTATCATCTGACCTAACTAGGGTCTTTGCCAGAATAGGCCGACAAGGAGCCAGGGCTCGGAGGCCGGGGAGCACATGCTTCGCGGCTGCACAGCCGCCGCTGCTTGCTCCCTTGCCGCAGCGCAATCCTCTTCTCAGGGTGCCGCAACGGTGGAGGAGGCTGCAGTGCAGGTGCTGATGGCAGCCTTGCAGAGCAGGACTTGCTTACACTCTTGGTCGCCCATTGGCTCTGGTTCTTGTCAAGCAAAGTAGGCGACACGAGCGGTAGCCGGGTCAGGCAAAGGCGCGGGTCGCCACCTTGCTGCTTGAGCTTATTAAAGATGAGCGATGCGCGAGTGGAGTGCAGTGGGTGCTGTGGGTCATCCGTGATGTAGGTGCTGGCTTGAGGGCGGGGGCTGTGCAGGGTCAGCAAACTGAATGCATGACTTTCGGGTTGTATGTTGTTAGTAAAGTCTGGCTGTACCGTGACACAACGCATGCATGAGTGCCTGTCGCTTCGATCCTGCGTGATGCTGTAGAGTCTTTTTGTAACTGTATACTTCAATGCTTCCCCAGGTCTTTTGCAGGACCCATGCTTTTGAGTGGTGCTGGAGGCAGAGACAAAAAAGAGGATTGTGATGTCAGGTTGGTAGCGCATCACTATATTTATAATACTTGGAGACAGCCGTGTGGTAGGTCCCACCGATGCCCCCAGCGCTTGCCGACATGCGAGGGACTACAGGCGGCCCTGCAGTGCGTGAGGTGGCGCCTGTGGCAGCCGGAGAACCGCCTGCACAGACCAGCAAGCGGCCGCGAGCGGAGCCTGAGGGTGCAGTGCAAGTCGACCACAGCGAGCTGTTCAGCGAGGAGGGGCGCGCGCGCAAGATGGCGCGCTTGCGCGTGCTGGTGACCTCGTTCGCTGGCAAGGAGGGCGTCATAGGCCTTCACGGCGGGCTGCCGCCGGCCTCCGCGTTCCCTATCACTGAGATGGCGCTGACTCTTCGCGACGGGACACGCCTTGTCATTGACGACCCGGCCAAGGTGCGTCTAGAGCTGTACAAAGCGCACACCAGTAGCAAACGCATTCAATTGACCTCCGCAGCCATTTGTTTGCAGCTGTTCAAAGTGTCAACAGCTGTGACTCACAGCTGCGCTGCACTTTCAGCTTCTCAACGCATCTAGCAAGACCGGGCTTGGCTGTGCTCACACCGCAGTACCCACCTCAAGCTTTGCAGAGTACCGGGTGCTGTGAGAGCCTCTGACACCAGTTCTACTGTGCCGTGTGTGTTCCCGCTGCTGACTCCACCAGCTGAGTCGGCAGACGCTGCCTCGGCCCTGTCCTGCTCATTTTGGACAGCAACGACAAGCTGAGCGCGCCACAGGCATGCTAGGCTCAAAGAATTTTGAATAGAGGAGGTGTGAGAAAGTTGAGCGCTGACAGTGTGTAGGGCTGCGCACAGGCTTCACAAGCGTGCTCTTGAGCCCGGTCAGGCACGCGGTGTTCGCTAACGTGGAGGGAACCAAGGAACCATGTGGCAATAGCAATGTTGATGGGGCAGGCGCCAGCTTGAGGCGACTGCGGCTGCCTTGGGTGCAGATGGCGGCGGCGCAGCAGTACAGCTTCACGCTCAAGGGCTATGGGCCGCTGCACGACTGGGTGAGGGCGCACACGTGGCGGATGCATGCGCCGCCGGGCGACCACGACGTGATGGTGACCAACGGCAACAACCAGACCATCGACGTGCGCCCTCTGCCCCGCCGTGCCAGGCCGGCAGCGCTGCGCGCAGCTCCCCGTGCATCAAATTGCTGTTGAGGATGCGAAGCGGTGCGGGTGAGGCAGGCGGCACTGTGAAGGCTACTACTGCTTGCGCCGCAGGCGGTGCAGCGCTGCTGCTAGATTGGGGCGTCTTGTGCGTCTAGGTGGGGTCATTCTACCCTTAGCAGCATTTGCACGCACACAGGTTGACCTGCTAAAGCCTGAGCATGACATGAGAAGGGGTGCAGGCTCGGTGCGTTGTGCTCGCTGCAAACTGCTGTATGTGGTAGCCCTGTTGCTGGGCGACTGCCCCGCCTGCGCTTGGAGCATGAACGGATGCCGCCGAGTCGCAAACGGGCTGACCGCGAACCTGAGCACTGCGCGGCGTGTGGGGTTGGGCGACATTGCGTGCTGCGCGTTGCGCAGATGGTGCTGCGGCTGTTCCTGGACAAGGGCGACGCGCTGCTGTGCGAGCAGCACACATACCCGCACATCGCCGAGTCGCTGGTGCAGCCGGCGGGCCTGCGCACGGTGCCGGTGGCGATGGACGGGCAGGGCATGCTGCCCGGGGCGCTGCAGGAGACCCTGGAGGGCTTTGCCGCGCGCGGCGAGCGGCCGCCGCGGCTGCTGTACACCGTGCCGGTCGGGCAGAACCCCACCGGTGCGCGCGCGCGGCCGGCCTGGCCGGCGGCCGGACACCGCGCGCGCCTTTGTGCCTGGCGCCGCGCGCGCTGCTGCTGCCAGGCCGTGCGTCTGGCAGGCGGGCGTGTGGATGAAATTTTGAGGACGGCAGCCATCGAACCCGCGGCCTTTGACGTGACAACTCAATGTGCTGTCGTGGGCGGCGCCCAGGCGCGGTGACGCCGGTCGCGCGGCGGCGGGAGATCTACGCGCTGTGCCGCCGGCATGGCGTGCTCATCCTGGAGGACGACCCCTACTTCTACCTGCAGTTTGCGCCCGGCGGCGGCGCGCCGCGCGGGCTGCGCGGCCTGGGCGAGTCGTACCTGTCGCTGGATGCCGACGGCCGCGTCATCCGCCTGGACAGCTTTTCAAAGGCGCGGCGCGCCCTGGCCGCATGCCTGGGGTTTACAACATGTGTGGAAACGGGCAGGCCCCGACCCAGGCGCAAGGTGAAGGGTCGTCTTTGAGGGCAGGCTGTTGGCAGATTGGGCCGAGATATCCCAGCGCTGACAGGTGCAGGTTTAGGGTTGGCTGGCTGACCCTTAGGGCCTGCGGCGCGCGCAGGCGGTGGCGCCAGGCCTGCGGCTGGGCTGGGTGACGGCCGCGCCGGCCGTCATTCAGAAGCTGGTCTACTACCTGCACGGCATCTCGCTCGGCGCCTGCTCCTTCACGCAGGCGCGCCGGCGCCGCACCAATCCCCCTCCCTGCAGTGATGGTGCAGAGTGTGTCCTTGCGCAGCCGGGGCTGCGCCGACAATTGTTACCCGTCACTAGCAGTGAGACGGGTAGAGAGCGCGGGGGGCCCGCGGCCACCCAAGGCCCTCAATATGCACCGCGTCTGGCGCCTGCCCGCTTCAGACGCTGGCTCGTGCGGCGGGCACGGCAAGCACAGGGTGCTGCGGTCACGACAGAGAGCAGCGACAGAGACAGAGCTGTCGCCATGCCCAGCTCCCTTGCAAGCCCGCCAGGCCAGCACACATAAGCAACAACTCACCAAGCATGCATCCCTTGTACTGCTTGTACAGCAAATGCAAATTCACCAGAAAGGCGTGCCCTGCCTGCTGCGCGGCAGGTGACGGCAGCGGAGCTACTGCGCCACTGGGGCGAGGCGGGCTTTGAGGCGCACGTGCGGGCGATGCAGCAGGAGTACGCCGCGCGCGCAGCCGCCCTGCAGGCGGCGGCGCAGGTGTGCGGCGGCCCCCGCTGGGCCAGTGGCCTCCTTGCCAGCGTGGAGCCTGGTGTGACGGCCCCGGAGGAGTCTCGCTGGTGCAGGGACCACTGCAAGCTGTGCCTTGGGCGGCATGTGCACTGTCCACGACTCTCCAAGTGCGATCAAGCACGGCCCGCTGAACCGGCCGGGCCAAGTAAGAATGGGTTGCGCGGTGTTATTAATGGCGGCACGCGGCATGCTAATGGTGCTCGACCCGGCCGGATCCCGACATGCTGCCTGGCTCATGCGAGCCCGATTGCAACCAAAACCTGTCCCGCAGGAGCACCTGGGCGGCCTGGCCAGCTGGACACCGCCGGCCGCGGGCATGTTCCTGTGGCTGCGCCTGCACGGCGTGGCCTGCGCGGACGCCATCCTGGAGCGCCTGCAGGCGGAGAAGGTGGTCGTCGTGCCGGGTGCTAACCTCGGCCCTACCCCTACCCTACCTAACCATCTGCGGCCCTGAGCTAGGGTGTAGGTAGGGCTGTAGGGTGAGTCAGGTTGCTCATCCTAGCCCTCGTAAGTCGCACTTGACTGCCCGTGTGCCGCATGCGCCCCGCGTCGCCATGGTATTTGATCAGAGCCTCACATATGCGTTTGTGCCAGGATGCCTATCACCTCGGATTCATGCACTCAACACAGTCGAAGGAATGTGGCGGCGTGCTCGCTGTGCACCGCAGGCAAAATGCCCAGTGCCCAAGGCCGGGCGGGCATGCCCGCACATGCGTCCTCCATGTGCTTCGAGGCCTTGCAAAGTGCGCACACAGAGCGCGGCACGCGCAGGCAGCATCACGCACTGCCAGGGCCCCGCGGCGGGCCGGCCGTGCCCGTACGTACGGGTGTCCTACGCGTCTGCGTCCCCCGCCGACCTCGCGCTCGGCATGGCGCGGCTGGCCGCCGTGCTGCGCTCCGCCCTTGGCTTGCAGGGCCCTGGCGCAGAGGACCCTGGCGCAAGCCCCAGCATCACGCCAGCGCCCGCCGCGGACGCCGCGCCGCGCGCAGCATCTCGGCAGGGCGCGCGGCCAGAGCTGGGTGCGGGCGCTGGTTGCGCTGCATGTGCGGACGGCGGGGCGGCGGCCGAGTCAAACGGCAGTGCGCCGCTCCCTAGCGCCTTCCTGCGCGCGGGCGCCACAGACGCCGGCGCGGCGCGCAGCGGCGACGGCGAGCAGCCTTGTGGTGAGCGCGCGGCTGCGGCGGCCGCGCTGCAGAATGCGGCCACCAGCGCGATCGGGCTGGGCCCAGGCAGCGCGGCCACGGTCGGGCTGGGCGCGAGCGAGAGCGCGCACATCAACGCCGAGCTGGCGCGCGACCGCGGGGCCCGGGCAGCACGGGAGTGATGGGGGGCGGCGGTCGTCAGGCGGCGGCCGCGGCGCGTGTTGGGGCACCCAGCGCTGGCCGGCCTAGATCAGGCGGCGCAGCTGTTGGTGGGCTGGGCGCGGTGAGAGCCCGCCTGTGAGCGCCCGAGCTGGCATGCAGGCACGGCGCAAGTATGAGCCACTGTGGCTTTAGAGACGCTGCGCCGGCGGGTCTGCAGTACGTGGTGGTCGACATGACTGGGCTGGCGTTGCGGAGCGCGGATGCAGCCGGGCTGGCTGGGGGCGCGCACATCAATGCTGGGCCGAACGGCCAGCGCCGGCACTGCATCAGTTGAAAGGCACGTCGTGCTGCATTGTTGGGAAGCCGGTGGCCAGCCCGCCACAGAGTTGCTTGACGTAAGGCTGCAACGCAGATGACATTGCTATATTCAGCATGTCCAAGTTGTGTTGAGTACGGCACAGAACTGCTGCATCTGTCCGGTAGCTTTGCGCATTTCTTGCAACATTGGTGGCCTGAAGAGGTTGCCGGCGATATTGGACGAGGACTGCCATGTGTCCCGCGATGCTGGTGTGCTCACTGAATCAGGTAGCTGGTAATGACCCATGCAGTCTCGCATTGAGCATGGGGTGCCTGAACACTGTACAGTGAACAGCATGTAACAACACTCGACACAAAGATCAGGCGCCGGCTCTTATGCACAGAAGCGAAGGCGCATACAGCTCTGGTCTCGATTACGGAGAGGAACAATGCACTTAACTAGATATCTTGAGGCCGTACAACGGCAGGCCTGTGCAAAGTGGGTCTGCTGCAAACCAGCTCTAAAACTCCTGAGTCAGACAAGCTACATGGCAGGCAATGCGTAGCTCTAGTCATGAATCACCATGCTGCCCAAGTGCCGCTGGTGGTGCGATGCAGAACATGTCGCAGGTAGCTTGCTTGTCATGGACAAGTCAAGCTCAGCATTTTTGTGGTGCAAGCAGAGCATGCTAGGTGGCTTAGCTTCATGCGCACATACAATTTGCACAGACTGAGCTGCCGCATCATATGTGCAAAATAAGAGCATGTATAGCGCATGCGATCACACAAACCGCAGAGAGTCGCACATTTGCACAGAGCGTGTATGCGGCCTCAAGCTGGGCGTGAGCCACCCCGGTGGCCGTCTCCGCCCCCGCGAACGCATTGGCACAAGGGGCAGCGGCTGCATCGGCGCCCGGTAGACACGGCGCAGCAGCCGAGCCACAGCCTGCGCCTTTTGCGACCGCGCGGGGACACGACCTCGCCGCGGCCGCACACCCAGCCACGCCCGGCGTGGGTGCTGCCGCGGTCGTGATGCTGGTGCCGCCGCACCGCAACGCCCGCGCATCCAATCTGGCCGCCCTCGGCCCAGGAACGGCACCGAGCGACGGCGCCGGCAGCATGCGGCCGGACGGCGCGTACGTTAACATGGCCTGGGATGACCTGTGGGCGGTGCCCAAGGCCTGGGCACAGAGGCATCACAAGCACGTCGGAGACACCACGGACAAGCTGCGCCACCTCCTGACATGGCTGCGAGACGCCTTGGCGAACAGCCGCGCTGCCCGTGCCCCATGCCCCGTGCAGCGCGCCTGTTCGCCACAGGCGTCTCGCAGCCATATCAGGAGGTCGCGTAGCGCGTCTGCGGTGTCTGCGACGTGCCTGTGGTACCTGCGTGCCCAGGCCTTGGGCCCACCTGCGCGTCATTTTCCATTGTCGACGTACGCGCTGTCCGGCCGATGCCGTTGGCGGCGTCGCTCGGTGGCGTTCCTGGGCCGGCAGCGGCCAGCTGGGAACGCGGGCGTCGCGGCGCGCCGGCACCAGCGTCACGACCGCGGCAGCATCCAGGCGGGGCATGGCTGGGTGTGCGGCCATGGGGCGCGCGACTGCGGCCCGGCCGTACA
>JAABUV010004849.1_pt1 | contig 15706 bp, 22 predicted proteins | sample 5559971 | NCBI WGS metagenome assembly JAABUV01 (sample SAMN10711881, study PRJNA513362) | rock metagenome | isolation source: Antarctica rocks | place: Antarctica: Victoria Land, Knobhead nord | collected 2015-12-19
GGGGCGGCCGGCACGGGGCGGGGGGGGCCCCCCCCCCCCCCCCCCCCGGCTCCAAGGCTGCCGCTGGGTGCCACGCAGGCGCCGCGCAGCGCCATGCGCGACAGCGCGCCGCCCGAGCATGCCTGCCCGCAGTCCCCAGACGCGGCGGAGACATGCAATGGCCATCTTGAAGCTTGCGGCCCTGCGGGCTGGCGGGCGCCCTCCTGTCGTGCGCCGGCTCGCCCGCCGTGCACGCGCCCGCGTCGCAGTGGGTCGGCTGCGCGGTGCGGCGCGCTGTGCGGCCAGGCGCAGCGCGCGCGCGCGCGCAGGTGCTCTACCTGGAGACGACCGCGGCGGGCGGCGTGACCTGGGAGGAGGTGGACAGCGCGCGCCTGAGCGGCGGCGCCGGCGCTGGCGGCGCGCGCGCGCCGCGCCGCCGGCTGTCCATCAAAATCCCGCGCTGGTGCGGGCGTTGGGCGGTCGGCATGGACGAGTTCGCGGACGGCGTCGTGGGCGCCAAATCGAAGAACCTGGCCGGTGCGCCGGCGCCGGCCCGCCCCCAATGGCCAGCGTACTGCCAGCGGCAGCCGCGCGGTGCAACATGATGCAACGTGAAAAGGCGGCAGGCGCAGTGCTCCGAGCGTGGGGTTGCTGCCACAAGGCCGCTCGTGACCAGACCCGGGCAGTGCGGGGTCCGGCATGTGCGCTAACCCTGCAGGCAGGCCTGGACCCCCAACGTCTGTGCCGGTGCCAGGACGTCTGCAAACAGACTGGCGGTGCTGCCTGGCTCTGTGAAGGACGCGGTGCCTGCACTGCTTCACCAGAAATGCGCCGCGCGCTGGGTGATGGGTGGGGCCCTACCCTGCCGCGCCCTGACGCGCCGCGCGCGCCGGCAGGTCTGCGCGGCAGGCTGCCGGGCTGGGTAAACCTGCCGCCGTCAGTCACCGTGCCCTTTGGCGCATGCGAAGAGGCGCTGGCGGCGCGCGCCAACACGGGCCTGCGCAAGCAGCTGGAGGCCGCAGTGAGCGCTATCCCGGACACGCACGCCGAGGACGCGCTCGCCGCATGCCGCGAGCTGGTCATGCAGGTGCCCCAGCTCTGCCAGCTGTAGTGCACGGGCGGCGCGTGGTGCTGCCCGGGCGCCCACCGTGCGCCATGCATGCTGGCTCGAGCCGTCAGCGCAGATACCCCGCGTGTGGAAGCTGGCGGCTTATCCTGACCGGCGCGGAATTATGCGGGTAGCTAGCGTCGTTTACAACCGTGTCCTTGTTGCTGCGCTGCGTTGGGGTGCCAGTGCTCAGGCCAACGAGGGGGTCTCTCGCACATGCGCCTCGAGCAGCGACCCTTCCGCAGAGCTGCTGCACGCTGTGGAGCAGGGGCTCCATGTTGGATGCGCTGCTGGGTGTGCCTGCGCAGTGCAACGGTGCTCGTGGATGAGGCGTTGGTTGGCTGTGCGTGTGCAGGTGGAGGTGCCCGCAGAGCTGCAGCAGGAGCTCATGGTGGCCATGGGCAAGGCCGGCATCCCCGTGCCGGAGTCCCCGGAGCGCTGGGCGAGGGCGCTGGGCGCGCTCAAGGCGCGCGCGCAAGGCTGGCACGGCCAGTGCTGGCCCCATGGGCGTGCGCGCATGGGGGGTACGGTGATCTTGTGCACAGGGCGGGCGCGCCTGCCGCGGCTATACCTGTGGGGTTCCGGAGCGCGGCGGCTCCGTCCCGCATGTGCGGGGGCGCGCGCGCCCGCGCGGCGCGGCCGGCGCGCCCGCGCCGACCCGGGGCGCCCGCCGCCGCCGACCGCTGCGCGCCCGCGCGCGCAGGGCGTGTGGGCGAGCAAGTACAACGCGCGCGCGCTGCTCAGCATGCGCAAGGCCGGCCTGGACTTCCGGGGCCTGCGCATGGCGGTGCTGGTGCAGCGCGTCGTGCCGGCCGCGTACGCGTTCGTCATCCACACGCGCAACCCGGCCACCGGCGCCCCGGATGAGGCGCGCCCCAACCCTACCCTACATCAAGCCTAACCCTATCCCGCCGCCGCTGCACCGCCTGCCCTGAAGCCGCTCGGGGTGTGGTCAACTACTGTGGGTTGCCTGTGACGGGCGTGGTACCTGCCAGGGCCGCTCGCGTCGGCTGCGACGGGTGCGCCGCCTTCCTCAGCGGCAGGTGCCTCTCGTCCCTGCGCCCTCGCATGGGCCCAGCGTCTGCCACAGGGCGGGCCTCCGCCAGGCGCCGCGCTGCAGCGCGTCACGCCCCTGCTGACCTGCCTCACAACACAGTGATGCGTCATGGAGGTCGCCGGAGCGCGCACGGCGCGCGTATCAATCGCCAGCGCCGAGGCAGATAGAAACTGGGACCAGACCCCGGACTGTGAACGGCCGCTGCCGTGGGTGCGGTTACGCCTGGAGGCGCACTCCCGGGAGGCGCCCAGCGCGGCCGGCCGCGCAGGTGTACACGGAGCTGGTGGTGGGCCTGGGCGAGGCCATCGTGTCCGGGCTGGTCCCGGGCTCTGCCATGAGCGCGGTCGCCAAGAAGGACGCGCTGGACGAGCCGCGGGTGCGCACAGATATAAAACGCACTACTGAATCCTGCAGTGCTGATGCTTCTGCGCAGCATCGCTTGCACGGTTGCAAGCAGGCCGAGCCAGGGTGCTGGAGGGCGGAGGCGCCGTGTCCACAAGAGCGGCGGGCGCGCGCGCAGGTGGTGATGTACCCCAGCAAGAGCGACGGCATGTTTGTGCCCGAGTCGCTCATCTTCCGCTCGGACTCCAACGGCGCGCGCGCCGGCGCCCGCGCGCCGCTGCCTGCGTGTGAGGCCGGGGGCTGCGGGATGCGTTGGAGGGGTGTCGTATTGCAGGTGTTGACTCCACCGCTGGGCAGTACCAAGCAGGTCGCAGCGCTGCTGCGCCGCACCACGGATGCTCTCAGGCCTGCACTGGCCAGCGCGGTCCCCTGGCACGCCCAGGAGCGATGCGGCCGTGGCCGGGGGCCGGCAGGCGAGGATCTGGAGGGGTATGCGGGCGCCGGCCTGTACGACTCCATCACCATGGACGCGACCGAGCTGCGCAAGGTCGACTACGCGGCCGACCGGCGCGGCTCCCTGACGCTGCGCCCATGCACGCTGGCCGCTGCGCCCGTGCATGCTGTGCCTGCTGTCACAGCGTAGCTGGCACAGCTCGCTGGCCGGCCTGCCGCAGAAGGCAGCCCGTCTTGTTCGTTCCCACTGACAGCGCAAGGAATGCGGGAGACAAAGTTCGTACCAAGCGCAGCGAGCGGCTCTAGGGCGGCCTGGTCGCTTGCATGCGCTGGAGCCCCCCCCACTCAGCGGTGCTCACACCCGGGGCGCAGCTGCCGTCTGAAGCCTGCGGCCCGGGCTCGCTCGCCTCACGCTCGTGAGCGCGCGGCTGTTGGTCTTCGGCTCCGAGCGCTGCGCTGGTCCAGCCTGGCAGCGCCTGCAGGCCGTCTCTTGAGCCAGAGTCGCCGGTGGTTGTTTGTTAAAGTTGGCGTGCCGAGGAGCCTGCGGCCGCGCAGGCTGCTCGCGGACGAGGGGTTTCGGAAGGACCTGCTGTCGCGCGTGGCCAAGACAGGCGCCGCGATCGAGGACGCGCTCGGTAGCGCGCAGGACGTCGAGGGCTGCGTCGCCGCTGACGGCGCCATCTTCGTGGTGCAGACGCGCCCGCAAGTGTGAGCAGGGGCCGGGGCAGCTCTCCCGAGGGCTCCATGCGGGTGGCGCCGGCACTCAAGGTGCAGGAGCCTGTGGCAGAGAAAGGCCTTTGGTGGCATGGTGTCAGAGTATCTCGGGGTGAGATGTGACCCTGGCGGATGACGTTTAGCAGCTCTTGTGCGGCCGGCCTCCACCGAAAGCTGCAGCGTTGACATGGGCGCGCCTGGCCGGGCCAGCTGCTGCAGCGGCCGCATATGCAAGGCCGTGGGCGGGCCGCTGGGTCACCTCCTAAATGGCAGCATAGGTCTGCTCGTTATCAACAGGGCTTATATGGTCAGGTTCAGACATTTGCAGGTTTTACAGCATTCCATGCAGTGGGCACGCTGTCGTGAAATGTGCTTTTCTGGCACACTTTGGCTGATGTCAGGCTGCATGAGCCACCAATGCACACTAGTCATATGCATGCCACAGGCACACTGCTTTGAGAGATCAGTATCTCCAACAACTTGTGTTTTGCAAGAACTGTGACCCGCACTGTGCGATATGATCACAAAACACCGACAATGTAGGCCAATTCAGCACTTCCATATTGATATGCAGCGCATCACTGCACGCGTGCGAGGAAAGTTGTAACGGTGAAGCCCATATATTGGCATGCTTCCATTCGTTATTACACCAGTGATGTTGCCACATTCCTGGTCACACACATTCTGTGCTCATTCCATGTAAGACGTGCAATGCCGGCTTACCAGCACCAGAGACTTCAAACAGCTTGTCCTAATACTGGGTCAAAGCGAGGGCACATACGCATTGCCGGTCCAAAAAATGGTGCTACAAAATTTATCGCCCGCAATGGCGGGCAACCGCGCTCAGCGTCGGTGACACCAGCACCGCCCCATCTAAAAAGCGGGGCATAGTCACACCCTGCAGTCCCAACCACACCACAGCTGTCCACCAGCCTCTGCATGACCAAGCACACCACACCCTGGTGCTGCGAACAGTGTGCGGGACCAAAACCCGCGGCGGCACACCCACCCTACTTCACATGGCAGCCCAAAGCGCAGAGTGAACCCCCCAGAAAACCATCTCACAGTGCAGAGATGGTGTTCACCAAACAGCCCAGTTACCACCGCACGGTGCGTGCCGCCTATGTAGTGCCCAGCAGCCGTTGCAGGCGCACCCGTAACAAGCAGCTAATCGAGGCCGGTGAAAGGCTAAACAAAAGCACGGTATAAAATCACACACAGTTCTGAGCCCAGTTTCCATAATACGATTTCCAAGCGCCCGCTCACCTGTTCCTGCGGCTAGCCGGCACAACACAACGCCGCCGCACCAGGCCCACGCAGCTTGCACCAGGTCCGCGCCGTGTCACCCCCTCCTAGCCACTCACAGCAGTCCTACCTTATGTTCCTGCTGTACACGCACGCGCCTCTGACAAAACCATACCAGCAGTGGTGTTGCCGTCATGTCCTAGGCCTCCGATGCATGTGACCTGGCTGCAGCGGCAACCATCCCCCAGGTAACAATCCCTACACACAGCACGAGAACAGCCTGCCTGGGCCTGTACAATATTCGCACAGCTGCGCCCCGCACCGCCGCCAGGCCCACTCAGCCGCTCGTGCCGCATCACTTCAGCGCCGTCATGACCGCGATCAGCTCATCCGTCAGGTCTTCGGCGGTGGCGGAGCACGGCGCGGCGGGCTTGCGGCCCTTGTAGCCCTCGGTGGGCCGCAGGGGCCGGCGAATGCGGCGGCGCGCGGGCACGATGTTGTTGCCCTCGCCGTGCGGCGGCGTGAGCGGCGCCACGTCACCGTCCTCATCCATGCGCGCGGGCAGCTGCAGCAGCACGCCGGCCAGCAGGTAGGTGTTGCGCGAATAGAACGCCTTGCCCTCGGCCTTCATCTGCTCGATCCACTTGCGCACCTGGGACCGCGCGGATACATGGCGAATCAGTCCCAGCCAGTACGTCACCACAAGAATGGTCACCACAAACCTTTTGCTCGTATCCACCTCCATATGTTTTGACCCACGCTTAACAATATTCAAGAAGATGCTGCGCCGACGTGTTTTAGTGTAGGCTTGCCATCGCCCTGTCTACATGCTCCCTTTTTACAAGGCAACGTGCAGCACAGGATGCAGGGCCTTGCTACATACCCCGCCCAGGCAACAGGTGTACAGTCGTGCACGGGGCGGGCACCTTGGGCTCGGAGCTGTAGTAGCCAAAGGGCAGCGGCGTGACCATGAAGTCAGTCACGCGGTACCCCAGGCGCCGCGCATGCTCGATGGTCTCGACCGGGTTGCTGTAGGCGGACAGCAGCAGCACCATGTTCTCAAAGCCCAAGTTCATCAAGTCCTGCACCGGCACACACTCCTTGAAGAACGCTGCAGAAGCCTGCAGCGCCCACAGTGGCAAACGGACAGTGGAAAACGGACGTCCACAGTGCAACATTTCCCACGCTCCGCATTGCTTGCATTGCTTTCGCCGTACAGAATGTGAACCTTGCCATGCTCAGCACACAGCGTAAGGAAACAAACTACGCAAACATCTGGTTCATAAAAATTGATTTGCGTTTATATCTCTCTATATCAAGCGCTTATAGCTCACCCGCGTCAGGTTGGCCCCGTCCCGGCCACCGTGCAGCGCGGGCATCAGGATGCTGTCATCCTCGGCCGGGATGTACGGCGGGTTGGAGATCAGCCACGTGGCATCAGTAGCAGCCGCGCCCTTGAAAAAGCAGCTGTTGTGCACCTGCGCGCGACCAAAACGTCAACACGCCGCGGTCACCTGCGAGACATATAACCTCACAGTAAATACCGACGTGGCGTCAAGACACGATAAGCATGCTCTGCAACTCCCACCATATCCCATGTACATCGTCTACACGCACTGTTCAAACGCCCGCCCCTAGCACGACACAACAAATATATCAAGGGTGAACACAGCTTGCACTGCCCTCACGCAAAGCTGCTACGCGCCTTGTACTGGTGGTGCACCCCCATGTCCGTCGCGTTGCGCGTCGCCACCGCCGCCGCCTTAGCGTTGAGCTCGTACCCATGCACTACGCTCTCGCCAATGTCGCAGCCGGCAGACGCGCCGCGCAGCAGCGCGTTTATGACCGGCGTGCCGTCGCCAGCGCCAAACTCGATTACGGTGGACTTCTGCTTGCGACAGTTGCGCAGCAGCAGCTTCTCCAATACTTGGCTGTAGAAATAGGACTCTTCGTCGCACACGAAGATCTGTAGGGGCGTATGCCTGCCGCAGGGGGTGCATGCACATGCTCAGGCGCGCTGCGCTGCGTCCGAACCCAGCCCTGTGCGCAGCCGCAGCTCTGCCCGCCTCACTGCTTGAACACAAGAAAACAGAAGCGCGGCACGGCACGCAAGCAGCGCAGCTGCCAAGTGCACTGGCTGGGCACTTGCTTAAATGGGCATTGCAGACTGCCTCGCAACGCCCCACAACAAGCTGCAAGGCCACAGTCAGTTAACATGGTCCAACAAGGTAGCTCGCAACACACGCTGCTGGGTGGGGCACCTCACGACGGTGGCCGCGACCTTCTCAACTTGCACCAACTCCTCCGTCGCCACCGCCGCTCCGAGCGACCCGCTGACGCTCCGAGCAGGCGAGAATGAGGACGCCTGCCCGGACCCACTGCGCCGCAGAGCCCGCGGGGGCGCGGCGAGCGGGTGGGATGCTGCAGCTTTCCCGCTGCTGCGCTGCGGGGCGCTCGCCATCATCCCAGGCTGCTTGGACAGCCCTCTGTCGTACCGGGCGAAGAGGGGGTGCGGATAGGACGCGGGCGGGAATACAACAGAAAAACGTGCAAGCATTGACAGCTCTGCCTGGGTTTTGTGCTACCCCGTTTTCTGCGTGACTCCGCCTTTAGCTACTGTGGCCAGCATTGCAGAGCGGCACATTTTGTACTGCCGCCAAAGGAGAGACAGGAGGCTGGCAGGCTGGCAGTGGAGCACCTGGACGAAGCCGCGGACAGCTACATCTAGTCCTCCCAGACCACCTGGGCTTTCTGAGTGCGCGGACTCACAGTGCTGTAAGTGCAGAGTATTGGACATTCCCAGTCAACAAAAGCACCTTCAAATATGATGAGCGGACTGCATAGCGCTGGCCAGGTGCGCCTGACAGAAGCTAGCACCCAGTAGGTGCTATCAAGATTGCAAGTGCGCCTTAAGTGCGCTGACTGGGTCGACAGGTCGGCACATTTTCCACCGCACCCAGCAGAGGACGCGCGGCGGTGGGAGTATGCGTGCGTGCCGCAGCGGCGCCTGGCGTGCCCGCGCCCAGCGGGCGGCGCGCGTCCGTGCAGACAGCCGCAGCGGGCGCGGTGAAGGCCGCAGCCGTGGCGGACGCGCCGCCGACTGTGCTCACTGCGTTCACGCCGCGACCGATCACCTCCGTGTTGCCCCTTGAGCGCTTCCAGCTGCCGTCTGGCGCTGCCAGTGCGTCCACTGCTGCTGGTCACACCACAGAAGTTTTATGCGCAGCAGAGGCCGTTCAGCGCAAGGGGACGTGTCAAGCCACTGGATGTTTTGTTTGTTACACGAAGGCTGCGAAGCGTTCAACCTGTTCTTCACATATCGCTGAGCACTTAGCTCTGAATTGACAGGCCAGTGCCGTGTATTGCGCAGACGCTGCCACAGACTACAGTGAAGCAGAGGCGCGCTTTACGCAGCTGCTGTCAACCGAGGACCTTGACTTGCAGCTCAGGTGCGGGTCAACTGCGCGTGCACCGGGTGTGCGAGGACGCTGTTGCACTGGCACTGGCAGCTGAGTCGTTGACAGTGCGGTAGGCTTGTGTCTTCTTGTGGCGAGTTCTCAGCTTGCGTCTTGTGTTTTTATGTGGTGAGCTTCCTTGCTTGCGTGCAGGGGAAACGCGGCGCTCAAGGAGGCCGCGGCACAGCTGGAGGCGGCGGTTCAGGCGGCCATCGCCCAGGCGTATTCCGAGAACAGTGCGCGCCTTCTGGCAGCAAGCAAGCTGCTTTTGCGCCTGCAGAAATACTTGTTATGAGCCAATGCATAGGGTGTGATAGGCTGCCTCATCTATCCGTGCTGTAGGCCAAGAGCAAGTAGACGCATACCTGAAACGCGTGTACTTACCAGAGGCTCTGGCGCAGGCGTGGCCAGCGAGGCCAAGCCCGCGCACCTGTTCCTGCAGCGCATCCTGTACAGGATCAACCGCCTGGTGCTGTTCTGGTGCGCCTAGAGCAGTGCGCTGAAAGCAGCGGATGATTTGCACCGTTGTGTTGGCGGGCGCCTTGTTTGCTTGGAAGCTGTGAGCTGCCTTATTGAGCGTAAGAGATAAACACGGGCCTGGTGGGTTCTGTTTGCACTTTGCTTGTGGTGTGCAAGCAGAAGGCTGCAGCCGCCATAGTTGCATGAGGCGGGCTGCGGTGTGCACGAAAGTTTTGAAAGGGTAGTATAATGCGGGAGTGCTGGTTAGGCAGGCGCGGCGTGGTGTATGCGCTGGTGCCACGCCCCGCACACTGACGGGTGGGCATATGGTCGTGACTGGGGTGCGCGCGCGGCAGGTACGACGACCTGAAAAACTACAGCAACGAGCGCAGCCTGTACCTCGCGCAGCTGCGCGACAGCATCGAGGGCCCGTGGCAGGCGTGGGAGCTGGCGCAGATTGATGTGGAGGCGCTCAAGGCGCTCAGCAACGAGCAGGTGAGCGGCTGGTCCATGTCGTGTGGTACGGTGTAGGCTGTCGCCAGGGGTTTGGCTGGGCAGCACTGCACAGGGTGCGCTCTCGTGCGGCTTGCAAGAAGTGTGTCAAAGTAGAGAGCGAGGCATTTTTGGTGCTCTGTGCATTTTTTTGTGCTCCATCTCCTGTGTCCTCTGCACGTTGGTGCTGCGTGGGGCGACTGGTAAGCAATGGAGGGGGCGGGCGCACAGATCAAGGAGCGCATCCGCAGCCAGGCGGCGATCGACGTTGACCCGCCGCTGGCAGCGGCGGCGCAGTACATGCGCCAGGACATGACGCGCGAGGGCTACCGCCACCTGCTGGCTGTCGGTGCGCTCGCGCTGCCACTGTACCATGCCTGCTTTGCTGCGACTGTGTTCTGGACGGGAATGGTCGGTCGTGCTGGAGGGCTGTTTCATGGTTTGTGTCTGCTCGCAACCAAAGCGCTCAGCAGAGGCGCAAAATGGGGCCAGCAGCAGCAGCCGCAGCGCGCGCATGCCATGCCGGGCCCCTCTGTCCGCAGGCAGCCTGGACGGCCTGGTGGAGGCGTCGCGGCAGTCGCGCGTGTGCGGCGGCGCGGCCAACGAGGTCGCGTGCGCCGTGTTCCGCGTGCTCATGGAGGAGTACGGCACGGGGCGCTACGCCAAGAAGCACTCCACGTTCTTCGCCAAGATGATGACCGAGCTGGGCCTGGCCGTGGAGCCGGAAAAGTACTTTGACCTGTCGCCCTGGCAGGCGCTGGCGAGCGCCAACCACAACTTCCTGCTCACCGAGCGCCGCCGGCACTACCTGCGCTACAACGGCGGCCTCACCTACTTTGAGGTGCCGCGCACGGGCCCCGCGCTGTGCCCAACTCGTCCCTCAGTTCTGTGTGGCGTTGCTGGTTAAGCTTGCATGCGCTCTATGCTGTGACTTGTAAGAAAGGGATGTGTGCAGCTTTGGTCTAATGAGCCAGCTCAGCAGCGTTCCAGCATGTGTAAGGCTAGTTGCTGCTTGTGTGCGGCCATGCAGAGAGATGGTGTCAAGCAGCCTTGCTGTCGTGGTGGCGGTTGCGGTGCCGTGGTACTGGGCTTCAAGGTCTGCCGCATGGCGCCCGGCGTGCCTCACCCGCGCCCGGCGCGCCACGCGCCAGGTCAACGGCCCCAGCGTCTACCGCACGTATTTGGCGGCTGCGCAGCGCCTGGGCCTGAGCGACGACGCGAGCGGCTACTGGGAGCTGCACATCAAGGAGGACGAGCGCCACGGCCGCCAGATGGTGGAGGACGTGGCGGTCAAGCTGGTCGACATGTGCGCGGCCTCTCCCTGCCTGCTGGCCCATGCTCTGAGCAGCGAGTACGGAGTGTTTCATTGGTTGATGCTCGGAGCTGACTGGCTGCATGCGCTTGGGGCTTTGCATCATCTGCGCGTGGCACTGGCACATGCAGAGTGATGTGATAACCGTGCTCTTGCTGTTTGTGCAACTGAATGGCGGGCGCTGTATTGGGCAAGGTGAGGTGCCTCCGAGCGCCGGGCTTGGACGACGCCCGCCTCGCGCGCACTGAGGCGCGCGCGTCGCGCAGGTACCCCAACGACGCGTGGGAGGTGCTGCTGGGGTACGACCAGGAGAAGATGATGGGCGACCGCGCCGGCGCGGGCCTGCTGCCCGACATCCAGGCGGTTGACAAGGCCCAGCGCACGCCCGCCGACGCAATGTGAGCAGTGCCTATGGATGGGGCTGCGCTGACGGGCAGCGGGGAGTGGGCTGAGCACCCTATGGGCGCCGCGCACGACCGGCGGCTGGGCGAGCGGCGTGTATGGGCAGATGGGCGGTGGGCAGTGCGCTCTGGGAGTGCAAGCGAGCTCTCGCAACCCACAACAGGTGCTGTCGGTATGCACTAGCTTTGCATCAGTGCTGCGCAAGCGCTCGTGTCACAGCTGTGCTGCTAGCTGGTGCTTGTGCTGTGTCAGCATCGCTTCTTGCTGGTGCAATCTGGTCGGGTTTGTAGGGGCAGTGAAGCATCTTAATCAGCAACATTCATTAGTGGTGCTCGTCCTGCAAGTTGGGCAGCTGCCGTGGCCATGTCTGTGTCAGCGGTTTTGCGACAATTTAACACAGTTTGAACAATGTTGGAAGCTTAGGTTATATACATTCTTGTAGCAGCTTGAGGGCGCATGAACAGGCAGTGGATGCCAGCTTTCCTTAGGGACAGTATGTGTGGCGCGGTACATGTGGTGCTAAAGGGATTCTTTCCAGGCACAAGTGTTACAGCTGCCTGGCAGAGGGTGAAGTGGCATGTTGTACGCGTGCTTGCTGGTTACATCACTGCAAGCGTACTCACTGTTCATGCACTCAGTATGGCAGTCCTGAGCTATCATGCTAGCTCACAGCCAAGTCTTCTGCAAAAGCACATAGCTGACAGTCGTGCCTGGATGCCACAACTAGTCGTGGAAAGATGCAGATATGTCGCTAGACTGTGTGATGTGCAGATTTGCTGTACATGGCGCCTGCCCAAGCATGTGTCATACACTGCCAGGGCAGGGCGCCAGGCGAGCGGCCAGCTTGTCAATGTGTTGCGCATATGCATATTTGCAGTCAAATGCCATGTCGTACCAGGCATTGACGGCAATGACAGCCTCGCCAGGAGCGCTGGCTTCCTGCCGCACATGGTGCTGCCACAGCGACGGCAGGTACAGCACCTCCCCGGGGCGCAGCCAGACCTCCAGCGGCGGCGGCATCCCGGCGTCAAAGTAGCGCGGGAAGCTGCGCGCGGCCTCCGCGCGCCGACCCGCGGGAGGCCGCGGGTCGACGGGTGACCAGGGGACCGCCTCGGCGGGCACCTGGGGCTGCAGCGCCAGGCCGCCGCGCCCGTCCGGCGCCCAGCGGTGCACGGGGAAGCGGCGTGCGTGCAGGCGGAAGGCCTCGGCGGGCGGCAGCAGCAGGAAGACCTTGACGCCGCGCACCTGCGCGTACAGGTTCTCGTAGTGGTCCTTGTGCCAGCTGGTCGTGCTGCGCGCGTCGCCTGCGCGCGAGTGCGTCGTTCATGCCGCCTCTCCAGCCACCTCCCAAGCCACGGCACCGCGCGAGGGGCACAGGGCTGAGAGCGCATGCGCGCTTTGGGTCGAACACTTAGCAGTAGTAGCACGGCGAACACAATCCAGCTGTTGGGCTGCAGCTGTGAATGCCCGCGCGACCACGGCGCGACTGCCCGCACACCAGGACGCGCTTCAGAACAGCTTAGGCCCTGGGTGCGCACCCACCCACAGGTTGAGCGCCTCTGCCTGGCAGCCAAACGCCTCTGCAACGGCGGGCATGGGGCCCACATCAGGCAGGAGCCCAGCAAACTCCTCGACTAGGCTGTTCGACTGCCGCTGGGCGTACAGCACGTGCGCGCCGTGCTGCATGCCCTGCAGCAGCTCTCGCACCTGCGCGGCCACCTCCTGAGCGCCACAGGAAGCCAGGTCGCCTGGTGCGGGGGCGCACGGGAGCAGCTCTCAACCCACCGACATGCGCTGCTCGTGAGGCAGCGCAAACACTTGCCGGCCTTGAGCAGTGGTCACCGCGTCTGCGCGGCCGTCGGGCGTTGCGGCCACTGTCACCTGCACAGCAGCACGTGAGGGGCGGCCCTGGACACTTGCTACATAATGGTTGCAAAAGCCAAGCGCGCCTGCACGTCACCAACTCTGGAAAGGAGGTGCTCGTTGCTCCAGCACTGAAGCGCGGGCCAGTCCGCGATAGCGTCTGTCAGCACCAGCGGTTTGTTGCGCGACACGAAGCGCTGGTGAAACTGCAGAGGCGTCATGCCGCGCGCGCTGAGGCGCGGGACAGCGGTTCCAACATCCAGCTCTGCCCCCAGCGCTGAATCTATGACATCCGATGCTCTCACTGGAGTATGGACCACCTTCTTGACTCAACATAGACACGGGCTGAGTGTGCTACGCGGCAGGCACGACTTACAACAGCATGACCAGGGCTGGCACGCACCTCGCAGCTCAAGCGCAGTCTCCTTCAGGAGCTGCAGGTCGCGCTGCTGTTCTGGGGTCATTGGAGTGTGAAAGAGGAGAGCATAATTATTGGGAGGCAAACAAGCTATTTCCTACATGCTACCGGCGCGCCGTCCACCGGCTCTGCAAAGCACCCGCGCCGGACATAAGCACAGAGGCACATTCACTGGCTTTCACAATGTGTTGTTAGCCAGTACTTCGTTGGTCAAACTCTAACTCAGCGGCTTGACTCGATTGGATGCATCAGAGAAACCCCTACACCCTAGACCTCAGAGACCGGCCTGCAGCTGCCTGCCTCGGCCCTGCAGGCCTGGCTCCACACACCTCCGCCCCACAGACTGGACAATTAGGGACAAGAGGCATCTAAGGCCAAATTCAACCTGACGAAGACCTCCGTTTGCAGGGACAGCCCTTTTGAGTGCAGCGGATCACCGGCTCCTCCGTCGTTCGGGCCTGCAGGCGAGGAGGCCGCGCGGGCAGTGTTCCTCACGCGCCAGTCTTTCGTGGTCGTTTGTGAGGGGGCGCAGGCACTCGGCTCCGACACATTCGAGAGGAGTCCTCCTGCTGTACCCGAGCCACCTTCTGCAGTCTGCCACGCCAGGTGCTCACATAGCATCGAACACAAACGCGCCTCACGTACGTCGACTGCAGTCGGAGTGCTCCGCCCCTTGTTCGCCATGTAATGCATAATTGCTGCCTCAAGCACCTGGCATTGCCGGATAGCAAGCAGCACCTTCCCGCCTAAACATCTAAGATGCAAGCCTCAGACAGCCGTAGCGAGGTGCTCGTGTGCAGGGCGCGCTGGGCCAGGCGCTGGGCTTTCGAACAGACCAGGTTTGCGGTTCAGCTCTTGACGCAGACGCGCTAGGAAACTGACGCGCCTGGCCTGCGCGGCAGGGCGGCGCTGGCGACGGCGGGCGCGCCGGGCGGCCCCGGCGAGGCGGCCGCGCAGCTGGCGCTGGGCCAGGCGCTGGCGGCGAGCGCGGCGCCCGGCGCGGGGCTGCCCGCCGCGGCGGCGGCCGGTGCGCGCGCGGAGGCGCTGCTGGCGCTGGAGGCGGCCGCTGCGGCCGCGCCGGGCAGCCCTGCCGCGCTGTACAGCCTCGCCCTGCTGCAGGCGCGTGTGCCGCGGTAATGTGCCCATTTCCAGGTCCGTGGCTGTGCATGATCCACTAGTGTATGCCGGGTGCAAAGGCACGTCGGGGTGCGCTCTTTCCGCAGGACGGCCTCAGTGCCCTTACGCCTGCTGGGGATTGCTGAATAAAGCATCTGGGCCGCATGCCAGCGCCCGCCTTGCATCAGGCTGCCGTGTTTTTCTGCCCGCCAGGGCGCCGCGGGCCTGCAGAGCCTGTAGCAGTTGAGCCCGGGCGCACCAAGAGCCGCATGCGTGCAGGCAGAAGCCGGGCAGCTGGGACCCGCGCTGGCGCACGCGCGCCGCGCGGTCGCCGCCTGCGCCAGCAGCGACGGCAATGGGGAGGCGGCCCCGGGGGCTCCTGCCGAGGCACACCCCGGGCGCGCCCGGGCGGGCTCTGCGGCGCTGCCCTGGGCGCTGGTCGCGCTCTTGCTGTCGGCGGAGCGGCGGGCGGGCCTGGCGGCCGCGGCGGCCGGTGCCGCGCTGGAGGCGGGGCCCGGCCGCCACGCGGCGCTGCTGCAGCGCATCCGCGGCCGCCTGCTGCTGCGCGCCGGCGCGCGCCCCGCCCGCCCGCGCGCGATCTGCCTTGCAGCAGCGCAGGCCCGCTGCCCGGCCCTGCCGGCCTCCTGGTCGGCGCGCCCGCCGGCCGCCGCCTCCGGCAAAAACGCGTCGCCTCCACCAGATACTTTGGTTGGGCGCCGCTAGGGCCCTGCCAAGGAGCGACGGGGCTTGCGCGGGCGCACAGGGGACATGGACGGCGGCCTTGCGGCGCTGGCGGCCGCGGTGGCCGCGTTGAAAGGCCCTGCCCCCGCCGGCGCGGCGCCAACGAGCAACGGCGGCGCCGCGTTGCCCGTGCATGCGCTTGCAGAGGCGCGTGCGGGCGCTGGGGGCGGCGCGGCCGAGGCCGCGCAGGCGTGGGCCGAGCTGGGCAGCGCGTTCCTGGCGGCCGGGAGGCCGGACGACGTGCGCTTCTGCCTGGCGGGCGGCTCGGCCGCGGACGCGTGGGCGCCCGCGGTGCACACGCTCGCGGCGGCGCTGGCCGAGGTGCGCCGCGCCGCCCCGGCTCCGGCAGCCCAACGCGGGGCGCCGTGCAAGGCGCTCAGCGCGGCCGGCGCGGCGCCCGCGCCAGGCCGAGGGCGACGTGGCGACGGCGCGCGCGTGCCTGGAGGGCGCGCTGGCGGCCGACGCGCGCCACGCGCCCGCCGCGCTCGCGCTCGCGCACCTGCTGCGCCACACCGGCGGCCCGGCGGACCTGGCGCTCGCGGCCGCGCAC
>JAABUV010004850.1_pt1 | contig 15706 bp, 14 predicted proteins | sample 5559971 | NCBI WGS metagenome assembly JAABUV01 (sample SAMN10711881, study PRJNA513362) | rock metagenome | isolation source: Antarctica rocks | place: Antarctica: Victoria Land, Knobhead nord | collected 2015-12-19
TTCAAGTCTTTGATAATTTGAAGAAACAAGTCAGCTCAATCTCAGTACTTCGTCACTTCAATCTCAAACGACAAGCTATTCTGAAGATTGATGCTTCAAACTATGTAAAAGATGAAATACTATCTCAGTACAATGATGAGAAAGTTCTTCATTCGATGATCTTCTACAGTAAAAGTATGATTCTCGCTGAAATTAATTATCACATTTATGACAAGAAATTGCTAGTCATTATTCAATGTTTTGAACATTGATGACTCAAGCTAAAGTGCATTGAACTACTCATTCAGATATTCATCGATCATCAAGCTTTGAAAATCTTCATGAAAAACAAACAGTTGAGTCGATGACAAGTTAACTATCTGAACATTTTGTCGAAGTTCAACTTTCAGATCATTTTTAAATCAGATAAAATGAATATTAAAGTCAATGTTCTAACTCAAATGTCTTTAGCAAACGTCTTTGAATCAGCTCAACAACTTGAAGATTGTTTTCAGACTATTCTGATTCTTAATAGAGTTAATGTTCTACTCATTGAATCGAAAGCAAATTTCTATCAATGAGTATGTATGATCAATTAAACAAATGAGCTTTGCGATGAATATAAACAAGCTATGAATGAGAACAAGCTCAAATTTCATATCATTAAATTGAAGAACTGCAAAATCATTGACAGCGTTCTCTTTAAAAAAAACTTACTGTGAATTTCTGAGAACATGCACACGAAATTACTACAAGAAGTGCATGATCAATCTTCAATCTTTCACTTCAACAATAAACAAATCATTAATCTAGTTCAACGTTTCTACTATTGATCAGATTATTAAGCTACTATTTGATGATACATTTGAAATTGTCATGCTTATTAATGAAGCAAAGTCTTTAGAAATAGCATCAATGAACTTCATCATTCTCTCTTGATTTCACAGAAACGCTGAAAAGATATAGCTATGAACTTTATTACTGAACTATTTCTGTCAGAAGACTATAACATCATTTGCACAATCATATGTCATTTCATCAAAAAACATCACTATGTTTTCTGTCATTGAGAAGACAATGACATTTCAGTTGAAGAAATGATTTGAATCATGCTATGAAACGTTTATTGACTGCATGATTTACTCAGTTCTATTGTTTCAAACAAAGACTTTCAATTCATATTGACTATGTGAAAGAGTCTTTGCAAGTGACTGAGAATTACAGCTAGTTTATTCACAGTCTATCATTCAAAGATCAATGATCAGACGAAATGAGTCAATCAAGACGTTGAACGCAAACTTAGAATCTACTGCAATTACATGCAGAACGACTGAGTTAAATGAATATTTATGATGAAATTCAGCAACAATTTCAATATCTTCTCAATCATCTCAATGATTTCTTTCTACTTCAATAAAGATTTTCACTCTCGAATGAGTTTTGATTCAGATATGACTGACTATGAAATCACTCATGAACGACTGAAAGCTAGAAAAGCAGATGATATTATCATTTGAATGAAAAAACTACTGAGCTTCAATCATCAACAATTGAAAAAGACGAAGCTGATCATCAAAGCACAAATCAATAAACATAAATAAAACATCATTTATGAGATAAATGACTGAGTTTGACTATTCTTCAGAAACATCAAAATCACAAGATCATGCAAAGATTTGAAAGATAAACAACTAGAATCATATCAGATCACTGTCAAAGCGAGAGTTTTCTATCATCTTTATTTATTAATCAGCATGAAGCATTTGCATTCAATGTTCAGCTTGAAGCTACTGCAATCATATTCAGAAAATCTTCTATCAAAACAGCATGCAGAATTCTTCAAACTCATCATTATTGATGATGATGATGATGAACATTGAAAGATAAATGACATTCTGAACTTCAAACACTATCAAGATCAAATACAGTACAAGATTAAATGAAAAGATCTAAATAGAAATGATGAATGATACTATGTCAATAAAGATGAATTCAATGACTTCAAGAAAGTTTTGAATGAATTTCATATGTTATACTCAAGAAAGTCACGCTAGTATCGAAATAACTCAATAAGAAAGCAAGCAAATGAGCGACATTCATGCAAACATGAATTTTCAAAGAAAGAAGTAATGTTACGAGTGTATCAAGACTGAATAGAGCTAGTCAGTATCTTTAGCTCAGATCTGACTCAGATCTGACTCAGTCTTTATTTTCTTTTCTCAACATCTTTTTGTTCAACATCATCTTTCTTTCTACATCACATTTTACTCATGTCACAAACACATTTTCTTCAAGCTTAGCACAGTCTCTGAATATTACTTAAATAGAAGCTTTTGTACTCATCTTCTTTTGTATTTTTAATATTCAGTTATAACTATCTTTAAAGATCAAGCACTATTCAATTCTGACTTTCGCTGATTGACTCATTTAAACATGATTCTGACAAAAATGCACTTTCAATTGTAACGAAGTTATCTTTCTGAAATTCATGATAAAGCAAAGAAGTATTCAGATGAAACAGTTTTATATTGATGCAATCATTAGCTGATTTAAGTTCAAGTCTGTAAAGAACATTCTTATATTCTTGAAATTTGCAAGATTTTATCAACAATTTATAAAAGAATTCTTTCAAATCATCACGTTCTTAACAAATTTAATCAAGAGTGCAAAGAAGAAAATAATGCATTCACTCTTTGCAATGATGTTGAAAGCAAGAAAAGCTTTTGAAAGATTGAAAACAATCTTTGTCAATGCTTTCATTTTAAAACACTATGATTGAAATACAGATCTTTGCATGAAGATCAATGCATCAAATCACGAAGTTGAAGATGTGCTTAGTCAGAAGAGTAAGACTGATCAATAATATTTCATTATATATTATAATTATAAGTTCAAAGAAGCTGAAGTATGATGAAACATGCATGATAAAAAGCTGTATGTTATAGTTCTTGATTTTAAAAACTGATGACACTATCTTTAAAATAATAAGCGATTCATATGTGTGATAACAGATCACAATAATCTTCATTACTTTATGATGATGAAGAAGCTTAATGTATGACAGATGCATTGAATTGAGAAATTAGCTGCGTTTGACTTTTATATAAAATATTGCAGAGACAAATTAAACTCTGCGAATGCATCATCAAGAAGACTCAACATTATGAAATTAAATGATAGTGAGAAAAATAATGATTATTTTCTATTTATTCTGCAAAACAAACTTTGTAATCAGAAATGTCAATCTGAGCTATTAGAAAATGAAGAAGTTTTGACAACAATTAAACTTGCAGCATTGATAATGTAATTGAATGACATAGTCATTGCAAATACTTAAGTCATGTGTTTAAATGAGAAAGTATTCACTAAATCTTGCAGAATTTTAAACACTGTGTTGTTTCAACTTCTGATTCATCAGATTATGAAGTTGAAGAAATTCTATTTGAAAATGAGTGAATTAATGATTGCGTGACTGCTGAAGTTACAACAAAGAGACATCTTTATTGCAAATGAGAAGTGACATCAATGATTCACATTTAGAAAGAATGAGCTTTCAAAATGAAGTATGAGAAATAATGAACTGCTACATCATAATCTTGCAGTTTATGTATTCAATGATTTTGTTACAAGAAATGAAATTCTGTGTATGAATCATGATAATCTTGAAGCAGATCATTTTGCATGTGCTTGTATTAAAACTGCAATAAGAAGAAAATATTACTGATTGAAAATGTTCAAAAAGATGACAGAATATGTTTGCATCTGTTCAAACTATTGTTATGAAGTGTGTTAACATTGAATAGAGTCTAGTCAATAGACTCTAGAAATTTCGATATGTGAACAAGAAACAGCGATGTTTTGAATCAAAATATGCTGAAACATTTCATCTATTCAAGCTTTAGCAAATCGACTACTTCGTCTCTTTGTTCGCTCTACTATAGATACAGCTCGAAACTGTCTTCTTTCTTCTGTATTCTTAGTTTTCTAGTTAGAGATAGCTCTAACTAGAATATTAAGAATACAGAAGAAATCAAAGAGAGTTTCGAGCTGTATCTATAGTAGAGCAAAACAAAGAGAGCGAAGCAGGTTTGCTCGAGTATCGAAAGCGCTAGAATAGAGTGTTGAGACTAGAGATTCAACATGAGTCAAAACTTCTAGAGCTTGTTGACTAGAAAACTCTATTCAATCTTGACACACTCGTAACATTGCATCTGTATTCTATCTCTCGACATTGAAGCTCAACGCAAGAATATCATTTTCATGATATTGAGTAAAGTAGTGACGAAACAACAGAAAGCAACACGATCATCTCTGCAACAATGAACGCATTGATGAGCAGCTTGAACATGAACGCATTGATGAACAGCTTAAACCAGCTGAATTTGAACGCATCGATCAGCTTGAGTCAGCTGATAATCTTTTCTTCGAAGACTAGAAAACAGCTGCTGCAGACGTTTGATTCAAAAGATCGACATATTGCTCAGACATTAAGACTCATACTCGATGACTGAAAGAAAAAATCAAAGAAGCAGAGAGCTCAACTATATGAGCATATACAGACTATGTGTGTTGAAGCTGAAGAGAACGAAGTTCAAGCTCAGAAAGAGCTGAATCTAAACGAAGCTAGGGCTCAAGAGAAAGCTCAGGCTCAAAAGAAAACTCGGGCTAAAGAGATAGCTCAAGAAGAAACGAGACATTCGAAGCTACTCAATGACGATGACGATTTGAATGAAATACATCGAATGTGCAAGCGGGAAATGACTCGACAGCAGGCTCGAAAGCTTGTTTGGCCTGAATGGTCTCATTCGGCTTCATCTGCTTCGTCTAGCTCGTCTGCTTCGCCTGTCCGGAATACTAGGGAATTCGCCCAGTTGTCAACCCGAAAGCCTATCGTTTCTCTCGCTCGATCTTCGTCTAGGTTTCCGGCTTCGTCATCTGCAAGCTCGTCTCTTCGCTCGTCATCTGCTCGGGATTTGCAGCGAACCTTCACTCAAATCGCTTCTCTTTCCCCAGCCTCTTCGGTTCTCACTTCAGCCTCTGTCTCACCTCGCTACTCATTCGCTCGGAATTCTCGCCGAACGCCTACTCGAAATGCCTCTGTTTCCCTCCCTAGGTCACCTTGCATCCCGCATGAATCATGGCGTACTTCTTCACCTCGTGGTTCACCTGCAAGAACCCCCCTTCATGGCTCATCTATTAAGCCGTGTTTATTCGTGAAGGATTTATACGTCATGTTCCATAGGCTCAGCGGAGAAGAACACGCGCCGCAGGGCCAAAGGCAACGCGCCTTCCCCGGGCCCACATATCGCTTTTCTGCCGAAACCTCGGTTTCGCCCTCTACCTCTACCTCATCACCGCGTCCCCTAAAGAGGTTTCTTCAAAGGTCAAAGGCGAAACTATCTTCCTGAATTCGATAGATCTAGCCAATCAGAATTTCACAGGCTCAGACCTGTCAAATGCGAAGGTCATGTGTTCGAATTCTAGCATCGCTCGATTTTATTTTCATTTTTGGTATATAAGGAATAAGAAATAAGAAAGAAGAAAGAAAATGGTTTCGTAAGGAACAAAATAGTTCCGTAAGGAAAATAAGGAAATAAGAAACTGTACTATCGAATTCAGTGACAGAGTAGCTCACCTACTACCTCGTAAGACCATGCGGCTACCTAAAACACCTCGTCGCCCTCATATAGCTCGTCATTCAATCGTACAGCCGAATATTCAGTGGCAGAGTAGCTCACCTACTACCTCGTAAGACCATGCGGCTACCTAAAACACCTCGCCGCCCTCATATAGCTCGTCATTCGATCGTACAGTCGAATATTCAATGGCAGAGTAGCTCACCTACTACCTCGTAAGACCATGCGACCATCTCTACATCTCGTTGCCTTCATATACCTTGTCGCTCTCAATTTATCGTCGATTTAGTGGTTACTACCTCATCTGATCGAAGCTTGCCCTAATCATTACGCAAGGTAGTCACTAGCGTTCACTGTGTAATGATTAGGGTTAGATCTTGATGACTCTATTCATTTTCGTCATGTTCAAAGCTTCGCCCTAGAAATTATCGTTCTCTAGCTATCAATCTACTAGCTAGTCATGTTCAAAGCTTCGCCCTCGCACCAGGAAATATCGCCCTCTAGCTATCGATCTACTAGCTAGTCATGTTCAAAGCTTCGCCTTCGCACCAGAAAATATCGTTCTCTAGCTATCGACCTACTGACTAGTCATATACCTCGCCTTCGCCCTCAAATACTTCGCCATTTAGCTATCGTTCTACTAGCTATTCAACATATTCGCTTCTTGTAACTTCGCTCGAATTACATCTGTGGCTTCGACCTTCGACCTTCGCCATCCGCCTTCGCTTTCGCCTCGCTAGTACCATAGAAGAGTCACATTGATGCTCAGGAAATGAGCATTAAATGAGTGAGGGAAGAATGTCGTGAGGCGAAGCCTCATCTCTCGATAGCTCATGAAACAGCATTGATCCGACCGCACCTTCAGAATTCATGGGAACATTAGCTACTATTGATAGGGGTTTCCCGAGCATGACTCAGTTGCATCTTCAGAATTCATGAGAATATAGACTATCATTCATAGAGGTTTCCCGAGCAGAGCTATTGAGTTGCATCTTCAGAGTTCATGAAAACATTGACTACTATTGATAGAGGTTTCTCGAGCATGACTCAGTCACATCTTCAGAATTCATGAGAATATAGACTATCATTCATAGAGGTTTCCCGAGCAGAGCTATTGAGTTGCATCTTCAGAGTTCATGAAAACATTGACTACTATTAATAGAGATTTCTCAAGCATGACTCAGTTGCATCTTCAGAGTTCATGAGAATATTGACTATCATTTATAAAGGTTTCTCGAGCGAAGTTTTCTTCTACATCTTTTTCACTCATCTTTTCATCTCTTTTCTAGGCGAGAGCATCTACATAGAAACATATCTATCTATTTATCTATTTATCTACTCATCTGTATCTAGTTTATCTTCTAGATCTATTTATCTAGTTGCATGTGTTCATGCTTGCTCTGTTGATTTCGAAGCTCTCTATATCGCATCTGTACTTTATTTCTCGACAACGTTTGCATATAACAACAATGTACACGCTAGTATCAAAAAAACTTTACATGAGCTTTTAAAGAAATATATTACAAGCTTTGCAGAAACATCTGAGAACAAAACTCTAAAGAGAAAGACATTCTTGATTACAAAGTGAGCAGAATGATTACGAAGTATTAGAAAACATCTAATGAGACTATGAAAGTGAGTAGCAAAGCAGCAAGCAAAGTATTATAATGCTCATCATAAAGTTGCAAGCTTTCAAATGAAAGACAAAGTGCTTCTGCAAAGTATAAACATTCATACACTTTGATTAAAGAAAAAGATTGATTATAAACAATTGAAATCATTCAGAATATTGAAGAAGATCGATATGCAAGCGTATAAGCTTGAACTATCTGAGAAATATGATGTAATTCACTTGATTTTTCATGTCTCTTTATTGAAATTCTGATACTTGCGTGATGAGAATTCAAAGTTGCAGATCATTCTTGTTAGAGATCTGTCTAGAGCGAGTTAAATAAAGATGTCATTTAACTAAAAGATAAATGCTAAGAAAGAAAGATAGCTACAGAAAAGAAGCTGACTACATATGTATGTTTCTCAAGTCAACGCTAGACTCAATAAAGACTAGTTAAGATGACGAAGCGAGAATAAATCTGACAAGACTAGAATCATGATATTATCTCTTTTCTTTAACGATTCATGTTTACATGAATGTATTTTCTGCTTGACTTGATTGATTGTTCAATCATGATTTCACAGACTCAGATTCATTAAATCATGATTGATTGAATTGTTGATTAGCGTGATTTGTTCAAGTATCAAATATGAAAATCATCAATGATTTTTTGAATGTTCATAAATTCATCGTCATCAACGTTGTATTAATTGAGATCATTGTCATAGTCATTTCATTTGACTTTATACTGAAGTTGTCTTTGATATCAACAAGAATTCAATATATCATCGATTTTTCACTCGTCTTTGTTGTTTATCACTATTGAATCTGAGAGTTCATTCTTTTGATCAGACAAGAAGTCATCGACGACAGAGCAAAGCAGATCAGAATGAAATACATCATGAACATGCATAAACTTTGATAATTTCAGTTTATATAAAAAGTCGACAAGATTTAAATTGATGAAAGAATTGAGCATTTTATCATTTAACTTTTTAAAAGATTTCACTGTAACAATGTTTCTTTCATTTAAAAACATCTTTGATTCAATCTTATAATTAACTTCTTTTTTATGCTTATTGACTTGTTTCATCATTTGTTCTCATGTTTTGACTAGCGACTCGCGAGCAAACTTCAGTGTTTTGTTCATATGTTCAGATATATTCTCAACTTTAGTCATCTGCAAGCATTTATGAGAACTTTCATATTTGATGACATCGAGTTCAAAGCTCATACAAGAATGAAAGTCTTTGTTTAGAAAGAAAGAGATCAAGAAAATGACTGAGAACAAAGCATTATTGTCAATGAACTTAATCATAAGTAGTAACTTAGCTCAGTCATTCTGCATGTATGAACAGAAGAATCAAAGATACTTTTCAATGTTCTGATTAACTTGTTCACTTTGATTGTTGATCTGAGAGTGATAAACTGTAAAGAGTTGAAGATTAATGTTTAGTCTTTTGCAAAGTGACTTTCATAAAATGAAGATAAATTGAGAGTCTCGATTTGAAACAATGAAATTGAGTAAATCATGTATTCAATATATTCATTGAAGCATTAACTTCGCTGTTTTTTCTGCTGTGATTTTCTCATCATCAGTGAAGCAAGAAATATAATATCATTTCTTTAACAATTTACATATCACTGTTAGTATGATGTTTTTGTCTTTCGAAGAAGATAAGTCGATAATGAAATTCATGATTATATGTCAGAATCATGTTTAAATGAGTCAATCAGCGAAAGTCAGAATTGAATAGTGCTTGATTTTTAAAGATAGCTATAACTGAATATTAAAAATATAGAAGAAGATGAGTATAAAAGCTTTTATTTAAGTAATATTCAGAAACTGCGCTAAGCTTGAAGAAAATGTGTTTGTGACATGAGTAGAATGTGATGTAGAAAGAAAGATGATGTTGAACAAAGAGATGTTGAGAAAAGAAAATAGAGACTGAGTCAGATCTGAGTCAGATCTGAGCTAGAAACACTGACTAGCTCTATTCAATCTTGATACACTTGTAACATTACTTTCTTCTTTGAAAATTCATGTTTGCATGAATTTCACTTATTTGCTTGCTTTCTTATTGAGTTATTTCAATACTAGCGTGACTTTCTTGAGTATAACATATGAAATTCATTCAAAACTTTCTTGAAGTCATTGAATTCATCTTTATTAACATAGTATCATTCATCATCTCTATCTAGATCTTTTCATTTGATCTTGTACTGTATTTGATCTTGATAGCATCTGAAGTTCAGAATGTCATTTATCTTTCAATGTTCATCATCATCATCATCAATAATAATGAGTTTGAAGAATTCTGCATGCTGTTCTGATAGAGAATCTTCTGAATATGATTGCAGTAACTTCGAGCTGAACATTGAATGCAAATGCTTCATGCTGACTGATAGATGAAGATGATAGAAGATCTTTGCTTTGACAGTGATTTGATATGATTTTAGTTGTTTGTCTTTTAAATCTTTGCATGATCTCATGATTTTGATGTTTCTGAAGAATAGTCAAACTCAGTCATTTATCTCATAAATAATATTTCATTTATGTTTATTTATCTGTGCTTTGATGATCAGCTTCATCTTTTTCAATTGTTGATGATCAAAGCTCAGTAACTCTTTCATTTGAATGATAATATCATTTGCTTTTCTAACTTTCAGTCGTTCATGAATGATTTTGTAGTCAGTTGTATCTGAATTGAAACTCATTCGAGAATGAAAATCTTTATTGAAGTAGAAAGAAATCATTGAGATGATTGAGAAGATATTGAAATTGTTGCTGAATTTCATCATAAATATTCATTTAACTCAGTCGTTCTGCATGTAATTGCAGTAGATTCTAAGTTTGCGTTCAACGTCTTGATTGACTTGTTTCGTCTGATTGTTGATCTTCAAATAATAGACTGCGAATAAATTAGCTATGATTCTCAGTCGTTTGCAAAGACTCTTTCACATAGTTGATATAAATTGAGAGTCTCTGTTTGAAACAATAGAACTGAGTAGATCATGCAGTCGATAAACATTTCATAGCATGATTCAAATCATTTCTTCAACTGAGATGTCATTGTCTTCTCAATGACAGAAAACATAGTGATGTTCTTTAATGAAACAACATATGATTATGCAAATGATGTTATAGTCTTCTGACAAAGATAGTTCAATGATGAAATTCATAACTATATCTTTTCAGCGTTTCTATGAAATCGAAAGAGAATGATGAAGTTCATTGATGCTATCTTTAGAAACTTTGCTTTGCTGACAAGCATAACAGTTTCAAATGTATCATTGAATAGTAGTTCAATGATTTGATCAATAGTAGAAACGCTGAACTAGATCAATAATTCATTTATTATCAAGATGAAAGATTAAAGATTGATCATGCACTTCTTGTAGTAATTTCGTGTGCATGTTCTCAAAGATTCACAGTAAGTCTTTTTTAAAAAGAATGCTGTCAATGATTTTGCAGTTCTTCAATTTAATGATATGAAATTTGAGCTTGTTCTCATTCATAGCTTGTTTATATTTATCGCAAAGCTCATTTGTTTGATTGATCATACATACTCACTGATAGAGATTTGCTTTTGATTCAATGAGTAGAACATCAACTCTATCAAGAATCAGAATAGTCTGAAAACAATCTTCAAGTTGTTGAACTGATTCAAAGATGTTTGCTAGAGACATTTGAGTTAAAGCATCAACTTTAGTATTTATTTTGTCTGATTTAAAGATGATTTGAAAGTTGAACTTCAACAGAATGTTCAGATAGTTAACTTATCATCAACTCAACTGTTTATTTTTTATGAAGATCTTCAAAGCTTGATGATCAATGAATATCTGAATGAGTAGTTCAGTGCACTTCAGCTTGAGTCGTTAATGTTTAAAACATCAAATAATGACTAGTAATTTCTTGTCATAAATGTGATAATTGATTTCAGCGAAGATCATGCTTTTACTGTAGAAGATTATTGAATGAAGAACTTTCTTGTCATTATACTGAGATAGTATTTCATCTTTTAGATAGTTTGAAGCATCAATCTTCAGAATAGCTTGTCGTTTGAGATCAAAGTGACAAAGTATTGAGATTGAGCTGACTTGTTTCTTTAGATTGTCAAAGACTTAAACACAGATCTTGTTTTAAACAAAAGATGTGTTCTTTTTAGTCAGTTGAGTGAACAATTTGACTAGCTTTGAGAAGTTTTTAATGAAACAACGATAGAAGTTAACAAATTTCACGAAGCTCTGAATTTCTTTTAGATTGATCAAAGTGATTCAGCTGACTATGACTGTCACTTTGCTTGAATTCATACGAAAATCTAGTTCTGATACAATGACTTCTAGAAAGACAGTCTCTTCTACATTGAATTCACACTTTCGAATATTCATCTGCAATTCAGCTTCACATAGTCAACTCAATACTAGTTTGATGTGATCTTTATGTTTCTTTCTCATTTTGTTATAAATGAGAATGTCATCTAAATAAACTTGACAAAAGTCATTCAGAAAGTCTCATAAAACATCATTCATATATTGCTGAAAGAAGATTGATTCATTAATCAGTTCAAATGATAGCATCTTGTATTTATATGCTTTTAAAGTAGTGATAAAAGTGATGTAATTCTCATTATTATGATGCATTTGAAGTTTGTTGAATGCTGATATGATGTTCAATTTAGTCAGATGCTTGCAATTCACTATTTTATCAATGATCTTATTTATCAGTGATAGAGAATATTTATTTCTTTTGAAAATGACATTTAGCTTTCAATAGTTCACACGAAATCGAAGATTTTCATTTGCTTTGAAAGCAAATAGAATGAGAAAGAAATAAAGAGTCTGACTAGAAGTGATGAATCTCTTCAACAGATTCTCATTTAAGTACTTCTTTATCTTCAGAAGTTTGACAGAGAACATTTAATAAACTCAACAGCGAAAGAATGTTGAATCACTGATGAGTTCAATTTTATGATCATAGAAGCAATGAGAGAGTAGTTTATTTGATTGAACTCGATCAAAAACATCTAGAAACTCATAATATTTCAATGACAGCTTTGCTTTAATATCTTTCAAATTCTGAGTCATTTCATTGATTAAAGAAACGTTTAAAGCGTTCAAATTGCACTGAGTATTGTACGCGATTTTTCTATTGATGTTTATCATAAATAGAGCAAAAACTTCAGTCTGATTCTTCTTTGAATGATTCAACAGTGTTTTGAATGAAGCTGCATCTATGCTTTGAATTGAGAATGACTTTTTCTGAGCAGTGATTGAAATGAATCATTTGAGCATCATAAAGATCTTAGTCTGAGTGATTGAAGAAGACAAAGTTAATCGCGATCAACTTAAGTGCTTTGAATTGAGAGAGATCAAAAAAATTGAAATAAAAGTATTCAATTGATTCAAAAAAACAATGATGTTGTTTTGCATATTCAATAATATTTCGTTTTTATTCATTTAAAACTTACTCAATATAACTTCATGATGATCAATATCAGCTATCAACATTGATACAGTCAATTTCTTATAACTTTCGATGATGAGATTGAATAGAATTTTATGAGTGATGATTTTCTTAAATATTTTTTCATCATAATCTTTTATTAGCTTCTCTTTTGTCAGAAATATAAATTAAATTTCTAGTTTTTCACATACTTTATTGACTAGATTAGTGTGTATGAGCATATGAGTGACTGAATCACTGTTTATTAGCAAACGAAGATTGAAGAATTGATTCTGCAAGATGAGATGAGCATCAATTAAAAACGACTTTTCAAAGTAATTTTCTTCTGATAGAATTTCATCTAGTTTGCACAAAGATATAATCTCTATTTCTTCAATGACTTTTAAAAAAATGACTAGTTTTTTGAATTGAAATTTGAATTGAAATTGAATTTGAAACGATCATATTCATTGTTCACTGCATTGATTCTGATAAATTAATCAAAGCACTTTCTAAAGCTATGATCTGATTTATGACATATAAAATGTCAGAATCATGTCTAGATAAGTCAATCAGCGAAAGTCAGAATTGAATAGTGCTTGATCTTTAAAGATAACTATAACTGAATATTAAGAATACAGAAGAAAATTGATACAAAAGCTTCTATTTATGTAATGTTCAGAGACTGTGCTAGACTTGAAAGAAATGTGTTTGTGACATGAAAAGAATGTGATGTAAATGAACAAGATGTTGATGAAAGAAAAGAATGTTGAGAAAGAAAAAGAGTGTTGAGTCATATCTGAGTCATATCTGAGTCATATCTGACTAGCTCGCTGATTAGCTCTAATCATTACGCAAAGAACTTACTAACGTTCATTATGAATTGATTAAAGCTTCAGTCTTGTTCAGCCTTGATACGCTCGTAACATTATTTCTTTCTTCGAAAATTCATGTTTGCATGAATGTAGTTTCTTTGCTCACTTTTGTTGATAGTTATTTCAATATTTAGCGCGATTTGTTTGAATATAGCTTATGAAATTCATTCAAAACTTTCTCTGAACTATTGAATTTCTCTTTATCAACATAGTATCATTCGTTGTTTCTATTTAGATCTGTTTATTTGACTTTGTACTGTATTCAACCTTGATAGCATTTGAAGTTCAATATATCATCTATCTTTCAATGTTCATCGTTTTCAATAGTGATTAATCTGAATGATTCTGAATGCTGTTCTGATAGAAGAGTCTTTTGAATATGATTGCAGTAGCTTTGAGCTGAACATCAAATGCAGATGCTTCATGCTGATTAATAAACGAAGATGATAGAAGACACTTATTTTCGCAGTGATTTGATAGAGACTCAGCTGTTTGTCTTTCAAATCTTTGCAAAGTCTCGTTGTCTTGACGTTTCTGAAAGATAGTCAAACTCAGTCATCTACTTTATAAATGACGTTTCATCTATGTTTATTAATCTGAACTTCAATGATCAGCTTCATCTTTTTCAATTGTTAATGATCAAAGCTCAGTAGCTCTTTCATTTGAATGACAATATCATCTGCTTTTCTAACTTTAAGTTGTTCACAAGTTGTTTCATAGTCAGTTGTATTTGAATTGAAACTTATTCAAGAATGAAATTCTTTATTGAAGTAGAAAAGAGTCATTGAAGTGATTAAGAAGATATTGAAATTGTCGCTGAATTTCATCATAAATATTCATTTGACTCAGTCGTTCTGCATGTAATTGCAGTAGATTCTAAGTTTGCGTTCAACGTCTTGATTGACTTATTTCAATTGATCGTTGATTTCAGAATGATAGACTGTGAATAAACTAGCTGTGATTCTCAGTCATCTGCAAAGACTCTTTCACATAGTTGATATGAATTGAAAGTCTCTGTTTGAAACAATAGAACTGAATAAATCATGCAGTCGATAGATGTTTCATAGCATGATTCAAACCGTTTCTTTAACTGAGATGTCATCATCTTCTCAATGACAGAAAACATAGTGACGTTCTTTGATGAGATGACATATGATTGTGCAAATGACGTTATAGTCTTCTGATAGAGATAGCTCAGTAATGAAGTTCATAGCTATATCTTTTCAGCGTTCTTGTAAAATGAGTAGAAAATGATGAAGTTCATTGATGTTATTTCTAGAGACTTTGCTTCGCTGATAGACATGACAGTTTCAAATGTACTGTCTGACTGTGACTCAATGATCTGATCAATAGTAGAATCATTGAATTAGATTAATAGTTCATTTATTGTCGAGATGAGAGATTGAGAGCTAATCATGAATTTTCTGCAGCAGTTTCGTATGCATATTCTTGAGAACTCACAGTAAGTTTTTTCTAAATAAAACGTCGTCAATGATTTTGCAGTCTTTCAATTTAGTGATATAAAATTTGAGCTTGTTTTCATTCATAGCTTGTTTATATTCGCTGCAGAACTCATCAGTTTAATTGATCATATATACTCATTGATAGAGATTTGCTTTTGATTCAACAGATAGAACATTGACTTTATTGAGAGTCAGAATAGTTTGAAAATGATCTTCAAGATGCTGAGCTGATTCAGAGACGTTCGCTAGAAGCATTCTGATTAAAGCATCAACTTTAGTGTTTGTTTTTTCTGATCTAAAAATGATCTGAAAGTTGAACTTCAATAAAATGTTCAGATAGTTGACTTGTTATCGACTCAACTGTTTGTTTTTCATGAAGATCTTCAAAGTCTGATGATCAATAAACATCTGAATGAGTAGTTTAATGCATTTCAGCTCAAGTCATCAATGTTTGAAGCATCAAATAATGACTAGTAATTTCTTGTCATAAATGTGATAATTGATTTCAGCGAGAATCATGCTTTTGCTGTAGAAAGTCATCAAATAAAGAACTTTCTCATCATTGTATTGAGATAGTATTTCATCTTTTACATAGTTTGAAGCATCAATCTTCAGAATAGCTTGTCGTTTGAGATTGAAGTGACGAAGTACTGAGATTGAGCTGACTTGTTTCTTCAAATTATCAAAGACTTGAA
>JAABUV010004851.1_pt1 | contig 15704 bp, 8 predicted proteins | sample 5559971 | NCBI WGS metagenome assembly JAABUV01 (sample SAMN10711881, study PRJNA513362) | rock metagenome | isolation source: Antarctica rocks | place: Antarctica: Victoria Land, Knobhead nord | collected 2015-12-19
CGAAGCTTGCAGTAAAATTTTCTTTGCGGGATTGAGTGACACGGGTAGGATGCTATCCATGATATGGATGATGCTCGAGTCGGGATCAGCCTTCGACAATAACTCCAGAATTACACATTGGTCTTCTGTATCAGTCGTACTGTGTGAAAAGAGTTCCGTAGAAGGAGATGGGGATGGTCGATAGGCCAGAGAATTTCGCGATTGTACATCCTTCTCGATCTTATGTTCCACCATTCTCTTCGCGTTGGCCGGAACCTTCAAACAAATCGCTTTGATGCAATCGTTTAAGAAAGTCCTTTTTCCATTGACATTCAGAGTATCAAAAAATCCTCCGAAGCGATTGCGGATTGTACTTATGATTCTCTTGAGCTGCTCTTTGGAACCTGGCTCCTTGAAGTTAGCGGTTTTGATGCCGGCGAAGTCCATCAGCTCCGAGGCGGATTTGTATATCTCCTCGTATTGGGCGGGGGATATCTTGAGTTCCTGACATATTCTTTCCTTCGACGTCGGTGCGAGAGGTCGGTTTTCACCTTGGGTTTCCATGGCGGTCGGTGACTTGTCCCTACCTTTTCATCAGCAGTGATCTATGCAGAGTGATGCGGCCTTGAGGTATGTTAAGGGGGTGAAGCACTGAAACTGACTGTGCCTGCTGGGAGACAAATTGAGGTGATCTTACTGTTAGATGACAACTATCTAACCACCAATCCAGATTTCAGTGAGAACACTCAACCGAACATATCACAACTACCATACAGCACACTAGACACACACAGAAGAATAAAACGTGGGAGCTGATAGCGTTGAACGATGGCAGTGGTGAAAGTTAACGGTACAGAAAGACGAGGTGAAGGAAACAAAGGTTGTGATCTCGCATGTTAGGTAAAGTGAGCTAAACTTCAAGTCCCTTGATATGACACGCATAACACTTCGCAATGAAAGCGGAATTGTGATTTCACAATAATAATAGTTATGCTACGATTTGCCATTGTGATGCACCTGAATATTAGTTAATGTGCAAGGACTACATTGGTAACTCTGAACTATCATCTCTGTCTATTTATATCCGCTTACTATCTGTATCAAATCATACTGAATCATCTGCAGCTATTCTCTACAGCGACGTTTACTCTAAGAGGGCTCAGAGAGACACGTTGATGAAAACAGCAGAAGTTATCGCTGCAGCTAAACGACCGACGTTCTGGTTCTCAAAATCTATCACTACGTCAAATTGACGGAATTCTCATGACTGCGCTGCATTGATACAGCTTGTATCGTAAACTTTGAGAAGCATTTCTCGTGTGATATAACATCTTGGATCGAATGCGAAAAAGCTTCGCGTTGTCGGACTGCAGATCTAAGGGCTATCGACAAAAGGTGCGGCCGCAGCACTTATTCGTTTATATCTAAACCGGGTAGGCAATCCCGGAAATAGCCGACGTAAGATGTGGCAGAGGTGTAAGAAGAGGAAAGGTCTATCGCCAACTCTGCAACAACCATCTGAAGGGCACGCAAGGACTTAGGAGGCTCGACAAGTCTGTGCTCTGAGAGAAGATATAATGGGTGGATAGCCATGCAAAGGGGAACATGGTGTGGCTAATTAGTGGTCTTGAAAAGTCGGGTCACATGGAAAGGCCTACTGCACAAAGCGCACCGTGAAACTGACCTCAAACTCGGGCAGCAAGGTACGTATGGCTGATAAGCATCGAAAGGGGTCGGAGCCAAATCCAGGAGCAATGTTCTCATCGTAATGGAAAATGCATGGAATGGAATCAGCTCACATCGCAGTAATGTAGGATGGCAAGTAAATTTAAGGGTTAGAACGTGACAGCACATGGATCTTCCCATACTTTCCACCGTTTTCCAAGCTATTTGATTCTTTGCTCCACCATAGAACAGAAGTCATTCAATAACTCTCTGTTCTCTTCTAACAGATCCCGGAAGCCGGCTGCTCCTACCAACACATCCATCTCGTAGCCGATATATCGCTTCAGCATACTCCTCATTGGCTCGGCTCCATCAACGGGCTCAGACGTTTGATTATATACGAATCGAGCTGAAGCGGAAATATCCCCTACACATTCTGGCCACAGAGTGAAAATTGCAAGCGTTTGATGCAGACTCTTCAAGGCAAGCCTCTTCAGCGGCTGAATATCGAACTTTTCGGCGAAGACGTAAACGTGTGCATGAGATAGAAATACGTTCGTGTAATCTTCATAGGGCGCGGAGTTGGCACGGGGCGCCGACGCGATACTCTCATCGTCCGGCTTGCAAAATTGTAGCACCAGAAACGATTCTTTCATGACTTCTTTTCTATGTCGACGAGGTGCTTCGACAAATGAGGAATTGTGATTTTTAAACCTCCGTGGAGGCGAAGGGGAGTCCAGGGGTGCGATCAAGGCAGGTCCTGCTGTGGAAACCGTGAGCCAACTGTACAGATTCCATGTAAATTCAACACACCAGTGTGTTCAGTCAGTGCTACGTCTTGTGGACGATCACAAAACCCTGCAGCAGGGTAAAAGCCCGCATAGGCCCAATGGCAGAAACGAGCAAATGTTGGTCCATCAACCTCTTCTAATCCTGCTTCACCATTTTGCGCCTTGGACATATGACCATTAATTAGGCAATCAAGTGGCTTTGATACACTGGTGACCAATGTTCTATGCATGTATATCGGCTTGCCATCGACAACAAACCTGAATGGTTCGGAGCCAAACCCACTGGTCCATTAGAGTTGTGCTTGCTGAATTGAGGTGATTACTCACTTCATGACATCGTCAATCATTGTGATTCTGCTGCAATTGTCAGTACTTTAGTTCAGGAATGAGGGGAATGATTGCTGGGAAACGTATTACGTATGCGTTCGTCAGATTAATACAGCTTGCTTCTGTGGGAAACAGGGAACAGTGCTGTTACCCCTGTGTGGTTGTCAATCTCGCTTAGCCCTATAGGGCGCGTGAGTTCTCTCTCTGTAGTTCCTACTTTCTAGAACAGCAACAGCCAATATATCAATATGCCCCCATATGACCTCGTATCCCAACAGCTTCTTTCTTACGGTCAGAAACACATGACCTGAGAGCTTGGCACTCGTACGTAGGAGATAAGGACGTAATCCATTTCCATTCATAAGTCTGCTATGAGGCTCAATTTCTTCTTTTGAAAGTGTGACCGATGTGTTCGAATATGTTGGAAATGGTGGAAACAGGGAACGGTACTGTTACCCCTGTGGTTAGTAATCTCCGCATTGATCCGGCGCTAGTGGATGGGTATTTACCCTTCGCCCACTTCTTTCCTTCCTTCTTCATCCGTATGCTCTACCTACTACATAGTTTAGTCAAATATATCTGTATGCCTATCTACCCTCGTGTCCTCGTATACCAAGAGGTTATGAGCCCGGGTTAGCTATTCCGCTACCGGAAAAATAACAAAGGGCAGAAGCATCGAACTCGCTGTCACCAAAATCGGCGGAATTTTCCCTTTCGGCCAAATTCCTAGAACTACTTCCATACTTCAACCACCATACAACAATGGAAGGTTCGGAGACCTATCGGGTCCCTAAGCTAAAGGGGAGCGAGAACTATGAGTCATGGAAGGAGAATATAACCAATGCCTTGAAAGCCAAAGGTCTCTGGATGATCACCTCGGGGAAGCTGGAGAAACCGGCACCACTGTCATCCGACGCCTCGATAGCAGATAAAAAGAAGTATATCACTGATGTTCAACATTGGGAAGATAGAAACGACAGGGCCAGCGGTATAATTGGCTTCAGCTGCGAAAAGGGACTCAGAATACATATATTCAAAGCAGACGACGCCACTAAAATGTGGTCTATTCTGAAGACTCAATATGAGCAGTCGGATTTGACCACCCTATTCCTGGCAACCAAAGAACTGACTCAATCAAAGCAATCGGATTTCAAATCCATTCAGGACTATGCAGACTCGCTCAAGCAAGCCGCTATCAAGTGTGCAGACATCGGAAAAACAGTAGAACCGTGAATGCTGAGCAATCTTTTCCTTCTGAGCCTCAACGAAAGTCTAGAACCGTACATCTTCGGCCTGATACAGAGCGTCAAGGTCAATAAATCCGAACTATTAATCGATGATATGACTATCGCTCTAGCCGACCATGACAAACGATCAAATCAAGAGAAGGACTTCAGCTTCAAAAGTATGGTAGCTCAGTTTGATGGCAAGAAGCCGAAGTTTTTCCGGAAGGGGTCGAAGAAATGCGCTCATTGCGAGCAAGGGAATCACAGCGAACAGAACTGCTGGCATCTACATTCGAACCTTCGTTCAGATGAATGAAAGTCTTATCAGGATAGAAAGAACCTGGCCAAAGAAGATGACTTCGGAACAAGCTTCGAAGCCAAAATAGTCAGAACAATGAAGATCGCCTGTCGAGCTGACAGTCACACAGATGCCTGATGAATAGACAGCGAAGCTGAGAACCATGTCTGCTATGATATAGACTTGTTCGATGAACAGTCATACCGAAAGGTCATCGGTAACAGCATTGTTACTGCAAATAATGAGGCAGTACTCATCGTCGGGAAAGGTTCGATTATAATCGACGTTTTGCTGAACGATCAACCAACCAAAATCCGGCTAACCAATGTTTATCACTGTTCAGGACTACACTATAATTTGATGTCAGTCGATCAGGTGAAAGCCAAAGGGTATACGTGTAGTATAAAGAACGGCAAATTCCGATTCGTGAATTCAAAGGGTGCCGTCGCCCTCATCGGCTCGAGAAACGATGCGGGAGCATATTTCGTGAATACATCAACCAACCCCCCAAATTTCCGATCAGTTACTCTGACAAGCAGAACAGGGTCAGTCAAGGCGTCATGACGTCAATGACATAAACGGTTAGCTCATCTGAATATGGCAGACGTCAAACGCCTTGTCAACATGAGCATCGACATCGATGTGAATTCGGCTGATAGTCTGGAAAACGAAGAATCCCCAGAATCGGTATGTGAGGCCTGTGTCATAGGCAAGCAAAATAGAACGCCAAGTCGAAAACCTCACATCAGAGTCATCAAAGTAGGTGAGCTAGTACATTCGGATCTCGCCGACGATGGTAAGATATCTAAGACCGATGAAGGATTCAGATATGTAGCTACTATGATTGATGACTACAGCCAATATACGATCATCTATCTACTGCAACGAAAATCCGATCTAAAAGGCGTACTTCGAAAATACCTGAAATTCATGAAGATTCAGAGCACTTCGGTTCAGCGACTACGTTCAGATAATGAAGATGAGTATGCTGATCATCAAATCATTGAATTGCTCGAAGAGCATGAGGTCAAATGAGAGCCGACGGCATCATATAACCCGAGTCAAAATGAAGTTGCAGAGCGATGTTTTCGCACTCTTTTTGAACGAACTCGCGCTATACTGACTAGCGCCAATTTGCCGATACGGCTATGAGGTGAAGCAATAATGACTGTCACCTACCTGAAGAACAGGAGTTCTACCACTGCGTTGGACAATATAACTCCCTATGAGGCATGGCATGGCAAGAAGCCTGACCTTAGCTACCTACATACGTTTGGATGCATAGCCTATCACCATGTGAAGAAAGCTCGTCGAAAGCTCGATGACAAGAGCTTAAAATGTCAGTTCTTGAGCTACGAGAAAGTCAATCAGTTCCGCTTGTGAAACGGGAAGAATGTACTAATATCTAGTCACGTTCAATGAGACGAGGTAGTCATCGAAGCCGGGGGGTATGAAGACCTTTCGGTACTAAGCTTCGATGATCAAACCGACGATTCACCTTCCTCGATAAAGATCACTGAAAATGCGAAGATCGCGAAAATAGTCGACGATCACCAAACAAGAACATCAGCCGCTTCACAGAAAGCTAGTAGAAGCAGGTCACTAGAACTAGAATCAAGCGAGTCAGATAGCTCAAGCGATTCTGATGCTTCTGATGCTTCTGATGCTTCGAGCGAACGTCTCAAACGGGCCATCGCTGAACCAGTTGACTACAGGGCACTAAACGACCCCTGGGCCAGAGGTCATAATCGGGGCTTTGCCAGTAGAGCAAACCGAGTTCAAATCGAATCGAATACTTCACAAACAGTGAAACATGCTAGAGCTAGTTCCGATTGAAAGCAATGAAAGCTCGCATTCAGGAGTGAGCTCGACGCTCACACCAAAAATGACACCTTTACCCTGAAGACACCTTCGCCGGACCGGCGAATACTGCCGACGCGCTGAGTAACTACCATTAAGCGAGGGCCCAAAGGGGAGGTGATCAAATACAAAGCTAGATGAGTGTGTAAGAAGTTTCGTCAGAAGCAGGAAATTGACTATGACGAGATCTTTGCTTCGATGGTCAGAGCCACGATCATCAAAATGCTTCTGGCATTGACGGCCAAATATGACTACGAAGCCGAACAAATGAACGTCGTCACCGCTTTTCTAGAAGCACACCTAAAGGAAGAGGTCTGAGTGCAGCAACCTTCGGAATTTGAGCAAAAAGAATCAAATGAAACCTTTTTAGCCTGTCGCCTAAACAAGGCCCTATATGAACTAAAACAGGCGCCTCGGGAATGGTATGCAACCCTGAAAGTTTACCTCATCTTCATCGACTATCAAAGGGTAGAAATTGATCATTCAGTGTTCATTCATGATAATGGAATCATTATCGCTATCTATGTGAACGATTTACTCATTCTAGGACCGAACATATTCGATATCGAAGCACTGAAGCTGCAATTTGCAGAGCGCTTTCAAATGAAAGACCTTGGCTCAATCGAGTGGTATCTAGAAATGCACATAACTCGTGATAGAGCTGAACGAACTCTTTGAATCAACCAAAGCATCTATATCAAGCGAGTCATCGAGCTCCTGAGCATGAGCGACTGCAGCCCAACTAAAACATCGATGCACCACAGGTGCCAGCTCAAAAAGAACGTCTATTGAAAGTTCAAGAAGTGAGTCGAGTATCAAGCTACCTCTGAAGAAATAGAGGGCTACCAATCAATCATCGAAACACTGATGTGAGTAGCCTGCCAAACACGGCCAGACATAGCCTATGCAGTGAGCAAATGCAGCAGATATTCGACGAATTCTACTCCCGACCATGATCTAGCTGTCAAACAAATCATTCGTTATCTAGCCGGAACTGCTCAGCTGAGGCTTCGATATGAACCTTTCAAAGTGAAGGAAGTTGGGAGAGCTGAATTCTTTGAATATACCGATTCAGCCCATGCGGATTGCTTGGATTCCCGAAGGTTCACCTTCGGCTATATGTTTTTTCTATGGAATGAACCAATTAGTTGACGCTTCAAACGTCAGCAATGCGTTAGCACGTCATCTGCTGAAGCTGAATACGTCGGCGAATGTAATGCAGCCAAGGAATTGACCTTCCTGGTTCAAGCATTGAAAGAGATGAGATATGATGGTTCGAATACGAATTCAACTACCATTTTAGCTGACAATCAAGCGGCTATAAAAATGGGTAGCAATCCCGTCAATCACCCTCGGGCCAAGCACATTGATACGTCGTATCACTATGTCCGGAACAAGGTAGAAGAGGGAGCAATTAGGTTGAAATACATACTCACCGATCAAATGGTGGCCGACGGCCTCACCAAGCCCCTGAAGTCAGGCAAATTCCTGAGATTCAGGTCAGTCATGAGACTAGCTTCAAGAAATGAAGCTACCCCCGTCGAGCATGGCGTCGGCGAGTAAAAGAGCATGAATATACAGTCAGTAGAGGGCCTGAATAGCTTCATATAGAGCTTCAATTCCTAAGAGGAAGTGTTGAAAATGATGGAAACAGGAAACGATACTGTTACCTCTGTGGTTAGTAATCTCCGCATTGATCCGGCGCTAGTGAATGAGTATTTACCCTTCGCCCACTTCTTTCCTTCCTTCTTCATCCGTATGCTCTACCTACTACATAGTTTAGTCAAATATATCTGTATGCCTATCTACCCTCGTGTTCTCGTATACCAAGACACGTCGTTTTATATTTAGACGATCTGATCAATGTAGATAAGAATTGTTTTCCTGAGATGAAACCTTCCCTCCGTCCATATCTGTGTACCACGCCTCGAGCTTTGGCTAGAAGCTAGTCTGAAGAAGAAAACATTAGAAGTATTTAACCGCCTAGAGCTGAGGTTACGCGTTCGTTTTTCCCATGGCGCACTAGCCCGTTCTAGGTTAGTTAGAGCTCAAATACGGTGGGCAATAGGGTGGGAAATGGGCGGGGCGAGTGAATGGGGTGGGTTTTGTCTGGGTTCCCCAGATGGCAATATATACTAAATAACTGCTCAAAACGAAGGCACCAATGTGTATGTACCGCCACAAGTTTACTTCCGCATATAGTCGCCGCCACATCGCCTTGTGAGCGCATGATCACCATTCTCTTGCAAGTGCTACAACAAAGTTGCGCCCGCAAGTGCTATTCCATCCGATGCAACAGCGATAAATACAACGCAATTCACAACAGATGCACACATAGCACATCGATCGTTAAGTGTTCGAGGGAGTAATCATTCTTTCAACGTTTCCTTGTATTCTTCGAAGAAATATTCTATTATCGACGTATTGAGCATGCATATTGGCATTTCTTTGAGATACGCAGGTAGCCGTGACCGTAAACGGTTACTTCATGATATCTAGGGTAGTACTTGGATTCAAGAACACAGAAGGCATCAAAGTTGAGAAATGATTTGTATTGATCGTCAATCTTACGAGAGAGAGAGAAGAAAGATAGAGATGGTTCCCCTTCTCAAAGCTATTGAAAGATGAGTGTGTAGAGCGAAGAGCGGTTCAATGTAACAACGGTCTTCTTCCTGATACTTGATCTATCGTCTCCTTTGTGTACAATAGTATAACACAAGAAATTTTACCATCATCGCAGCTGAATAGCACATACTCTCTAAATGCGTCCGACTCCCCACCCAAAAGTAATCATTGAGCTTGAAAAAGTCATTGGTAACGACAACAATTCGCAGATTTGACCTCTGAGCATAACAGCAGACTCGTGTTGAGACTGGCCCATACCGAACCGCTTGAAACCCTGGTATGAGTGAATTGTGTGATGACGAGTAAGTTTCTTTTTGTTGAGATATCGTACCCGCTTCAGATGACCCTGCTTTACTTATGCCTCGCCTCTTGCTGTGGCTTTCCCAATTGGGATTCCTGAAATATTCATTTCAGATGTACCTTTTTACCAGTCATAAATTTGTATCGAAGTGCTTCATCTGGTTAGTCTCTAAGATTTTTTGAAGGAACTAGATTTGATTTTATGAATCTACTTGGCTATGAGAGCTTTAGAGTTGTAGTGTCGCTTTCTACATCTACCTGCTGCGCCTGCAGCCAATCATCTGCTACCTCGTCGTCGCCGGCCCCATGGCCACTAAAGAGCGAGCGACATGAATAAGAGCTTGAGTCACACATTACTGCGTACACGGCTGAGGGATTCGTACCGACTTCAACAGCCAGTAATTGATGCCGATTGAGTCAACCCGCATTGCATATATGGTCATGTACGTCTTCGAAAAGAGATCGAGGCCACCATCTACTGCAAAGGGCAAAGCAGCTAAATCAATCGAGCGATGTATCTTCCCCTGGAATTCTTAAGCCATAACCCCTTGCCGGACTACCTATGGCATTGATTGCGCGTCAACATCAATCAACAGAACTGACGCCGAGATGATGTTGTTGCTCTCTAGTAAGACTTTCAAGACACAACAAGAGAGAGACGTTAACTCAGTGCTGATACAGTCAATTACGTCTTTGCCATTTTGGCTGTTGCAATATTCACAGCTGTTTGGTAGTATTGAAAGACTCGCATTAAGAGTGTGCTGAGTGACAGCTACGTCTTAAGAGACGAAGAACATGACGTCGATCGAACTCGTCGCGAGATGATCGTCTTAAAGGGCGATCGAGTTGCGATGTACATACTGATCTGTCTGCAGAGAATAGATGAAGAAGAGATGAAGACTTTGACCTCTCAGTGAGTAGAGGGCCATTATAATCTGAAGGAGGGAGTTTTAGAAGTACTTTGTTGCTTGGGCTTCGAATCTCAGCTACTGAAAGTGAAGATCACGACTTCTTGTAACGGGACGGCTCTGATCACTTCTTTCAAACGTTACATTATGAATCAGCGAAGCGATGACTCACTCAAAAGCCGAGAATTTCTCTCAGGCTCGACGACGACGACTTACCGCTTACGGCTAGCGTGCGCCTATAGGCGCCCTCGTCAGCCAGATTGAAGAACTTTCATCACGTGATCTAACCTTCCTTTCAAGATGAATTTAAATCAATGCTCTGTTCAACTCATACAGTATGAATCAAATACTTGAAGACTTATCTGTGATAGGTGAGATGATGCAGTCTTGACTATTCCTAGTTGATCATCTATAAATGTTGCGTGAGATAATAGAATATGTGATTTAAACATTCAAAGAGAAGACATAATCTTGCAGCTAATCGTACTCATCACTTGATGCAGATTGTAACAATGAATGTGAATCTTTATTTAGTCTACACAATATCAATCATTCATATCAAATCTGTTCAGCTCTCTCAATGATTCTCAGTGATTACATTCATCTTGTCTCAGCACTTGTAGAATCTGATGACTGCTACACATTGACAGTACTCTTAATCTATCATCTTGTATCGATGACTTTGTAAATCAATTTTCTTCGCTGATTTGAATTCTTTGCATATATGCAGAAATTGTTGCCTATAGTACATCTTTTAAAACAATCATCTCTGCATATCTGTAACTACTAAGTCAAATGAAGTTGAAATTCATGATCATTGTCGATCTTGTTGAAAATGAAATATGTACGTAGAAATGTTCATACATCATACATATCTATGAAGATATGTTTACATTTCACGAATGTATATTTACATTTTGCATACATATCTTGATGATTAAATATTTTCGCTTTGATTCTAAAGATATATAAATCATCTTCTTTCTTTTATCTTTCTGTGAAAGAATCAATCTATTAAATATATAATTTTGTCAGAATCGTGTCTAGGTAAGTCAATCAGCGAAAGTCAGAGTTGAGTAGTGCTTGATCTTTAGAGATAGCTATAACTGAATATTAAGAATACAGAAGAAGATTGATACAAGAGCTTCTATTTATGTAATGTTCAGAGACTGCGCTAGGCTCGAAAGAGATGTATTTGTGACACGAGAAGAATGTGATGTAGATGAACAAGATGTTGGTGAAAGAAAAGAGTGTTGAGAAAGAAAAAGAGTGTTGAGTCATATCTGAGTCATATCTGGCTAGCTCGCTGATTAGTTCTAATCATTACGCAGAGAACTCGCTAGCGTTCACTGCGAATTGATTAGAGCTTCAGCCTTGTTCAGTCTTGATACGCTCGTAACAAATTTTACTATACACTTAAGATATTCATATGAATTTATTCACTCTGATTCTCATATATCAAAAGTATTGATATATGAAAATCAAAGTGAATATGTGCATATATTGATTATTTAGTAGAAGTATATATCTTTGATAAAGCATATGAATGAAGAAAAGAAGTGAGCGAAGAATAAATATTCATTCACTAACTTTGAATAAATGCAAAGATTACTAATCACATGAGTAACAGTACTGTTTTCTGTTTCATACTGTTTTCTATTTTCAATAAAAAGATTTATCAATTGCATTTTCATTTAGTTGCTGCAAAATTATTTGTACAAATATGCTTTTTTACATTTATTCTTCTTGCATTCAAACTTTGTTTATTGATAACTATCTTCTGTGATGATTTATTTTATAGACAAAAGTTCTTTTCTTGATGTGACTGCATAAGCATGAATTCTTTTCACGAATTAAATTTCTTCACATGAATAAGATAATCAGCATCTTCTCTCTTAAAATATGACATTCTTCAACATTTCATTAAGTTTAATTCTATGAAATTCTCTTTTAAGAAAAGCAGCTTTGATGAAACATTCATCATTATCAATGCATGCACAGACATTTATCTCAGAATCTGATCAGAGTAATATCATTCAGTTACAGTTAGAAATAATAAAATGTATTTTTAGTCTGTTTGACTTCATGTTTGTATATTTCTCAATCTTTGAATTCAAAAGAATATATCAGCTTTGATGACATCAAAATTTCAGATCTCATCATGCAAGTAAAGAACTGCAAGATTGATTATTTCATAACACTTAACATCATGAAACTTTATACTACTTATTGTCAGGATCGTGCCTAGGTGAGTCAACCAGCGAAAGTCAGGGTTGAATAGTGCTTGATCTTTAGAGATAGCTATAACTGAATATTAAGAATACAGAAGAAGATGAGTACAAGAGCTTCTATTTAAGTAATATTCAGAGGCTGCGCTAAGCTCGAAGAGAATGTGTTTGTGACACGGGTAGAATGTGATGTAGGAAGAAAGATGATGTTGAACAAAGAGATGTTGGTGAAAGAAAATAGAGGCTGAGCCAGATCTGAGCTAGAGGCACTGACTAGTCCTATTCAGCCTTGGTACGCTCGTAACATTACCCCCCTCTTCGAAAATTCATGTTCGCATGAATGTCGCTCGTTTGCTTGCTTTCTTATTGAGTTATTCCGATACTAGCGTGGCTTTCTTGAGTATAGCGCATGAAATTCGTTCAAAACTTTCTTGAAGTCATCGAATTCATCTTTATCGGCATAGTATCATTCATTGTCTCTATCTAGGTCTTTTCATTTGACCTTGTACTGTATTCGACCTCGATAGCGTTTGAAGTTCAGAATGTCATCTACCTCTCAGTGTTCATCGTCGTCGTCATCAATAATGATGAGCCTGAGAGATTCTGCATGCTGTTCTGGTAGAAAGTCTTCTGAATACGGCCGCAGTAGCTTCGAGCTGAACATCGAATGCAGATGCTTCATGCTGACTGATAGACGAAGGTGATAGAAGATCTTCGCTTTGACAGTGATCTGGTACGGTTCTAGTTGTTTGTCTTTCAAATATTTGCAGAGTCTCGTTGTCTTGACGTTTCTGAAAGATAGTCAAACTCAGTCACCTACTTCATAGATGACGTCTCGTCTATGTTTATTGACCTGAACTTCGATGATCAGCTTCGTCTTTTTCAATTGTTGACGGCCGAAGCTCAGTAGCTCTTTCATTCGAATGGCAATATCGTCTGCTTTTCTAGCGTCAAGTCGTTCATGAGTTGTTTCGTAGTCAGTCGTATCTGAATCGAAACTCATTCGGGGGTGAAATTCTTTATTGAAGTAGAAAGGGGTCATTGAGATGATCGAGAAGGTATTGAAATTGTCGCTGAATTTCATCATAGGTATTCATTTGGCCCAGTCGTTCTGCATGTAATTGCAGTAGATTCTAAGTTCGCGTTCAACGTCTTGATTGACTCGTTCCGTCTGACCGTCGATCTTCGGATAGTAGGCTGTGAATAGACTAGCTGTGATTCTCAGTCGCTTGCAAAGACTCTTTCACATAGTCGATATGAATTGAAAGTCTCTGTTCGAAACAATAGAACTGAGTAGATCATGCAGTCGATAGACGTTTCATAGCATGATTCAAACCGTTTCTTCGGCTGAGATGTCATCGTCTTCCCAATGACAGGGAACATAGTGACGTTCTTTGGTGAGACGACATATGATTGTGCAAATGGCGTTATAGCCTTCTGACAGAGGTAGTTCAGTGATGAAGTTCATAGCTATATCTTTCCAGCGTTCCTGTGAAATCGAGAGAGAATGATGAAGTTCATTGATGCTATTTCTAGAAGCTTTGCTTCGCTGACAAGCATGACAGTTTCGAATGTATCGTCGAATAGTAGCTCGATGATCTGGCCAATAGTAGAAACGCTGAACTAGGTCGATGATTCGTTTATTGTCGAAGTGAGAGATTGAAGATTGATCATGCACTTCTTGTAGCAGTTCCGTATGCATATTCTCGAGGACTCACAGTAAGCCTTTTCTAAAGAGAACGCTGTCAATGATTTCGCAGTTCTTCAATTTAGTGGTATGAAATTTGAGCTTGTTCTCGTTCATAGCTTGCCTATATTCGTCGCAGAGCTCATCCGTTTGGTTGATCATACGCACTCGCTGATAGAGATTTGCTTCCGGTTCAACGAGTAGAACATCGACTCTATCGCGGGTCAGAATAGTCTGAAAACGATCTTCAAGCCGTTGAGCTGATTCAGAGACGTTCGCTAGAGGCATTCGAGTTAGAGCATCGACTTTAGTATTTGTTTTGCCTGACCTAAAGATGATCTGAAAGTTGAACTTCGACAGAATGTTCAGATAGTTGACTTGTCGTCGACTCAACTGTTTGTTTTCCATGAAGATCTTCAAAGCCTGATGATCGATGAACATCTGAATGAGTAGTTCAGTGCATTTCAGCTCAAGTCGTCAGTGTTCGAAGCATCGAATAATGACTAGCAATTCCTTGTCATAGATGTGGTAATTGATTTCAGCGAGAATCATGCTTTTACTGTAGAAGATCATCGAATGAAGAACTCTCTCGTCATCGTACTGAGATAGTATTTCACCTTTTACATAGTTCGAAGCATCGATCTTCAGAATAGCTTGTCGTTTGAGGTCGAAGTGACGAAGTACTGAGATCGAGCTGACTTGTTTCTTTAGATTGTCAAAGACTTGAACACAGACATCGTTTCAAACAAAAGACGTGTTCTTTTCAGTCAGCTGAGTGAACGGTTTGACTAGCTTCGAGAAGTTCTTAATGAAACGGCGATAGAAGTTAACAAATTTCACGAAGCTCTGAATTTCTTTTAGATTGATCGAAGTGATTCAGCTGACTATGACTGTCACTTTGCTGAGATTCATACGAAGGTCTAGTTCTGATACGATGACTTCTAGAAAGACAGTCTCTTCTACATCAAATTCGCACTTTCGAATATTCACCTGCAGTTCAGCTTCGCATAGTCGACTCAATACTAGTTTGACGTGATCTCTATGTTTCTTTTTCGTTTTGCTATAGATGAGAATGTCATCTAGATAGACTTGGCAAAAGTCGTTCAGAAAGTTTCATAGAACGTCATTCATATATTGCTGAAATGAGGTCGATTCGTTAGTCAGTTCGAAGAGTAGCACCTTATATTTATATGCTTCTAAAGCAGTGATAAAAGTGATGTAATTCTCGCTATCGAGATGAATTCAAAGTTTGTTGAACGCTGATATGATATTCAATCTCGTCAGATGCTTGCAACTCACTATCTTTTCAATGATCTCGTCTATTAGCGATAGAGAATATCTATTTCTTTTGAAAATAACATTTAGCTTTCGATAGTTCACGCAGAATCGAAGATCTTCATTTGCTTTGAGAGCGAATAGAACGGGAAAGAAATAGAAGGCCTGGCTAGAAGTGATGAATTTCTTCGACAGATTCTCGTTTAAGTACTTCTTTATCTTCAGAAGTTTGACAGAGAACATTCAATAGACTCGATAGCGAGAAGGCGTTGAATCACTGATGAGCTCGATTTTATGATCGTAGAAGCGATGAGAGAGCAGTTTATTTGATTGAGCTCGATCAAAAACATCTAGAAACTCATGATATTTTGATGACAGCTTTGCTTTAATATCTTTCAAATTCTGAGCCGTTTCATCGATTGAAGAGACGTTTAGAACGTTCAAATCGCACTGAGTATTGTACGCGATTTCTCTATCAATATCAGTCATGAATAGAGCAAAGACTTCAGTCTGATTCTTCTTTGATCGATTCAGT
>JAABUV010004852.1_pt1 | contig 15699 bp, 15 predicted proteins | sample 5559971 | NCBI WGS metagenome assembly JAABUV01 (sample SAMN10711881, study PRJNA513362) | rock metagenome | isolation source: Antarctica rocks | place: Antarctica: Victoria Land, Knobhead nord | collected 2015-12-19
GTCGTGCCGTTCCTGCCCGATCATTCGTCTTCACCGTGCCGACCGACCCTTCCGCTCGTCGGCATGCCAGTGGCGATTTGGGCGGCATCCAGGCTGACGGTCAACATACGTCGAGGAACGCCAGACCCTGGCCCACATTGGGCGGACCTACCGCACCGCCGCACCCAAGGTCCGCGCCGCTCTAGACGCCGCCGGAATCCCGGTCCGGCCACGTACCAGCCGGGCCAGCCGAACCGACCTGGACTTACCTTTGCTGCGCGAGCTCTACCAGCATCGGCAGTGGACCGCCCCGCGGATCGCCGCCCATCTGCACACCACGGTCGCCCTGGTCCTGCGAACCCTGCACGACCACAACATTCCCGTCCGCGCCGGCGGGCCGCGGATACCGGCATCGATCCCCGACTCACCGCGCTATACCGCGACCCCGACGTCACCGCCCTGCTCCGCAGATACCGGATCCCCCGCCGCCACCAGCCCGGCACCATTACTGGCCGGTTCCCCACCGCCCACCGGCCCACTGCCGCGTTCCTCCGTGCCGCCTACACCGACACCGGCCTGGCCGCAGCGCATACCGAGCAGCTCACCGGCTACCCCGCCGACCAGATCCTGGACGACCTGCACCGACACGGCTTCGCCGTCCGGCCAGCGTCCAGCTTCTCCCCTTGGTACCTGCGCACCTACCGACCTGACAGACCTACCGAGAGGAGGTAGCAGGTAACAGCCGGGACGATCCCACCCAAAGCAGTCATGGGCACCTCAAATGTCGCAGCGGAACGGACCTGGCCGGGACTAACCCGATAGATCAACTCTTCGGTCCGAGCGGCTTCGCTGCCATCGGGACCGCCGAAGGACTTGTCCACGCCACGAGATCGCCTTCCGGGCCATGACATCGAGTAGGAGCCGGACGCACATGGTGGCCGACCTACTGGCGGCTGTCGCCCGGCGTCGTATACGTAACGCTGGCGGTCCCAGGGGCCTATTGTTCGCCAGACTTGACGGTCGCTTGGGAGTCGAAGGTTAACCTCGGGCTTTCGCGTGGGAATGAGTTCGAGGTGTGTTGATCATGGAGAAAGGCGCTCTCACCTGCGAAAATAAGGGTGTCGAAGTCCAAGTTTTCAGCGAAGCAGGAGCACCTTTCTCGTGCAGAAGTCTACCGGTTGGTACCCGTCGTTACGCGTTGACAGCTCCGCCGAGCGGGTCGTGTCAGTGGCCGGGTCGGTGCTGCTGGTGAAAACCGCGACGGCGGTGGGTCTGGACCGCGGGTTGGCGACGGCGTTGGCGCCGTGGCGCAAACCGCGTGCGGTGCACGATCCGGGCAAGATCCTGCTGGATCTGGCGTTGGCGGTCGCCATCGGTGGTGACTGTCTGGCCGACGTCGGGCAGCTCCGATCGGTGCCGGCGGTGTTCGGCCAGGTGGCCTCGGATCCGACGGTGTCACGTTTGATCGATGCGTTGGCCGCCGACCCTGACGCGGCACTGGCGGCGATCGACCGGGCCCGCGCCTCCAGCCGGCACCAGGCGTGGCACCTGGCCGGGTCCGATGCTCCAGATCACGGAAACACCGAGCGGGACCCGTTGCCGATTGACCTGGATGCCTCGTTGGTCACGGCCCACTCGGAAAAGGAATTGGCTACACCGACCTACAAGCGGGGGTTCGGGTTTCACCCATTGTTGGCGTTCGTCGATCACGGCACGCACGGCACCGGTGAGCCGTTGACGGTGATGCTGCGTACCGGCCGGGCCGGGGCGAACACCGCCGCTGATCACATCAAAGTCACGGCCGGTGCGTTGGCGCAACTACCTTCTCCGGCTTCGGGGCGGTTCGGTCGGGAAGTCCTGATCCGCACCGACGGTGCCGGTGGGACCCACAAGTTCGTGCAATGGCTGACCGATCAGCAGGTCGCCTACTCAGTGGGATTCGGGCTCTGTGCAAGTACCGCGGCCGCGGTGGATGATCTGCCGGATGCGGCGTGGATCCCGGCGATCGATGCCACCGGCACACCCCGAAAAGGGGCCTGGGTCGCCGAACTGACGCAAGTGATCCCGCTCAAAGATTGGCCGGAAGGGATGCGGGTCATCGTCCGCGCGGAACGGCCGCACCCCGGTGCGCAGTTGCGGTTCACCGACTCGGGCGGTCACCGGTTGACCGCGTTCGCCACCAACAGCCGCAGCTCGGATCTGCCGGAACTGGAGCTGCGGCACCGCCGCCGGGCCCGCTGCGAAGACCGGATCCGAGGCGCCAAGGACACCGGCCTGCGGAACCTCCCGCTGCACGATTTCGCGCAGAACAGGATCTGGATCGCCGTCGTCCAACTGGCGATGGAACTGAACGCATGGATGCAGATGCTGGCCCTGGCCGGCACCGACGGGCGGCGGTGGGAACCCAAACGACTACGGCTGCGGCTGCTGTGGATCGCCGGGAAACTGGCCCGTAGATCCCGGCAAACCTGGCTGTCGCTGTCCAAAGATGCACCATGGGTGGCCCTACTCACCGCCGGCCTGAAGCGTCTGCAAACCCGACCAGCACCCACCTGACCTGCGTGAATAGTCTCATCCCGACGACGGCGCTCCACCCCGCGGACAGTGGAATCCACCGCCCAACCCAGCGACCCGGGCCCAAACGCCATACCCTGCAACATAAATGCCGCAGGCCGACCCGCAAAACCTAAATAATCTGGTCGATCAGACGAGGCCCGCCACCTCACGAAACTTCGAGGCTAGAGGTAGGCTAGAGGTTCGCGGCGACGTGATCCGCATCGACGCCGATCCGAAGGCCGAGCTCTTCGTGGAGCTCGCTGCCCGCTACGGGCTGGAGCTGGACGCCCTGCCCGGCGACGCGGCCGACCGCGTCATCTTCGTGGTCGAGCCCACCGCAGTCAGCTCACAATGACCGCGAACCTCAGCTGATCAATCGGAGCTGACCGTGGCCGCGGCTTCAGGAACCTCGGGCCGTGCCGCGGCGTGCGGCGGCACGCTGTCCTCGGCTGGCCGGCGGGCCAGGCCGGTGCGGTTCCGACGGCACGCAGCGTCACTACCGCGCCGACCGCGAGGGTGACCTGCTCCGGTCGGACGAGGACGACGGCTCTGCGCTCGCACATCGGTGCGACGCGCAGCTGGCCCAGCTCGTGCTGGCGACACCGCCGTCGGTGGCTGCGCTGATCAGGGACGAATACACCTTCACGACAGCCACGTGGCCATCGACGCCGCGAACCTCGTACACTCAGCTGAGCTCGCCGCCCGTGTGCCGCCGGACGACGTTGATCTCTCCTAGGCCGCTGAGCCGACAAGCGGCTGCGATCTGATCCTCGGACAGCGATGGAGGAGCCAACAACCTCGACTCTAAGTTGCAGCGCTACCGGGTTAGTCCCGAATGGTGGACGCAGCTGACTGGTGCCGGCGACAGTGCGATAAGGGGTACACGAACGACCGTCCTCGGCGACGCCAGCAACTGGCCGAGGCCCAACTTCATCGTGGCCGCAAGGGGATCCCTCACCGGCCAGCACCGACGGGTCAGGATTAATCGCAAGGACCCGTCTCGGCGTTCGGAAGCATCTCGGCCACCCAGCCGGGTCCGTTGTCGACCCACTACAAGGCGGCGACGTCGACGGCATCAATCCGCAACCCGCGGATGAGACAGACGGTCCGACAGCTATGGTGCGATGTCGCCGCTGTGCGTGGTCGGTAGGGCAGCGACTGCGAGCCCCGACTCCCCGCGCAGCAGGGTGACCAGGCCGGCACCGCATGCCTGGGCCACCACCCCCGGCCGCGCCGTGACCCGCCGCGCTCAAGCCAGGTGTGCGCCGAGCCCATCGTGGGGTGCCCCGCGAAGGGCAGCTCACGGTGCGGGGTGAAAGTGCGCAGCCGGTAGCCAACGCCGCGGATGGTCGGAGCCAAGCAGAAACGTCGTCCCCGATAAGTTGGTCAAGGCCGCGAAACGCCTTCATGGCCGGGTCGTCGAGTCCCTCGCCGTCGTCACAACGGTCACCGGGTTCCCCCGCCCGGCTGCTTCCCGAACCCTTGACCTGGACAAACCCTGTACCCGTCGGTGGACGGCGGCCACCGGCCACCCTGCTCAACAGCTCGTCCATGACCGTCAGGCTGAGCCATTGCTACGCCGCCGTGAACGGTGATGGGTAGCGCAGGGTTCACGCCGCCCTTTACTGCTTGACCTGTCCCTAAGGGTCCGGGTTTAGCGTGAAGACCATGAGAGCTGGGCAGGCGGCGTCGGCCGCGGGGGTGAGCGTGAAGGCGCTGCGCTACTACGAGCGCCAGGATCTGGTGCGCCCGACCCGTGCGCGCAACGGGTACCGGGTGTACACCGGCGCGGACGTTCGCGCAGTCGTCGAGGTCCGCGCCCTGATGGCGCTGGGGCTCTCAGCTCGTGAGGCGGAACCGTTCGTGCTGTGCCTGCGCGCTGGGCACGACGTCGGCGACGACTGCGCAGAGTCCATCGCCGCCTACCAACGAAAGATCGATCAGGTGGACGCCATGATCACCCGGTTAAGCGGCGCCCGCGACGTGCTGGCGAATCGGATGGTCACTGCCGCCCGCCGCGGGTTCAACCGCCCACCACCCAACCACACCACCATGGAGCAACCCGTCACCTTGCCGCTGCCCGCGCCGCTTCCTCACGGACTCATCGCCCCGCTGGACGACGGCGCCGCCGCGCATCTGCCCGGGCACACCCTGCCCGCGGTATCCCTGCTCGCCACCGACGGGACGCCGGTGGCCCTGAACATGGTCGCCACCGGGCGTTGGGTGCTGTTCTGCTATCCGCTCACCGGGGAGCCGGGGGTGGACATTCCCCGCGGGTGGGACGAGATCCCCGGCGCACGCGGGTGCAGTCAGGAGGTGTGCTCCTTCCGAGACGAGCTGGGCGCGCTGCACGCGGCTGGTGTCGAGCAGGTCCTCGCCGTGTCCTCCGACGCCAGCGCCTACCAGCGCGAGCTCGCCGATCGGCTGCACCTGCCCTACCCGCTGCTCTCCGACCCCACCCTCATGTTGGCTGAAGCACTGGGACTGCCGACCTTCACCGCCCAAGCCACCCCACGCCGCCACGGCGGAGCGCAGCGGCTGTACAAGCGGCTCACCCTCGTCCTCGACGGGACGTGTATCGAGCACGTCTTCTACCCCGTGTTCCCACCCGACACTCACGCCACCCAGGTCGTCGACTGGCTGCGGGAGCACCCTAAGGCGCCGTGCCGCAGCGGGCGCGCGGCCCCGCCGAGGGCAAGGGAAGAGCGGGAGTGATCCGCGAAGTGATGTTGTTCGCCTGCGTCTTCGCGATGTCTGCGGCGGCACCCGGGGCAGACACGATGTTGATTCTCGCCCGCTCCTTGGCGGGGGACCGCGCGCGGCCGCCCCCCTGGCGGCCGGCATCACTATCGCTAAGCTCCTCATGCTAACCGCCGCCGCCGCCGGGGTGAGCGCCGCCGCAGCGACGCTGGGCACGTTGTTCGTGGCGCTGAAGGTTGCGGGGGCCGGTGATGGCAGCAGTCTCGGCGGCCTACATCACCCTGGGTTCGCGGGCGCGACGCACAGCAGTCAGCCCCACAGCTCGGCGGCGTGCAAACCGTATCGCGGGCGGCCTCCTTCTCATCTCAGGGGTGTTGGTCGGGATCCGCTGACCGATCGGCCACCCGAAGGGTCCCGCAGTTCGCCGGTGAGGTCCGACGAGCACGGCCGTCCGTCCCGCCATCGGTGACCGGTCAGCGATCCTTGGCCGCGACATGCACCGCCGACGCCGTCGAGCTGGCAGCGCTGTCGGATGCTGGTGGTAGGCATCTGTTGATTCGCGGGTTTTGCGCTCCTGCTCGGCGAACACACGTAGAGGCAGGTAATTGCATTGTCTGAACGCAGATCGGTTGGTCCACTTCTGCAGGCCGCGTTGAACGGTGACCGGGTCCACCCTGCTGCCCCCCGCACGCCAGGTGACATCGCTTCTGAAGCCTGCGCGGCAGTCGATGCCGGTGCACGATCGCTGCACCTGCATCCGTATGACGAGGATGGCCGGCAAACCTTCGCTGCTGAACCGTGCGCTGCCACGCTGCGGGCTGTCCGTGCAGCATGTCCGGGTATTCCCATCTCGCTCAGCACTTCCGCGGACGTCGAACCCGACCCGCGGAAGCGGATCGCGCTCGTCGAGGCGTGGGCCGAGCTACCGGACCTGGTCACCGCAAACCAGGGCGAGGACGGCATTGTCGAACTGTGCGAGCTGCTCGTGAACCGAGGGATCGGCATCGAGGCGGGGCTGTTGTCGCTAGACGACGCACACCGGTTCGTAGCCGTAGGCGTTGCCTCGCGCTGCGTCCGCGCTATGGTCGAACCTCTCGACGCCGATGCCGGCGACGCCATCGCCCACGCCGAAGCTATCGAGAAGGTCCTCATCGACGCAGGCATCACCTTGGAGCAGGTTCACCACGGCGACGGCATCGCCTCGTGGGCCGTCAACCGTCGAGCGATCCCCCGTGGTCACGGAATCCGCACTGGCCTGGAGGACACTCCGGTAATGCCCGACGGGCGCCAAGCCAAAGGTAACGGTGATCTGGTCGCGGCTGCGGCAGCCTTGCTGTCCGATGGTGCCCGCTGAGCGATCGGCTTGTGACGCGCAATCCGCCGCCGACTTGATCGCGTGCGGACGTTTTCGTCGCCCGACCGCGGCGAAGCCGAGTACCGCACGCTCACGAATGTTTGTTCGGGTGGGCAGTCTCAGGAGAGGCCCCGGGGCTGTGGCGAGGCCCACCGTCGTAGGGATGCGGTGTTCTAGCATCGTCGAGTGCAGATGATCGAGGTACAAGCCGTCCTGCTCAACGCGTTCGGCTCCCACGGTGTCACCGTCAACCATCCAATCGACCCTGTGGGCGATCAGAGCGAGCCCGCCATCCTCCGAAGCGGCGGTCCCGCCCACGTAGTCACCGCATTGCTGGAGCCAGGCGGAAAGATCGGGCGGCACCCGGCGACGCGGCCCCAGCTGCTGATGGTGATCAGCGGAAAGTTGCAGATCACCGGGGATGACCGTCAAACCTTGGAACTCTCTGCGGGACAGGCAGTGTTGTTCGAACCGGGCGAGCAGCACGAGAGTGTTGCCAGCACCGCCGTGACGCTTGCGATCATGGAATACGACAGTTCCGCGCGCTGAACCTCCGGGCGCACACGAACACCTTCGGAGCAACTCGGTGGATTGGCAGCGGCCCGCGAACGTCGCTCGCGCCGAACCGCACGCCGATCCTCGTTCGAGACGGTTTAACTTCAGCGATCTGATCATGGAATGGTGATGGGCGTGAGTGCTGCAGATTTTTATACCGGGATCGTCACTGATGTGTACGCCGCGCTGCGCAGCACCACCTTTGATGCCGGCCGCTATCTCGAGTTCGTCCGTGACGCCGGACAGCCGGCCTTGGAACTCGGCTGCGGCGACGACGGGCCCTTCCTCGAACTTCTCCGCCGCGGCATCGACATCGACGGGGTCGATTCGTCTCAGGACATGCTCGACCGCTGCCAGGCCCAAGCCGACATCGAGGGCCTCCGGATCGCCACCTACTGCCAACCCATGCAGGACCTGGCATTGCCTAGGACCTATCGGGCGATCTATCTGGCCGGGCCCACGTTCAACCTGCTCCCCGACGACGACACGGCCCGCAGAACACTCCAAGGCATCGCCGACCACCTCGAGCCGGGCGGACAGGCGATGGTGCCGCTGTGGATCCCACCCGCCACCGATCAACAGGACTTCGGCCGCACCCGCGAAGCGGGCGTCGCCGGCGGGATGACGGCCAGGTACACCATCGAGTCCGAGGACTACGACGAGACCGGGCGAACCCGCTACACCCACACCCGCTACGAACTCTCCGGCGTCGGACACACCGAGGCCGTGCGCCGGGACTGGATCATTCACTGGCACACCCCGGGCGGCTTCACTGAACTCGCCCGGGACGCCGGCCTCACCGTCACGCACCTCACCCCCGTCGAGAACCGGGAGTTCACCGCCCATCTCCAACGGCCTTAAACGATCCCGGCAGCGGATCTGTGACCGGTCGACGATCGGTGAGCGGGCAGTTCAGGCGCTGGCAAGCGGGCTGATCTTGTCAAGTGTGCTAGCGAGCCGGTCGCGCTCGATTTCGAGGTCGTAGCGGCCTTGGAGGTTCATCCAGAAGCGTTCGGACGTGCCGAAGTACCGTGCCAGCCGCAGCGCGGTGTCCGCGCTGATCCGCCGAGTCCCGTGCACGATTTCGTTGACGCGCCGGGGCGATACGCCGATCGCGACGGCCAACTTGTGCTGGGTGACGCCCAAGGGCGTGAGGTACTCCTCGGCGAGAACTTCACCCGGGTGGATCGGTGCGATGGTGTTGCTGCTCATGGCGTGGCCGCTCCTTTCAGTGGTAGTCGACGATTTCGATGTCCTCGGGCCCCGCAGCGCTCCATCGGAAGCAGATCCGCCACTGCTGGTTGACGCGGATGCTGTACTGCCCGGCGCGGTCGCCGCGCAACTTCTCCAGCCGGTTACCCGGCGGGATCCGAGCGTCGTCCAGCTTCTCGGCGGCATCCAGGATCAGCAGCTTGCGCAGCGCTGCCCGCTGCGTGGACTGATCGAGGCGGCGGGAGGGCTCCCGCAGCCAGACCCGTTCGGTGTCCTTATCGGCGAACGAGCGCAGCACTCGATAATCATAACGCATCACGTTATTAACGCGCCACGTTATGAGATGCCCGGTGGAGGATCCCGCTGCGGCGACGGTGTCGATGATGGTGCCGAAATCCGCTGACATCAATCGACGGTCGTCGCTAAAGGTTCGGCATACGGTGCACCGCCAGCTAGACGAACGCGGTGTCGGGGCTTGGGGGTCTCGGATGCGGTCGCTGGCTTACCGCTCGAACATCAACCGACACGCCTCGATCCCACGGACCGTGATATCAGGATGCGGTGTGTCTTCCCAACGAGAACGGCTAAGCCGGAGCCGGTCGGACACGAGTGCCTCCGGTCCGCGAGCATCGCGTGAGATTCCGTCGGGTTCATATCCCAATTTTCTCGAGACTCCCTTGGACGCCTGGTTGTCCTGGAACACCTCAGTCACTGCATCCTCAGCGCTCAGATGATCGAACGCCAAGGTGAGCAGACCAAGCCGGGCCTCGGTACCAAAACCCTGACCTTGATGTGACGTCCCGAGCCAGGACGATGTAGCTACCTCCCGGACAACCGAGAAGTCTCTGGCCCGCAGCGTCACGATGCCCAGGGGCTCACCGCTCACCGCGAAAACCCCTAGCCCAAGCCTCCAGTCATCCACCGCCCAACCGGACAGCTTGGCCCAGTGCTCACGGAGAACGAAGCGCGCACGGTCCTCCGGCGTGCCCTCGGTCCAAGGGGTCAAGAACGGGCGCTCCCGCACCGAATGCACACCCCGCCCGGCCAGCACGGCAAGCTCACCAAGCTCGTCATCGTCCGGAAGTCGGAGTCGAAGGCGTGCGGTAGCGATGTTCAGCTGGTAGGTAGGCCAGAGGTTCGATATCACGCCTCCTACTTTCCAGCAGCGATGCGCTGGGAAGCAATCGAGTTGATGCTCAAGAGCGCCTACGGGCTGGATCCGGTATTTCGGATGAGGATCGACTACCGACACCGCTTCGAACGATGTCAATTTCGTCGAAGGGTGAGAACGGCAAGGTCAAGGGTTCGGTCCATGTCTCTGGAGGTGAGCGGCTCTTGCTTGAGTCGGCCGATGGCGAGGACGAGGTCGAGCAGGTACTGGCGGATGCGTTCTTCGGGTATGCCGTAGCTTGCCGCGAGTCGCTCTACCTCTTGGACGAGACGGGGATTGCGGGCGAGGCGGTCGGCACGACCGGTGTCGTCCTCGACCAGTTCCGTCGGGGTGCCGTCGTCGACGAGCGCGACATGGAGGCGGGCGCCTAGCGCCCGGGCAAGTTTGTCCAGCGCAGCAAGGGTGGGGTTGCCTCGGTCGTTTTCGAGGTTTGCGATGTACGGGACGGACAGTCCTGCTTCGGCGGCGACGGAGGCTACCGTGCGGCCGGTCGCAGCTCGTCGGGATCGAAGTCGCCGACCCAACGACCGACTGTCCTGTGGGGAAACAACGGATCACCTCCTATTCTAATGGCATAGAGTTTGTGAGTGCCCATCCTGCAGCATCACGCTCCATCGTGCGGTGACCGCCACCGGAACCGGTCACTTCTTTCTGCGACGAACTCCGGCTCCGCTGCTACTGGCATTGGCGCGCTTTCGCAGGCCCACGGTGTCTTCACGTCCCCTGGTCACCTCCCGGTGGCACTGCGGCGGCGTGTTGGTGGCTGCTCTGCTCTTCTCTGGCCCCAGCGCCGGGTTCGTCGTCGGCCTCCTGCTCGGCACCGACTTGATGAGGCCCTGATGGTGCCATGGCCGACCAGGTGCAGCCGATCGGTCACACCGCAGGGGGATGGCTAGTGCTCGACGCACTGAAGATCCGGGATTTCCGACATCTGTGGATCGGGCGGTTGATCAGCACCGCGGGATCGTGGCTATTGGTTGTCGCCCTGCCGGCCTACGTGTTCCACCTGACCGGGTCACTGCTGGCCACCGGGCTCACGATGGTCGCGGAGTACCTACCGGCCCTTCTGCTTGGCCCGATAGCGGGAGTATTGACCGACAGGTGGGACAGGCGGCGCGTCATGCTCGCGTCGGATGTGTTCCGAGCCGTCGTCGTGGCGGGGATGCTGTTCGCGACGTCGAGAGAATCGGTGTGGGTGATCTACCTCGTCCTGGTCGCCGAGAGCATCGGCTCCGTCCTGTTCCGGCCCGCTGCGCAGGCGATGACACCGGCGATCGTTGGCACCGGGTCTGGGTTGAGCGGCGCGAACTCGCTGAATGCGGTGACCGATGGAACGGTACGGCTGATCGGGCCGCCGGCAGGGGCTGCTGTGTTGTCGTTGGCCGGATTCCAGGCGCTGATCTGGATCGACATGGCCTCCTATCTGATGTCTGCGGTGGCCGTTTATGTGACCACACGCCAGCCTCGGCGGCGGCGGGAGGAGTACGCCAGAGGGCGGGTGCTCGCCGATCTCGTGGCGGGGTTCCGCCTGTTGAGGGCCGAGCCGGTCGGACGCGCTCTTCTGCTGCTGACAACGGTGTTCCTTTTCGCGAACGCATCGCTGAGTGCGCTGCTCGTGCCTTTCGGTATCGAGCGGCTCGGGGGCAGCGAACAGATCGGCATCGTCGTGTCGGGTTTGGGTGTCGGGTTCCTGGTCGGCGCGGTGGTGATACGTGCGCTGGTCGACCGAGTGCAGCCCAGGTACCTGCTCGCGGCGACCCAACTCGCCACGACGGTCGGGTTCCTCCTCTTGTTCGGTTCGAGTTCGCTTGCGGGTGCACTGTCGGCAGCGCTGATCATCGGGGTGTTCGGTTCCATGACACTCGTGACACCGCAGACGGCGCTGCAGCGGGTCGTACCGAATACCGCACTCGGCCGGGTCAGTGCGATCTTCTTCACCGCCGAGGCACTTGCCATCCTTGCCGGCGCGGTCGCGGGGCCGGCGCTGGCGGACGCCACCTCGTTCTGGACGACGGCGGTCGCCTCTTGCGTCGTCAGCGCAGTCGGGGCGCTGGTTGGCATCGCGCTGCTGCCAGTGTCGTCCGAGCTGCTACCTGCACGCGGCGAAGCGGCGGCCGAGTAGTCAATAGGGTTCCCGACCCACCGAGCAACACCGCAAGCCGATCCTCAAACGACGCAATGATGATCTTGGTCCTCGGTCACCGTCGAGGACGGTTCGGGTCGCCGTAGAACGTTCCCTGACCGGTGACGGTGACGACCGTGACGCCTGGGGTTGCCTGGTATGTGGCGCGGGGTGTCACTCGGGTTGTCTTGGCGAGGGAGTTCCGTGCCAGCTGTTCCACATTTGGGTGTATGGCCCGGATTGTGTGAGGAGGTTCTGGTGGGTGCCAGTCGCGGTGATCCGCCCTGCGTCCATGACGACGATTTGATCGGCGTCGTGTGCGGTTTGTAGCCGGTGGGCAATGGCGACGACGGTCCGGCCGGTCAGGGTGGCGGACAGGGCGCGTTCGGTGGCCCGGGCGGTGCGTGGGTCGAGCAGAGCGGTGGCTTCGTCCAGGATCACGGTGTGGGGGTTGGCGAGAACGACTCGGGCGAGGGCGATGTGTTGTGCTTGGCCGCCGTCGATGCGTCTTTGGTCCGTGAGTTCGGTGTCGAGTCCGTCCGGGAGCTCGTCCAGCCAGCGGGCTCCGACGGTGCGTAGCGCGGCTTCCAGTTGGTCGTCGGTGGCCGTGGGGGCGGCGAGTGTGAGGTTGTTGCGGACGGAGTCACGGAAAATGTAGTGATCTTGGGTCACCATTATGACGTGTTCGCGGAGGATCTCGGGTGGGAGGTCGGCGATCGGGACGCCACCGACGGTGGCGCTTCCGCTTCGGGGGGTGTCGATGCCGGCGATGAGTCGGCCAACGGTGGTTTTACCTGCGCCGGAGGCCCCGACGATGGCAAGGCGGGCGCCGGGGGTGACGGTCAGCGATACCTCGTGGAGCACGTCGTGGCCGGGCCGGTAGGCGTAGTTCACGTCGACTAGGGCGATGGTCTCGTCGGCCGGCACATCGGGGGCGGTTCCTTCTGGTGTGGTCGGGTCGGCTGGGGTGAGGCCCTCGATACGGGCGAACGAGGCGCCGGCACTCTGCAGTGTTTCGGTCCAGATGATCAAGGTGTCCAGCGGGGCCGATAGTTGGCGTATGTACAGGGCGGCTGCGACCACGACGCCCAACGGAAGATTGCCTGCCAGGAATAGTCCACCGCCGACCGCGACAACTCCCGCGACGGCGATCCCGTATGAGGCGTCGATGGTGGGGAACAACCGGCTGCGCAGGGCGAGGGTTCGTCTCATCGTCGCTTCGCTGTGCTCCAGCGCTGCGGTCAGGGCCTGGGTGCGTTGCTGTTGGAGTCCGAACATCTCGATCGTGCGGGCGTGATCGGTGGTCTCGGCAAGGATCGTGGCGGCGGCGGAGCCGGCGGCGCTCTGGTCGAGGTACGCCGCACGGGCACGACGCAGATACCAGCGCAACGCGAAGCCGATCGCCGTCAGACCCGCTACGCCGCACAGACCGAGGATGGGGCTGAGCCACAGGGTCGCGGCGGCGATGATGACGGCTTGGATCAGCGCGAACAACACATCAGGCGCGGCGGTGCGGAACACCCCCGCGACCGCTGCGACGTCGACGCTGCTGCGGGAGGCGAGGTCCGCGGCTGGGATCTTCTCGGCGCTGCGGCTGTCGAGGTTCAACACGTGGTTGGTGACTTGCTCACGCAGACGCGCGCTGGTTCGTTCGCCGAAGCGGTAGGCAACCGACCGGGCGAATCGCGCCAACGCCAGCTGGGCGAGCGCGGCGATGACCAGGATCAATCCGAGTTGGTTGATCACGGCGAGGCCCTGGCCCGACTGAACAGCGGTGATGATGCGGCCGACGACCAGAGGCGAGATCAGACCGGCTGCCGCGGCGGCCACATTGAGCAGCAGCGCGATGGTGAACGCTGCCGGGTCTGCGCGGACAAGCCGCCCTGCGGCACGTCGCACGTGCGCCCGGTCGGCGGGCGGCAGCACCGAGGCCGTGGTCACGACGGCTGTTCCGCGCCGCCGCGGACGACGAGGTCGCAATACCGCTGATCGCCGAGAAGCTCCTGATGGGTGCCGCTGGCGACCACCTGGTTGTTCACCACGAAGTGGACGTGACTGGCCCGTTCCAGCACCAGCGGTGACGTCGTGGTCACCACGGTCGTCCGGCCGCGCCTGGCCGATTGAAGCCTTGCTGCGACCGTGGCCTCTGTGTGTGCGTCCAGCGCCGACGTGGGATCGACGGCGAGCAACACCTCGGGGTCGGCTGCGATCGCGCGGGCCAGCCTGACCCGTTGCCGCTGACCCCCCGACAGGTTTGTGCCGCCGCTGGTCAACAGCCCGTCCCAGCCGCCGGCCAGGCCGTCCACAACATCGTCGGCCGAGGCCACATTCAGGGCGTCTCGGACCGTCGCGCTGGGGATCTGCTCGGTAATGTTCCCCCGCTCCGAGGTGGCAGACCGGCCGGCCACGTTGGCGCTGAGACTGCCGGCGAACAGCGCCGCATCGTCGTCGGCGACCAGGATGCGGGCACGCACCTCGCCGGCAGCGATGGCAGTTGTTGGCGCTCCGTTCCACAGCCCGCCGGATTCCAGACCGGCGAGCCGGTCCACGATCCCGCGAGCATGCGCCTGCCGGGCGGTCACCACCGCGGTGAAGCAGCCGGGATCAACCCGGACACCGGTCACCGTATCGACCAACGGTGCGGGACCGGCAGGTGCAGATGCGGTGACCGGCTCGGACCGATCAGTCAGGGCGAGAAAATTGATCACCTTGCGGGCCGGGACGATCGCCTGGCTGAAGTCGATGGCTCCTTCCATGAAGAACGTCACCGGAACGATCAGCACCGCCGTGTAGCCGTAGACCGCCACCAGCTCACCGATCGTGATGGCGCCCTCCGCCGCCTGCCGGGCAGCCAGCCACACCACCGCCGCGAGGTAGAGCGTCGGAAGCGCGATCGTCATCGCCTCGATCACGCTGACGACCGCGCCGACCCGGTACCCGAGGTCTCGTACCGCCGCGGAGCGCTGACCGAACCGCTCCCGCAGAAGTTCCTTACCGCCCACCGCGTTCAGTACCTGCAAGCCGCCCGCGATATCCAGGCTCTGGTCGGTCAACGCCGCCTGCTGTTCGCGGTAGGGCAGCTGCGCCCTGGTCAGGCGGGGCAGAGCCGGGCCGACAACCACGGCCAACACGGGAACACCGATCAAGACGACCGCGGCCATCAGCGGTGACACCCGCAGCAAGAACACCGCGGTGATCACGTACGTCACGACGGCGCCCACCCCTGGGCCGGTGGCGGTCAGACTCCGACCGATCGTCCACGAATCGCCCAACCCGATCGCGGCGACCTCACCCGGGCGTTCCTGCCGGCCAAGTGTGTGCCCCAACCTCATCGCCTGGTCACTGACCAGGCGGATCGTGCGGAACGCGGCGTCCATCCGGACCCAGGTCATCGTTCGATGTCGCATGATCGCCAACCACGCTGTGACGAACGCGACGAGCACCAGCACAGCGACCCACACAGCCAGAATGCCCCCGCGGGCCGGCCGTAGACCATGGTCGATGGCCATTTGCAGCGCGTACGGCGGGACAGTCAGACTGACCATCCACAAACTCCCGAACACCGCGCCACGAACCGCACGGCCACGCTGCTGCACCGTCAACCAAAACAGGTAGTGCCACAGGCCCTTGAAAACCGGCGGCGGCGAGCTGGCGGATCCGTCTGCAGCCCAAGACTTCGCGTGATCTGCCATCGGTCCCCCCACCTCAGAGAACATCATTCAAACACGACCAATCGCCAACGCCCCGCTGGAAGCCGAGGCCGGTCGCAGCCGCGCGCGCCAACTCATTGCGGGCCGAACAGCGATCCCGTTCCGGTCACCGATCGCCTATCGGATCGTCCAGCGGTATCGACATCAGTTTGGCTGTCGCCAGTGCCGGGGAACTCTCGTTCGCGCAGTGCGCAACGGCGCGGCGCCAGGTTCTTGGTTTCGTTACTGCTCGGTTTGCCACCACGAGCGTCCGACGAGTTCTTCCAACTCGCGGATATTCCGAGTGGCCGCCCGAGGGAGGTCATGGGATTCCTGAAGCTTGAGTCGCAGGTCCGAGGTG
>JAABUV010004853.1_pt1 | contig 15698 bp, 16 predicted proteins | sample 5559971 | NCBI WGS metagenome assembly JAABUV01 (sample SAMN10711881, study PRJNA513362) | rock metagenome | isolation source: Antarctica rocks | place: Antarctica: Victoria Land, Knobhead nord | collected 2015-12-19
ATTCTAGAAGCTAACAGAATCAACGAGAATTGTATTCTACTTCGTGAAGTCGTATTAAAAGATGAAGCTCAATACGAAGATACTAAATTAAGAAATTGTCGAGTTCAGAACGAAATACTATATCGAGGTGATCTTCTATGAGTTCTCTTCGATGAGTATCTTCAAATGAAGCTAATTCGGAAAGTTCACGATCAACCTTCTATTGATCATTCCGAAATTCTCAGAACGATGAAGGTCATAAGAAGGTACTACTATTAATCTTCAATGCGAAAGACAATAGGTTGATATATTCGAAACTGCTACATTTGCCAGCGATCAAAGGCTTCTCGAGATAAATTCAATGAACTACTACATTCTCTACTCATACTCGAACAGCGATGAAAGAACATAGTCATGAATTTCATCATTGACTTATCTTCTTCGAAAGGCAAAAACGTCATACTAACAGTGATATGTAGACTGTCAAAGAAACGACATTATATTTCTTGCTTCACTGATGACGAGAGAACTACAGCAGAAAAAACAGCTGAGCTAATGCTTCAGTGAATATATCGAATACACGGTTTACTCGATTTCATTGTTTCGAATCGAGGTCCCCAATTTATCTTCATCCTATGAAAGTCGCTTTGCAAAAGGCTAGGCATTAATCTTCGACTCTTCACAGTCTACCACTTTCAGATCGACGATCAAAGTGAACGAGTCAATCAGAACATCGAAAGATACCTTCGATTCTTCTGTTCGTACATGCAGAATGACTGAGCTAAGCTACTACTCATGATCGAGTTCGTCGACAACAATGCTCTGTTCTCAGTCATCTTCTCGATTTCTTTCTTTCTAAACAAAGACTTTCATTCTCGTATGAGCTTTGAACTCGATGTCATCGAATATGAAAGTTCCCGTGAACGCTTGCAGACGACTAAAGCCGAGAATATATCTGAAAATATGAACAAAACACTGAAGTTTGCTCGCGAGTCGCTAGCCAAAACACGGGAACAAATGATGAAACAAGTCAATAAGCATAGAAAAGAAGTTGATTACGAGACCGAATCAAAGATGTTTCTGAATGAAAGAAACATCGTTACAGCGAGACCTTTCAAGAAGCTAGATGACAAAATGCTCGATTCTTTCACCAACCTAGGTTTCGTCGACTCTTCATATAAACTGGAATTATCAGAGTCTATGCGTGTTCATGATGTATTTCATCCTGACCTGCTTCGCCCTGCCGCCGACGATCTCTTGCCTGGTCAAAAGAACGAACCCTCAGGTTCAATAGTGATAAACGACGAAGACGAGTGGGAAATCGATGATATATTGGATTTTCGTCGGTATCGAAGACGGCTTCAGTATAGGGTCAAATGAAATAACTATGACAATGATCTCAATTGATACAACGCTGATGGCGACGAATTTATGAACGCTCAGAAGATCGTTGACGATTTTCATATTCAATACTCGAACAAATCGCGCTAATCGACAATTCAACCAATCACGATTTAACAGGCCTGAACCTGTGAAATCATGATTGAGCAATCAATCGAGCCGGGCAGGAAATACATTCATGCGAACATGAATCGTCGAAGGGGAGAAGTAATGTCACGATTCTAGCCTTGCCAGGCTCAGCCTTCTAGTCTTACCAGGCCTATCCTCGCTCCGTCACCTTGACTAGTCCCTATTGGGCCTAGCGTCGGCTGAGAAACACACATATGTAGTCAGCTTCTTTCCCGTAGCTACCTTTCTTCCTTAGCATTTATCTTCTAGTTAAATGACACCCCTATCTGACTCGCTCTAGACAGGCCTCTAACAAGAAATGACGTGATTAACTCTCGTCAAATGAGCATATATTAGTTTGCATGCTTATCTAATTTCTTGTGTTCAATTATTAATTCAACTATGTAGCATAATCTTGTTCTGTAACATGTTTAAATGAACATGTAGCGAACTTATGTATGTTTCTGTCTTTAAAGTTTTGATGCTTACTCTTTTGAATGCTTCTGCTACGTGACACAGAATCTGATTCTGAAGTGTTTTTAGTTTGCATTCTTTGCTCAACAGTTCATTTTTCTTGTCACGTTAATGTCAAACTGACGCTTCGAATGCAATTTCTGATCTCACTACTGCTGAGTATACTTATCTCACTTTTGTGAAGATAGCTTCTCATGTGAAGACTTCAAGATAACTAAGTATCAGCATTTTTGTGATGTGATTCATCTTTATTTATCAAAGATGCACGTCTCATTACAGTTTCATGTTCAGTTGCATCTTTAGAACTCATACATCTGATTTCAATTTGATAATTAAGTTTTCTATTTATATGCTAGTCATTATGTTGAATCATTTCGATTTTCTAGTGAAATGCATAAGCTCATACTTTTCTGATGCGAACATTACGTCATGAGTGCAAGCTCATTTCGCACAGATGTTGTGTGCTTTGCTCAGTATTCTGCAAATTTCTTTAGTGAATTTGTCATAGACTAAAATGTTAATATCATTTATGAAGTTAAGCATTTCAATTTTAATTTTCAATGCTTCGCATTTTTCAATTAGACTTGCGTTGAAGAATAAAAAGAAAATCGATGAAATGAAAAATCTTTACAATATGTTTGCATTTATCTCATGTATATTGCTCATTTATTCATCGAATATTAATAATATCTCTTAATTCTTTAGAAAGCTGCATGTTCATTTGATTATGTAACTTAACATTTTTTTAATTTTCAATGTATGCAGAAGTTTGACATGTGAGACTTGATTGAATGCTTCAACAATGTTTAAGCTTAGCATGAAAATCACATATTTGATTTCACAGTCTCACATTATGTGAACTTGATTTATTAGTAAATTTAATGTCAAGATCATGAATTGTTTGCATTTTGCTTTCATTTGAGCATTTGATAGCATATGATGAGTCTCAACTATGTCACTCAGTCTTTTAATCATGATTAACTTCAGCGCTTTGCTTATGATATTGAACAAAGCAATGAGTCAATACATCTTTGAATCAATATAATTACTTTTCTTTGATTTATGTAATACTATTGTTTGAGTCTTTTTGAACTGCTTCAAATGATACTTGTGTATTATGCATATATTAAATAAATTCTGAGATCAGTTTTGCAAGACTCACTTAAAGCATTCTGTTTAAAATATCTGAAGCGTCTGATGCTTTGTCTGCTTTTACTTATCTGATTGTCTGCTTCACTTCATTTTCTGTGATGCGTGAATTGAATGAGACTGTCAGAAATATGAATAACTTTGTGATGTTGTTGACATTCACTTAAAAAGATGAGAGAAAGAACTTTTCTCACAGTATCTCGATTTTTTTCTTGAACGTTGTTGTCATATGATTGATGTTGCTTCACTTCAATGATGAAAACTGAGAAAGCTTTTTAAATAGCTGACTTTCAATTCTAGCTCATTTTGCAAACCATCATATTGATTTGAGTGCTTCGCTTAACTCATGCATTTGTAATTTGAAGTGTATGCATTTCATTTGTTGAATGATCTTGTTTTTATGATCATTGTGCTTCAGATATTCATTTCACACTTTTAATGTATTTTACATTTTTCATATGATTTGCAATCATTTTGATTTTAATTTCAAAAGTCTCTTGCTCAATTTGATGACTTTGTCAAGAAAGTAGATTTCTCAATGATCTTCTATAACACTCTGATAATCTTACACACTTTGTTATTCATCATAATCTTGTCATCTAAAGAGCGTTTCAAAGATAAATGCATTTGCAGATAAGCATTCAATGCTTTTGTATTTATTTTCTTTCAAAGTCATCAAGTTGAGAGTTGCATTAAGATTGTTTGTAAACATAGCTTTGTGATAATCGAAAGATAATTTGATTTTTGATGCAAATTGATTTGTGTCTTGCATTTACATGTCATGAACTGTATTTTCTTGCTGCTAAAGACTAGATCAATCGTCGTAAATTGATTGTGAGTTTCATAAGTAATAATGTTTGATTTCAGCAATAATTTCAGTCTTGCATTTGTAATAATGTTTAGTAAAGTATCAATCATCATATGATGAGTGAAGCATCTTCATCTCTCTCAATGAGAATGATGTAGATTGAAATCTTTTATGATCAGTTGTTTGCAGTCATTCTTGAGTAGTTCATTCAAATGAGAAATGATTGAAAATCTTTTTGTAAATGTAGTAAACAATGAGCATGAATTGTAAATGTTTAGAAGTTTTAACGTGATTGACAACGAGATTTATCTGTATGAGATGCTGACTACAAATCTTCTGCAAGCTATGCTTGTCAGAAGAGCTGAACAATCTCATCAACATTGACAGAGCAGTAACAGCGCTTTACTCACGTGTTGAGCTTACACACAGTTGAAAAGCGAAGCAATAACAACGCGATCATTGACGCGTTGAAGCTTGCATATACACAAAATGACAGCAACGTCTTTGCATACATGCTGCAGCTCATATACGACATATACACATATATTGCGAAGGCACGACTCAGCTTTTGCGCACATACAGACAGACGTGATGCAGTAAATCGATTGATTTTTCGCATTTTCAGATCGATTTACACGCAGCGCAATCACACACAGAGCAGTAACAGCGCTTTATTCACACGTTGAGCTTATATACAATATACACACATATATTGTGAAGACATGATTCAGCTTTTGCACATCTACACGTCTGCATAATGCAGTAAATCGATCGATTTTTTTGCTTTATCAGATCAATTTACATGCATTGCAATCACATACATTGCAAAGACATGACATAGTCTTTGCTCATATACACAGAAAGACAGCAACGTCTTTGCACACACGCTGCAACTCATATATATCACACACACATACATTGCAAAGACATGACTCAGCTTTTACGCATTTACAGACTTGCGTGATGCAGCAAATCAATTGATTTTTCCCATTTTCAGATCGGTTTACACACATTGCAATCACACACAGAGCAGTGACAACGCTTGACTCAGCGTTGAACTTGTATATGACATTCACACATACATTGCGAAGACACGACTCAGCTTTTGCACATCTACACGTTTGAGTAAATCGATCGATTTTTTGCTTTATCAGATCGATTTACATGCATCGCAATCATATACATTGCAAAAACACGACACAATCTTTGCTCATATACACAAAACGACAGCAACGTCTTTGCGCATGCGTTGCAACTAATATACAACATTTACACAGTCATTATGAAGACACGACTCAGCTTTTGCACACATACACATTTGTGCAACGCAGTAAATCGATTGATTTTTTGCTTTATCAGATCGATTTACATGCATCGCAATCATATACACTGCAAAGACATGACACAGTCTTTGCTCATATACACAGAACAACAGCAACGTTTTTGCACACACGCTGCAACTTATATACATCACATACATACACATTGCGAAGACACGACTCAGCTTTTGCGCATCTACATGCTCATGTGATGCAGTAAATCGATCGATTTTTCGCATTATCAGATCGATTTACATGCATCGTAATCATATACATTGCAAAGACACGACACAGTCTTTGCTCATATACACAGAATGACAACAACGTCTTTGCGCATGCGTTGCAACTAATATACGACATTCACACAGTCATTGCGAAGGCACGACTCAGCTTTTGCACACATACACATCTGTGCAATGCAGTAAATCGATCGATGTTTCGATTTTCTGATCGATTTTCTGATCGATTTACATGCGTCATAAATACATAAATCAAAGCTCATTTAGTTCATTCAGCTGAGTGATCATACAACAAACTTGAAAGCTTACATCGAAGTGATCAGCTTTCATCTACATAGATCAAAGCTCATTTAGCTCGCTTAGCTTGATGATCATACAGACAAGTCAAAAGCTTACGTCAAAGTGATCAGCTTTCACAACTTTGAGTTATCTATGTGATCACTTTATCATATAAACAGTTTACACGCTTGTATGCGCACTCTATCAATGTGACTGTTCAATAAAAAGATATACAGCAGCGATTATGACTAGATTACATGTAATTTAGCATACACACAGCGTCTAGATAGTGTCATAGTCATAGACTGCATGCACTTAATGAAGAAAAATAAAAAAATAAAAATAAAAGAAGTTTTAGCATCTGCGTTTCATCATCTGCGTTGCGAGTTAATATTCTGATTAAGCAAATGTCTGACTCAACTGTTTCTACTATTCATTAATTGAATCTTAAACATTTATTAATGTATATGCATGTTCTTAATTGAGATGATGAGTTTTTCACTAGATAAAAGAAGTTGTGTGCTGAGCTAAATGACTGTGAATCATTGTTGTTGCAATCTTACTTCTGTATAATTACTATGTCAAATTCGTGAACTTTTTTATCAATTAAAAATGATTCTTGAATTCTTAATGACTTTCTGATGTTGTACTGTAGAATTTGTAGAAAAGATTGTTTTGTCATAAAGTTATTCATAACTGTTGTTGACTCTGCAATGAGAAGACTCTTTATATGCTTTCAATCATCAAGAGTCTTTCTTACTTTCTGATTGAACATTTCTGAATCTGCTTAAATGTCATCTCATTTGAGTCATTACTTACGTAAGAGAAAAGATTAATTTATCTTTTCTTAATCTTTACTATTTGTCAAGCTAATTCATTAATGATTGAACTACGTGTTTTCAACATGATTATTACTGAGTTCAAGAAGTTTTTTGAATCAAAAGCGTTCATTGAATCTGAAGAGTTCATTGAATCTAAAGAGTTCAGAAACAGCGAGAAGAATGCATGATTGTATTTAGACATTTCAGAGTATTTGAACGATTTGTTTCTATAGATTTTGAACGCTTGTTTCATCTGTTATCATCACTTGAGACAGATGCATCTTCAGAGTTCGTGATTTTTGTTGCAGTTGATGCATCATCTTCTATTCAAAGACATTATGCACTTCTCTATGTGATGCTTGTCTGCGCACTTTTCGCAGCGTTGATTCTTTCTGCAGAACTTAGTCATATGATCAAATTCGTGACATCTGAAGCATTGTGTGATGCAACAGTTCTTTTCAAATAGCTTGCATGCACATTCTTGATACAAGTTCAGCATGTTCATCTTCATTAATTAATTTATTATTACTTCAATTACAATTTTTATAATGAGTGATGAATGAGTCTTCTTGCTCTTTGCTATCTTCTTGAGTCAGATTATTCTTAGAACTTTCAGATCTTCATGAAGTCTTATGTTATTTTTTATCAATCTTTCAATAATTTTTTTCTGATTATTCATGTCTATTGTAGTGCATATTTTATGTGTCAGCATTGCGAAGATTCAACGTGTTACACATGTTAAACTTGCAATTTCTTTTACTCATGTTTAAGTCTTTTTCAGATTTGCTTGAGCATCTGAACTAACTACATGAAGAAAAATGTCATCATTACTCAGCTTGTAAAGTGACACAATTAAATCTCTTTGATCTGTTAACACGTCTGCAATTTCTTGTAAAATCTGTTTAATTGACTTTTTCTGTATCTTTTTTATTTCTCTTCTGTTCATTATCTTAATTATGACTTTTTATCTTTTGCAAAGTGATGACAAATCATCTTTGAAATGTTACTTTCTTATCACTATTTCTTCTCTTGTTACGTTCGCTCATAACGTGATTTTCGTTGAAAGACGTGTGCTTCTCTGTGTATGCAACTGCTTGTTAAGCAGTTGAACTGATGTCTTCAGTTTTTGTACATTCTTCGTGATGAATGCATTCTGATTTATATGATGTTTTTCTTCTAAGTTGAGTTAAAGACATTGAATTAGCTTCAATGCTATCTCTTTTCATGAATGATCTTTGCTCTTTTCTTTCTTTAACGTTGATATCTTTATTAGTAAATCAATAATGTTAGTAATGTTCTCTTCATCATTATGTGAGTGTTTCAATCTTACATCTTTGTTTTCTTGTGATGAGTCAACGTTGCTTGCAATCGTCTTCAAATCAGCATTGCTGCAATTCATGCAATTCATCATTGTTCAATTATCTTTTAGATTCACTTTGTCTTGTTTATAATGCTCTTTTTCAAAATTTATGATGCATACATTGTGATTATTTCTATTTTTAACATTCTTAATATTAAGTTTAAGTTTTTAATAAATTAAGTTAAATTGACTTGATTTTTACTTAAGTTGAATTGTGTCAAGTTGAAAATATGCTTAACTTAACTTAAGTTAAATTGAAAATGTAAGTAACTCAACTTTAAATTAAGTCAAATTCAAAATGTTAATTTAAAACTTAATTCAATAATCAGTTTAGTTTTTTTTATGATTTTATCATGATACTTCTTTAAAAGCATTGAAAGTCTTTACTTTTGCAAAACAATTTCATAATGACTTCATTTCATTTTCATTAACACTATAAAAATGATGATGTATAAATCATTTAAGTTCTTAATAAAGACTTGAATGAAAGTTGAATAATTTTTCTGTTATGAATGCATCAGAATTAAATAAGGTCAAAAGATTTAACTTTAATCATTATATAATTAATGCTAGTGAGTTGATTGCATATTAATTAAAGTTAATTAAGATTTAGTCAAGATTTAATTTAAATCTGATTCAAATTTGACTTAAATATGACTCAACATCTTTTCTCTTCTTTAACATTTTTTAATCAGCTTTTATTATCTTTTAAATAAACACACTTCTTTATGTTATAAGTAGTTAACAGATGTTTATGACAAACACATTTCTTTGTATTGCAAACATCTTTTAAATCAACATCTTTCTTATGTTTCAATATGTTCTCTTTAAGACTAACATCGAATCTGAGTAACTACTATATAAAGCATATTCTTTTTATCTTTTATATCTTCTTTCTTCTATATTCTTAAAGTCTTAGTTATAACTATTTTTATTGAATCAAACATTTTATTTACAACATAATTAAACTGAATATTTAAACATGATTTTAACATTACTTTAAGAATTCATTAATCACATAATATCAATATCATTATTTATTCAAGATACTAATTCAAATAGAATGAGTTTAAAGAAATTTGTTTATTTGATGATTGATGCAATTGAAAGACTGAACAACATTAAAGAATTTGATAGAATCAATGATAAAGAATTCTCGTTTGAATCATTAAATGATTTAATCACTCATTAAGTAGATAAAGTTCATTCGATTAAAAGAATCAATGATAAAGAATTTTCGTGAATTGCTTGAGAATCAAATCAATCAATAGAAGCAACAATAAAGAATTTTCATTGATTGTTAAAGAATCACTCAAATCATTAATAATAATAATAAATTCATACACTTTTGTGACATCAATTAAATCAACTTATGAGAAACTTTATGCTATTTATATTGAGTGAACAAAACTCTTTGAAATAGAAAATCACTTGCAGTTTATATGACTGCTTCACGCAGTTGAAACAGTGAGTTTTGAAACTATGTATCAAATTTGTTCATGTTGATTGCATGTTAAAGAATGAATGTTTTAGTCACTTTAAATTGCTTTAAAAACTTCATTTTCATCATCATTTTTACTACTGCTTTGAGATTCTTTGTGATGATGATGATCATTCAATAGTTCAAGAAGTTAGTATTTTGTAACATTCTTGTCACAACAGTTTGTAAAGTGAACAAAATTTTAGAGTTTAGCTAAAGTGACATTTATCGCTTAAAGCGAAATAAAATTCGAATTTAAGCTGATCTTGTTAGACTGTGATCTGCTTTTGTCAACAAAATCTGTGTTTGTTCATATGTTTCTGAACTGTATCTCGCTTTTGTCGATAAAATCTGCGTTTGTTCATATGCACTGAGCTGAATTTCGCTTTCATGCATATGTTGCATATGTCAACAATCGCTCACCTACTCGCTCATCTACTCGCTCATCTACTCGCTCATCTACTCGCTCACCTACTCGCTCACCTACTCGCTCATCTACATGCTCAGCACTCTACTTGCTCATCTACTTGCTCATCTACTCGCTCACCTACTCGCTCACTTACTCGCTCATCTACTCGCTCACTTACTCGCTCATCTACTCGCTCATCTACTCGCTCATCTACATGCTCAGAACTTTACTCACTCATCTACTCGCTCACTTACTTGCTTATCTTCTCGCTCATCTTCTCGCTCTATCGAACTTTCTATTGAATTTTCTATCAAACGCTTTATCAAATACTCTATCAAACACTCTATCAAGTACTCTATCAAACTTTTTATCAAACGCTTTATCAAAAGCTTTATCAAATGCTCTATCAAAAGTTCTATCAAATACTTTACTAAACGCGTTGATCGAGCGCATAAAACACGTCAAACAGTGCTTCAAACAATGCTTTCTACATGACTTTCTATCTATAGTACTTGTCATCTCAAATGCTCAGCTATCTATCTTACCTACTTGATAATCTTCGCTTTGAACTTTATAAAGTTGACGCTAGAGAGTTTGAAGTTTTCATTCTCTTTTTTTCTTCGTAGTTTCTATCTTTCAGAACAACAACAATCAAAATACTTACATGTTCAGCTATCAACTCAGCTATCATCTCAGCTATCAACTCAGCTACAACTCAACTATCAACTCAACTATCTACTCATTTATTTACTAGTCAATTTACTCGCTTCAAAACATGCTTTATGCGACGTGTTTAAACATGAATTATTCACTTTATAATTTACTTCATGATTTACTTCATGATCTTACTTCATTATTCATTGCTAATTAGCTCAATAGAAAGCATTCTTCATGAATCAATATTGAACTTTCTATCAAGCTTTCTATTGAACACTCTACATACTTCAAAATACGCGTTAATCGAGCGCATAACATAAGTCAAACAGTGCTTCAAACAATGCTTTTCACTGAGCTATTTACTGAGCTATTTATTGAGTTATCTACTGAGCTATCATCGTCTCTCTACTGATCTTTCGACCGAACTTTCTATTGAGCTATCTACTGAGCTATCATTGTCTTTCTACTGATCTTTTGATCGAGCGTTCTACTGAGCTATCGATCGAGCTTTCTACTGATCTTTCGATCGAGCTTTCTATTGAGTTATCTACTGAGTTATCATCGATCTTTCTACTGATCTTTCTACTGATCTTTCTACTAATCTTTCGATCGAGCTTTTCATTTAGCTATCTACTGATCTTTCAATCGAGCTTTCTATTGATCTTTCTACACATTATTCAAGAATCAACTTTGTTTTCTATTGAGCATCAAATATGATTCTATCATACATTCTACGTGACTTCATATTGAACATTCTACATGACTTTCTACCTCATTAACTTTCTCATTGACTTCTTCATTAACTTTTTCAGCGCATATATTAAACTGTGTAAATAGCTATTATTTAGATAGTCAAATTAATTATTCAACGTTGCAACTATCAATGCTACAAGTGTCAGAATCGTGTTTGTTGAATCAAACATCAAAGACGCATACTGCGCTTTTAGAAGTTCTAGAGATGTTGACGCTTTTATGAATATGCATCAGCTAAAAGTGACGCAAATCTGAGACATGAGATTAAACAAATATTTGAGATATTGATCGCTAAAAGCGCTAAAAGCGCTAAAATCTGTCTCTGTCACTCTTTACAAATTGCAGATGTGATCGCAGATGCAATCAGTTCAAGCAATGCATGAGTACATGTTTCATCATTTGATGACTTTATTTGCAGTCACATTGCAAGCTATTCATATCTGAAACATTTTTAGAATGCAGATAAACATTCAAATCTATGCGTTCAATTTTAATGTACATTGCAAGAATGCTTTCTGCTTTCTGAAAATCATCACGCATCTTTATCATTTTATTGCTCAGATGCAATCTTTGTACTGAGATTGCATTGATATTTGTAATGCATTCTTTGTACTTTTCTCATCATTGATTTCATTGATCTTTATGATACTGTGTTATTGCAATGCTATTGCTTGTTGAAATCATTGTGAAGAAGAGAATGCATTATTTGCATCTTAACTGTATTTTTGCATCTTCTTGAATGAAGACATTCAGAAGTATTATTTTCTTAATGATAAATAAGTGAGAAATGATGTGATTAACTTTCGTCAGATGAGTGCATATTAGTTCACATGTTTATCTGATCTTCTGCATTTGATCATTAATTCAACTGCGTAGCATGATCTTGTCTTATAGCATGTTCAAATGAACATGTAATAAACTTATGTATATTTCTGTTTTCAAAGTTTCAATGCTTACTCTTTTAAACAATTCTGTCACATGATGCAAAGTCTGATTCTGAAGTGTTTCTAGTTTGCATTCTTTGCTCAACAATTCTTCTTTTTTGTTATGTTGATGTCAAATTGATGCTTCAAATGTTATTTCTGATCTCATTATTGCTAAGTATACTTGTCTTGTCTTTGTGAAGATTGCTTTTCATGTGAAGACTTCAAGATGACTAAGTGTTAGCATTCTTGTGACGTGACTCACTTCTATTTGTCAAAGATGCGCATCTCATCATAGCTTCATGTTCAGTTAAATCTTTAAAACTCGTACATCTGATTTCAACTTGATGACTGAGCTTTCTATCTGTATGCTAGTCATTATGTCAAATCTCTTCAATTTTCTAGTGAAATGTGTAAGCTTGTACTTTTCTGATGTGAACATTGCATTATGAATGCAAGCTCATTTCGCGCATGCGTTATATGCTTTACTCAGCATTCTGCAAATTTCTTCAATGAATCTGTCATAAACTAGAATGTTAATGTCATTTACAAAGTTGAGTACTTCGACTTTGATTCTCAATGCTTTGCATTTTTTGATTAAACTTGCGTTGAAAAATAGAAAGAAAATAGATAAAATGAAAGATTTCTGAAATATGTCTGCGTTTATCTTACGCATAATGCTCATTTATTCATCAAATATTAGCGAAGTTTCTTGATCTTTTAGAAAGCTGCATGTTCATTCAATTATGTAACTTGATGTTTTTTTCATTTTCAGCGTATGCAGAAGTCTGATGTGTGAGACTTAATTAAACACTTTGATGATGTTTAAACTTAACATGAATACTATGTATTTAATTTTGCAATTTTATACTGTGTGAACTTAATCTATTAGTAAATTTAATATCAAGATCACGAATTGCTTACATTTTGCTCTCATTTGAGCATTAAATAACATGCAATGAGTCTTTATTATATTACTCAGTCTTTTAATTATGATTGACTTCAGAACTTTGCTCATGATATTGAGTAAAGCAATGAGTCAATACATCTTTGAATCAATATAATTGCTTTTCTTTAATTTATATAGTACTATTGTCTGAGTCTTTTTAAACTGCTTCAAATGATATTTGTATATCATGCATGCATTGAATAAACTCGTCAGTACTGAAATCAATTCTGCAAGACTTGCTTAAAGCACTTTGTTTGAAATATCTGAAGCATTTGATGCTTTGTCTGCTTTTATTCATCTGATTATCTGCTTCACTTCATCTTCTGTGATGCATGCAATGTTGCTGACATTTACTTAAAAAGATGAGAGAAAGAACTTTTCTCGCAGTATCTCGATTTTTTTCTTGAACATTGTTATCATATGATCAATGTTGCTTCACTTCAATGACGAAAACTGAAAGAGCTTTTTAAATAACTGACTTTCAATTTTAACTCATTTTGCAAAGCATCATATTAATTTGAGTGCTTCGCTCAACTCATGCATTTGTGATCTAAAGTGTGCACATTTCATTTGTTGTATGATCTTGTTTTTATGATTATTGTGCTTCAGATATTCATTTCACGCTTCTAATGTATCTTGCATTTTTCATATGATTTGCAATCATTTTGATTTCATTACTACTTTGAAACAGCTTTGATTTCAAAAGTCTTTTGCTTAATTTAATGACTTTATCAAAAGAATAAATTTCTTAATGATCTTCTGTAACATTCTGATAATCTTGCACACTTTGTCATTTATTATAGTCTTGTCATCTAAAGAGTGATTCAAAGATAAATGTATTTGCAGATCAGCATTTAATGCTTCTGTATTTATTTTCTTTCAAAGTTGTTGAGTTGAAAGTTGCACTAAGATTGTTTGTAAATATAGTTCTGTGATGATCAAAAGATGATTCAATCTCTGATGCAGATTGATTCGTATCTCGCACTTGCATGTCATGAACTGTATTTTCTCGCTGCTAAAGACTAAATCAATTATTGTAAATTGATTGTGAGCTTCACAAGTAATAGTGTCTGATTTCAGTAATAATTTCAGTCTTATGTTTGTAATGATGTTTAATAGAGTATCAATCATCATATGATGAGTGAAGCATTTTCGCTTCTCTTAATGAGAATGATGTAAATTGAAATCTTCTACAATCAGTTGTTTGCAATCATTCTTGAGTAGTTTGTTTAAATGAAAAATGATTGAAAATCTTTTTATAAATGTAATAAACAGTGAGCATGAATTGTAAACGTTTAGAAGTCTTAGTATCTGCATTTTCTCATCTGCGTTGCAAGTTAATATTCTGATTAAGCAAATGTCTGATTCAGCTGTTTCTACTATTCATTGATTGAGTCTTAAATATTTATTAATGTATATGCATATTCTTGATTGAAATGACGAGTTTTTCACTAAATGAAAGAAGTTGTGTGCTGAGTTAAATGACTGCAAGTCATTGTTGTTGCAATCTTGCTTCTGTATAATTACTATGTTGAATTCGCGAACTTTTCTATTAATTAAAAATGATTCTTGAATTTTTAATGATTTTCTGATGTTGTACTGTAAAATTCATAGAAAAGATTGTTTTATTATAAAGTTATTCATAACTGTTGTTGACTTTGCAATGAGAAGACTCTTTGTATGCTTTTGATCATTCAGAGTCTTTCTCACTTTCTGATTAAATGTTTCTGAGTTTGCTCAGGTGTTGTCTCGTCTGAGTTGCTATTCATGTAAGAAAAAAGATCAACTCATCTTTTCTTGATCTTTACTATTTATCAGATTGATTCATCAGCAACTTGACTACATATTTTCAACATGATTGTTGCTGAGCTTAAGAAATTCATTGAATCGAAAGAATTCATTGAATCTGAAGAGTTCATTGAATTTAAAGAGTTCAGAAACAGCGAGAAGAGTGCGCGATTGTATTTAAACATTTCAGAGTATCTGAATGATTTGTTTCTATAGATTTCGAACGCTTGTTTCATCTGCTATCATCACTTAAGACAGATGCATCTTCAAAGTTCATGATTTTCATTGCAGTTGATGCAACGTCTTTTATTCAAAGACATTACACACTTCTTGATGTGATGCTTGTTTACACACTTTTCGCAGCGTTGATTCTTTCTGCAGAACTTAGTCATATGATCAAATTCGTGACATCTGAAGCATTGTGTGATGCAACAGTTCTTTTCAAATAGCTTGCATGCACATTCTTGATACAAGTTCAGCATGTTCATCTTCATTAATTAATTTATTATTACTTCAATTACAATTTTTATAATGAGTGATGAATGAGTCTTCTTGCTCTTTGCTATCTTCTTGAGTCAGATTATTCTTAGAACTTTCAGATCTTCATGAAGTCTTGTGTTATCTTTTATCAATCTTTCAATGATTTTTTTCTGATTATTTATGTTTATTGTAATACATACTTTATGTGTCAGCATTGCGAAGATTTAACGTGCTATGCATGTCGAGCTTGCAATTTCTTTTGCTTATGTCTGAGTCTTTTTCAGATTTATTTATCGAAAATATGTTGCATACATTGCATGCA
>JAABUV010004858.1_pt1 | contig 15684 bp, 13 predicted proteins | sample 5559971 | NCBI WGS metagenome assembly JAABUV01 (sample SAMN10711881, study PRJNA513362) | rock metagenome | isolation source: Antarctica rocks | place: Antarctica: Victoria Land, Knobhead nord | collected 2015-12-19
CACGACCGTCTCTCTGGTGCCAATCGGATGCCCTCCCTGGCCGCCCTCATCATCCAACGCGCGGCTGAGGCCCACGCCCCCGTGGCGCTCGCGGCGGCCTAGCCCCCCGACTTTTCGATAAGATACCGCATACTCACGCCCTCCTCCCCTTATTACTCCGTCGCGCCGGTGAACGCGAAAGAGCCGATCTTGAGCGCGGGGACGCGCGCCTGGACCAACTCGCCGGCCAGGAGCGTGTCGCGGCCGATGGCCTGCACGTCGCGCAGGGCGTCCAAATAGCTCTGCGTGTAGCGCAGGTTCTTGACGGGGCGCGTGACTTCGCCACGCTCGATCAGGAACGTGCCGTCGCGCGTCATGCCGGTGATGATGGCGTAGAGCGGATGGACCACGCGCGTGTAGTGGAAGTGCGTCACCAGCAGCCCGCGCTCCGTGGACGCGATCAACTCCGCGACCGTCGCGTCGCCGGGCCGCATGAACATGTTGCTCGGGAGCGGGCCGGCGTAGAAGTCGGCCGCCGCCGGGACGGCGTGGCCCGTGTCGGGCAGCCCCAGCTTGCCAGCGTAGTAGGAGTCGGTGGCGATGTCGCCGGCCACGCCGTCCGTGATCAGATCGAGCCGCCGGCGCGGCATGCCCTCGTAGTCGAAAGGCATGGGCAGCCCCGCCGGGTCGGCGCCGTCGTCCCATAGCGTCACGTTGGGGCCGAGCACACGCTCACCGCGCTTGCCGGCCACGAATGAGCGGCCATCGGCGACGGGCACGGCGCCGAAGCCGAGCCGCGCCAGGAAGGCCATGATGTCCGCCACGGCCTCGGGTTGCAGGATCACGGTGTAGTCGCCGGGCGCGACCGCGACGGGGTCCTGGGCGCGACGGCCGATGTCCACGGCGCGGCGCGCCACCGCCTCGGGGTCGATGCTGTTTATGTCAAACGCGTTGTCCTCGGCGTAGCCGCTGCCGGTGGCGCCGACGGCCACGACGACGACGCGCGCGGCCGAGCGCGGCGTGTAGGCGAAGACGCCATGTGAGTTGGCCACGGCGATCTCTTGTCCCGTCGTCGTGACCGAGCCGGAGGCGCCCAACCCGGCCTCGCGCGCCAGCCGGCAGGCGATCCCGGCGGCCGTCGCACGCGTGTCGGGCGTCGCGGTCATGGTCCCCGCGCTGTAGGCGGCCTCGCCGGGCTCCCCTCCCGGCCCTGGCGCGGGCAGGCCGTGGAATCCCTCGTTCTCCGGCGCATAGCGGGCGATGGCCGTGGCGTCCTCGACCACGCGCGCGACCGAGGCGTCGTCGAGTTGCGTCGTCGAGGCGATGCCGGCGCGCGCGCCCAGCACGACGCGCACCGTCAGCACGGGCGTTTCGGTGGAGACATTCTGGTGGATGTAGCTGTCGGCGAAGCGCGTCAGCGCCAGTCGCTCGACTGTCAGCACGGCCTCGGTCTGGTCGGCCTGTGAGCGGCTGAACACCCCTTCCAGCAGCCGGCGCGCGCCCTCGCGCCCAAGCATCCCAAGCTCGTTATTGCTCATCGCACCACCCCCACGCGTACGTTGCGAAAGCGCGCCGGCGCGGCGCCGTGCCCGGTGTGCATGACCTGGCCGGGCCGGCCCTTGCCACAGTTGGGCAGGCCCCACATGACGTAGTGGCCGCGGTCGCAGATAGCGTCCATCGAGCCCCAGAAGCGCGGCGTGACGCCAGTGTAGGTGGCGTTCTTGAGCAGCGCGCCGCGCTGGCCGCCCTTGATCTCGTAGGCGACCTCGGTCCCGAACTGGAAGTTAAGGCGTTGGTCGTCGATGCTCCAGGAGCGGTTCGTCTCCATATAGATGCCGTCGTCGGTGTCGGCGATGAGGTCGTCGAAGGTCCACGCGCCCGGCTCGACCGATATGTTGGTCATGCGCACCAAGGGGGCGCGGTTCCAGCCGTCGGCGCGCGCCGCGCCCATATCGGAAACGCCCAGGCGCTGGGCGTACTGGCGGTCGGTGAGGTAGCCAACCAGCAGGCCATCACGGACGATAGGCGCGCGCCGCGCGGGCACGCCCTCGTCGTCGTAGCCGAACGTGCCCAGCGCGCCGGGGACCGTAGTGTCGGCGTAGATATTGACCAGTTCGGAGCCGTAGCGCAGTTGTCCCAACTCGTCGGGCCGCAGGAACGAGCCGCCGGCGAAGTCGAGCTCGGTCCCATAGACGCGGTCGAGCTCGATGGGGTGGCCGCAGCTCTCGTGGATCTGTAGGGCCAGCTGCGACGAGTCGAGGATGAGCGTGGTCGTGATGTCTTGCGGGCACTGCTTGGCCGTGAGCAGGGCCACGGCCTCCTCGCCTACGCGCCGGGCATTGCCAGGCAGGTCGAGCTCGGTCACGAACTCGAAGCCGCGCGTCACCTGGTGGCGGAACGAGTTGGGGTAAGAGCGATTTTGGACTTCGCCGTGTCCGACCGCCGTGGCGCCGATGCCGCAGCCGGTCTCGCAGAGTTCCTGCTCCACGAGGGCGCCCTCACTGTTACCGAAGGTCTTGCGCTCGCGCTGCCACAGCAGCTGGCCGTTGGTCGTGGTCACGCCGGGGACGGCGCGCATCTCACGGTCGGCCGCCAGCAGCAGGTCGATCTTCTCGTCGAGCGGGACCGCGAAGGCGTCGCGCGCGACGGGCGTGCGGTAGACACCGCGGCTGGTCACGGGCGGCCCGAGGTCGGCGCGGCGGCCGGGCACGGAGGCGCTGGCGCGCGCGATGGCGACGGCCTCGGCGGCGGCGCGGTCGATCGCCGCGACGGTGAGGTCGGCCGTCCCGGCGAAGCCCCAGGCGCCGTCGACGAGCGCGCGCACGCCGATACCACGGCTCTCGCGGCGCGTCAGCGCCTCGACCGCGCCGTTCTTGACGACGAGTCCTTCCACAACGAGGTCGACGACCCGCGCGTCGGCGTACCCTGCCCCGCGCGTCACTGCTGTGTCCAGCGCGCGCTGGACGTGTTCTTTATCCGTATCAGTCATTGATGCTCCAATCGCACACTCACATCCACCAGGGTTACATTCACATCCACCAGGGTTACATTCGGCTGAGGCAAGGCGTTGTACTACATGAGCATGGTAACGCGCCATGACGCTTCACGGCAAAACCTCCGTGCGCTTTATCATACTTATGATATGATGACGGTGTGAGAAACCAACAAGCAAGAGCCGCGCGCTTCACGGTGACGGTCCCGGCCGAACTCTTCGACTGGGCCGAGCAGGAGCGCGAAGAGCAGGGCATGAACCGCAGCGAGTACGTGACGGAGCTCTATCGCCAACGCCGGGACGAACAGATCTTGCGAGAGCGGGCGGAGCGTTACAGGGCCGCCTATGCCAAGCAGCCCATGACACAAGAAGAGCGCGAGTGGGTAGACGCTGGAGGGGAGGCTTTGGCTGCTCTCTATAAAGACGAAGACGAAGCGGAATGAAACGGGGTGAAGTTTGGTGGGCCAACTACCCTCCGCGGTCTCGTCAGCCGCATCCGGTTGTGCTGCTGTCGTGGGACACGGCCCTTGATTTCCGCGCTCAGATAACCGTAGCTCAAATTACGACGGAGATTCGAGGGCTCGACGCGGAAGTCTACCTCGATCAAAAGGACGGCCTCATGCGTCCTTGCGCGGCCAACCTTGACAGCATCGTCACGATCTGGCGAGATCTTCTTGTTGAGAAGCTTTGCACGCTCCCTCCGCAGCGGATGTACGACATCGAGCGCGCCATCCACGTCGCTCTCGGATTACGACTGCCTTGCAATATACAGTGACACTATTGTTGCCCTCCGCCGCCGAGCGGCGCCCAGCCCATCGGTGAGGGCGCATCGTCGCCGGAGGGCGGACCGTCGGAGGGGGTCACCTGCACGGAGACGGAGAGGTCGTTGTCGGCGCGGCCCTTGTACACGCCGTGCGTCGGCGGCACGTCGTCGTAGTCGCGCCCGACGGCCACGCGGATGTGGCGCTCGCCCGCGATGAGGTTGTTGGTGGGGTCGAAGCCGACCCAGCCGAGCGGGGGCAGCAGCGCCTCGACCCACGCGTGCGTGGCGTCGGCGGCCGAGCGGTCGTCCGCGTCGCGGTGCGACAGATAGCCGCTGACGTAGCGCGCCGGGATACCCATCTCGCGTAGCAGGGCGATCATGATGTGCGCGAAGTCCTGGCACACGCCCTGGCGCGGGCCCAGCGCGTCGTCGATGGGCGAGTTGGCGCTCGTGCGCTGTGGCTTGTACTCGAAGGCGTCGTGGATGGCCGCGTTGATCGCGCGCGCCGTGCCCAGGGGATCGTCGCGGCGGCCCAGACTCAGCTCATCGGCGAGGTCGCGCAGGAGCGGGCTCGGCCGGGCGAAGCGGCTCGGCGCCAGGTAGTCCCAATACTCGCCGGCGGCCGCGAGGCGGTCCAGCTCATCCCACACGCGCGGCTCTAACCCGTCGGGGAGCGGCGGGGCGGCCGCCAGCGAGACGAGCGCGGCGGCGGTAATAGTCAGCGTGGTGTGGCTGTCCGGCACGTCGAAGTGGTGGACGGCGTTGCCCTCCGCGTCGCTGTAGGCCGCGACGGCGGCGCGCGGCGATGTCTGCAGCGCGAAACTCAACAGGTGCTGCCGGCCCTCGTTGCGCGGCCGCATGCGCACCTCCATCATGCTCTCCCTGATGGGGGCGCTGTAGCGGAACTTGCTGACGTGACGGATGGAGTAGTACACGATGGTCAGTCGATGGTCGATAGTCGATAGTTGATAGCTGCCATCTGTTGTTGTTGCATCTGATCCTCATTGTAGTCGCCCGATGTGTCCAACCGCGTCTGAGCCAGGGGCTCGCCCATTGCCGTCGCGAGCGACGCGACGTCGTCCCCTCGCCGTGGCGCCGGCTCCTCGACCCAACGCCGCCGCCCGTCGAGGTGTTGCTGCAGGATATAGGTCTGGTAGACGGCCGCGTGGATCGCCGCGCACTGCCGACCGATATCCCCTAAGTAGGGATGCATGGCCGCGCCCATAATCTCATCGATCCCGCTATAGTCTAGCGTGGCGCGCAGGCGCCCCGCCAGCCGCTCGGCGCGGCCGGCCCGCACGACGCCGGTGGCGCGCGCGATGGCTTGCAATCCGACCTGTATCGTCGCGGCCATGAAACGCAGTGAGCGCGGGAACTCGGCGTCGAGCAGCAAAAACTCTACGATGCGCTCGGGCCGCACGTCGGCGGTGTAGACCTTGCTGTAGGCCTCGAACGCCGTACACGACTTGAGGAGACTAACCCATTGCTGGTACTCGAGGGACGCGTCGTCGTCCGGCAGCGGCTCGGGGGGCAACGTGAAGTAGGCGTCGAGCAGGGCCACGGTAGCGCCAGCGCGCTCGATGTAGCGCCCCAACTGGATGAAGTGCCAGCCCTCGCCATGGCTCATCGTGGCGTCGGTGATACCCTGGAACAGGTGCGCCCCCTCGCGCACCGTGCGGTAGAACTCGTGCGGCTCGGCGTGCCAGAGTTTGTCCATGTCCGCGTTCTTGACCTGCAGATAGAGACGGTTGAGCTCCTCCCACATCTCGGAGCTAATCTGCTCGCGCACCTGCCGGGCGTTGTCGCGCGCCTCCTCGACGCAGGCCACGATCGAGGAGCCGTTCGCGGCGTCGAAGACCAGGAACCGCGTGATACCGTAGGGGTCGAGCGTCGCCGCGCCCTCCGATCCTGCCCTCGCCCCCGATCCTGCCCCCGCCGTCCCTCCTCCCGGCCGCTCCACGATATAGGCAGGAAGTTCCGGCGCGCGCAACGCCGCCAGCAGCCGCTCCCAGCGGCGCTCGGCGGAACCCGCGCGCTGGTCCAGCCCCTGGTACTGCTGCACGTCGAGCAGGCGCGCCGTGTGCTCGGCCCGCTCCAGGTAGCGGCTCATCCAGTACAGACAGTCGGCCACACGCGATAGCATCAGTCCCTCCAGGATGGTCGATGGTCGATGGTCGATGGTCGATGGAAACGTTGGTGATGGATACTCCGGTCATGTTGTAATGTTCAGGGGCGAATGCCAATATTCTTTCGCCCCTCGCCCCTCGCCCCTCGCCCCTCGCCCCTCGCCCCTCGCCCCTCGCCTCTCGACTCTCGACTCTCGACTCTCGACTAATCGTACAGCACCCACGTATCCTTACTGCCGCCGCCCTGCGACGAGTTGACGACGAGCGAGCCGCGCTGCAAGGCGACGCGCGTCAGGCCGCCCGGCACGAGGGCGATGCGGTCCCCGCACAGGGTGAACGGGCGCAGGTCGACGTGCCGCCCTTCGATCCCGCCGTCGACGTAGCACGGCGCGCGCGAGAGCGCCAGCGTCGGCTGCGCGATGTAGCCGCGCGGGTCGGCGATGATGCGCGCGCGGAACTCCTCGCGCTGCGCCGCCGTGCTGTGCGGGCCGATCAGCATGCCGTAGCCACCCGACTCGCCCACCGCTTTGACGACCAGTTGGTCGAGGCGCTCCAGCACGTAGCGCCGCTGCGACGCGTCGTCGAGCAGGTACGTCTCGACCTGCGGCAAGATCGGCTCCTCGTTGAGGTAATAACCAATGATACGGGGCACGTAGGCGTAGAGCGCCTTGTCGTCGGCCACACCGGTGCCGATGGCGTTGGCGAGCGCCACGTTCCCGGCGCGATAGGCATTGAGCAGTCCGGCCACACCGAGCGACGAATCGGCGCGGAAGGACAGCGGGTCCAGGAAATCGTCGTCGACGCGCCGGTAAATCACGTCGACGCGGCGCAGTCCCGCCGTCGTGCGCATGTACACTACGTTGTCGTGTACGAGTAAGTCGCGCCCCTCCACCAGTTCGATGCCCATCTGGCGGGCTAGGAAGGCGTGTTCGAAGTAGGCCGAGTTGTAGACGCCGGGCGTGAGCAGCGCGATGGTCGGGTCGGGCCGCTGCGGCGGGGCCAGCGCGCGCAGCGTCGCCAGCAGCGCCTGCCCATAGCGGTCGATCGAGCGCACGCCGTAGCTATCGAACAGGCGCGGCCACACGCGCTTCATCACCTGCCGGTTAGCCAGCATGTAGGAGACACCGCTGGGCACGCGCAGGTTGTCCTCCAGCACGGCGAAGCGCCCGTCGGCGAGCCGTACCAGGTCGGTCCCGACGATGGAGACATAGACGTCGCGCGGCACGCGCACCCCGCGCATCTCGCGCCGGTAGTGCCGGCAGGAGTAGACGAGCGCGCGGGGCACGACGCCCGCCGCGAGGATACGCCCCTCGTGGTAGATGTCGGTCAGGAAGTGGTTGAGCGCGGTGAGTCGCTGCGCCAGCCCACGCTCGATCGTGTGCCACTCGGCGCCGGTGACGATGCGCGGCAGCAGGTCGTAGGGCCAGATGCGCTCCGTCCCCTGCTCGTTGCCGTACACCGTAAAGGTGATGCCCTGGTTCAGGAAGGCCACGTCGGCGGCCTGCTGGCGCCGCGTGAACTCGTCGGCGGGCATGCGCAGCAGCTGCCGGTAAAGCTCGCGATACGGCGGACGCGCCGTACCGGCGGCGTCGAACATCTCATCGTACGCCCCATCGAGCTGGTAGCCGGCGAACGGCGGAGCCACCGTGTCGCGCAAGGGACTGGAACTGGTGGTCATATAGGACATTGTACTAGTTACGCCTCACGCGCGACACAAAGTAGGCGTTAGGCGAACAGGGCCGCGACGGGATAGGTGAAGTCCGGTACAACCCCTTCGCCGTCGAGCGTATCGCCCTCGACGAGCGTCACAGCAGGCTGACGCGCGTCGCCGCGCCTCCACACGTCCACCGTCCGCCGATGGGGCCACACCACCCACACCAAGCTCGTGCCGCCGCGCAGGTAGCGCCGGGATTTGATGTCCATCGCGTCTTGCGTCTGCTTGGGCGAGGCAACCTCGACGGCCAGGTCCGGCGCGAAGGGGTAGGGCTGGTCGTCCTCGACCAATGATTCGCGGAAGGCGTAGTAAAAGCCGATGTCGGGCAGTAGCCCGGTGTTCGGCTGCCCCGTGCGCTCGAAGTCGTACACACCATCCGGCGGCGTGGTCGCCCCAAGGCTATGCGCCTCCACGAAGTCACCGAGCGCACGGTAGAGGCGATCCGTGACACGGTTAGCTTTTGGCCTGCTCCCTGCCATGCGGACGAGCACTCCCTCCACGACTTCGTAGCGATATCCGTCGTCGTCCGGCCAATCCAGCAGGCCCTCGACGGTCATGGGGCCGACGCCAGGCACGATCTCAGCCCATGGCGCGAAGGGTTCCGGCGGCAGTACGTGTGCTTGACTCATGGTCATAGGCTCCCACACTCGCATAGTATCGTCAATCGCGGCCTGGCTCACCGACCAGAGCGCGCCAGGCCGCCTCGACCTGCCGGCGCGTGTCGCCGAGCGCGCCGGAGTTGTCGATGACGAGGTCGACCTGGTCGCGCCAGTCCTCCAGGCGCGGCTGCGCGGCCAGGCGGCGTTCGGCGTCCTCCGGCGAGAAGTGGCGCAACTCGACCAGGCGGCGCAGCTGCTCATCCCGGCTCGCCGCCACCCACCAGCGCGCCGTGCACAAATGAGCCATATCGCCCTGCAGCAACTTGACCGCGTCGACCACGGCCACGGCGTCCGGCGGCGCCCTGTCCAGACGCCGCCGAACCTCCGCGCGCACCGCGGGATGCACCACCTCTTCGAGCCGTCGCAAGGCCGCGGGATCGCCGAAGACGCGCGCGCCGAGCGCGCGCCGGTCGATCGCGCCGTCGGGTCCGGTGATCGCGGGGCCGAACAGGGCCACGAGCCGCTCCCGCAACTCGCCCGAGTCGTGGTAGAGCTCGTGCACGACCAGATCGCCGTCGATCACGGGAGCGGCTCCCAGCTCGCGCAGCATCCTGTCGACGGTGCTCTTGCCCGTGGCGATGGGTCCGGTGACGCCGATAATGATCATGGTTACAGCTTACCTTAGAAGACGGCGTACCCTGTGTCGCGTCACAACTCTATAGACGTCAGCCCCGCCTCGGCGCACTCTTTGTCCTGCTCCGGCGCGCCACCGCTGACGCCGACAGCCCCCAGCACGACATCGCCTCGCCGGATGAGGACGGAGCCGAGGCCGGGTATAATCGGCAACCGCGCCAGGCGATCCACGGACTCGAAGAAGGCCGGACGCTCGCGCTGTACGGCGGCGAGTTGATCGCCGGGACGCTGCCACACGGCCGCGCCCACGGCTTTGGCCTCGGCGATCCGCGCGCTCAACGGCGGCGCCCCGTCCATGCGCCCCAGGGCCTGCAAGAAGCCCCCTTCGTCGACGACCGCGACGGTGACACGCAGCCCTAGCGTGGCGGCGTGCTGCCGCGCGCCGGCAAGCACGGCGCGCCTCATCCAATGTCAGCGGCATCTCACGGCTCCTTTTTAGGGTAGTTCAAGGACGGGACGGAATGAGTTGCGAAAGTCCGTGGACAGGCAGTCCATGTAGACATGGTATGACGTCGCGCTGCCACGGTCCCAACGCGATCTTGTCGCCCCTGATCGTGATAGCGGGCTGGCTCTGGACGTCCATAGGAGTCCTCTTTTTACTGGCGAATGAAACTGCCCTTAGCCTATGCAATAGGCAGATCCTCGTCAATGTCCTGTTGAACCTGAGGGTGTGGCCGACGATTGTGAACGGGGCCTGGCCTTAAAAGACCATGGCAGACGACGGACCTTAAAAGGTCTGTTGGGCGTGACATGCGCTCCCCACCGTCGAACGCATGGCCGTCGTGGTTGTCGCCGCGAGGCCTGTCACGGTCCGATCCCTGCCATGCGCCGTCAGGCCGCTGCCTGTCAAGCGCAGGCGGCGTCTCATCAGGGCTCGTGAATTATCGACCACAGAAACTCTGAGCGCGAAACGCGGGCGTATCCACTGGGACCGCCGCGGTCCCCGCGGCACGCCGTCGGGGGCGCGACGTCCGGGCACAGCGGAGCGCGTGGCCGCGCAGGCAAGCCGCGGGGACCGCGGCGGTCCCAGTGGATACGGCGTCGGCCAATAATTCACGCGCCCTGGGCGTCTCATGATCATGGTGTACACTCTTGACTCTGGCCCCGAGGCCATGACGCCGACGGCGCCTATCTGGAGTCTACCCGACAGGAGACATCTGGTGGTTCAGGGCGCGAAGACGACCACGCCCGCCGCGCCCGCGCTAGACACGTATAGCTTCCCGTCGGGGCCAAGCGCCGCGCTAGGCGCATCCGCCCCGAATCCGTAGCGGGGCGGACTGAATTGGTACTGCCACAGCAGGTGTCCCGCCGGACTGATCACGCGCAGTAGCCCATCGGCGCCGCAGACGTAGGCCGTGCCGCGCGCGTCGAGCACGAGCGTTTCCCGCGCGTTCGCGAGGCTGGGCCGCCAGGTAGCCTGCCAGCGGCGCACACCCAGTAGCGAGAGCCGGCGCACACTCGCCCGGTCCGCGACCCACAAGTCGCCGCTTGTGCGGTCCAACGCGAGCGCGGGCCAGCCATCGGGCGCCCCCTGTGCCGTCCAGAGCAGGCGTCCCTGTGTGTCCAGGGCGTAGACGCGCGCGTGCATGTGACCGCCGGCGCTCGTGGTCGCGCAGGTCGCGCCCACGTAGACGTACCCAGGCGCGACAGACAACGCCAGTCCGCTACATTCGGCTGGCAGCGGCGTCATCCACGCGCGGGCGCCGCCGGGTGTGAAGGCGACGACGCTCTGTGGCTGGCCGGCTTGACCATAGCGCGAGTGGTCGACGGTATACCCTGGGCATGGACCGCCCGGATGGGAATGGGCAATGGCGTAGAGCCACCCGTCCATGCCCGCGGCGGTGTTATCCCACGAGCAACCGGCCCCCCAACGGCGCGTCGATCCGTCAGGAGCGAAAAGTGTCAGGTTGCGCCGCGCGTCGTCGGCGCGGCTCACGAACCCTGAGGAAGGCCCCAGCGTGGCGCGCACCACCGTGCCGTCGGCCTCGACCAACAGGGTCGGCCCCGCTTTGACGAGGCCGCGCGTGGCCACATGCCGGGGCGCCTGCCCATCAGGCCCCACCGTCGTCAAGCACCCGTCGGACCCCTCGTGCTGGGCGAGATCGATGGCGACAAACGCCGGTTGCGGGCACGCGCCGCCCCCGAACGTGACGGCGCCAGCGGGCGCGAGCACGGGGTACGGGTCCGGCCCCTCGGCGTTCCACCACGCGGGGAGGGCGGCGCCGGCGGTCCAGCGGACGCGGCCGGCGGGGCTCACAACGGCCAGACGCGCGCGCGGCGTCCCACGGTCGAGAAACCCATACAGGGCGCCGTCGCGCCCGATGATGGGCGGCTCGCTGGTGAGGCCCGCGAGGACGAGCGTGGGTTTGGTTATTCGTTGCGGCCCCATGCCGGCGCCCTGGGATGTGCGCTGAGCGTCATGGCCGGGCATCGCCCACGCTGTTGGCGCATCGGAGACGGCGTGGCGGCCAGGCGCGTACGCATTGGAAACGGCACGCCGGCCGGACGCGTGCGCGGCGGGAAGAACGGCCAGCGCGCCGGCGGCGCAACCGGCGACACAGCAACGGAGCCAGTGAAGCATCATTTACCTCCCCCTATCTCTTCTAGCGGACAATGAGTCTCTGCCACCATACCACTTCCGACTTTCGACTTCCGACTATCGACTGTTCTAATGCTATGGCCTATCAGCCATTGTACAGACCGACGGAGGCCGCGGCGGCGGTCGTGACCTCGTCGTACCACAGTGCTGACTCGTACTGTGCCCGTGCGGCGACGTCGGGGCGCCTGCGGCCATCAACCAGCGCGCCAAGCGCGGCGAAGAACTCCTCCTTGCTCAAGCCCTGGCTGCTCATCATAACCCATGAGGTTCCCTGTTGATACGATAACTCGCGCAGGGATGGGGTATTGGTCTCCAGCGCCCAGTACATAGCCTGTACCGGCTGCCCCGCGATGGTCACGGTCATTGGCCGCGCGCCGCGTGTCGTGAACGCGCCGGGTACACGGCCGTTGCTATCCAACGCGGCGGCATGGTTGATCTGGACGCTAAAGCTCCTGGCCGTGGGTATCGACGAGCCAATGCCGTCCGCGGCCACGGGACCACCAGTCGTATCGGGGCCTTGCAGGTCTGGCCCGTAGTTATAGCTTGTGATGGCGACGTCCGGCGCCCTCATCACACCGCCACCCTGGAAGCGCAGGCCGGCAATGTCGCCGGAGAGCAGCAAGGCCGGTTGGTCGGGCTGGGCCAGGATTTCGGCGAGGGAGCCGGTCATCTCGGGCTGCGCCGCCATCGCACCCGGCGCCGGCGGGGGCGGGGGCGACTCCGGGGCGTTGGCCGGCGCGTGGAGCGAGAACGTATCGGCGGGTAGCGACGTGAGCGGCACAGTGTCGAATCGCGTCACCCGCTCACTCAGCACACGCGTGGCGGCGTTGGGGCCGGTCCTCTCGTCGAGGTCCAGCCCACGGATGGCGTAGCTCCGCACGTCGATGTACAGCGTCATGGTGAGCCGCGGTACGGGCGGCGCGCTGATCGTGGCTGCACCGCTGATCGGCGCGACGTTGTCGATGCGCACCACCGCGACCGGCGCGCCGTCGAGCGTTTGCCCCGGCAGGAGATGGATAGTCTGAGCGGCGCCCTGTCGCGCCAACCGCGCCAATTGCGTCATGCGCGCGATTCCCAGCGGGTCCCGTATAGCTTCCCGCATAGCTGGGGGAGCCTGTTGGCGCGGCCACGTATCGCCCGTGATGTCGTTCCTTGTCGGGTCGTAATACTGGGCGCCTGTCGCTGTCCGCAGTAGGCGCATGTACAGGGCGCCTGTGGCCGTCGCACTGATCGTGGCCGCCTGTTGGAGCAACGCGCCGGCGGCGTCGAGGCGGGTCCACGCGTCGATCGTGATGTCGCGCGGCGCCGCGTGATTCAACGTCAGCACGGTGGAGACCGTGCTGATCTCGTGGACGACCTGATCGGACGCGGCCACCGGATGGGCCGCCGCGCTAGCGACGCGCCGCAGAATAACCTGCGCGGAGACCGGCGTGGGGCTGAAAACATGCAGATAGCCTACGGCCCCGCTCAGGACCAGCGCCAGGCCCGCGGCAATGGACATCACACGCGCACACGGCCGCGCATAGAGCGGGGTTGGCCGCGCCAGGCGATAGGGCTGCGTCGGGGCAAGGAAACGCGGGCGATGGAGCCCGCATAGCCGCTGTCCTCGTGCGCGCAATGGAAACGGCTGGTCAATGGAGGCATACACAGCCCGGTCGATGCAGGCGCGCAGGTCCGGCGGCAGGGTAGCGGTCGTGCAGACGCGATCCAGATCGTCGACCAGACCGCGCAACGCCGGATCGGGATGCTCGTCCATAACATCGGCATAGCGCTCATCGGGGGTCATCATGATAGTGCTCCTTCAGGGAACGTAGGGCGCGGATGAGACGCATCTTAGCGGCGCCCTCGCTCACACCGATGACAGCGGCGACCTCGGCCATCGTCAGGCGGGCCGTGAAGCGCAGCACCAAGAGCTCGCGGGCGCCGGCGTCGAGGGCGCCAAAGAGCGTGCGCAGGCGCGCGACGCGCTCCCGCTGGATGAGACCGGCGGCCAGGTCATCCTCGACGACAGGCTGCAGGGCCTCGGGGACAAGATCCCACGCCACGACGTGTGGACGACGGCGATGGGCGTTGATGGCGGCGTTGCGCGCGATCCGAAACAGCCAGGCCGCGAAAGGCGCCTGCCCGACGCGGTAACGGGGCAGCGCTTCCAGCGCCTGCAGGAAGACCTGCTGGGTCAGATCAGCGGCGTCCTCAGGGTTGCCGGTGCGGGCGCGCAAGTAGGCGTAGATACGATCGACGTAGCGTTCGTAGAGCAGTCCGAACGCGGCCCGATTCTCCCGCGCGGCCCGCACGAGCGCCACATCGTCATCGTCGCACGCGAGACCGGGGATACCCTCACCCTCATAGGGCGCCGCCGAGATGTGCTGCATGCAATAGTCCCCTGCGTCCTGATCCGCGGACGGTCCAATCCGGTGTCCTGCGGTCGCGCGATAGGCCTGACACTTGTTACAACACGGCAACGCGCAAAACGCAACATACACATGGGCAGAGGAAAAGTTTGCTGCCATACTAGTACGGGTGTGCTAGTATACAAGAGTGATCGGCGCATGCTGTATATTCCCGCGCGGCAACCCGACGGAACGGGGCGAAGCCAGCTTCAAGCCGCCGCTATTCTTGTGTGCGAGGGCGAGATATGAGCAAGACCGGGCGTCCCCTGGCCGAAGCCGAGCGGATCGGGGCCGCGCTCGTGGCCGACCTCGAGCCATACTGCGTGCGAATCGCCATAGCCGGCTCTGTGCGGCGGCGCAAAGAGCAAGTCGGCGACATCGAGCTGGTAGCCATCCCGCGCTACGAGCCGGCCGGACTCTTCGGCGACCGCGCGGCCAACCGCCTGTGGGAACACCTGCACGCGCGCGACGCCTACCGCTTCACCAAGGGCGACAACCCTGACGGCCGCTACTACCAACTCGCGCTCCCCGCGCAACCGGGCCTGCAGGTGGACCTGTTCCTGGCCCAGCCCGACAACTGGGGACTCACCCTGCTCGTGCGCACGGGCAGCGCCGCGTTCAGCACGGCCATGCTGGCCCGCTGGAAGCGCGCGCAGGGGATAGACCGCGAGCAACCGGGCAGCGTAGACGGCCGGCTGGTGACACGCGACGGCCGCGTCATGCCCACGCCCGACGAGGAGACCATCTTCCAGCTGCTGGGTATGCGGACCGTGCCACCAGAGCGCCGCACCGGAGAGGCATGGTAACAGGTAAAAGCAAGAGGCTCTGCATGCCTGTCGACATGCAGAGCCTCTTAACGCTGTGATACGTTGGTACGGCGGATGGCTTCCCCAACTCTCTTAATCGAGAACTGGTACCTGTCCCCGCACTCTGGCAGGCGCCGCTTGCACGGGCCTTACGCCTTCAAGGATAGCAGACCGACGATGCCTATCAACCATCTGTAGAATGGCTCAGCTTCCCATCGCGCGCTTTATTGCCTCTACAGCTACGGGGACGCCTATACTTGTAGCAATGCCTAGTGCCCATTTGCCGCCTTGCTTTAGGTGTTCAAGAGCCTTCGGCCCATCGTCCCCCTGCGCGGATTGCTCGGCAGCCGCTATCGCGCCAATCTCGATATCGTGACTATCAGAACCCGCAGCCTCCTCCTTCATCTTTGCACGAAGCGTCGACAACTGTTGGGCAAGTTCCATAAGGTCTATTTTGCCTTGGGCCTGATTCCATATTTGGTTAAAAGTCATATCATGGGCGTGGGAGTTTGGTCCTTGTGCGCCCACTTGACCGGCAGAATACTTGTCACCCATTACAACCTCCTCGTGCAATACGCCAATCCTGGCACCTCCATAAACGATGAAGTAAATGACGATCCCCGCTATAGATGGGTCGCTCTGGTATTCTTTAGGGCGATCAACCACATCCCGTCCTGCCCCACTTATCATAACCCTTGGGTCATAGTGTCTATCACTTTGTGCGGCATACAATGGGTTTGCTTGCTTGTACCGCACCTCTTCGGACACATCCCCTTTGGGAATATGAATGTAGGCAACTAGCAGTTGCTTTTCCAATAAATATACTACAGCATCCCGAACTTGATCCTTCGATGTTCCGCGAGCATTTTCAGAAAATGCATCAAGATATAGCGCAATCAGTATCTTATCGAAAAGTCGGGGGGCTAGGCCGCTGCGAGCGCCACGGGGGCGTGGGCCTCAGCCGCGCGTTGGGTGATGAGGGCGGCCAGGGAGGGCATCCGATTGGCGCCAGAGAGACGGTCG
>JAABUV010004859.1_pt1 | contig 15683 bp, 18 predicted proteins | sample 5559971 | NCBI WGS metagenome assembly JAABUV01 (sample SAMN10711881, study PRJNA513362) | rock metagenome | isolation source: Antarctica rocks | place: Antarctica: Victoria Land, Knobhead nord | collected 2015-12-19
ATGCGCTCGTGGATGTGCTGCTGCGCTTTCCCGGCGAGGCGGCGCCGGGGGGCCCGGACGCTGAGGGCGGCGGCGGCGGCGGCGGCGGCGGCGGCGGCGGCGGCGGCGGCGGCGCTGGGGGCGCGGGCAGCGCCCCAGGCATGCCCCCTCGCGCTCATGCGTGCTGGCGGTGGGGGGTGTACACAGTCCCTCTGCCACCTTTGCAGCGCGCCGGCCTGGCGTACTGCAGAGCGCTGAGGTGCAGGTCTGTGCTTGTTGGTGCCCCGCCAGCATGCAGTACGAGTTATTGTAAGTGCTTCACTTGGGAGTTGGCTGATCAGGGTCACTGTCAGGCTGGGTGGCAGCGTCTGCGCTCGAGGGAAATCCAGGCGTAGAGGCCGCGACAGACCGGAGACTGCGGGCCGTGACGGCTGCGCGCCTGTGCAGCAGGCGCCTCCTCGGCAATGGACACGGACGCACCCGCGGCTGCGCCGGCGGCGGCGGGGGATGCGCAGCCAGCAGCGGCGCAGGCTGCGCGTGAGGATGCTGGGGGCGCGGGCGCTCAGCCGACGCCTGAGCAGGCGCGGACGATGCCCGCGTCCACTCGTGTGCACAGCCGGCCAGCACACTGTCAAGGCGCCTTTGCGCCTGGGCGCTCGACTCGACGTCAAGGCAAGGGCCGGCGCTGAAACCGCGCGTTGGTGTGTGGGGGGCCTGTGAAGCGCGGTCAGGGTCGCGGCGGCCTGGCCTGGCAGCAGGCGCCGGCCGCAGCAGCAGGGTGGCAGCTGGCACGACTGGAGCACACGCCGCACAGGCTGCACGAGCGCAGGCGGCAGCGCAGCGGCCGCAGCACCGCCGATGTTGCCGCTTCCTGCGCCGCCGCCCACCAAGGCTGACAGATGGACGAATGCGAGCAGTGTCCGCACCAGCCGCCCGGCCGTCAGACTGCTGATGTATTAGCCGGAAAACAAAGGTACCCTTGAGGAAGCTAGCAGCAAACTGAAAACGCAAGTTTGAGGGGCCTGCGGCGCGGCAGGCGCGCGAGGTGCTGGTGCAGTGCATGGCGCTGAAGATGCTGACCGCGTTCACGCTGCGCTACGGCGCGTGCACGGGCGTGCTGCTGCGGCGGGACGCGGAGGGCGGCAGCCGCGGCTGCAGCCCCACGCCGCGCACGCCCGGCGCGCGCGGCGGCGCCGAGCCGCCCGCCGGCGCCGGCGCGCTGATCCGGTGCGGCCGCCGCGCGCGTACTCGTAATTCCGCGCGCAGTTGCTCAGTGCGCATCATGCAAGCGTGGCAGTGTCCGTCGGGGTGTCAGGTCCGCCAGGCGTCTGCCATCGCACGACACAGCGGTGCCCCGCGGATGCGGCTGGCAGGGCAGGGCCTCCTGCGGCATGTGCCGCGGCGCCATGGAGTGCTCGCGCCAGCGTGAGCGCACCAGCAGTTTCGTGCCTGCCTAATCATCACAGGGCGCCCGCCAGCCTGGGCTCCACAGGCGGGCGCGGGCCACTGCGGCGTGCCCGCGGCGGCGCGCCGCTTGCGCCCGCCGGCAGCGCGCCGCGCTGAGGCCGCCGCGCCCGGCGCGCGCAGGCACATCATGCATGCGCACCTGCCCGGGCGCGGTGACGATGGCGCCTCGTCAGCAGCCAGGCCGGGGCTGTGCGAGCAGACCGCGTTCCTGCTGCTCGCGATCTGCATCCGGTGCGTTTTACCCTAACCCTAACCCGCGCAGGGAGTAGCGCGCCCGCCGGCTGCGCCCCTGAGCTCCTATGCCTCCCCTGGTGCTGTCCCGGCCCGCCCGCCGGCGACGCGGCCCTGACGCACTGCGCACGGCGGCTTAGGGCCTGCTGGCACAGCGCGTTGATGCCCCAGGGGGCATGTGCGCCATGCCAGCTCACAAAAGGCAACACACAGGGTTTGCTTAAGCGCGAGGCCGCGCACCATGGTTATGCCACATGCAGCGGGCCTGGTGCATCACTGTTTGGGGTCTTCTGCGTTGTGATGATTCACATCATTGGCACTGGTGCTCACAGGCAAGAAACACATGCATGTCGCAGGTCAGCGGAGGGCCGCCGGCGCATCGTCGCAGAGATCGTGCGCGTGCTGAAGGGCGAGCACGGGCCTGGCGGCCCGGCGCCGCGCGCCGCCGGCGCGCCGCCAGCATCGTCGGGCGCGCCGTTCCTGCCGCGCCCCGGCGCCGCCCCGCCAGCCAAGGCGCGCGCCAGCCCTCCCCGGGCGTCTGCTCGGGCCCTGACGCTTATGCACAGCCCGGGATGGGACGCGCGTGCGGCTTGTATGGTGGCGGTGCAGCCCGCGCTCCGAGTACGCCGTGCATGCGTGGTGCATGCGTGCACAGAGCTGGCGGGCGCCCCGGCGCCCCCGCGCGTCGACGCGCCGCGCGGCCGTCTGAGCAGGGCGCGCGTCTGCACGGCAGGTCCGCGCGTTTGTGGACCTGGTGGGCTCGCTGCTGCATGCGACCGAGCGCGGCGCGGCGGGCCGCGGCGGCCGCGGCGCCGGCGCGCCCGGGCTGAGCGGCGAGGTGGTGCGCGCCATGCGCGAGGCCGGCGTGGTCGGCGCGCTCACCGCCGCGCTCAAGCTGGTCGACCTGGACCACCCCAAGGCGCGCGGCTGCTATACCCTACCCTATACCCTGCCTGCCAGCCCGTATGCTCTCGGCCGAGCAGCGCAGCCGGACGGGCCCCGCAGCTGCGCCTGAGCTGGCCGGCCCTGCCTGACCCAGGGCACGGCCGCACCCTGCATGGCAGCAAGCGCGCCGTCACTCGGACCGCCGCATTTGTGCTTTGCATCGGGCGGGGCTGCGAGCCAGGAGTGAGGGCCGGCAGACGCTCGCGGCATGTGCGGCGCGCCGCGTCAAGACACGTGCGAGCAAGCCTGTGGGTACAACTGCGCGGTCAGGAACAAGATTGCGCCAGGAATAAAGACTGGCGCCTGACATGGCGCCGGGCACGCTTTTCCGTGGGACGTCCAGCGGTGCTGCTCTCGCATGGCAGCTGACAGCCGCCGCCGCGCGGCCGCAGGCGCCCAAGAGCATCAACGCCATCCTGAAGCCGCTGGAGATCCTGACGCAACCGCTGCCGCCGCGGAGCGCGGCGCCCGCGGCTGACGGGGCGGCGCGCGCGGGCGGGCCGGGCGCCACGCGGGGCGAAGCGGCGCCCACGGGCGCCACGCGCGCCGGCGGCGACGGGCGGGCGGGCGGGCGGGGCGAGGCGGGCGCCGGGCAGGCGTGCGCACGCGGAGCGCATGCTCAGCACGCGCTGCCTGGTGCACAAGTTCGCAGCACTCGGCGCAACTGAGCGCAGCCGATGAGCATCCTGTGTCCCCGGCTGCCACATTGTTGGTCAGGCGCACGGGGGATTTGGTTACCCATTGAATGATTATCTTACCCTCAACTGCTCGAGTGTGTCATAACTCAGGTACCATGGCAAGGCACATGCAATCGTTCGGCACCGGCCGGCCCGTTCACTTCAGTCTCGGCGACCGACTACAATGCGCGACATAGGGCCGGGCGGGCAACGCGCGCGCGGGCGGGCCGGGCGACGAACCGCCGCGCGAGTCGGCGGCGGGGCCGGAGGCCGTTGCGGCGGCCGAGCGCGCGATGGGCAACCTGGGCGGCGCCGGCGACGGCCGCGGCGTGCGCAGCGTGGAGCACATGATGGAGCGCTTCATCGAGCGCGCGTACGCCAACGAGCTCAACGGCATGGAGGCGCGGCGCCGGCCCCGGCCCCCGCGTGTGCCTGCCGGCTGCTCCTTTGGTGTCCGCAGTGGAACGATTCCTTCATCCGCGATCGTGCAGCGCATGGGCATGCCATGCTGCAGTGCCAGCTGCAACTCAGGTCCGATGCTCTGAGTCAGGATTTATGAGCGCAGCGTCTGCCTAGTGGAGGACAGAGGCAGAGGCGTGCGTTGTCAAGCTGTGGTGACCGAGCCGGTGGCCCGCGGCGGCGCCAGGGGCAGGAGTACATGTCGGAGGAGGAGGGCTCGGAGGACGACGACGAGCTGGAGGGCGAGGAGGACGAGGAGGGCGACTCGGACGAGGACGAGGACATGATCGGCGAGGTGTGCGCGCGCGCAGCGTTGACAGGGTCCCCGCCCTGCCCTGTGCAGGGCACCGCGGCCCGCCGTGCGAAGTCTGTGAAGTCAAAGGACGTTGCCAGGGGCGCCGCACGTACCCATCGAGCAGGCCCCGTGTCCCAGCCGCACTCACAGCACCAGCCTCGGATGTCTGCACAGGAGCCCATGCCGGACCTGTCGGACGAGGAGAGCGAGGAGGAGGAGGCGGCCGAGGCGGGCGGCGGCGACGGCGGCGGCGGCGGCGGTAACGGCGCCGACGCGCCCGCGTCGCCCATGTACAGTGACGAGGAGAGCAGCGAGAACGGCGAGGACGAGGACGAGGACGTGCGCGCCCCGCCACCTTCTGCCTTTTACCCCTGCAAAACCCTGTTCCTGCTGCTTGGGCAGGGTAGGCGTAGGGCGATGGCGCGCGTGCGCCGCTGCCCGCAGCCTCTGCAGGGCCCCCGCTGCAGCTCACCGCGGCCTGCAACAGTGGCCGGCGCGCCCGTGCTTGTGCAGCGTCCACATGGCAGCGGGGCCCCCGGTGTACGCCTGCGCTGCACTGGAGCGCCAGAGCGGCCGGGTGCGCGCGCTGCTGCACACCTGTGCGCGTGCGCTGCGCGTCACACCGCGCGCGGGCGGCGCGCGAGGTACGCCTGGCGCCCGTCCACAGTCGAGCATGGTGACGGAGCAGAGTAGAAGCACGGGGTACGGAACGAGCGGCCCATGGTATCTGCCGACAAGGCGCGCGCGCGCGCAGGCGGTGCACGTCGTGCTGCACGCGGACGGCGCCGACGGCGGCGCGCTGGACGAGGAGCTGGAGGCCGACATGGCCATGGACTTTGGCGCGGCCGAGCTGGGCGGCGAGCTGGGCGCGGACGGGCGGCACCTGGCCGGCGGCGTGGAGATGAGCGACGAGGACGGGGAAGGCGGCGGCGGCGGCGGCGCCGGCGGCGACGGCGACGGCGACGGCGAGTTTGACACCGACGCCGACGAGGACGTCGACGGCGGCTCCGAGGGCATCGACTTTGAGGCGAGCGCCGAGCTTCGCCTTAAGAGCATTTGCCGTATTTGCATTGATGGTCGCTGCTTGTGGCCTCCCAAAGGTCTACCAAGCGTGCGGCTTATCAGCGGAGCAAATCAGGCAATGGTGCGGCGCTGTAGCTTTGTCGCTGGATGAGATGGCGGGGCCGGTCGTGACTGGTGCGCCCCAGGGACAGTACAGTGCCCCGTCTCATAAGATAGCGCATTTGAGTGCGGCCGTGCAGCTCGGCGTTCATCAACGTGTGAGTCTGCATCCGCGACCCAGCCAGGCCGCAGCACTCGCGCCCTGCAAGGCACGGTCGCCAGCATGGCCCCAGGGCGTCACGCAGCGCGGTGCGCGCGCGGCAGGTGGCCGACGACGACGAGGAGCTGTGGGGCGAGGACCGGGGCGACCTGGAGGATACCGAGGAGGAGGGCGCGGGCACGCCGCGCTGGGTCAACGTGCCCGGCGCGCGCGTGAACGGCGCGCCGCAGCTGCACGGCGTCCCGCCGGCCGCGATGCAGGCGCGCCCGCGGCGCCCGCGGGGCGCCCGTGCCGCGGTCGCGCGGCAGCGCAGCCGCGCCTCGTGGGTGCGGGGGCTTGGTGCCGTAAGCTGGTTCAGGGCGGAAGCAGCGCCAGCGGTTGGCTGTGGCTGCGCTCGCTGGCAGTCTGATGGCAGCTGGTCGGTCGCGCGGATGCGTGGACGCTGTAGCGTGAGCCGCCGCAACGCAGATATGGCGGGCGGTGCAGATGATGATGATGAATGACCCTGACCCTGACCCTCTGCATGCGGGCGGCGCAGATGATGATGAACGAGCTGGTGAACATGACGAACGCGGCCGGCGGCGGCCACGCCGGGCGCGTGGACCTGCGCCAGCGCGTGCGGCGGCTGGCGGCCGGCGGCGGGCGCGCGGGCGGGATCGGGCCGCTGGCGGTGGGGCCGCCGTTCGTGCTGGCGTCCGCGGGCGGCGTGCCGCAGCACAGGTGCGGCGCGGCGGTCACGCCGCGATGGCGCCGGGGCAGGGTGGGGACATGCTGGGGTGTTGGCAACAGGTCTGCTGCACTGCTGCCGGCCGGATGGTGTGACCCCAGCTCAGTTGCGCCCGATCATCGCAGCGAAGGAGTCTTTCAGTGTGTGAACAACCGTCAATGGCGGGTAGCACTATCCCGTGCGGCCGGCAGGCCTGTTGAGGCAAGTGCAGTGTCCAGCAGGTGCGCAGTGCAGCCAGTTTGCTTGCATGCGGGAGTGTGGGCCCGAGCCGGGGCGAGCAGGGATGCCCACTCGCACCCGGTCCGTGCGGGGCCGCCAGGCTGCTGCAGCGCCCTAGCGGCGCGGACGGCGCGGCGGGGCACGGGCAGGCCGGCGCGGGCGCGGCCACGCCCATCATCCCGTGGACGCGCGACGGCCAGCAGCCGCTGCTGCATGACGGGGTGCGGGCCCTCGGCGCTCCAGGGAGCCGCTGCTGCTCAGCGCCCTGAACAAGCGCATTCGCGGCCATGCTGTGCTGTGCACGGCTTCGCTTCTGCTGTTTGGAGCACGCTGTTCGTACTGGCTGTGCAGGCAGAGAGCACACCGCCGTGGCCGTGTTGACAGGTATTTGGGGCTCTTGGCGTTGAGGTTCAAGGCATACAGGCCTGCTGGGAGGGACGTGCTGGAGTGTTTACTGCACATGTCCTCGTGCGCTTGAGGGCAACTTGCGAAGTGCAGCTATCCCGGACTCTGCTTCTGGCTCAGGGCGCTCGCTCCGTCCGCCCTGCCCGCAGCTCGCCTGCGAGCTGCACGGCACATAAGCGACGCAGTGGATGCCCACGCGCGAGAGGTGGTGCGCCGCGCACCGGCAGGCCGGCGGCGGCTACCTGGTCATCCCCACGGCCGAGGACGTGCGCGCGCTGGCGGGCGCGGATGCGCGGCTGCCGACGGCGGCCGCCGGCGCGCACGCGGGCCTGCCCAGCTCCATGGTCAATCTCAGCATTGACATGCTGCTGGGCGGCGGCGCGGGCGGGCCGGGCGCGGGGGCGGGCCTGGCCGAGGCGCGCATGGGCGACTGGGCGCCCGACGGCCAGGGCCCCGACGCCGCGACGGCGGACAGCTTTGCGGGTGCGCCATCCATGCGCGGCACTGTGTGCTGACACTGTGTGCTGAGGGCGCACCATGCTCATCTGTGCCGCGATGCTGTCGCCCGCTTGCAAGAGCGTGGCAGAGGCGGCCGCATGGGCGGCTGCGTGCTGCCTGCCGGGCGTTAGACCCCGCACGAAAAATTTACTTCGATGGTCATCCTCTGATCCATGACTTTCCTTGTACCTCCACCTGCAGGCCAGCTGGAGCAGCCTCTGCTGGCCGCGCTGCGCGCGGCCATGCCCCCTCCGCCGCCGCCAGAGCCCGACGACGCCGCTCCTGCGGAGCCGCCCGGCGGCGCGCCTGCTGCGCCCGAGGCGGGGGCCCAGCCCGCGGCTCTGCCCAGTGGGGCCCCGGCCGCGGACGCCGGTGCGCCTCCCGGACCCGCGGCTCCGGCCGCCGCGCCGCCGCCCGCCGACCAGGCTCCCGCTGTGTCGCCGCAGCCGCCGGGTCCGGCGGCGCCCGCGCCCGCGCCGGCCGCGCCCGCGCCGGCGGCCGCGGCGCCCGCCGGCGCCCCCGCGGTCATCGACATGCCGCACATCGCGGCCGCGCTGGAGACCGCCATGGCGAACATCGCGCAGAGCCTGCGCGACGCGGGCGCGGCTGGGCCGGCGGGCGCCGCCGCGCCCGACGGCGCGGCTGCGGGCGGCGCCGGCGACGGCGACGAGGAGATGCCGGATGCGCCGGACGCGGCGGCCGGCACAGAGGCCGCGGCCGCGGGCGCCAGTCCGGCGGCGGCGGCGGCGCCCGCGCAGGCGCCGGGCGGCGGGGACGTGGAGATGGCCGCCGCGCCCGCGCCCGGCAGCAGCCTGGGCGCGGAGCTGGCGCGGGTCGCGCAGGCGCGCCGCCTGCACTGGCCGCCAGCACACCCCCGCGCGCTCTGGTGGCGGTGGCGTGAAAGGGCTGGGTGGCTGCATGCGCGCCCACCTTTCACACCTGCGACTGCGTCGGGGCTCTGGGTTGCAGAGCTTGGCAGCACCGGGCGGGCCTGCGCATGGGTGCCGCCATGCTGAGCCTGCAGCCCTCTGGCCCATCACAAGGAGCGCGCCGCGGGCCAGGGCGCCGGCATCGACCTCGCCTTCCTGGAGGCGCTGCCGCCCGAGCTGCGCGCGGAGGTGCTGCACGCGCACGGCGCCGAGCTGCCCGCCGCAGAGCCTGCGCCGGCGGCGGCGGCGGCGGCGGCGCCGGGCGCGGACGTGCCTGCAGCGGCTGCGCCTGCCGCCGCCGACGGCCCCGGGGCGCCGGCTGCAGGTGTGGCGCCCCTGCCCGGCCCAGAGCTGTGTGCGGCCGTACTCTGCGCGGGGCTGCTGCTGCAGGCGGCGGGCAGGGCGGAGGGGACGGGCTTGCGCCGCGCCAGTGTGCTTTCGCGACCTGTTGGGCCGCTGTTGTGAGGCGCGCGCCTCGGCCGGCGGCAGGGGCGGACGCTCGAGAGGCGGCGGCCGGCGCAGCGCCGGCGGCAGCGCCGGCGCCGGCGGCGGCGGCGGACTCGGGCGGGGCCGAGGAGATGGACGGCATCGACCCGGAGTTCCTGGCCGCGCTGCCGCCGGAGATGCAGGCGGAGGTGCTGGAGCAGCAGCGCCTGGACCGCCGCCGTCGCGCGGCCGCCGCGCGGCGCGAGGCCGCGCTCGCGGTGCGGCGGGGCCTGGTCAGGGCATGTGAGGGCTGCTCGGCCTGCTCTGGCGAGGGAGCCCTCTTCCCCCGGAGCATGGGTTGGGTCGGCCAGGCGCAGTGGAGTCATAGGCGGCTGGGGAGCTCGCGCCGTGCTGCGTACCGCACCGTCCCTCTGGGGTGATGCACGAGAGCCAGGCTAGCAGCCCGCCGTGGACGGCTGCCAGCGCGCCTCGCACAGCAGCCTGACGCGCGCGCGGCCGCGCGCAGCAGCAGCAGGCGGCGGCGGCGGGCGGCGGCGCCGGCGCCGGCGTGGTGGCGGCCGAGCCGGACCTGGCCACCACGCTGGCGGGCTTCCCGCCGGACGTGCGCGAGGAGGTGCTGCTGACCGCCGACGAGGCGGTGCTGCGGCAGCTGCCGCCGGCGCTGCTGGCCGAGGCCTCGGTGCGCCCCCGGGGGGCGCCGCCCACCCCGCGCGGCCCGGGCCGCGTGCAGCGCAGCGGTAGCGCGAGGTGCAGCGTTCGCCCGCCCGGGGCTCATCAGGCCGCCCAGTGGCCTGCTGTGCAGGCCCGCCGGCTCTGCAAGGCTGCGGCGCTCGCTGCCTGGTTTCACTGATACGCGAGGGCGGCTCTTGTTGCATTTCCGGGCGTGCGGCGTACTGCCCTCCTGTCGGCGGCGCCGCGCGCGGCGCAGGTCGCGCGCCGCCGCGCGCCCAGCGAGCCCTGCCTCTACCCGCGCCCCGGCTTGGCGCATCGCCAGGGCTTCACGGTGCGCGCGCGCGCGTGCGCAGGCGCTCCGCGAGCGCCTGAACGCGCGCGGCGGCTTCCGCGCGGCGGACGCGCTCGGCGGCGGCGGCGCCGGCGCCGGCGCCGGCGCGGCCTTCGGCTTTGCCGCCGCGCCCGGCGAGGGCCACCTCAGCCGCACCGTGCGCCGCATCTTCCAGCAGGGCTTCCCGGAGGGGCGCCTGGGCCGCGCGCTCGGCCGCGCCGGCAGCCCCGACGGCGGCGGCGGCGGCGGCGACGCGCTGCGCCTGCTGCCGGGCATGGCCGGCGCCGGGCTGGGCGCCGGCCGCGGCTACGCGCGCCGCAGCGGCTGGGACGAGCTCAGCCAGCTGGCCGCGCGCCACTGCGCCGACGAGGACATGGAGCGGCCGCCCGAGGCGCGCGCCGCGGCCCGCGCCCCGCCCGCCCGCGCCCTGCCGCAGCGCCTGGGGTAGGGTGGGATTAGACGCCATACCCTAACCTGCAGCGCGGCGCGCGCAGGTGGACGACGAGGCGCTCGCGACGCTGGTGTCGCTGCTGCGCCTGGCGCAGCCGCTGGCCAAGAACCAGCTGCAGCGCCTGTTCCTCAACCTGTGCTGGGATGCGGGCACGCGCGGCGCCACGCTGCGCATCCTGCTCTCGCTGCTGCGCGCGCCAGCGGCGGCCGAGGGCGCGGCCGCCGCGGCCGCCGCCGCCGCGGCCGGCGCTGGCGGGGAGCCCGGCGCGGCGGCGCCCCGCTCGCTCGCGGATGCGCTGCAGGCGCGCCCGCCCGCCGCGCGCGCCCGCCGTGCATGCGGGAGTGGATACCGCACCGGCGGTGTCCAGTCCCCGGCATATGCTGCACTGTGGCAGGCCCGCGGACTTCTGCTGGCTCGCATGGTTGCTGTTTCACAGCAGGAAGCCCTGTCTGTCTGCTTCTGCTTGGCGCGCTCCCGTGGGGTCCTGCTTGCGCGAGGCGCTCACTGCCTGCTCCCATATATGGCCCGTCTCTACTTGCACAGAGCTCGCGGCCGCTGCGCAGTCACTTCAGGTGACGGGGCAGCTCTTTGAAAACTGCAGAAAGGGATGACCTTGCGTGTGTACATGTAGGAAGACCGCAGCCTGGCTGCGCGCAGGACGAGCGCGAGGCCATGGACACAGACGCCGGCGCGCCGGCGCCCGCGGCGGCGGCGCTGTTTGCGGCGACGCGCGGCAGCGGTGGCGGTGACAGCGGCGGCCGAGCGAGCGCGCTGGAGGTGGCGCCCGCGGCCCCCCGCGCCCGGCCCGCGCGCGCAGCCTGCCACGCTGCGGCTGCAGGGCGCTGCGCCGCTGCAGGCTGCCGCGCCGTGAGCAGCCAGGGGTGTCCTGCCTTGCTTCCCAGCCTGGGCGCAGCAGCGGGCATGCGGCATGCTGAGAGCGCCGCGCTGTCCAGAAAGGCGGCAGGCGGCCGGCTCGGGAACCGAGACAGCTGAGGCGGCGCTGGAGGGCAGCAAAGGAGGCATGAGCAGGACCCTTGTCTGTCAGACCGGCGGCAGGATGCATGCAGTGTCCGCATGGGCCTGCGGCCAGGTGCACTGCAGTACTGCTGAGCAGTGCTGCGGCCATGGGCGCAGGTGGCGCCGATGGTGTCGCGGCGCGTGCTGGACCTGGCCACGTACCTGGCGCGGCACCAGGCGCCGGTCGGGCGCGAGCTGGTGCTGCTGCGCGTGCCGACCGCCGCGCAGCAGGCGCGCGCGCTGGCCGCCGCACAGGCGCGCGCCCCCGCGCCCCCCGCGCCCCAGGCCCCTCGCGGCGGGCAGCCAGATGACCCGACGGTTGCACCCCCCACCGCGCGCTGCCTTCAGAGCACGCCGGCTAGCGGCACTGCCCGGCGCGCAGCGCCCTCTGCTGGGGCGCTACGTGGACGTCCGCCGGGGTCTTAGCCCTTATGTTCTGCTTGTTTGTGACCCAGAATTCTAGACAACAGCAACGTCGTGAGGCGCGGCGCTGCCGTCATCGCGCGCGCGGCGCCGCTGCGGCCGCGCGCGCCCGGCCGGCGCTGACGCGCCTGCGCGGCCGCGGCGCGCAGGACCGCAAGGGCAAGGGCAAGGCCGTGGAGGTGCGCGCGCCGCCGGAGGCTGAGGGCGAGCGCGCGCTGGAGCTGCTGCTGGAGCTGCTGGGCGGCACGCTGTGCCGGCGCTCCAGCAGCCACCTGGAGCAGGCGCGACATTGCGCGACCGCGCGCGCTTGCCGCGCTGCAGCGTGTCTGTTAGGTCCTGCATGCGAGGTCCTGCATGCGATCTGAGCGCGGCGTGGGTGTCTGTCAGTACCCAGGATCCGACCCGCACGCGAGTTGGGCAGTTGTCCCCAGACGCCCGGAGGCAGGGGCTGCTATTCCTTAGTGCGTCTCCGAGCTTCGAGCGCATGCCCCTTCCCTCGCCAGAGTGCCCCCCATGGCAAGGTGTGAGGGGCGTGCCTGCTATGCCAGAGTGAATGCAAGGCCCCAGCCGCTGGGTTGTCCTCTGCGGTGCCCGCCGGCGCGCACCGGACAGCGCCCGCCCTCGGCCGGCCGCGTGCCGCACGCATTAAGCGGCGCCGCCTGTAGCGCCGAGCGCTGCGCCGCCGCGCCGCGCGCGTGCGGGCGCTGGCGCGCTGCGGGGCGGCAGCACAGCTGGGCGGCGCCGCGGGCGGGCTGAGCGCGCGGCGGCGCGGCGCGGCAGGTGCTGCACCTGCTGGAGGCCGTGCTGTCGAGCGTGGTGGCGATGGCGGCGGTGGAGGCGCAGCGCGCGGCCGCGCTGCGCGCCGACCTGGCCGGCCGGCGCCTGGCCGCGTGCGAGCATGTGGCGAGCGTGCAGGCGCGCCCGCTGCGCTCGCGCATGAGTATGGTAGTGTATGGTAGGGTAGCCCAACTTATGAAAAGTACATCGCGCTGAGAGAGTAAAGATCTGAAAGCGACGGCCCCAGCGGCGCCCCCTGTGGGATGCTGCTGCGCGACCGGCCCTGGGCCTGGTGCCGCGCATCACTGCGCTGCACGGCCACCCGCGCGCGCGCTCAAGCGATCCGCTGGCGCGCGCAGAAAGCCGCGCTCGAAGCGCGGCGCGCCGTTGCGGGCGGCGACGCGGCGGGCGGCGACGCGGCGGGCGGCGCGGAGGGCGGCGGCGCGCGGGCCGCGGCCGCCGCGGACGCGCCGCTGCGCGCAGCGCTGACGGGCATCCTGCAGTTGTGCGATGCAGCCGTGGAGGCGCGCCTCGCCCCCTCGCCGCCGCCTGCGGGCCTCGCACTGAGCCGGGGCGATGCAGAGTCGCCTGCTGCTGGAAGTGCTCCCTGCGAGTCGCGGCGGCGCAGCACTGACTAAGCCTCTGCAGATCCGCGGTCGTGCTTCCTGCCTAGGGGTGGGACATGACCTGGAACCGGCGCTGCGCAGCTCAGCGCGGGCGGGTCAGGGTCCCTGCTGACAGGCGGTGCCTGCTGGAAGGTCGCAGAGCCCGCTCCCGCATGCGCGCGGCGCCGGCCCCGGCAGAATGGCCAGGGGTTTTGCACTCCTAAACCCTGCCGGCGCTCCGAGCGCTCACCGCGCGTCGCGCGGCGCGCAGGACCTGGACTACGCCGGCGAGCCGCTGCGGCTGCCCACGCTGTTCCCGCCGGCGGGGGCGCCGGGGCGCGCGCCGGCGCTGCCGGCGGGCCTGCCGCCGCTGCTGGCCGGCGCCAACGCGCGCCTGCTGCAGGTCTGGCGCGGCGTGCTGCGCGACGACCAGGCGCTCATGGAGCGCGCGCTGTGCAACACGCAGGCGCAGGCGCGCCGGCCCCCGCCTCGGGACGCGCCCCGTCGCGGCGCTCATTGCGGGGGCCGGGGCGCCTCGCAGCACCACAGACACGCGCATGGCCAAGCGCACCTGCGCGACGCCTGCCGCTGCGCTGGTGGCAGCCGCGACGAGGCGCGCAGCCGCTCCGCGCAGCGCCGCTCTAGCGCGCGCCGCTCACGCGCGGCGCCCGAGGCGATGGTGCGCGCTTAACCTACCCTTTACCTGCGCCAGGCGACGGCCCTGCACGCGGAGCTGGCGGCGCGCGAGCCCGGCACGCCCAGCCTGGAGGCGACCGTGGCAGAGGCGGCGGCCGAGATGTGCGCCCTGCCGTCCAGCCGCACCGCCCTGCGCGACCTAGCCGGCGCGGCGCCGCCGGCTGACGCGCCGGCCGAGGGCGGCGGCGCGCCCGGCGCGCAGCGACCAGGCGAGCGCGTGACGCCCGCGGCGCTCATGGCCAGCATCGCGCCCGGCATCGCGCCGTCCGGCACCTATGACGCGCTGGCGTGCCTGTCCACCCTGGAAAGGCGCCTGGCCGCGCGCTGCCGGGCGGCCGCCGGCGCGGACGCCGGCGCCGGCGCGGGCGCCGGCGGCAGCGCCGCCGGCCGCAGCTCCGAGGCGGGCGCGCGTGGCGCGGGGCCGGGGGCGGGGCCGGCGCCGCGCGGCGGCGCCGGCGAGGCGCGCTGCGGCGCCGGCGGCCCGCCGTCGCTGGAGGCCGTGCGCGGCGCGCTGGAGGCGCTGCCGGGCGGCCTGCTGGCGCAGCTGCCGGCGCTGCTGGGCGCGGCGGGCCTGTCGGCGACGGCGGCCGACCGCGTGGCCGCCTGCCTGCGCGCGCTGGTCGCCGTCGCGCCGGTGCACCAGCCGCTGCTGCTCCGCGAGCTGGAGGCCGAGCTGGGCCGGTGCGGCCTGCACGCCGTGCACGGGCGCTGGCGCAGCGCGCCCTCGGGGACGGGAGCGGCAGGTTGAGCTCTCAAGGCGGGGTGTCTGCCTGGCGGCCTGGTAGAGGCCAACGCATAGGTTCACCTGCTCTGCACCTGCTGCCAGCGGTGAGCAGACGGAGGTGGGAATCCTGCCCGTGCTGACACGACTGGGCATGCCCGCGCTCCCCAGGCGCCTCCGCAGCGCGCGCTGACGCCGGGGCCTCTGCGCGCGCGTGCGCGCAGGCTGACGGCGCGCGCGGTCGGCGAGCTGCGCGCGCTCGTCGACAGCGGCCTGAGCTCCAGCGCGGCTGTGGCGGCGGGCGCGGGTGCCGTGGGCGGCCAGGTGCTGCGCGTCCTGCAGGCCGTCGCCAGCCTGGCGCGGCCGATCGTGCTGGGCGCCGAGCGGTCGGGCGCGGACGAGCCCGCGGCCGCTGCGGCCGCCGCCGCCGCTGGCGCCGCCGGCGTGCCGCGCGCCGGCGGGGACACGTCCCAGGCGCACTTCCGGCGGCGGGCGCAGGCCTACATGCGGGAGGCGGCGGGCGATGCGCGCGGCGCCGATGTCGGCGCGGGCGCCGAGCGCGCAGGCGGCGCGGGCGCGGGCGGCGCGGGCCGCCAGCTCTCGGTGCGCGCCGCGCGGGGGGCCTGGGGCCTGCGTTTTGGCGTCGATGCTGCCAGCCCTGCTTGTCTGCACGGGCGGTGCCCGCAAAGCCCGGCTGCAATTGTGCCCGCTGAACCTAGCCCTGTCCTCGTCCTTGACGCCCGCCTGCAGATTGCATGCGCTGTGTGGGGCGGGCATGGCTGCGAAGGGCTTGCACGACGGCGCAGCTGTTGCTCCTCCGGTGCCACTGGCCATATGCTTCAATGCAGAGCGACCTGTTGCGAGCCATGCAGGCAAGCAGCCTGGCAGGCTCCAACACATCTTGCGCGCGGGGCGGCCAGGGCGACGCAGCGGCTGCTGGGACCGCCGCTCTGGAGGCAATTGCGCGCGATATGGAGCCGCTGTGGGCGATGCTCAGCGAGGCAATCGGCCGCATCGAGGCCGGCCTTGCGATCATTGCGCCGCACGCGGACGCCGCCGCCGCCACGCGCGTGCTCCCGCCAGGGGCCGCCCAGGCGCGCGCCCGGTCTGCGCCGGGCTGCGGGGAGAGCCTGCTGCGCTGATCATGCGGCTCCACTCTGCTTGCTGGCGCCATCAGTGATGCACGGGGTGTTGGATGCACCGCAGGCCGCACCTCGCAGTCTGGCAGAGCCCTGAGGCCACGCTGAGCCGTATGGGGCGTGCGCCCGGCGGCGCTGCCGTGAGCTCAGCCCCCCGCTGGGCCGCCCGCGGGTATATTTTAGGTTACAGGCCCTACCCTGAACCTGACGCACGTGGCGCTGCCCGGCAGGTGCTGCCGCTGGTGGAGGCGTTCTTCGTGCTGTGCGACGCGCGCACGCCGCGCGCGGCGC
>JAABUV010004860.1_pt1 | contig 15683 bp, 15 predicted proteins | sample 5559971 | NCBI WGS metagenome assembly JAABUV01 (sample SAMN10711881, study PRJNA513362) | rock metagenome | isolation source: Antarctica rocks | place: Antarctica: Victoria Land, Knobhead nord | collected 2015-12-19
CTGAACTAGATCAACAATTCTTTTATTATTGAGATGAGAGATGAATGATTGATCATGAATTTTCTGCAGCAATTTCATATGCATATTTTCAGAAACTCATAGTAAGTCTTTTTTAAATAGAACGTCATCAACGATCTTGCAGTTCTTCAGTTGAATGCTATGAAGTTTGAGCTTGTTTTTGCTTATAGCTTGTTTATACTCATTGCAGAGTTTATTCATTTAATTGACAATATATACTCATTGATAGAAATTAACTTCTGATTTGATAGCTAGAACATTTATTCTATCAGAGATCAGAATAGTCTGATAGTGATTTTCAGTACGTTGAGCTGATTCAAAGATATCTGCTATTGACATTCTGATTAAAGCATTGACTTTAATATTCATTTTATCTGATTGAAATATGATCTGAAAGTTGAACTCTGATAGAATGTTTAGATAATTAACTTGATGTTGAGTTAACTGTTTATTTTTCATGAAGATTTTTAAAGTCTGATGATCAATGAATATTTGAATGAGTAATTTGATACATTTAAGCTTAAGTCTTCAGTGTTTGAAACATTGAATAATGATCAGCAATTTCTTGTCATAGATGTGATAATTGCATTCAGCGAAAATCATGCTCTTACTGTAGAAGACTATCGAGTGAAGCACACTTTCATCATCATACTGAAATAGTATTTCATCTTTTGTTATGAGCGTATCAAGACTGAACAAGACTGAAGCTCTAATCAATTCGCAGTGAACGCTAGCGAGTTTTCTGCGTATTGATTAGAGCTAATCAGCGAGCTAGTCAGGTTTGACTCAGATATGACTCAGATATGACTCAACACTCTTTTTCTTTCTCAACATTCTTTTCTTTCATCAACATCTTGTTCATCTACATCACATTCTTTTCATGTCACAAACACATTTCTTTCGAGCCTAGCGCAGTCTCTGAACATTACATAAATAGAAGCTTTTGTATCAATCTTCTTCTGTATTCTTAATATTCAGTTATAGCTATCTTTAAAGATCAAGCACTATCAATTCTGACCTTCATTGATTGTATCATTTAGACACGATTCTGACATTATATTAAGAATTCATTAATCACACGATACTGATCTCATTACTCATTCAACATACTCGTCTAGACAGAACGAGTCTAAAGAAATTCATTTATCTGATGATCGACGATAATCGAAAGATAGAATAACACTAGAGAATTGAATAGAATCAAACGACAAGACTGTTTGAATTGCTAGACTACTTATCGCTCATTAAGTACACAAAGTTCACTCAATTACGAGAATCATGATAAAGAATCTTCGTGAATTGCTCAAGAATCAAATCGATCGATAGATTCAATGATAAAGAATCTTCGTTGTTTGTTAGAGAATCAATCAAATCAATCAACAAACAAATCTCATTTTCTTTGTTGAAGATTAAACATCATTCTATACATCTTTCTTCTTCAATCGTCGAGCATCGTCATTCGTTCAATTCTCTTTTCAAACAAATCTCATCATGTCTAGTCGTTCGTCTACTGAAGAGCGTTTCGAAGAATTTCAAAATCGTTTCTCTCAAATCTCTGATGCTGATTCATCGAAATCACGAACGAAATCATCAAGTGCTGCATCATTCATTCATGAAGATGATGAATCATTCATTGAAACGATAATACTCTTCGTGTTCTACGAAATCTGAAAGACTTGAAGTCTAGTTCTTGATGAAGAAACAGATCAACTCTACGAGTTAGATAAACAACAAGAAGACGAAATTAAAGAGTTGAAGACTAAACTTCAAGCTAAAGAAAACACTTCTTCTGATTTCATCTACTCTGAGCGTTCTAGATCTTAAAAAATATCTGATTCTTCGCTGTTTACTGATGAAAAGAATTCTACTTAAGAGAACTGATACGAAAAAATTCAGAATAAACTAGAGATCAACGTTGATCTCTTTTCTAATGAACGAGTCAAATTGAGTTATATACATTCTAGATTATTCAATGACGCAGCTGAGATCATTCAAGCTAGACGCGAACGTGACTGTGTCAATCTCTATAAAATCATCAAAGATCTTTTGAAAGAGTTAGCTCAGTTGTTCGATGATTCAAATAAGAAAGTCAACTTTCGTAGAGAATACTACAACTTGATTCAAGAATTCAAGAAATTCAATGAATTTTATACTCAGTTTCAACGTCTATCTTTCTATCTAGACTATCACGAGAAGCAACTGATCGCTGATCTGAAAGATAAAATACATCTTCATCTTCGATTCATTTGAGTAGATCAACTAGTTCAATCTGATTCTCTAAAAGAAATTCGTTTCTATCTGATTCATTTGAATAATAATCAGCGAGTCATTCGAGAGATCAAGAACAAGATCAAACACGTTGATGATTTTTCTAAGACTATCTTTCATAGAGTGACTATTGTCACTCAGTCAGTTGATCACTTGAAGTCTGATCAGCTAAAGTCGCGCGACGCGATTTTAACTAGCGTCAAAGAAGCAGACATTTTAGTCGAAAGCTGTTTCATATGTCATAAATCAGGTCATAGCTCTAAAGAGTGCTTCAATCGATCTACTAGAATCAATGCAGTGAACAATGAATATGATTGCTTCGATTTCGATTCGAATTTCGATTCAAAAAACTAGTCATCTCTTCAAAAGTCATCAAAAAGATAGAGATTATATCTTTGTGCAAACTAGACGAAATTCTATCGAAAGAAAATTACTTTGAAAAGTCATTTCTAATTGACACTCATCTCATCTCTCAGAATCAATCTTTCAGCCTTCATTTTCTAATAAACAGTGATTCAGTCATTTACACGATCATACATTCTAATCTAGTCAATAAAGTATGCGAGAAACTGAAAATTCAATCTATATCACTGACAAAAGAGAAGCTAATAAGAGATTATGATGAGAAGATATCTAAGAAGATCATCACTCATAAAATTCTATTCAATCTCATCATCGAAAGTCATAAGAAATTAACTGTATCAATGCTGATAGCTGATATCGATCATCATGAAGTCATATTGAGTAAGCTCTGAATGAACAAAAACGAAATATTATTGAATATGTGAAACGACGTCATTGTTTTTTCGAATCAATTGAATACTTCTATTTCGATTTTTTCAATCTCTTTCAATTCAAAGCACTCAAGTTGATCGCGATCAACTTCGTCTTCTTCAATCACTCAGACTAAGATCTCTATGATGCTCAAATAACTCATTCGAAAAGAGTCATTCTCGATTCGAAGCATAAACGCAGCTTTGTTCAAAACATTGTTGAATCGTTCAAAGAAGAACAAGATCAAAGTCTTTGCTCTATTCATGATGAACATCAATAAAGAAATCACGTACAATACTCAGTGCGATTTGAACGCTTTAAACGTCTCTTCAATCAATGAAACGACTTAGAATTTGAAAGATATTAAAGCGAAGCTGTCATCAAAATATCATGAGTTTCTAGATGTTTTTGATCGAGCTCAATCGAATAAACTACTCTCTCATCGCTTCTATGATCATAAAATCGAGCTCATCAATGATTCAACGCTCTCTTACTGTCGAGTCTATCAAATGTCTTTTGTCAAACTTCTGAAAGTAAAGAAGTACTTAAACGAGAATCTGTCGAAGAAATTCATCACTTCTAGTCAGACTCTCTATTTCTCTTTCGTTCTATTCGCTCTCAAAGCAAATAAAGATTTTCGATTCTGCGTGAACTATCAAAAGCTAAATGTCATTTTCAAAAGAAATAAATATTCTCTATCGCTGATAAACGAGATCATTGATAAAATAGTGAATTGCAAGCATCTGATTAGATTGAACATCATATCAGCGTTTAACAAACTTTGAATGCATCTCGATAATGAGAATTACATCACTTTTATCACTGCTTTAGAAGCATATAAATACAAGATGCTATCATTCAAACTGACTAATGAATCGATCTTCTTTCAGCAATATATGAATGACGTTCTATGAGACTTTCTGAACGACTTTTGTCAAGTCTATCTAAATGACATTCTCATCTATAGCAAAACAAGAAAGAAACATAAAGATCACGTCAAACTAGTATTGAGTCGACTACGTGAAGCTGAACTGCAGATGAATATTCGAAAGTGCGAATTCGATGTAGAAGAGACTGTTTTTCTAGAAGTCATTGTATCAGAACTAGATTTTCGTATGAATCTCAGCAAAGTGACAGTCATAGTCAGCTGAATCACTTCGATCAATCTAAAAGAAATTTAAAGCTTCGTGAGATTTGTTAACTTCTATCGTCGTTTCATTAAAAACTTCTCGAAGCTAGACAAATCGTTCACTCAGCTGACTAAAAAGAACACGTCTTTTGTTTGAAATGAGATCTGTGTTCAAGTCTTTGATAATCTAAAGAAACAAGTCAGCTCGATCTCAATACTTCATCACTTTGATCTCAAACGACAAGCTATTCTGAAGATCGATGCTTCAAACTATGTAAAAGATGAAATACTATCTCAGTACGATGACAAGAAAGTTCTTCATTCAATGATTTTTTACAGCAAAAGTATGATCTTCGCTGAAATCAATTATTACATCTATGACAAGAAATTGCTAGTCATTATTCAATGCTTTGAACATTGATGACTCAAGCTGAAATGCATTGAATTACTCATTCAGATGTTCATTAATTATCAGACTTTGAAGATCTTTATGAAAAATAAACAGTTGAGTCGATGACAAGTCAACTATCTGAACATTCTATCGAAGTTCAACTTTCAGATCATCTTTAGATCACACAAAAATGATCACTAAAGTTGATGCTCTAATCAGAATGTCTCTAGCGAACGTCTCTGAATCAGCTCAGCGTCTTGAAGATCATTTTCAGACTATTCTGATCTTTGATAGAATTGATGTTCTATCTATTGAATCAAAAGCAAATCTCTATCAACGAGTATGAATGATCAATCAAATAGATGAGTTCTGCAGCAAATATAGACAAGCTATGAATGAAAACAAGCTCAAATTTCATATCATTAAACTGAAGAACTGCGAAATCATTGACGACGTTCTATTTAGAAAAGATTTACTGTGAATCTCTGAGAACATGCACACGAAATTACTACAAGAAGTGCATGATCAATCTTCAATCTCTTACTTCGACAATAAATGAATCATCAATCTAGTTCAGCATTTCTACTATTGATCAGATCATCAAGCTACTATTTGATGATACATTCGAAACTGTCATGCTTATCAGCGAAGCAAAGCTTCTAGAAATAGCATCAATGAACTTCATCATTCTCTTTCGATTTCACAGAAACGCTGAAAAGATATAGCTATGAACTTCATCACTGAACTATTTTTGTCAGAAAGCTATAATGTCATTTGCACAATCATATGTCGTCTCATCAAAGAACGTCACTATGTTCTCTGTCATTGAGAAGACAATGACATCTCAGTCGAAGAAACGATTTGAATCATGCTATGAAACGTCTATCAACTGCATGATCTACTCAGTTCTATTGTTTCGAACAGAGACTCTCAATTCATATCGACTATGTGAAAAAGTCTTTGCAAGCGACTGAGAATCACAGTTAGTCTATTCACAGTCTATCATTCTGAAATCAATGATCAATCGAAACGAGTCAATCAAGACGTTGAACGCGAACTTAGAATTTACTGCAATTACATGCAGAACGACTGAGTCAAATGAATATCTATGATGAAATTCAGCGACAATTTCAATATCTTCTCAATCACTTCAATGATTCTCTTCTACTTCAATAAAGAATTTCACTCTCGAATGAGTTTCGATTCAGATACGACTGACTATGAAACAACTTGTGAACGACTTGAAGCTAGAAAAGCAAATGATATTGTCATTTGAATGAAAGAGTTATTGAACTTCGATCATCAACAATTGAAAAAGACGAAGCTGATCATCGAAGTTCAGATCAATAAACATAGACGAAACGTCATCTATGAAGTAGATGACTGAGTTTGACTATTTTTCAGAAACGTCAAGACAACGAGACTCTGCAAAGATTTGAAAGACAAACAGCTAGATCTCTATCAACTCACTGTCAAAGTGAGAATCTTCTATCATCTTCGTCTATCAGTCAGCATGAAGCATTTGCATTCGATGTTCAGCTCGAAGCTACTGCGATCATATTCAGAAAACTCTCTATCAGAACAGCATTCAGAATCATTCAGATCAATCACTATCAAAGACGATGAACATTGAGAGATAAATGATATATTGAACTTCAGACGCTATCGAGATTGAATACAGTACAAAGTCAAATGAACAGATCTAGATAGAAACGACGAATGATACTATGTTGATAAAGAGAAATTCAATGACTCAGAGAAAGTTTTGAACAAGTTTCATAAGTTATATTCAAACAAATCGCGCTAAATATTGAAATAACTATCAACAAAAGTGAGCAAATGAACTAAATTCATGCAAACATGAATTTTCGAAGAAAGAGATAATGTTACGAACGTATCAAGACTGAACAAGACTGAAGCTTTAATCAATTCACAGTGAACGCTAGCGAGTTCTCTGTGTAATGATTAGAACTAATCAGCGAGCTAGTCAGATTTGACTCAGATATGACTCAGATATGACTCAACACTCTTTTTCTTTCTCAACATTCTTTTCTTTCATCAACATCTTGTTCATCTACATCACATTCTTTTCATGTCACTGTGAGAATACATCTCATCGACTATGAATGATGCATGTCTGCAAGACTAGCTCGCGAGATTAGATTGAAGAGATTAACGAGTGAATAGAGATAACAACTTGACAAAAGATGAAAACTCTGCAAGCTTTCACTTTCATTTCTTAGCAATTAGTTCTATCATCAATAGAATGCTATCTTATTATTTTCTACTACGCAGTTTCATGTAAAGAGACTTCATTACTTCACAGTTTTAATTGCTTCATTTGCATAAAGCTGCTCAGTAAAAGATGTTGAACGCGCAGCAACTCATTAGAAGTTACATGATCGAAAGAAGTAATAACTTCTTTCACACTGAGAATTCATCATTTCATTAAAACAGATCTGAGAATCATGCATTTGAACATGCAGATGAGAAGTTCAAGTCGCAAGAATTTAATGAACAGACAAATCATATTTCTTGATGATTAGCAAGTGAAGTACGCAAGCAGTTAAAGAATCTGAAGACGCAGAACATACTGCTTGTCTTGCAACTTCACGTATTGAAACTTGAGCGAGAAACTCAATCAATCTCTGATCATCGACGTCAACATAGTGATGATCACTATTGAAGTGATGCACGCAAGCGTGCTAATTGATCTTGCGAGTCTAAAGAGCAAAGCATCATGAACTATGATTTCTTAATGTTCTGACTGCAAGACTGCAAAGACTTCATAGTCGTGACGTCATCTGATTTCATCACGAAAGAAGAGAAGTTGCGATGATCTGTGTCATACTTGTCAGAGAAGTCTCGTAATCAGTGATGAGATCATGTGATGAGCATATGTAATCATAATGAGATACTCAACTGAAAGTACTACACTGAATACTTGCGTGCTAAACTTAGCAATTCTGAAATTCATAATTTTCAAACAGAACATCAACTCGAGACTGCAAAGCAGTAAGTCAATCAAAGCATCACGAATTTCAAGCAATATTTTATCAGATCGTACGCAGATCTGAACTATCATATATTCAATGAGACTTGCATAATGTACTTGCGAATGAAGATTAATGAAATCATCATGAATGAGTTTTTTTGCATTTCATACATCTCTATCAATTATGTTGATCTGCTAAAGCATCTTATAAACATTGACTTGCATCTGCGAGACATTGATGCATTGTCGAAGCTACATTCGCAGCAAAGTGAAAGTGCAACGTCTCAGAAGAGTTTTTGATTCTCGCATGAAAAGACGAAGTCTGTCGCTGCAACAAAGAATTCGAAGTTCTTTGCTTCAAGCATGCAGTTTAAAGACGATGTGACACTCAAGTTCAGTGAGTTTATACAAAATGCTGCTTCATTCAATCTTACGTGCTGATCATGCAAGAAGATGAGACACAAGATTGATAATTTGATGTGTTTCAACTACGCATTCAGACAAGAGACTTGCAATCATGATGAAGAAATGAAAAAAGAGAAAGTCTGATGTTTATCATTGAATCATTAAATATAACTATGAAAAGATGATTATCACATGCATTGATGATATCAGTATTGACAAATGTCTTTGAGAGAATGCATGAAGCTCACTGTCTTATTGACTCTGAAGTCGAGCGAAATTTTATATTGCAATCATGAGTAAAAGAGCATGAGTTATCGAAGAATCATGCAATTCTGAAACAGATTCAGATGATCAATGATCATTGAATTCTCTGCTATGATATACATCAGATTGATATTGAGTTGATCAATCATGAGAAAGTTCGCAAGAGCTGAAACATTGAGTTTCATGCTGTGAACATGCGAGAATATGATATGATTCTTGACTACTCATGATTAAATGAGATCAACTTGAATATTTATTGACGCGAGCGTCGTTGATCATATTGAGAAAACAGCACTCAGCATGCAAAGCAAATATGAATTAGTCTGTGCAAGACATCGAAATTTGTCGAGCTGACAATGCTTGCAGCTAAAAGAAGAGAAGAGACTTATGTAGCTCTGTTCTATCAACTGCTACTCACAGATGACTTATCGCAAAACGCAGATTATCAGACTGCAAGATGCAATGCGCTTCAAGCGAAAGAATCAGAGATACTCTTTGCTATTCAAGATCTCAAGAAAGTGTTTTCTGAGATTTTTTCTGATAGTCTGAACACGCATGATCAGATGAAACATTTCATTGATTTGATGAAGAGCAAAATGTCTCGCATCGAGTCTATTTATAAGATGACATGAGATGAGCTCGCTGTGATACAAGACTATCTAGACAGTGCGCTAGAGAAGAAATGAATTCATTCATCAAGTAATTCTGCAGAAGCATCTGTGTTGTTTGTAAAGAAGTCAAACGAAAGTCTTCATCTATGCATGAACTATCGTGATCTCAATAAAATAACAGTAAAGAACAATTATTCATTGTCTCTACTGTCTGAGACGCTGAATCGCTTTGCTTCTGCAAGACACTTTATCAAAATTGATATTCACAACGTTTATCATCGCATTCAAATTCGCAAAAACGATGAATGAAAAACGACTTTTCATACACGCTACGATCAGTTTGAATATCAGATGATGCTCTTTAAACTGACAAATGCTTCTGCAATCTTTCAGTTTTATGTAAATCACACGCTTAAGTTATTCATGAATATTTGCTGCGTGATATATCTGAATGACATCTTAGTATACTCTGAGATGAAAGAGCAGCATTGAGAGCATATGCGTAAAATTCTTCGCGCGCTACAGAAATATCGACTGTATGTCAAGCTGTTGAAATGCACTTTCAATCGTAACGAAGTTATCTTTCTGAGATTCGTGATAAAGCGAAGAAGTATTCAGATGAAACAGTCTTGTATTGATGTAATCACTAGCTGATCTGAGCTCAAGTCTGCAAAGAACATTCTTGTATTCTTGAAATATGCAAGATTTTATCGACAATTTATAAAAAAATTCTTTCAAATCATCGCGCTCTTAACAGATTTAATCAAGAATGCGAAGAAGAAAGCAATGTGTTCACTCTTCGCAATGACGTCGAAAGCAAGAAAAGCTTTTGAAAGATTGAAAGCAGTCTTTGTCAATGCTCTTATTTTAAAACACTACGATTGAAATGCAGATTTTCGCATGAAGATTAATGCATCAAATCGTGAAGTCAAAGATGTGCTTAGTCAGAAGAGCAAGACTGATCAATGACATTTCATTGCATACTATAGTTATAAGTTCAAAGAAGCTGAAGTATGATGAAACACGCACGACAAAGAGCTGTACGCTATAGTTCTCGATTTTAAGAATTAATGACACTATCTTCAGAGTAGCAAGCGACTCATATGTGTGATAACAGTCACAATAATCTTCGTTACTTTACGATGATGAAGAAGCTCAACGTACGTCAGATGCGTTGAACTGAGAAATTAGCTGCGTTTGACTTTCATATAAAATATCGCAGAGACAAATTAAACTTTGCGAATGCATCATCAAGAAGACTCGACATCATGAAATCAAATAATAGCAAGAAGAATAATGATTATTTTTTATTTACTCTGCAAAACAAACTTTGTAATCAGAAATGTCAATCTGAGCTGCTAGAGAATGAAGAAGTTTCAACAGTGATCAAACTCGCAGCATTGACGATGCAACTGAATGACACAGTCATTGCAGATACTCAAGTCATGTGTTTGAATGAGAAAGTACTCGCTAAATCTTGCAGAATTCTAGACACTGCATCATCTCAACTTCTGATTCATCAGATTATGAAGTCGAAGAGATTCTATTTGAAGATGAGTGAATCAATGACTGCGTGACTGCTGAAGTTATAACAAAGAAACGTCTTTGTTACAAACAAGAAGTGACGTCAATGATTCACATCTAGAAAGAATGAGTTTTTGAAATAAAGTATGAGAAATGATGAACTGCTACGTTGTGATCTCACAGTCTATGTACTCAATGACTCTGCTACAAGAGATGAGATTCTGCGTATGAATCATGACAATTTCGAAGCAGATCATTTTGCATGCGCTCGTATTGAGACTGCGATAAGAAGAAAATATTACTGATCGAAAATGCTCAAAAAGATGACGAAATATGTTCGCATCTGTTCAGACTGTCAGCGAGTGCGAGTGCATCATCATAAGTTTTATGAGAAGCTGACGTTTATATCTTCAGAGAACGTGAATTCATTTCACATAATGATCATGAATTTCATAACAGACATGTTCTCTGCAAAGAATTTGTACATCGAAAAAACAAGCGATGTTATATTGATAATAATAAATAAGTTGATCAAGCACGTAATCTATATTTCGACGATCAAAGATTTGAACATCGAAAGACTTACAAATCTGCTATGACGAGAATTCATATCTCAGCATGAAATGATGCAAAGCATTATATTGAATCGAGACTCACTGTTTATCAATCATTTCTGAATCACTTTATGTTGACATCTCGAAGCGAAGCGAAAGCTAAGCATTACATTTCACTCGCAAATCGACGATTAAACAGAAAGACAGAATCAGATGCTTAAGCACTATCTGCGAGTGTATTTCAATTACAAGATGAATAATTGATCAGAGCTTTTGTCAATGATGACGTTTGCATATAACAACAATGTACACGCTAATATCAAAAAAACTTCACATGAGCTTCTAAAGAAATACATTGCGAGCTTCGCAGAAACATCTGAGAATAGAACTTTAAAGAAGAAGACATTCTTGACTATGAAGTGAGCAGAATGACTACGAAGTATCAGAGAACATTTAATGAAACTATGAAAGTGAGTAGCAGAGCAGCAAGCAAAGTATTATAATGCTCATCATAAAGTTGCAAGCTTTCAGATGAAAAACAAAGTGCTTCTGCAAAGTATAAACATTCATACACTTCAATCAAAGAAGAAGATTGATCACAGACAACTGAGATCATTCAGAATATTGAAGAAGATTGACACGCAAGCGTATAAGCTTGAACTATCTGAGAAATATGATGCAATTCACTCAATCTTTCATGTCTCTTTATTGAAATTCTGACACTCGTGTGACGAGAATTCAAAGTTGCAGATCATTCTCATAAAAGAGAAAGAGAAATGAAAGATAAAGAAGATACTTGATCAGCGAATCAGAAATGAAAAGATTGAGTATCTAGTTCAATGAGCTGATTTATCTTTCTATGAAAACTTCTGAGAATCAATGAAAAATCTTAGCAATGCAAAGAAGATCATTGAAAACTACGAGACAGAAAGACAAGTACATCAGTCAACTGCAAAGAAGTCAAAGAGAAAAAAGAGAGACAGATCACGTAAGAGTCATGATTGAAAAAGTATCAAAAGCGCAAAGATGCAAGTTTAAAAAGTTGATACTAAACTACAATTATAAAATCTCACGTAACATATGTCTTCTAAAAAAGAAGATGATGAACGTTGCAAAAGAGTGAAGAAAAGAAGCGATCAACGATCGCGAGCAAGAACATCAAAGTGAAGAAGAAAGCTATTTATTCGTCAGCGAATCTCGTCACACACTGCTTGCTTCAGTCGATACTTACAAAATGAAGACGAAGTGACGTGATGATGACAAGAAGTGACAAAAACAAGAGAAATGAGAATCTCTACTCAACTGTTAGATACAATCTCACATGCTGAGAGAAAAAACTACTCATTCTCTCATTGTTGAAGATGAAGAGCGAGATGATCTTAAGCATAAGTGATGAGATGTTGAGTCATCGCTTGCGCAGCGTGACGCATCATTAGCTGAAGAGAACGCGAGACTAGATTCATCACGCAATCGTGCTTTTCTTTGAAGCAGTGCTCGCATTTGCGAGCATGCTCGATGAGAACACGACACGTGTGAGTCATCACTACGCTCAGACGATGAACGCAACGACAGCATCAGATCTTCTGATCATGATGATTTAACATACATCAGCATTTATTGAAACATGCAAAAATAAATATGTCTATCAGAAGTCGTGAGTTTAGTCATTAATGCAGCAGACGCGAGAGAAGCAGAAGAAGCAGACGTGACAGACGTTACAGCGATGATGACGCGAAGAAGAATGTACATTTCAAGAAAATGAGCAGACTTCGTGAGCATGTTAGCATGATCTCAATGAGCGCGAATGCTGCTACTTATCATGATAGTGATGATGATGATGATGTTAATACTGCTATGTCATTCACATTAACTCATGAGCTGACTTGCATCACAACAATACTGCAACGAAAGAAGCTCATATCATGAGTTGCGAGCTATGCAAGATATGTATAGCAGATCTCATGCTTCATCAGTTCGAAAGAGCAGTACTTACGAAAGAATATGCTGAGACGAAACAAGAAGAAAAGAAAGAAAGAAAGAAAGAAAGCAAAGCTGAAGAATTGATATCAACAATCTCGCACTAGCTCTGTTTATGCTTGTTAGCATGATTAATTTATGACACTTCTACACAGATGCTAAAGCGCTGAAGAAGTCATGACTACGCTATCAGCTACAAGAAGACAATACGATGCTATGAAGACTCAGAGATCAAGTCTTTAAAAGAGAATGCAGTTGTGAGAATGCATCTCATCGACTATGAATGATGCATGTCTGCAAGACTAGCTTGCAAGATTAGATCAAAGAGATTAACGAGTGAATAAAGATAACAACTTGACAGAAGATGAAAACTCTGCGAGCTTTCACTTTCGTTTCTTAGCAATTAGTTCTATCATCAATAGAGTGCTATCTTATTATCTTCTACTACGCAGTTTCACGTAAAGAGACTTCGTTGCTTCACAGTCATAAACACATTTCTTTCGAGCCTAGCGTAATCTCTGAACATTATATAAATAGAAGCTTTTGTATCAATCTTCTTCTGTATTCTTAATATTCAGTTATAGCTATTTCTAAAGATCAAGCACTATCAATTCTGATCTTCATTGATTGTATCATTTAGACATGATTCTGACATCTTTTACATAGTCAAAAACATTGATTTTCAGAATAGTCTGTCGTTTTGAATCGAAATGTCGTAGTACTGAGATCAAGCTGATCTGTTTCTTTAAATTGTCATAAGCTTGAACACAGACTTTGTTTTAAACAAAAGACGTGTTTTTTCTAGTCAGCTGAGTGAATGATTTAACTAGCTTCGAAAAGTTCTTAATGAAATGACGATAGAAGTTAATAAATCTTACGAAGCTTTGAACTTTTTTTAGATTGATTGAAGTAGTTCAGTTAACTATGACTTTCACTTTGATAGAGTTTATATGAAGATCTTGTTCTAACATTATGACTTTTAAGAAAATGATTTCTTCTACATTGAATTCACACTTTCAAATATTCATCTGTAAATCAGCTTCTTGTAGTTGATTCAATATCATTTTGACATGTTGTTTATGTTCTTGTTGAGTTTTGCTGTAGATCAAAATGTCGTCTAGATAGACTTGACAAAAGTCATTTAGAAAGTCTCATAATACATCATTCATATACTGTTGAAACGAGATGAAATCATTGATAAGTTTGAAAGAAAGCACTTTTGATTTATATGCTTCTAAAGCGATAATAAAAATAGTGTAGTTCTCACTATCAAAGTGTATTTGCAGTTTGTTGAATGCAGAAATGATGTTCAATTGAGTTAAATGCTTGCAATCAACTATTTTGTCAATTATCTCATCAATCAGAGATAGAGAATAGCGATTTCTCTTGATAAAAGCATTGAGCTTTCAATAGTCAACGCAGAATCATAGATCTTCATTTGCTTTTAAAGTGAACATAATGAGTGAGAAATACGAAGCTTTGCTAGAAATTATAAATTCTTTGAAAAGATTTTCATTCAGATATTTCTTTACTTTCTGAAGCTTGTAAAAAGACATTCAATATGCTTGACAGTGAGATGACATTGAATCACTAGTAAGCTTTATCTTATGATCATACAAATGATAAAATGATAGCTTGTCTGTCTGAACTCAATCAAAGACATCTAGAAAGTTCTGATATTTCTGTGATAACTTGACTTTAATATCATTTAGATTCTGAGTTGTTTCATTAATTGAGACAATGTTCAGAACATTTAACTCGCATTGAGTGTTGTAAATGATTTTTCTATCAATGTCTTTGATGAACATAGCAAAAATCTCAGTCTTGTTCTTCTTGAAATGATTTAACAAAGTCTTGAAGAAAGTCATCTTTATGCTGCAAATTGAAAATGTTTCTTTCTGAATGATAGAAACTGAGTGTTTGAGCATCTTGAGTGATTTGCTGTGAACTGCAAAAGAAATCAAAGTTGATCATGATCAACTTGAGTGCTTTGAATTTAACGAAATTGAAAAAACCGAAATAGAAGTATTTAATTGATCATTGAATACGATAGTATCATGATGCATGTTCAATAATATTTCATTTTTGTTCATTCAGAATTTGCTCAATATGATGTTATGATGTTCAATGTCAGCTATCAGCATTGATATGATCAATTTCTTATGACTTTCAATAATCAAATTAGATAGAATCTTATGAATTATAATCTTCTGAGATAGCTTTTCATCATATTCTCATATCAGTTTCTTCTTAATCAGCAAAATAGATTGCAAGTTGAGTTTCTAATAAATCTTGTCAGCTAGATTGATATGTATCAATGTGTAAACGACGAAATCACTGTCTATCAGAGAACGCAGAGAGAAAGTTTTATTCTGAGTGATGAGTGATGTTTTGATCAGAAACGACTTTTCAAAGTAATTCTCTTTCGAAAGAATTTCGTCTAGTTTGCACAAAGATATGATCTTTATCTTTTTGATGACTCTTAAAAAGATGATTAGTTTTTTGAATCAAAGTCAGATTTGAAATCAGAACAATAAAATTCATCTTCATCATTCAACACATTGATTTTAATGAGTCAATCAGAGCACTTCTTTGAAGTATGATCTGACTTGTGATAAATAAAACAGATTTCAACTTGTAGATCTACATCTTTCGCGCTAGTTAAAATCGCGCTGCGCGATTTTGATGATTCATTGAATCTAGTTGATTCAATTTTTCTATGAGAGATTGTATGAATCTCTTCAGCAAAGATGATTAATTTAATGATATTGAC
>JAABUV010004861.1_pt1 | contig 15683 bp, 20 predicted proteins | sample 5559971 | NCBI WGS metagenome assembly JAABUV01 (sample SAMN10711881, study PRJNA513362) | rock metagenome | isolation source: Antarctica rocks | place: Antarctica: Victoria Land, Knobhead nord | collected 2015-12-19
CAGCAGGTCTCCGCCGCCCAGATGGCGACCATCCAGCTCACACGCGACCCGTTCCACGGGGAGTGGAACTACTCCATCCGTCCACACGCGCTCTCGCCTGATATGGTTATTGTTTGACAAGCCCTAAGTTGGCGGGCATCGCCACGGGAGCTACGGCCAACGCCGCCGACGCCCAGCTCCGCGACCGTTCGACGCACACAGGTACGCAGACCGCCTCCACCATCTCGGATTTTCAAACCACCGTCAGCGCCAACACCAGCGTTACGGCCAATACCACCCATGCCAACCGGACAGATAACCCGCACGCTGTGACGAAAGCGCAGGTGGGCCTGAATTTAGTCCCTAATCTCGACCCGACCCAGCAGAAGCAACAGGCCGTCATCGCTACCGCGCCCAGCTACCTTTTAGATACCTTCACCATCCACCCCGAGCGCTGGGTGCATACCTCCGGGGGGACAGGTGTCATCAAAGACGGCGTGATGACCATCACCACCCCGGCCAACAACGACTCCATCTCGGTCCGCACCCTCTGGACGGCCATACTCCAGGACTTCGATACCATCACCTTCGACGTCAACTTCAACGGCAACACCTTGCTGGTCGCCGGGGATACGCCGCTCTTGTCCTTTAACCAGGCCGGCGACCGGGGCATCGTCCTGACCAACTTCGCCACCAACGGGGCCACCGGCTGGCAGACCATCTCATTGCCTTTAACCAAGTTCACCAGCGCCTTCGATGCGACAAGTACTACCGCTGGCACCGGCACCCACCTAGACGCTAGCGTCACCGTCTCCAACCTGAAACTACGCGTCTACGAGTCCACGGCGGGCAAGACCTTGTCGTTCCGCAACATCGTCATCTCCGACTCGACCAAGACCCTCAAGCAGGACTTCACCCAACCGACGCTCTTCACCGGGGCCAAGCCCGGCTCCTCGACCTGGCGCATCCAGTCGCTCGACATCATGAAGGTGACCAAGGACAACGTGCAGGGGCAGTCATCCGACGCCTACATGGCGAACCTGATGGCCGCCGTCAAGCCGTTCAACCCCACCCACATCGGCGTCGCCATCCCGTACGACGACCCCTCGGCCTATCCGACTACCCCCCCCGCAGCAGGCTACGCCGCGCGCTGGTCCGCCGCCATCCGCGCCGCCGGGCGCAACATCTTCTGGCGACAGATGCCGCTGGAATGGGAGGGGATCTACAGCAAAACCAAGAACACCACCAGGGGCATCGGCACGGCGGCAGGCGTCCTGGCAGGCACGGAGACGACCACCTACCTGGCGCAGATTTATCAATATATTCAGGCGCACCCGGATCAGTACCGCCCCGGCGACATCCTCTGTCCGATCCCCGAACCGGAGAACGGCGGGATTAACGGCGTGGTGGGTGGTGCGACGGGCGGGCAGTTCGCCGACGCCAACCTTTTCCGCCGCTGGCTGCGCGACGCCATCACCGTCACCAACGCGGCATTAGATCTCATCGGCCTGCGCGGTCAAGTGGCGGTCGGTTTCTTCGGCACGTCCGGCTTCGTGGTCTACGGCAACGTCTCCAACCCCTACGGCTTCCTCGACGAGCGGACCTTAGACGCGATGGGGGTCTTGGGGATGGACGACTATCCCAGCTCACCCTCTGGTATGGCGACCGATTTAGCGTCGTATGAGGCCCTGTACGGCCCGTTCCCGCTGATGCTGACCGAGTGGGGGACGATCAACGAGACGACCGACGCCGCCCGCCTGACGGCCATGCAGACGGTCTTAGACACCCTCAAAAGCAAACCCTATTTTTACGGCCTCAACTACTGGACGATCATCGGCGGCGCGGGTAACGCCAACGAGCAAATCCTGGATTACGTCACGATGGCCCCCATCGGCGGCTACGCTAACCTGCTCAAGGTCTACACCGGCGGGGCGGCCTTCAACCCGACCACCCACCTTGTCACCAACACCGGCGCGCTCATCCAGCTCAACAACGCCTCGGGCGGGTCGGGCGGGGACACGCTCACTTTGCTCACCACCGGCTCGGCGGCCTTCCGCACACCCGCCGCCAGCATCACTGCCGCCACCAACAAGGGCGCGGTCTACGCCACCGGAGCCACGACAGCCACCTCCACGGTTGCCTTAACCGACGGGCAACTCCTCATCGGCTCATCGGCGGGCAATCCGGCCCCGGCCACCATCACGGCGGGCACGGGCATCACCGTCACCAACGCGGCCAACGCGATCACCATCGCGGCCGCTGCGGGAGCCGCAAAGACGCGTTATAGCGTGTCCCTCTCCTTCGATAACCTGGCCCACTATCTAAGCGGTTCCAATCTCGGGGGCGCAGTAGAGCAACCAGCGGGCGGCATAAACCTCCGTACCGGGGGTTCTGCCGGTGGTGACGCCGTGGTGGCAGAACTTTATAATGGTCAGGCTATCCCGTCCTTAGGGCGGAAGAATATCTACGGTCACGCCACGCTATTCTTCAACGCCACAGCGGGCAGCGAGATGTATTTCATCTTTTTCTCCAGCAGCGCCACCGCCAATCCACCGCCCGGAACGGCCCGCCAAACCAGTATCACCTCACAGGGAACCAGCCTCTACACGTCAAGCGGCAACGGCATGGCGGAACAGCGGACACTTATCACCAATCCCGGATCATACGTCAGCCAAGAATATGTCGCAGAATGCACCGACGGTACGGCCGTGAAGTTCTACCAAAACGGCACGCTTGTCGCCACGCATACGACGACCGTCCCCCCGGTAGCCGGTAGTAGCGTAAACATTAACGCCTCTTGCATGGGATACGTCCATGCAACCAATGGCGGCCAGTATGCTGTAATGAACTTCATTGAACCTGGTTTCTCTTACGAAGCGTATTAAAGGAATCTATGCCGAAAACCACCATTAAACTCAAAACCTGGTATTGTCCGGCGTGTGGCTACCACCACGATTACGACCCTGCCGACGCCGAGAAACATGCGCTGCACCACCCTGGTATACCTGTTGCGCTCTGTCCGGCGTGTTTCACCGGCCATAATGCCACACGCACCCAGGCCGAAGTACCGATGCAGGTGCAAGATGACCCCGCTAAGCGGATCGAGATCGTCATTGTCGGTCCGGAGCAGATCGAAGCGATGCAGATTGACTCAGGCCACAAGGATAAGGACGGGAAGACCCTTCTCCGCAGCCTCACCGCTGCCGAAAAAAAGGAAGAAACCGACAAGATGCACGCTGCTATCACCAAGCACACCGCCAATAAAGCCTGAGCGCCACGGTACAATAGCTATAGATGGCTCTCCTAAATTGGACGGATTACGAATCACAAACGAACTCTACGCTCTCCGACCCAGATGGGCGTGCTTTGGCAGACAGCATGGCGGCGGCGATCCTGGCCTGGTCGGCCCGGTACTGCCAGCGCCTAGGCTGGGCCTACGGCACGTATACCGAGAACCTTAGCCCGCCACGCGCCCTTGCTACGGCTTATCTATCGGCCTTACCCGTGGACACCGCCCAGCCAGTGACCATCGGTATCTATAACTTTTCGACCAACTTGTACGACCCTTTTCTCGGCACCTTCCGCGTAAACCCGGCCGGTGTTTTGGCGACCAACTATTACCTGCCATATGGCTTTGAGTCCACCCGTGTGACCTATACCGGGGGCTACACCGACACCACGTTCCCGGTTGACCTGAAACAAGCCCTGGCCGATCTGCTGGTGCAGCGGTTCAATAACGCCACAGATGGCGGCCAGACCGTCTCGTCCGTGCGAGCAGGGGACTATAGCGAAACCTATGACCTGAAAGGCGTGGCCATCCCCGGCAGTACGATGGAGGTGCTGGACAGCTACCGGCTGCCCGTCGTCTTCTAAATGCGTATCGTCACGCACTACTTCAGCGTCACGCGCGGGGGCATCACCAACACCCTGACAGACCTGGCGGCGTATGTCTATCCGGCAGGAGCCAACATCACGGCGTTTATCGATATACCGGCCGGCAAAGCGTTCTCCATCATCTTCGATGGCAGCCCCGATCTCAAAGAGCAAGATATGCTCGTGGATGAATCCGACTCGACCAAGACGTATTTAGTGATGGGTGTCGCCCGTCATACCACACCACGCCTAGCGCACACCTCTATAACCGCCAGAGCTATGTGGGGCACTTAACATGATCGCCTATACCGTCGAGATCAAGAACCTGCCCGAACTGCAAAATCTCTACCGACAAGCCCCCGAAATTGCCAGCAAGAAGATCATCGAGGCGGGCAATAAGTCGCTATTAAGTTTGCAAGCCACCGCCAAGCAGTTGTCGCCCATCGACTCCGGCCACCTGCGCGCGAGCATTTTAGTCTCCCCTATGCAGCAATCGGGCAACACCTTCACAGGCTCTGTTGGTACAGCTGTAGCTTACGCGGCCTGGATGGAAAGTGGAACTGGTATCTACGGGCCGTTAGGTCGCCCGATCACCCCGAAGACGAAGAAGGTGCTGGCCTTCGTGGGTAAGGGTGGCAAGATGGTCTTCGCTAAATCGGTGAAAGGTGTGCGCGGCCGGTATTACATGAAAGGCTCTTTAGAGCAGAACCAACGCTCTATCGACGCCTTCTTCGCCAACGCTGCCGACGACATCGCCAGGGACTTGTCCACCGGTTAGCGTTCTTTATCCCCGCCCTATCCCCCAATCATCCACAGAAGGAGTATCTATGCATACCGAACCAAAAATCACCTATAACGCACAAGGCATGACGCTAACCACCAACGAGACGACCGCGAAAGTTGGCAGTATCAACACGCTTTATAACTACATCGGCGAACCTCCTTATTGGCCTTATGGGACGTATCGCCCGACCTATTACCCCGCAACGCTGACCACGACGGTCGTCCGTGAGAGTAAGACCGACACCGCTTTCAAAGTCGTGGAGAAGATGATGGAAAAGGGACATATCAAGGAGTTGTCCGTCAAAGAATTCATGGCGCTCGTCAAGGAAATCGCCACAACGCTGTAATGTCCGCCACCTACACCACCATCGGCCAAGCCCTCTTCGACCTGTTCTCAGGGATTGACATCACCGCTATTTATCCGAATGGCTGGGCGATCAAGGCCAACTATCCGCTCAAAGAACCAGCGCGGCTGACCACCTGGCCGGTCTTCGCCGTCGTACCGATAGAGGATAATGAAACTGAGCTCGATTCCCGCACCGATGACGACAGTGTGATCTACGAGGTCTACCTGTTCGACACCTTCGAGGATTCCGCCACGACCGAAGGTCACATGCGCCAACTTGTCGATCTTTGCCGCGCTCGGTTACGCCTGGAGCGCATCAGCCCAACCATCCTCGAAAGCAGCGTCTACACCATCGATGGCATGACTGGCGCGTGGGGCTTCGAGATCAACGACGGCCTGCGCTACTACCGCTTCCGCATCACCGCCAAGAAAGACCAAGACCTTTTCTAATACCCTATGAGCAACGACACAACTCCTTATTTTTTTCCTGATCCTTACGGCACTGGTGAAGCTGTCTCCATTGAGGCAACGAGTTTAGAAGACGCCCTGAAACGTATTCAAGAACGTGCGCCAAAGTTAGACGGCAAATCGGCCGACGTTGCGCTACCTGAAGACGCTCGTGCTGAAAACCCATCTCCTGCTACTAAGACATCCACAGACACACCATTTACTGACACATCACCAACAAAAGACAGCGCACCCGCGCCAGAGGCCGACGAGTCCTTATCTAAGGAGATTAACCGCTAATGCCACGACAATCAGGACGTTTAACCGCCGTAGGAATCGGGCCCGAGGCCACCTCCGGCACCGCCGTGGCCGCCACCTACTGGGTGCCGGACATGACCTTCACCCACGAGGATAAGAACACCATGATCACCGACGGGTCATCCTTCGGTCGTCTGGAAGACGCGGTCGATTCCGACATCGTTACACAATGGAGCGACGGCGCGCTAACCGGCGTGTTGCGCGACCAGCACATCGGCATCATCCTCAAGGCGCTCTTCGGCACGTCGGCCTCTGTCGCCCGCGTGGCCCCCAACACCACCGTCTACGACACGACCTTCACGGTGCTCAACGGCAACACCCACCCGTCGCTGACCCTGCACGCCAAGGACGCCAACCAGGACATCCAGTTCGCCTACGCTATGGTGGATAAACTCGTCATAGCTTACGACATGGGTAAGCTGATCGAGTACACCGCCGACTTCAAGGCCCGCAAGAGCGCGACGACCTCGTCTACCCCGGCCTACGTCACCGAGAACAAGTTCCGCCCGCAGGACGTGACCTTAAAGCTCGCCACTAACGTCGCCGGTCTCTCTGGTGCCACCGCCGCGAAAGTAAAGAGCCTCAAGCTGACGATCACCAAGGGCACCGACGTGGAATACGCTTTAGGCTCAGTCGATGTGGACTCGATCTACAACACCCTCTTCTCGGTGCAGATTGACATCGCCCTGTTGTACGACGACACGACCTACAAGAACTATAACTTCAGCAACAGCCACCAGGCCGCCTCCGTCAGCCTTAACCGGAGTGACACTACTATCGGCAGCACCGCCAACCCTGGCTTGGTCTTCACCTTCGACTCGATGTTCTTCGACAACTGGACCAAGCAACGCGCCCAGAACCAGATGATGAGCCAGACCATCACGATGAAGGGCTTATTTTCCTTCACCAACGGTTCGATGGCGAAAGCTGTCCTGACTAACACGGTCGCCAGCTACTAATCCCGAAAGGCTTTCCTTATGCACCTCAAAACCCGCAACAAGACCATCTCCTTAGCCTTCATGGGCGACGGTTGGCAAGACGGCACGCTCACGTTCCGGGCCTTGCGCCTGGCCGACCTCACCGCCCTGACCAGCGACGAAACCGGTGCCGGTGTCCTGAGCCTGCTCAAAGATACCTTCGTCTCCGGCTCCGCGCCCGACACCGACGGCCAGCTCGAAGCGCTGACCGCCGACGACCTGGATCAATTCGACCTCGAAGCCGTCACGGAGATATCGCGCCAATTGTCGGGGACTGTTGACCCAAAAGCCTCGCCGACCTCGACGGATACTTCTACGCCGGTGGTCTCGCTCCCGACCGATACCTCGAACTAACCTACCGCGAGCGATTTCATATCACGCAGAGCCAGTACGATGACGAACCGCTAGAGGCCGTCCTGTACTGGCTCGCTGTCGAAGAGCGACGCAGCGACGTACGCGAACGACAGCGCCAGGAAGACCCTACTACACATGGCTGACCTATCCTCCAACGTCCAGATCACCCTCACCGCCCGTGATGAAGCGACCGCGCAAGTCCAAGCACTGCAAGCGTCGCTCGCGGCGCTAAAAACACAGCAAGACGCTTTAGCGGCCACCATCAGGGACGGTACGTCGAGTGCCAACGCCTATATCGAGGCCGACTACCGGATGGCCGAGGTAACCAAGGCCGCCGCCGCCGCCGACTTGCAGCTTATCGCGGCCAAAAAACAGGAGACCGAGGCAACCAAAGAGGCGGCTGCTGCCCAGGCAGAACAGGCAACTACTGGCGGATCTTCAATCCTAAGAATGGCCGCCTCTTTTGGCTTGGCGCAATTGGCGGTGAATGCCCTACAGGGGGCGTATGGTCTGTTGCGTGACCAGGTTAAGGAGTCGATTGCCGCTGCTAACGCCTCACAGCTGGCCTTGAGCGGTCTGCAATCAACTGCCGCAGCTTTTGGTACAGATGCCCTGAAGGCTCAGGACGCCGCCAAGCGCCTGTCTACCGACGGCCTGCTAACCGTAACCGAGTCGGCCAACGGCCTGAAGAACCTGCTGAGTAGCGGGTTAAACCTGGAACAAGCGAACCAGTTGATGGACGTGTACAAAGACCGGGCGGCCTTCGGACGGCAGAATACGATCCAGTACGGCCAGGCCGTGCAAAACCTCGCGGAATCCTTCAAGACCCAGTCCTCGATGATCGGCAACCTGTCGGGCATGACGGAGAATTACAACCAGATCATCCAGGTTGGTGCGGGCGAGATGGGCAAGCAAGTCAGCCAACTGAGGGCGGCAGAGCTTGCTCAAGCGAAATATCTGGGAACGCTAAAATTGTCTAACGGCTCAATAGGTGACGCTGCACGATTCTCGGATACCGCAGCCGGAGCACAGGCCAGACTCGCCACAGCAACCCAAAACGCGCAGATCATGTTCGGTGAGGCGCTACAACCTGCCGTCCAAGAACTCAACAAAGGCTTTCTTGAACTCGTGACCGGCGGCATGTCGGCGACAGAGTCGCAGACACAACAGTTACAAGGCACATTTTTAGCCCTGGTAACAGGAATACGTTTTGCGATGGACGCGGTCGTTGGCTTTGCGCGTGTTTTTGTGGGCGCACTGGAATCAATGCGCGATGGATCGCTGGCTCCCCTAGACCGGGCCTGGACGGGGACAGTCAACTCCATGCAGCAAACATGGACTGATTACAACAGCGGCATACAGCGTATCGCTACCGGTAGTTACAGCAATCTAAAAACGCAGCAACAACAGCATTTGAACGAGCAAACAGCCAGCCAGAAAGCTGCTTTGGAAAAGATGCATGAGCAACTGGCCGACGCCAATAAGTCGTTCAAAGAGGCGGACGCCGCGCGTAAGCAATCGTTCGAGGACTCCCTGCGCGACATGGTGGCGTCGCACCAGGACAAGGTCAACACGATCAAAGGGCAACTAGCTGATAAGTCGGCCGCCTACAACGCCTCCGTGCAACAGCGCAAGGACAACTACGACGAGCAGGTCGCAGGGCTGGAGGACGCGCACAAGCAGAAAGTCACCGACATCACCCAGCAGATCACCGACGAGCGAGCCAAGGGCGTTTACATCGATGGCATTCTGTATAGCCAAGGCAACGCAAAAAGACTCGATGCTTTGCAGGACAACCTAGACAAAGAGGATCGCGCCTACACCACCCGTGCCGCCAAACTCAAAGACAAGTACGACGATGAGGTCAAGAACGCCCAGTCCGCCTACGACAAAAAACGGGACAAACTGCAAGAATCGCTCAATCAGGAGCAGACCATCTTGCAGGCCCATGCCGCCGACGTAGCCCGCATCGGGGAACAGCAGAAGGCCGACGACATCACCCGGCTGGAGCGGAAGTTCGCGGAAGAGAATAGCAAGGCGCAGACACACTATAACGATCAGGTGGAGAAGATTCGGGACGCCGCCAACCGGCAGGGAGTGGCGCAGATCAGCGGGTTCGGGGCAGGGGCGATGGCGCAGTCCCCGGCCCTCTCCCAGCAGTTCAACCGCATCGGCACCGACATGGGTAACAAGATGAGCGACGGGATCAAGAAGGGTGTTCACGATGGCCTACGCTCGCTCGGGGGGGATATCGGCAATAGTATTCAGGGGCTCTTCTCCGGCATCGATCACGCCACAGGGGCGGTCTCCGGCCTGAAAGCCATCGGCTCCGCCATCATCGGGGGCCTGTCGGCCATCGGCGGTTTCCTGGCCTACGATAACGGCACGAGCTTCCATCCGGGCGGCGTCGCCTTGGTAGGGGAATCCGGCCCCGAGTTGGTCAATTTACCGCGCGGAAGCAGCGTCACCCCAAGTGGCCCGACACAGCAGATGCTTCAGAATGGCGCGAGTAGCCCGACCGTGCATATCGAGAACTTCCACAACTATCAGCCCTCCGATCTGGTCGCCTTCGCCCGCGAACTCTCCTGGAGACTGTCATGAACGCCATCCTGTTAGATAGCTACTCGCTCCATTCCTTGACCGCATCGCAGCCCTGCCAGACGCGATCGGCGACCGGCCTCGGCTTCCCGCAGGTGCGTTTGGACCAATACAACCGCCCAGGGACGCACGGCATGACCGTCGCCCATAACCTCTACGGCGGGCGCACCATCACGCTCGACGGCACCATCCGAGGCGCTGACCGGACGACCTTCATGGCGAATCGGGCGGCACTGGAAGCGGCGGTATCCTTGCGCCTCGATAGCGTCAACGTGCCGATAGCCCGCACGCTTTTTCTTGTCGATCTTGATTTCTCGCTTTACCAGGTAAATGTTGTGACCAAGAGCTTTCAATGCGAGTTGACCTCACCGACGATGGGGAAGTGGCAGCTACAGCTGGAGGCGACCGATTACACCCTGGAAAGCCAAACACTCACCAGCGTGACGAGTTTTCTCCCACAATCGGGCGGAGTGACCTACGCAGTAACATACCCGGTGCAGTTCGGCGGCTCCTCGGGCGGCTCGGTCACAGCCAGCAATAGCGGCAATGCCCCGGCTTTCCCCCTCGTGACGCTGTACGGCCCGATGATTAACCCGGTTATTGCGAATGATTCGACAGGAGAATCTATCCGGCTGAACCTTACTTTAGTGGCCGGTGACGTGGTAGCCGTCGATATGAAAAAAAGGCTCATCGTACAAGGCGGCACAACAAACCGGATGGGCGCGTTCATCTCCGGCTCGAAGTTCTGGGCCATCCTGCCCGGCCTCAACAACCTACGCGTCGGGGCCGATGCCTACGACGTGGGGTATGCCACCTTCAGCTACCGGGAAGCGCGACTAGGTCTCTAATATGGCACAGATCATCGACACACTGGCCGAGCCGCTCCTCACCCTTGCGGGCGAGCAAGTCATCGTCGCGGATACCGTCACCACAGCCACCTACGCGGCAGCTGGTGTTACCAATCAGTCAATATACGTCGTGGAATTATGGTCCCCACAAGGAGAGCAGATAGCGGACCTGTCGCCCTATCTACGCTCGCGCCATTTCAAGGTCACGCGTAACAGACCAGAAGCGATCGAAATGTCCTTCGACCTGGGCCAGATGGAGGCGCTTGTCGCCTCGCTCGGCACCAGCGTTCCCGCTTTCTTCGGCCCTGGCTACAACGAAATCCGCGTTCGTCGTGGCGACCGCTATTTGGTCGGGGCGCAAGTTTCTTATCTCCTGCCGTCCATCGACGGTAGCAGGCGCAGCCTCGACGTGCGAGCAGTCGGTTTCTTAGAGCTCTTGAAGGATCGCTACATCTACCCGACGGACGGCACGGCGCTCGGCCTGACCTATACCGCTACCGACATCGGCCAAGTTATGTGGAACTTCATCAACCTGACGCAAAGCAGGCCCAACGGCAGCTTCGGGATCACCCAGGGAACCATCCAGACGAGCCGCCTTGTGGGCGAGACCTGGAAACCGTTCGGCCTCAATATCCGCGACCTGCTCATCGGTATCACCAAGTGGCAAAATAGCGTGGACTTCGCGTTCTCGGCGGACAAGGTCTTCAGCGTCTCCTATCCGCTGGGTCAGGACAAGACCGAGTTGCGCTTTGCTTTACCCGGCAATATCAAGAGCCTGCGCCTGCCCGTGGACGCTTCCCAGCTCGCCACCCTGGTCTTCGCGCGGGGGTCAGGGAACGGCTCTGACCAGCAACTGATGCAAACCTGGCCCGCCTCGCTCAGCACCACCACCCCGGAGCAGCAAGTCTACAAGTTGAGGGAGGTCATCAACGACTATGCGTCGTTCAACACGGCCCAGCCGTTGACCGACCGGGCGCAAGAGGAGTACCGTAAGTACGCCACACCCACCGTCATCCCCGAAATCGTGCTGGATGGTAACCAGGAGCCCTTCTTGGGGGCGTACTGGCTGGGCGACCGGGTGCCCATCTCCATCGATGCCAACCAGGGGAGCGCCTTTGCCGCGCTCGACGGCCAGATGTGGCGGATCAACGAAATCGACGTGACTATCGACGAAAACGACAGTGAAACGATCAGCCTGAAAGTTGGACTTTACTAATGGCCGATCATACCCTTGACCGCGAGCCGGGGATAGCCCGCATCGCCGACGACATTAACACCTTAAAGAATCAGCTCTCCGAGTTGCGGACCTTGCAGTTGCAAGGGGCCAACGCCGTCAACATGCAATCGACCGGTAGCTACGCGACGAGTGCTACAACTATTGTGGCGGGGGGGGCGGCCATCTTCGGGTTCCATCTGGTTTCAAGCGTTGCCCCACTCATTTTTTGCGTCTTTTCCTATAGCATATATGAGGGATCAACCGCGAACGAGGCGTCTTTAATCGGCGGTCTCAACACGCTTGGCTACCGATACAAATGGACGCAGTGGCGCGACTGGGGGGAAGCGAACCTGAGCGGTCACACTTATAATATTTCGGATCGTATCTGGATCGAGAATAAAGACACCGTAAGCAGAACGATCTTTGTACAAGGTGAATGGCGCTATATCGTCAATGGTGGTACCGTCTCTGTGGCCTAGTACGGCCCTCTAATAAGCGATAATAGAGCTGTATGCCTCAAGCTAACCCTACTGACCCACAACAACCCGACACGATCCTGGTGCATATCACCACCACCGTGATTAATCCGCCTACGAAAGAAACCCCTTCCTAAATGGCCGAATACCTCGTCAACCTCAACAACGGCAAGACCGATGAAAAAGCCGCTTTTCGCCTCATCGGCAAGTTGCTCAACCAGTTCGGCGTGCTCGATGCTACCGGCCTGACTGTCTCCGCCACCACGCCCACGCCCGACATGACCGTCAAGGTGTCGGGCTCCGTCGCCTCGGACAACGTGGTCTTTATTACCTCGACAGGGGACACCTACCACGGCTGGAACACGGCCCAATACTCCGTCACCATCCTATCTAACTCCACCGGCGCGACCAAGTACGACGCCATCGTGGCTTACGCCGACACCGCCGCAGGCTCCACCACCGCCAACAATCCGGGCGGCTTGAAATTCATCGCCGTGCGCTCGTCCGGGGCCGGGGTAGTTTCCTCCGCCGACATCGCCGCCTCCGCCGTGGGGACTAAACCCTACCTCCGTTTGGCCGATGTGACCGTGGCGAACGGCGTGTCCTCGATTAACTCCGGCAATATCGTCGATACGCGGCCCCTGGCGCGCCTGGGGAACGGCTTGGTCGCCGCCTCCGGCATTGCCTCCGGATTCACCACCGGCAAGACAACGGAGTGGTTTCCATCGGCGACCGTCAATAGCACGACCAGCAGCACGTTTGTCCAGGTGGGCACCTTCTCCGATACCTTCACCTTCTCGGGTGGCCCTTTCCAGGTCGCGCTGTCCGTGGCGAACTTCACCAACGCCGGGGGCAACGTGCGCTTCGGCCTGAAGATTAACGCGACATCCTACGAAATTGTGCCGACAACCTCCGGCTCGGGCTACTCTCTAGCTGGCGTGGCCTTCTTCGCGGCGGGCACGGTCACGGGCCTCCAGACCATCCAACCCGTCTACCTCAACGCCAACAGCGCAGCCGTCACGATCCCCGCCTACAACGCGATCCGCTGCACGATTAACGATTGGGCCAAGTAGGCCCCTCATGCCCATGCCAACACGCCGTGACCCGCTCAATGGAACCGAAGATAATCATAATATCTACACCGAGCTTGTCCTGGTTTACCAGCGGGCCTTACACCGCACGATGACACAAATCAGGGTATGCCATCTGCTTCGGTCGTTGCCTATCAAACTTACGGTGACAAGGTCGGCACAGGGGGATCCAATCATCAAGATCTCGCAAGTACTGTCCACTCTTATTCGCCCAGTCGTAATACTTGGGCTTGTGCGAAGGGTCAAAAGCGCAATGATCAGCCTTACCTCGATGCCTAACCACCCAATGATGCAAGACACTGTAGCTCACCCGGTCTCCTTTCCACATAGGGCTTCCCTCTCCCGTGTAGGTGCGCGACATCCACTTAGCCTTGCATTCCACGGAACAGAATCGCCCAAGATGCTTGGCGATCACATGTGGCGGCATCCAGTATTCCGCGCAGCACTCCTCACAAGACATCAACGATCCACGACGGTTCGCTTGCCCACCACAGGAGCGGGAGCAAAAACGCCGCTTGCGCCAGATCTCGCTGTGTTCCGCGTCGCCGCGCGTACTGAAGAAGACCTTTCCGCAGTATTCGCATGATTTAGATAACTCAGTAGTTGTGTTTGGCATAAGTGTGATTATGTCACAAGCACCACATTGAATCAACATATCCTATGCCACCTCGAAAAGATCAACCCAGCTTTGAAGAAAACTATAATATGTACACCGAGATTGCTCTGGTTAATGAGAAGGTAACCAATCTTTCCGAGGTGATTCGCTCTACCGCCGCCGATGTACGAACCTTGAAGGAGGCCAACTTCCTGACCACCAGGGACTTTCAAAGTTTATTTGAAAAATTGCAACAATCGTTTGTCGGGCGGCGCGAATTCGACGAGCTGGATGGGCGCGTCGCCAAGATCGAGGGCTACGTCGCCAAGGGTGCGGGCATTATCGTGCTGGCCGTGCTGTCGTCGCTGCTGGCCCTCGTCCTGAAATCGAACGGAGTTCTCCACTAGATTATGAGCAAGCCTTTTCCTGTGCCAATCGCCATGTTCATGCCGGAGACCAAGCAGACCCGACTTGGACAATTCACGCGCATAGCGATGAACCTGAGCCTGCTGGGGATTATCCTGGCGGTGTTGTACGGCGCGTACATGCTGTTCTGGCCCATCAAGACACTGGCCTTTAATAGCCTGCCCTTCCCGGTCGAGGCGGCCACCGTCCGGCCCGGCGAGGATATCCCCCTGAAGATCGACTACTGCAAGTACAACGACCTCACCGAGAAGATTGTGGGTCAGATCGTCACCGACAACACCGATAAGGTCGTGATGAGCATGGGCGAGAAACAGCGCCACCTCGATCCTGGTTGCCACCTCATCCACACCCGTATCTGGCCCGTCCCCGCTGACACCCGTCCCGGCCGCTACGTCGCGCAGTTCAGCATCACCTACCTGCTGTTCAACGTCCGCACAATCACTGTCCACAGCTCCTCGGTCCCGTTCCAGGTAGTGGAGTAGTATCGCCCTATGAACATCATCCGTCCTGTCTCACTCACCCTGGCTATGAATATTGGCGTGATCGGCATGGTCGCCATCTTTGCCTACTGCCTGTATAGCGCCTTCTGGCCGTTCCGTGTCTTGGAGCCGCGCGTGCAGCCTTACGACATCCTAACGCCGGTCGTGCAAGCAGGCCAGCCGGTCGTCTACGAGGCGGACTATTGCAAGTACACCGATGCCCCTGCCCTGGTCACGCGCGGCCTATACGGCGAAAATGGCTCGTTCATCAGCCTCCCCACCGTTGCCATCAACCTGCCCAGCGGCTGCCACATCGTGCAGTCGGCCGCCACGATCGTGCCTATTACAGCGACCCCCGGCCAATACATCGTCGAGCTCACCCTGACCTACCACGTCAACGCCTTGCGCGATATCACCGTCAAAATAAAGACCGCCACGTTCACCGTGACGCGCTAAAATAGAGAGGAAACTTTATGAATCTTTTACTCAATATCGTCATCGGCGCGATCGTCGCCTTTATCGTCAAGTACATCCTTGAGCTGCTTGGCGTGCCAGCGCCGTTCCCGATGCTCGTCGCCCTCTTGGCTTTCCTGGCCACCGTCTTTGGCGGTTCTCGTTACATCAATCTATGACGCTACCAACAGTAGACTGGCGGAAGTTGAGCCTGGGCGAGTGGCTGCATATCGCGCTCGTGGTCTTCTGGATCGCCCTGATACCGCCGACGCTCCTGTATTGGAAAGAGAGCGTGCCTTACTCTAGTTTTCGCTAACTGTGGGCAGTGAGTGCGGGAAAGGCGTCGGGCGCGACGCTCTGGTAGAGTCCGGGTGTTGAGACCGTGACTCGTCGGAGGTGCGCCCGATGCCGGAAGCAGTGTATC
>JAABUV010004862.1_pt1 | contig 15682 bp, 16 predicted proteins | sample 5559971 | NCBI WGS metagenome assembly JAABUV01 (sample SAMN10711881, study PRJNA513362) | rock metagenome | isolation source: Antarctica rocks | place: Antarctica: Victoria Land, Knobhead nord | collected 2015-12-19
TGTAATCGCGTAGGAGACTAGCAGTGCGGTTGACCTAGTGAGTCGAGATCTGAGTTCGACTACTTCTCAGGATACAACTGATGACCGGTTGTACTAATGAGCATCGCAGGCCTTCCAAGGGAGGCATGACGGAAGTCCCGGGACGTACACCCTACACCCTACCTTTCAATGTGCCATGTCCAAAAAAAAAAGAAAGAAGAAAAAAAGCTAATAACAGCAACATACGGCTTAAAAGGCGCATGCCAGAAGTGGGAAATGGTTGCTGTCGCCCCTTCCGTGTCAAGACCCCGGGCGTGCTGCTGCCACGCCAGCGCGAGCGCTGGGGCGCCCGCCCCGCACTGGCGCTGCCCACCCCCTTGCAGGCAGGCAGTGCCTGGGCATGCGTTGAGGCGGAGGGACAGGGCAATGCAGGCGAGGGGGCTCCCTGTCTGCGCCGCCGCTCGGCAGGATGTAGAACAGAGAGCAGCGCCAGCCGAGCTCGGCGGCAATAGCAGAGGTGCCAACGTATCTGACGACACCCCATTTGAGGTGGAACTCCAGCTTTCGCTCTGTGGCTGCTTGTGCGGGCAATGCGCTTACAAGGCTTGTCCTAAAACGCGTGCTCGCGACTAGGCAAGCACTGCTGGGTGCAGGTGGTCGCAGAGAAAGCCGCAGAGGATGCTGCAAGCGACTCGGTGGACCCCGAGCAGCCCCCAGTGGACTGGCAGATCACCATGCTCTTGTTTATATTTCCGGCTCTGGGCGGCCTGCTATTTGGTGCGCTCCCGTCCAGCACATATTGAGTGCAGGCGCATGCACGACTTGCTTTGCTGCGAGTGTGCCTCACCCACTGCGTTGCTTGATGTGACAAGTTTGGTCACCAAGCAATGCGCACACACCCACCTGTGCTGCCTAGGGCTCGTGTGCTGACAGCGGTGAGGGCATCCTCGTTTGGTGCAGGTTATGACATAGGGGCGACGTCTGGGGCGCTCGAGACCCTGAAGAGCGCTGCCATCAGTGGCACTGACTGGTGAGTGTGGAGTTGTGGCACACTTGCCTCGCTGTTCCTGGCTTGAGCGTGTCAGAACATCATGGCACTTGTTGCTGGTTGAGCCTTGGTGCCTCGCGACGTCATCGCGCTCTGCGCTGTTGCTTCTCCCGTCCTCACAGTGCGCTGCACCTACTCAGCGAGGGACGCTGGGCATGCTCTAAGTTCAATAAGCTCAATTTCGCAGAGTCACACTGGTACGCAGCCTGGCCCGGCGCGCGGGAGACTGCCAAGGGTTTGCCAGCAACTCGGTCCCCCAGGCGCCCTCACAGCATCGCTGCAGCCTGGCTGCCGCCAAAATGCGCGCGCCATAGGTTAATGTAGGGTATATATAACCTTATGCTGCGCGCCTGCGCAGGTACCAGCTGACGTCCTGGCAGGAGGGCCAGGTGGTCAGCGCCAGCCTGCTCGGCGCGCTGGCCGGCTCCGCCTGCGCGTTCGTGGTCGGCGACCGGCTGGGCCGCAAGCGCGAGCTGCAGCTGGGCGCCGCGCTGTACGGTGCGCGCCGGCCCCTGCCGGAGAGGCGCACTAGGGTTTGCTACAGCTGGGTGCTGTGCTACAACCTTGCTGCAGATGGGCGGGCGGGCGGCCGCCGGGCGCGCGCTGAGGCGGCCTGCTGCCTGTCGTGCCAGCGCCGATGTGCCTGGGCTGTGGCAGGGTGCAGCGTAAGACGGTGAAAGCGTGCATGCAAGCGCATGTCACTGTGCTGGGAGCGCCCGGCGGCGTACCCAATGTTGAGTGCTGGACACTGCGGCAGGCAAGTGAGCTATCGCTGCGATGCACACCTTGTGCAGGTGTCGTGTATTGCTGTGTGCAGGCAATCCCACTCCGCTGGCAGTCACAGGGGGCAGCAGAGCAGCGCGAAACCAAGCACCGCCACTCTGCTGGCGCGCGCACGGGTGTGCAGCGAATGCGCCGGGGCTGCAGGTGGGGCTGCGGCGGTCATGGCGACGGCGCCCAGCCTGCTCGTCCTGCTTGGTGCGGCTCCTGCGCGGCACCTGCCTCATGGCTGTGCTGTCCCGCCCTGCAGCGCATCTGACGGAGGCAGCTTTGTCGTCGCTTCAGCCACAAGGGGTGCTCGAGCCCCTGCCGGCCTCGCCGCGCGGGGTGCGGGCGGCAGGCTCGCGGCATGCGTGAGCACAGCGCATGCCCTGCGCCAGTGCTGGCCGTGCATGCACGCGGCGCGGCCCGAGCCGGCCGATGCGTGCGATGGGGGGTCGCATGCGGCGCAGGGGGCCGCGCCATGTACGGCCTGGGCATTGGGTTTGCAATGCATGCGGCGCCAGCGTACCTGGCGGAGGCGGCGCCTGCGCGCGTGCGCGGCCTGCTCATCAGGTGCCGCCCGCCTGGCGCGTGGCGCGCAGTGGGGGCGCTGGAGGTGGAGCGCAGGGTTAGGGTTACAATTCTTTGGCTGGCTGGGGTGCAGCACTGTGGTCGCGCACTTGTAGGGGAACATGAGAGCGGTCCACCGAGAAGAGGTTGCAGAGTGCCAGCGCCTGCGCTTGTCCTTGGCACGCGCAGCTCGCTGCGTGTCCGGGCTGACAGCGGGGGCGCTGCGCACAGCCTGAAGGAGTGCTTTGTCGTGATCGGCATCCTCGCGGGCTACCTGGCGTCCTACCTCTATGCGGAGCAGGTGCTGCCTGGCCGCGCCTGCCCGCCCTGCCTGCCCAGGTCCCGCTCGCGTGAAGTTTGCATCTGACGCGCATCGCATGTGCTTGAATGCAGGTATGCTGACACAGATGCGCTGGCGGCACAGGTGGGCGGCTGGCGGGCGATATATGGCTTGGCGCTGCCGCCCGCGCTTGCGCTGCTCGCTGGCATGGCAAGCGCCCTTTGCCCTGGCTCCCAATTGTGTACACTCCTTTTTTGGTCCTGCCTCGCGTACCTCCTGTTTCCTTGCAGGCCCCTTGTCATGTGCATGAACCCTACTTGACAATTTTTTTGACACGTGGTGATGCTCAAGCCTCATACCAAGGCGGTGGCGTCTTGAGCAGGCAGGAGGGCGGTGCCACAGTACTGGCTGCTGCACGCCGCACCCTGTGCCCGAGCCGTGCGCCGGGCGCCGCAGACGTGGCTGCCGGACTCGCCGCGCTGGCTGCTGCTGTCAGGCGCGGGGCGGCAGGCGGCGGCGACAGCGCTGGCGCGCGCGCGCGGCCGCTTCGGCAGCGACGCAGAGTCGGTCGGCGCCGAGATCGCGGCCATGGAGCGCGCCGCCGAGCGCAGCGGCGACAGCCCAGGCGCGCCCTACCCTACCGCTGTAAGGAGCAGGAGGGAGAAGGGGCGCCGTGACAGAGCCGTGGGGCATCGCGGCTTGGGGCTGGGCCAGCATGCCGGCCGGCGGCGCAGCAGGAGTGTCGCAGGGCACAGCCGCGTGGACATCAGCGCGCCGGCAGCACCCATGCGCCTGGCAGCTGCTGTGGCGGGGAGCTGGGCCCAGCGCTGCAGAGGCAGCACTGGTGCACGTTGGATGTGCCGCCCTTTCGTGCTCTTTGGACCAGCTAGCTCGCATCCAGGCCTGCCCAAGTGCGGTACTCGAATGGGCAGCTCTGGCTTATAGCCAGGCCTGGACAGGCGCGGTGCTCAAGAGGGCGCTCTAGCTCGCAGCCAGGCCTGAGCAGGTGCGGCACACAAGTCGGCAGCCCTGCTCGCGGCCGGCCCGCGCAGGCGTGGCGGGCGGCGCGCCGACGCGCGCGCGCGCGCGCCGGCAGGCCTGCTGGGCCTGTTCCGCGGGCGCTTCGTGCGGCCGCTGGCGATCGGCACGTCGCTCATGTTCTTCCAGCAGGTCACCGGCCAGCCGAGCGTGCTGTACTACGCGAGCCAGATCTTCGAGGACGCGGGCTTTGCGGCCGGCGCGGAGGCCAACGGCATCTCCGTGCTGCTCGGCGTCTTCAAGCTGCTCATGACCGGCGCGGCCCGCGCTTTGGTCAGAGCTGCTGAGGTCAGTTACATCAGGCCGCTGCGTTTGCGCTCGCACCGCCCGCCAGACCCGGCCATCTGTGAGCAAGAGGTGGGTACTTTACAAGCGGTGCCGACGTCGACAGGCTCCAGCCTGTCTCGCGACGGGTGCCTTGTCGTAGTCCGAAATTTTTTTCCGGTGTGGAAACCTGCGGGCAAGGGCGCGCAGCACGCTTGCTCTCTATGTGTCTGAGAGGTTGAAAGGGGCCAAGTAGAGCTCAGGCGCGCCGGGTATAGGGTATCCTATAACCCTATAACCCTACAACCCTACAACCGCGCGCGGCAGGCATCGCGGTGGCCAAGGTGGACTCGGTGGGCCGCCGGCCGCTGCTGCTGGGCGGCGTGAGCGCGATGGTGGCCGCGCTGCTGCTGCTGGGCGGCGCCGAGCTGGTGCTGACCGGGCGCGCGGAGTCGTACACCAGCGTGGCCGCGCTGCTGCTGTACGTGGGCGCCTATCAGGCGCGCCGCGCTTGGGGGTAGAAGCCCAGCAGACGGCCCGCGGCTGCCGCGAGACAGGGGCACGCGCCAGCCCAGGTGCGCCGCGCTTGCGTCCCGCAGCGGGCTGAGCGCCCTGCCGAATGGGGCGCGTATGCTGCTGCGAGGCGCGCGGCTGCCGTGAGGCAGGGGGACGCGCCAGCCCAGGTGCGCCGCGCCGCGCCCCACAGCGGGCCGCACGGCCGCCCGGTCGAACAGGGCGCACGCACTGCCGCGAGGCCCGCGGCTGCCGTGAGACAGGGGCGCACGCGCCAGCCCAGGCGCCACCGCATGCGTAGACCCGCCTCCTGAAGCTTGCCGCGATCTGCCTGCGAAAAGCGTACACAGTTCTGCCCAGAGTCGTTTGGCTGTGGTCATGCATCGATGTTTGCGCCCCGCGCGCACGCCGGCGCGCAGATCAGCTTCGGCCCGATCACCTGGCTGATGGTCGGCGAGATCTTCCCGCTCGCCGTGCGCGGGCCGGCGTCCGCGCTGGCCACGGTCACCAACTTTGGGTCCAACTTCGGGGCGCGCTCCCGGATTCGCTCACAGATGCAGCAATAACAGCTGCAAAGATGCAGCGAGGGTGACCGTGCATGCATGTCTGCATGGTGCTGGGTTCACTGGCCCAAACAGGACGGCAACGAGCCTGCGACTTTTAGTCCATGCATGCTGATGGAATGATTGTCGCGTTTGCTGCCTCAGACAGGACCGTCATGAGGCCGGCGATCCGCACGACACCGCATGTTTTGCTGGGAGTACTGTTGTCTGCAGATCCATACGGCTTGTGACAAGCGCTTTTGACCACTGGCCGCCGTCCCTCGCTGCCGCAAGCAGCTGCACGCCAGGACGAGCGTGAGCTCGCGCGCCTCTGGCCTGCAGGGCGTCTGCGTACGCACGCGCGGCGCCCGCGCGCGAGCCCTGCTGAAAGTGCTGGTGGCGCCCCGCAGGTCAGCCTCGTGCTGCCCAGCCTGCAGGACAGCCTGGGCCCCGGCGCCACGTACCTGCTGTTCGCCGGCGTCGGCGTGGTCGCGGTGGGCACCATCTACGCCATTGTGCCGGTGCGCGGGCAGTGCCGTGTACCATTATACCATAAAACGCCTGCTGGCAGGTATTGATGACATGTGACGCCTGCACGAGCGGGCTGCTCCTTGCAGCCCTCGACAGCATGCACGCAGGCGCTGCACGTATTGTGATGCCTGTGGCACGACGAGGAGCTGTCCTCTATGGATTGTGCACATGTCTACTAGGATGTCCAAAGCATGTCGCGACTGCGTGTATGTGCTGGACGAGGTGCTTTGCGTTTGCTGCATGGGAAACGCAAGGACATGTATCTGGCATTTGACGCACCAATGCAGCGTTGCGCATGGTTGGCGCACAAGAGCATGCCCTGACCAGAGTTGAGGCCTCAGACGCGCCTGCTGGGCGGAGCAGGAGACCAAGGGCAAGACGCTGGAGGAAATCGAGGCGATCTTCAAGACCGGCGGCAAGGGCGAGTGACGCGGCTGCGACCAGCTTTGCGGAGCCAGTCTGTCGGAAGCTTTGCAGTCGGACCCGCAGCTCGCCTGCAACGTGCGGGTTGATGTTTTTCAGCTTGCTCTAGGCATGCTTTGAGCAGCGCCCGCAGTGCCGCTGCATGCAGAGAACCTGCCACAAGACGGCTGCTGGAATACAGCGGGCCTCTGGTTCGAGGATCTCAAAGGATATGCAGACAGTCTTACTGCATTAATATGTAGTGCTGTAGCCCTGTCCTGGGTTGCGCATTTGCTGTACAGCACATGTACAAGTGCTCGGGCCGCGTGCGAGTGTGTAAAGCAGCGCGGAAGTCTGTTGTCACGAACTGGAGCCACACCTACAAGTAGTTACATGCGTACTGCTGCACAGAGTATATAACATGTATAACATACTAATATAACATACTCACTGCCTGACAAGCGCTCTGTCCTCAGGACACCACCCTACCATGGTATTCCGCCATGTACGCTCACGTTTGCAAATCATGCACATTATAAAAGTCTTTATACACCATACAGTCTGGCGAACAATTTCTTTTCATAGCTAAGATGCATTCATTGTCATGCATGCAAACCCCCACGCACGCAAAAGCACAGCTCGCATAGCTGTAATTTCACATCCCTAAGCAGCCAGGCACACGCATAAAGTGGCTGGAGTCAGCCTTAACATAGCACCCATGACGTTGGAGATAGTCTGGGACCAAAGCGTACTGCCACTCTGATGCCCTGCTCCAATGCAAAGTTCAAGCTGCCAAGTCCCCAGTGCTCCCCATCCCTGAGGTGTCAGTGCCCGTGCCTCAACTCGTGCATTTATAAAAGACTCACACAGCTGATCCCTTGCTTGAGGCGGGCACACGCCTCACCTGGCACTGACATCCCGAAGCTCACGACGGTGTTGCTAGGCGTTCCGAGGGGAATGCAAGTGGCAGGGCTATGGCTTGAACTGCGCAAAAGGCGGTGGCAAGTGCCGCCGCGATGCTCGCATGCTCCGTCGGCCCAGGGTTTGAGTATGGGGGCTGCGCAGGACGCGCAACCCCTGGCCACTCAGGAGCATGACAAGGCCGCAGGCGACACGACCTCAGACGCCGGGCAGCGCCTGACCGAATGCTGGCAGCAGGCGCCCTTGAGGATGGCCAGCCAGGAGCAGCACTGGCGCAGTGCTGCACTCTGACAGCATACTTAGTGGCTTGCATGCAAACAGTCCAGCAGGCGCAAAGGATGCCAGAGCATCCCAGGCGCCTGTGGCTGGCATGCCAGACGCCGCGCATTCCGATGCCGGCGCGCACAGAGAAGCGGTTGGAGGGAGAGGGCGCTTGCTGAATCTCAGCTGATCGCCTGGATACAGGACCGGCATCCCCCGCATATGCCAACAATATGGCAGATGGACACCAGCGCCGCCATGACGGCGCTGGCGCCCACAGCTACAAGAGAACCAAAAAAGACCCCAGACCCCTGATGTATTCCGCAGCACACTATGATCAACTATCGGGGGCCATGTCAGCGCCGTAAGCAGAGCAGACCCCGCGCGCCGAAACGGGGAACCTTGGACGACAGCTCAGACCCCGCCAACCAAGAGGAATGCTTGGTGGGCTCGTTCACTGAGCTCCAGCTGCCACAGCCATCACGGCTGGGGGCTTGAGCACTGCGTGATGGCTGTGGCTGCCAGGTACATCAAGCATGCTGACATACTCCTGCAGCCCCCTTATCAATGAAATGAGGCCCAACAGCTGGAATACGTTGCTAGCCGCAGCTCCGTGCGCCGAATGCCGCGATGCGCACCCAAAACCCCAGGCGCTCTGACAGTCATGTGAGCTATACTGCCAGGTACCCTTGAAAAGCCCTCGTACGCAGTTTTTTTCAACCCCACCTGTCGCTCTGTCACTGGGCGTCGCCGCGCTGGCACGTGCGCGCTGCCTGGACAGGCCTAGTAGACTGGCACGCTGGTGTCCACGCGCTGGGAGAAGGCCGTGATGCCGCCGGCCACGTTGAACACGCTCTGGAAGCCCTGGCGGGCGAGGTGGTCGGCCACCTGCGCGCGCCGCGCAAAATCTGCTCTGCACCACGCAGCGCCTGGATGCCTGTGCCTGTGCAGGGCATGACCAGGGGGCAGGCAGGCCTTCCCAGACTCCGTCTCGCCTGCACGCCGGTGCAGGGCGCCGCCGGCCAGCAGCAGACGGCACCAGGTCCATGCACGTCATGCACCTCGGCGCAGGGGACAGGGATGCCTCAGGATACCCCCGCTTCCCGAGCGCCGCGCCCATCCGGGCATTCGCGTCGGGCGCGGAGGCCGCGCGGGACAGCGCGGGGCTGCCAGCCGGCAGCCGACTGCCTCCCAGCGCGCGCACGTCCCCTGCAGGGCGCGGCGTGTGCCGTCCCTCGCACCTCAGCAGCCCTGGATGGCCAGATACAGGCACATGACATCCACCCGTTCATTCATACCCGGGCAGCGCCCTGCGCGTTTGTGCGCGCGCCTGCTGCGAGCGGCGGCCGCGGCGGCACAGCACGACCGTACTGCGAGCGGGGTCCAGCAGCTGCCTCACCCGCGGGCCCCACTCCACAAACCTGCCGCGCTGCGGCTCACTTGTGAGCGCACGTGACTGGCCATAAAAGCACTTTGTGCGCATGTGGCCGCTGCTTGCAGAGCCGGTAGTCCAGGGCCCCGTGGCAGCACTTCATGCCTTGCAAGCAGCCTCGCCATGCACCCAGGTTCATCCTAGATAGATGTCTGCTTTGGATTGAGCGGCATGACAAGGCTCTGTGCAGGATGTGCACCTGCAGGGCACCTGGCCATTGGCATCCTAGGCTGTTCAGCAGCAACCGGAAACAGCAAGTGCCATCTGCTTTCGGGCTCTCAAAAGCCTTCCATCTGATACAAAACACACACGCGCGCTTGCACACCGCCTCGGGCATGCCCGCGCGGCTGGCGTGGGTGGCACCGCCAGCAGAGCGCGCCCGACAGGGTGCAACGAGTGTCAAGGTTTGCAACAATGTGCTGACTTGACGCCTAACCCTAACCCTATCCAAACGCGCACCGGCTGAGCGGGAGCAGGCGGAAGCCGGGCAGGGCGGCCAGCCGCTCCTCGCGCGGCTCGCGCACGTCCAGCAGCTGCGCGGCCGCTGCCGCGCCGGCGTCGCGCAGCAGCGCGCCCAGCGTCTCCACGCTCATCTGCGCCACCGAGCGGACCAGCCTGCACGAGGCGGGCCCCTCTGGGGGGCCATGTTGCGCTCTGGCCACCACTTGGCCTTTCTTGACGTAAACACTCTCGCGCTTTGTGGGCCACATCAAGCATGTTCTGGTGTCTTGCAGGAAAGCAGTGAAAGTGGGGCTGCATAGAGATGTCTGCACCAGCCACTGCCACACCACGCACAGCACTACGTCACGACGTGCTTGTCCTGGAGCGGTATGCGCTGGTCTCACTCGCACCGACATTAGTGACAGAGGACCGCACTGCCGGGCATGAGCTGCAGCGTGCGCCGCACCGCTCGTCGATGACTTCCAGCAAGTGCAGGCCGCGGTCAGACTCGGCGCGGCCGCGCGCGCCCACGCCTACCTCCCCAGCGCCCGCCGCAAAGGACGACGACATGCGGCTGGGTGCCTGGCGACCCACATAGCGCCTTCTCTCAATATCGAGCCTTGTCCAAGGCAGGCAAGCTTTGCAGCGCTGCTCTATCAGGCACCTACTCTGCCGCAAGACACTGTGCACTGCGTATGCCGTGCGCCGGCCTGCACCGCTGCATGCATGCAGTAGACTGGACTCAGCTCTGCTCGCCAGTACTGTTCACGCAAAGCACATCAGTGCGAGGCTATGAGGGTCATAGATGTGACAACAGCAGGAAAGGGCCTCACCAGCCACCCCAGGTCCCCTCCTCCATACTGCGCAGCGAGGGCAGCCCACTCTGCACCGCCTGCCGGGGAACAGCAAGAGTTGGAGCCACAAGGGAGTGTGCACCGTGCACGCGCTTGCCTAGGACAACCAAGTGTTGCCGCTCGGCTGACACTATCATGTCGCCTGGCTGCTGGTACGTTGCCAGTTCAAGCGTATGCAAGCGAGCAGCCGCAACAGAGCATGGCACATGCTGTCAGGTCACACACAAGCACGGCGTACCCCTGAGCTGCGTCTCGATGTCGGCAAGGACGTGGCTCTGGCCTGGCGGTACCAGGATGTGCCGCACGCGCAGCTGCCTCTCCGCGCCTGTCAGGAGGCACCGAGCAGCTTTGGGACCACAGTGCAGCCCATAGGCTTGCATATGCACAGCTATTGTCGTCAGGGGGCGAGTTTAGGTTGTGTAGTGGTGGTGCGCAATGGGGGGCTGCGCGCCTCCGTCAACAGCAGCATGAGCGCTGCCGCGGCTCAGGCTGGGCGCGTTGAGTGGTTGCAAGTGCCCAGGGGCCAGGACTTGCTGCCTGATGCTTGGAAGCGACGCGCCATGCCTACGCAGGCAGCGCAGCAGGCTAGACGCCATTTCAGGGACAAACTATCACGAATGGTGTTGTACGACGGTGCGGCCAATCGCGCTGCTTGCCAGGCTCGCTCGCGCCCCGAGGCCTGCGACTCGAAAGTGCAGGTCAATGACCTGAAGGTCATTTTCAAGAACCAGGTCCTTCTCTAGAAAACAAGAAAAGTGCTGAAATGACGCGCTGCTAGACACCGTGCCAACTTGTCACAGGATGGATAGCCAGTGGCCACATCGCATGAGACTCCTCCGCTCACATGACATCGCCACCTTCCACGAACCTAGCATAAACCATGCAGCCTCATGGCTTCATGTCCTTGACCGGACACAGAGCAGACTGATATCTGCGTGCGGCGCTACTCCGAGTGAAATCATAGCACCTGGCCAGTGCAGCGCAACCACAAAACATGCGGTAGAAGGCGCGGCGTAAAAGCAGCTAGCAGACAGAGCCACCACACACCAAGCACGCTGCCACACTCAGTCCAAAACCATTGCGTCAGGCACCACAGGTGGGGGCAGCCTTCAGCAGCCAAACAGTAAGAGGACATGCAGTGCTGCAGGGTTTTCTGGGCGACTTCGCAACTAGGCAGCAGGTCCGAGCAACACCGCGCACAGCGAGCGCACGCCATGCAGCCTGGCGGGGGAACGGTGAGCCCGGGCGCAGCCGGTGCACGGAGCAGCCTCAGGGGACGATGGTCTTGGGCAGCGCCGCGAGCAGGTCGGCGTCCAGGTACAGCGCGGCGAACGCAAATCCCGTGGCCGCGCCGGCGACCTCGGCGACCAGCGTCTGGATGCCGCCCGCGCCCAGCCGCCGCGCGACCCATTCGTACAGCAGCTTGGCCGTCAGCAGCCTGCCCCGCGCCAGGCGCGCGCGCACGCGCTCAACATCTGCGTTGGCGTCAGCACGCGCAGGCTGAATGCTTTGCACGAGCAGGGCAGGTCGATCGGTGACAAGGGAATGTACTGCAGGTGCATACCGCAAACGAGCGGATATCAAGATGCTTTGGCTTGCCAACACCAAGCCTACCCCGCTCAATTCTCACTACACCGCTCGTCTGCGGCCTCGTGCGACGGAGAGGAGCGAGCCCCAGCCCACGCAAACCAAGGCACAGGAAGCCAGAGAGTCCTTGCCGATGTGTCGCGCTGAGGCAGGCAAGCTCTCCTTGACTTCATCGCTCAGCTGTAGCCATAGCCCCCGCTATACTATAGCCCCTGCAGTGATATGAATTGTTCCGGGCGCCACGCCAAGCTTGCAAGCCGCGAGCTGCGCACCCGAGTGAGTTGAGCTCCAGGCCGAACAGCCACACAAAGCGCCGGTAGGGGTCGATCACCGCCGTGCAGGCGAGGAGCGCGTAGATCGACGCGGTCGCGCCCTGCCCCACCAGACGCCCCTTGCTTCACGGTGACGTGCGCGCGCGAGCATGCAGCGTGTGCGTGCACAGTCGGAGAGGCTGCAGCCCTCACGGCCTGGGGCCTCCCGGACAGCCCATCCAGGCCATGTGCAGGCATGGCCGCAGCTGGAGCCCTGCATCGGCGGGCCTGCGCGGCCCCAGCGGGGATACCTTGTTGCTCCAAGACACCGTCAAGTACACAAGTGCTACATTCACGCCTGGCGCGCTCCAGCGTCCACACATTGAGGCACTGGCTGCATGCAGAGGCAGACACCCCCATCACAATTGGTATGCACGCAGGCCGAAGGGTACGTGGGTCCGGTGCCGAACAGGCAGCAGCGGGTCCCCCCACGCGTCCGCGTGCACCCGTGCGCTCACAGCCTGCGCATCCCAGGCGATGAGCCCAGCCCCGCGCACTTGCTGCAGGTCGCGCCCAGGGCGCAGCGCGCGACTCCTGCGCGCGCTCCGGCATCGTCACGTCGGGCGTCGGCGGCAGCGGCGGTTCCGCGCGGCGCGCAGGCGCAGGCGACGGCGCCGCGACGGGCGCGCTCAGCGGCTCAGCCTGCGCCGCGGCTGCCTTGGCCTTGCGCTGCCTGTGCCGCACCTGCGCGCCCAGTCCCATGCTGGTGCGCTCTCCCCGCGTATCCGAGCACGTTCGGCTGCCTGTGCCTGCAGAAGCTGCGGCTGCAGAGGGCTGTCCCCATCAAGGTTCCTGCTGCGCCCTCGGAGACCACATTCGGCACCGGCGGTAGCTGCAACGTCCCATGTGCCTGGCCCCATGCTAGCGCGCCACATGCACAAGGCCTGTGCGGTGGCCGCCCGGCCCAGCACGCACGGCGGGCGGACGCCATCCCTCTACTGCAGTGAGTCAGCTGGGTTCCTGGGACACCTGGCCGTGCCGTTGAGCGGGGGACGCACCGTCTCGAACGGCGCCGCCGGCTCCGGAGCGGGCGCGGGCGCGGCAGGCGGCGCAGCCGGGCCCTCAGGCGGCCACGCCCCGGCGGGCGGCTTGGGCTCTGGGCGGGCCGCTGGGTCGGCGTGCCCGCCCTCGCCAGCGCCGCCGCCCTCGATGCCGCCCCGCGGCCAGGGTGCCGGGTAGGGCGCGCTTGCGGGGTCGCCCGCTGCCGCGTGCGCCGCGCCAGGCCTCGGCTTGGGGAACAGGGCGTCGAAGGCGCGCGCCAGCGGCGCGCCGGCTGGCGCGTGCGCCGGCGGCGGCTGCATGAACGGGAAGGGCTCCGGCAGGGCCGCCTGCCGCAAGCACACAGACACAGTTGCGGGCGCGCACAGCCCCGGCCTCAAGTCACCCTCATGCATCCGGCAATCACGCGACGAGGTTAGCTCGCGCTGGCAAGCGTCCACGAGTCGGCTCGCGTCTCTGTTGCTCCAGGCTTGCAGCCATGGGCGGGCAGCTCAGCGGCGCCTTGTCCCGTCAGCCGAGACCTGGATGGCCTGGCTCAGCTGATTCATGCGCACTTGTACACACACAGCGAGCCAGGGTGAGTGCTGTCCCGGCGCAGGCTGGCCCTCCTGCAACTGGGGGCATCTGCAACCCTAGCAGGGTGCAGAAGCCGGCCCAGACTCACCCGCCCACCGCATCCAAGAATGCTGTCGTGCAACATGCGCTGCAGCGCGAGCAAGTGCAGCGCGAGCTGCCGCTGGGCCCCCCTGCCAAGCGCCGGTGGTGTGGGCAGCGCCGTCCACGGTGCACAGCATGCAGCCCCTGACTGAGGCCCGGGGCCAGGGGCGCGCCTGCGGCGCCAGCCTGTCCAGCACGGAGCTGCTGCGCGAGCTCACCCTGAACTAAACCTATCCTAACCCATGACTGAGGCCCGGGGCCAGGGGCGCGCCTGCGGCGCCAAGCCAACCAGCACGGAGCTGCTGCGCGAGCTCACCCCAAACCTAAACCTAACCCATGCCTGAGGCCCGGAGCCAGGGGCGCGCCTGTGGCGCGGGGCCGTCCAGCACGGAGCTGCTGCGCGAGCTCAGGCTGGACCCGATGGGCGCCAGGTTGGCGCCGGACGGCACGCGCGCGACCGCGCCCGGCGCCACGATCGGGTCGCCCGCGCGCGGCGCGTCGGCCTCGAGGTCGGGCCCCCGCGCGGACCCATCGGCCGACAGGAACCGCGACGGCACCTCCGGCGCGGCCTGCCGCTCCCGACAGCCATAATAATGCGCCTTTGGGGACAGGCAGCAGGATGCAGCGTCTCGCACAGACTCACTGCAACTTGTGCATGCACTGCAGGGTGGCGGTGGGCAAAGAAAGCGTTGGTGCGGTGCAGCGGAGTCGAGGGTGGTGTCGCCAAGCACCGCCGCTTGACCAAGGTCCCCTCAGGAGCAAATGGCAAAGCCTGCTCTGTCGCTTTGCGCGAGAGATCGGCTCTGGCAGGGGGCTCTGGACTCCGGTGTGCCAACAGGCCCGTCACGCGCGGGACAGGCGCGACGTGAGCGGCAGGCTGGCCGCGCACCGCGCCATGCAGCGGCGCCTGCGCGAAGAGGAAGGCAGCTGGGTCGTGAGGCGCGGGGCCGCCGTACGGTCCCGCGCGGGGCGGCGCAGGCAGCGGATGGCCCGCATGCGGGCCCCCAGCCGCAGCCCAGGGCGCCCCCAGCGCGGGGTGCTGGCCCAGCAGCGCGCCCGCGCTCGCCTCGTACGCACGCCGGCTGGGGTCGTACGCGTGCGCGGCGGGGTCGTACGGGTGCGCGGGCGCGGGCGCGCCGCGCGCGCCCAGCAGCTCGTGGCCCAGGCCGGGGTGGTACTCCTGCGCGCCGCTCCAGACGCTGCGCTGCTGGAGCAATGCGAAAGAGCTGCTTCACAATGCTGTGGGGCAGACACGGTGCAGGCAGTAGGCGCATTGCCACCTCCAGGGGGCTACTCGCCCGCTCTCTGCGCCCGCCCTGCGCAAGACCACGCGCCCCCCGCAGCAGGCAGCAAAACAATCAACAACCCTGGCGATCATGGGCGGCAACGCCCGGCACGTGGGCAGCAAGCACGACATGCGCAGCCCGTCCAAGGGGCTGTGCCGCCTCCGCCACAGCCTGCGCCTCTCCGCTGAGGCACAGGCGGCACGGATGCAACTGCGGCGCGCGCGAGGCGGCCCACCGGGCGGCCTTGACAGCAGGCGCCGCGGGCGGCGCTGGGCTGGGAGTGCGGCGCAGGCGGGCGACACCCGCACCTGCGGGTGGAGCCGGTGCTGCGGGTGGCCGCCGGCGTCGCCCCCGAGGCCGAGCCCGCCGTGGCGCCCCGCCAGCAGGTGCGCGTACGGGTGCAGCTCCGCGCCGTGGCCGCCACCGAAAGCGCCGCCCAGGTGCCCGCCGCCCTGGCCAAAGCCTGCGCCTGGGAAGTGGCCCAGCGCGCCGGCGTGCCCCGGCCCTGGCCCCGGCCTGCCGTCGCCGCCGTCAAAGTCCGCAAAGCCGCCCGGTAGCGCCAGCTGCTGCGGCGGCCGCTGCGCCGGCGCCGGCGGGTCGAAGCCTGACCCGAACCCGCCCAGCGCCTGGGCGGGCGCTGGCGCAAAGTGGTGCCCAAAGCTGTACCCTGCGCCGCCCGGGCCCGCCGTCGCACTGCCGCCCGCCAGCGCCGATGCAAAGCGATCAGGGGCCGGCTCGGGGAGGCGCTCGCGCGCGTCCCAGCCAACCCCGTCCGCCGCCGCCGGCCCGCCAGGCTGCCCGGGCCCATCCCCGCCATAGCTGCGCACGGCGCCCCCCGCCGGCTGGCCGCCAGAGGGCGCCGCCGCGTCCGGCGCGCCCGCCGCAGGCGCGGCGCCGGCGGGCTCCGGCGCCGGCTGCGCGGCGGGCGGCGGCGCGGGCGCCGCCTGCCCGGTCCAGGCGGGCAGCAGCGCGGCCAGCTGCTTGAAGGGCGCGTCGCGCGTCCC